>LNFM01012639.1_pt1 | contig 11023 bp, 5 predicted proteins | sample 596031 | NCBI WGS metagenome assembly LNFM01 (sample SAMN04254537, study PRJNA301005) | activated carbon metagenome | isolation source: dual media filters at the Ann Arbor, Michigan drinking water treatment plant | place: USA: Ann Arbor | reverse complement strand
CACTTCCACCCCTGAAAACGCAGCGTTTCCGCTGAGCGAATCCACGAAGCGCTCGTCGGTCACGGCGTTGATGCTCACTCCCGCGTGCGCTCGCGCGACCGACAGCTTCGCGCCGTCGTCATCGTGCCCCCAGCCGTGCGGCAGGCTCACGACGCCGCGATGGATCTCGTCGCTCACCTCGACGACCACGCGGATCTCCCCCGCCTTCGACCGGAGCAGCACGCGATCGCCGCTCTTGATTTCGTGGGCTTTAGCGTCCTCGGGGTGCACCAGCAGCGTGCAACGCTCGGGTCCCTTCACGAGCCGCAGCGAGTTGTGCATCCACGAGTTGTTCGACCGCAAGTGACGGCGGCCCACGAGCACGAGGCGCGATCCGTTCGGCGCCTTCGACGCGTCGTCTGCGAGCGCGCGCTCGACCCTCTCGAGATCCTCGAGGTACACGCGCGGGGCGAGCTTCACGCGCTTGTCCTTGGTCCATAGCGCCGACGGCAGTCGAGGCGCGAGCGCGCCGAGGTCGACGCCGTGCGGCGACGCTTCGAGCGCGCTCAGCGAGAGCTTGCCCCCGCGCAGCGTTCCGTGCGGACCGGCACGGAGCAAGAGGTCGAACAAGCGACGATGACCCATCGCGCGCGCAGCCCGAAGCGCCAGGGCGCTCGCGCGGTCCCGTGCCGTCCGTCGAGACGAGTGAATCGCGAGCGCGAGCTCGGTGAGCAGATCGAAGTCGTTCTTGACCCCCGAGGGCGCGGCGATCGCCGCCTTCGCGTAGCGAGCGACGTTGCGCACGGCCAGCTGATAGAACGCCACGTCGTAGTGGTCTCGCTCGACCCCGACGCTCGTCGGCAAGATGAGGTGCGCGTGCCGCGTCGTCTCGTTGCGATAGATGTCGATCGACGCCATAAAATCGAGCTGCGGCAGCGCCCGCGCCAGGCGCGCGCCGTTGGGCGTCGAGAGCACCGGGTTTCCTGCGAGCGTGACGAGCGCGCGGATCTGCCCCTCACCGGGCGTCTCGATCTCCTCGGCGAGCGTCGAGGAGGGGAGCTCACCGCCAAACTCGGGCAGCCCTCGCACGCGCGAGCGAAACTTCGCGAAGTGCCCCTTCTGCCCGATCGCCGCCGCGACGCCGAGCAGATCCACGGCGGGCTCGGGAAACATCGCGCCCCCGACGCGATCGAGCGCGCCGATGGCGACGTTGAGCGCGTTGACCAGCCACGCGGAGGTCCCGCCGAACTCCTGCGTGCACACGCCGAGGCGACCGTAGACCACCGAGCGCTTGGACGCCGCGAGCGCCCTGGCCAGCCGTCGCGTCGTGTCGGCGTCGATCCCGGCGCGCGCCGCGATGCGCTCCGGCGAAAATCGCGCGACCGCGCTGCGCAGCGCCTCCCAGCCGTCGAGGTATCCGCGCGCTGCGCCGGGATCCGCGAGGCCTTCTTGAAATAGTGTGTGCAAGACGCCGAGCAAGAAGAACGCGTCCCCGCCCGGTCGGATGAACACGTGCTCGTCGGCGTGCTCGGCGGTCTCGGTCCTGCGCGGGTCGAAGACCGTCACCCGCCCGCCGCGTTCGCGGATCGCTTCGATGCGCGCGCGAACGTTTCCCGCGGTGAGGATGCTGCCGTTGGAGGCCCATGGGTTTGCTCCCATGATCCACAGGTGCTGCGTTCGATCGAGGTCCGCGATCGGCAACATGAGCTGATGCCCGAACATCTCGAGCGACGCGAGCATGTGCGGCAGCTGATCGATCGACGTCGCAGAGAACTTCGACCGCGCCCCGAGCGCCTTCGCGAAGAACGGAAACGTCAGCAGCGCGGTGTGGCTGTGAACCGTGGGGTTTCCCACGTAGAGCGCGACCGCGTTGGGCCCGTACTTCTCGCGCACTCGCTCGACGCGCTCGACCAGCTCGGCGATCGCGCTGTCCCAGGAGACAGGGCTCCACCGATCGCCGTCGCGACGCATGGGCTCTCGCACGCGGTCGGGGTCCGCAGCGAGGTCGCCGAGCGCCGCGGCCTTGGGGCAGATGTGCCCCTTGGAGAACGGGTCCCGGCGATCGCCGCGAACAGCCACGATCCTGTCGGCCTCGACGTCGAGCTCGACGCCGCATACGGCCTCGCAGAGGTTGCACGTGTGAAGTCGGGTGTCTGTCATCGCTGACGCGAAGGCTACTACGCCCCTCAGCGCGCGCGCGGCGTCGGCCGCCATTGATCTGGCGCGACGTCGCGAAACTGCCCTCGCTCTTGCCGGTATCGCTCGATCGCCGCCGCTCTGCGGGGATCCGTCCGCGCGAGCGGAGAGCGCTGCTCGGGGTCCGCCCTAAGGTCGTACACGTAGAACGTCCCGTCGTTGTCGCCGCGGGCGATCGTCGAGACATCGCCCTCGACCCGCGCCCGCCATCGCTCGTTGTCGCTGGTCTGCGGCAGATCGACCCAAACGACGCGCTCGCGGACGGGGGCGCCCATCAATTCATCTCGCAGCGATACTCCCGCGAGATCACCCTGGGGTGGCACGCCGAGCAGGTCCATGATGGTGGGCGCGAGGTCGATGTGACTGCGCGCGACGTCGATCACGCGCGCCGGCGCGCCGGGCACGACGAACATCCAAGGCACTCGAACCAGCTCTTCCCACAAATAGAAGCCATGCCGAAAGTGCCCGTGCTCGCCGAACGCCTCGCCGTGGTCGGCCGACACGATGATCGCCGTGCGCCGCGCCCAGGGCTGCCGCTCGATAAATGAGAGCAGCCTCGCGATGTGGAGGTCGGTGAACCACAGCTCGCCGAGATAGAGCGCCCGCGCCCCGCGCGCGACCGTCGGCGTCGGCGCCTCGCGATGCGGGCGATACTGATCGTGCGGGTCCATGAAATGCGCGTGAAGAAACCAGGGTCGCGCGCGGACCTCGGGCTCGTTCAACAGCCGCTCGCACAACGCCTCGAGTCGATCGCTCGTCACCTCGACGTCCGTCGTGTTGTTTCGAACGAGGCCGGGGATGATCTCCCACCGCGCAAACCCCTGCTCGAGCCCCGAAGACCCGCGGCGAAAGTAGAAGTGCGCGTGCGCGCCCATCGTGTGAACGCCCGCGCTCGACAGTCGCTCGGCGAGAAAGCGCGTGCTCGAGCGATACTCGCCGAAGAAGTAGCCGTCGCGGGCGAGCTCGCCTGGATAGCGGCCGCCGTACATTCCGCCCACGGACATCGACGTGTACGAGCTCAGCGCGTACGCCCGCGTGTAGACCACCGCGCGCCGAGCGAGCGCCGCGAGCGTCGGCGCGAACCGGGCAGGATCTTCGCCAAACGCGACCGGGAGGCTCCCTCGCGGATGAAGCGCGTCAGACCGCAAGCTGTCGATCGTCAGATACAGGACGTTGAGCGGACCTCTCTCGACACTCTCTCCCGGCGACGCCCGTGCGACATCGGATAGAAACGTCCCGTCTGGGGCCGCGTCCACGAAGCTCGCGCTGTCTTCGGCGCGCGAGGCGCTCGCGACGTCGGAAGCGTTCGACGCCCCTCGGTCGTTGTTGGGCCGACGCTCGCACGAGGCGCCCGCAGCGACGGCACACAAAACCAACCCCAACCCGCGCGCGCCGAGCGGCGCGTCATCGACACGAATACGGACCATACTTCCGAGTTTCTTCCTGAAAAATACCTGCGATCGCGCGTTCGACCGCCCCTCTGTCGCATGAGCGCCGAAATCACGTTTCAGCAATGCTACCCTCGACCCGGTGAGCGAAGCTCGCCGCAGATCACCCGCTGGCAGGACAGTCGTGAATCTGCGACGTCGCCACACCCGAAGCACAGGAGCCCCCGTGAATCCAAAGACCCAACGCGCGACTAGAGGCGCGCTCTATGTCGGTGCGCTCTCGTGCGCGCTCGTCGCGTGCACCGCCGCGCCAAACAGCGCGTACAGCAGGATGACCGCGGCGCACAACGCCCTCACGACGCAAGGCCTCGCCCAGGTGGGCCCGGTCTCGACCTCGTCGCTCGCCGAAGGACAGAGCTTTCGAGTCCCGAGCGACCTCGACGCAGGCTGCTACACGTTCATGGCGTTTGGAGCCGATGGAATCCGCGACATCGAGCTGACCGTCGTCAACGCGCAGGGGCAATCGGTCGCCCAAGAGAACGCGCACGAGCCGCAGGCCGGCGTGCGCTTCTGCCCGAGCTCGCGCGGGCGGTTTCAGGTCACCGCGCGCGCGGCCCAAGGCGGCGGCATGGTGACGCTCTCGACCTGGCGCGGTGGCGCAACGGGCGGCGGTGACGGCCAACGACCGATCACCGGCAGCAACGGAGCTGTCGCTGGTGGCCCGGGAAGCTGCACCGAGCCGCTCGCGATCGAGCTCGGCCAGACCGTCAGCGGCGACACCACGCAGGGAAGCTCGCGGCTGCGCGCGTCCTGCGCGGCCGGAGAGGCGCCGGAGATCGTGTATCGACTCCGCGTTCCTCGGCGGATGCTCGTCACCCTCGCGAGCGAACAGGAGTTCGACGGCGCGATCTACATCCTGCGCAACTGCGCGGGCGGCGCTGGACAAGCGCGGCAGCGACCAGGCCCCGGCCCGATGCCGACCCAAGGCGGCAACGAGATCGCGTGCAACGACGACGACCAGCAGATTCGCCGCTCGCGCATCGTGCAGGCGCTCGATCCGGGCGAGTACTTCGTCGTCGTCGACGGCTTCGGCAACGACGGAGGGCCGTTCACCCTCGCCGCGACCGGACAAGACGTTCCGAGCGTCGACGAGCTGTGTCAGCAGGCGCCGACCATCACGATGGGACAGCCCACGCAGGGCGACACGTCGCGCGAAGTGGACGGCTTTCAAGCGTCGTGCGCGAGCCACGCGCCCGGCCCCGAGCGCGTGTTTCGCTTCGACCTGCAGCAAGAGTCCCGCGTCCAGGCGACGCTCGAGACGCCGAACTTCGACGGCGCGCTCTACATTCGACGCGCGTGCGCACAAGCGAACTCGGAGATCGCGTGCAACGACGACACCGACTCGCAGCGACAGGCGCGGGTCAACGCGGTGCTCCCGGCGGGCGCGTACTACGTGTTCGCCGACGGGTTCAGCGCTGGTGCGTCGGGCCCCTTCACGCTTCAGGTCGACGCGGCTCCCGCGGCTGGCTCGGGCGTCACTGGTGACACCTGCGCCGACGCGCAGCCGCTCACCATCGGCGCCGGCGCGACGCCTACGCAGGGCAACCTCCACGCCGCGCGCGACGACGTTCAGACCCCGTGCGGAGGGGGCGCCGACACGCCGGACCTCGTCTATCGCGTCGACGTGCGCACTCGCGGTCGCCTCAAGGTGTCCTTTCCGTACATGGACGATTCGCTCCGTGAAAACGGCGGACTCGTCGCGCAGGTCGTCCGCGGCTGCGGCTCGACCGCGGCGAACAACTCGCTGGCGTGCCGCGCGCTCGAGCCCGGCGACAGCAGCAACGTCGAGGCCGTCGTCACGCCAGGGACATACTACGTCATCGTCGACGCGGCGCGCGCGCGGGCCTTCGGGCGATTCACGATCAACGCGCAGCTCGAAGACGTCGCCGCGATGGAGGCCGCGTGTCGACGAGCGGTCGCGCTGACCCCGGGTCGCGTCGTGTCCGGGACGACCTCTGGCAACGACGTGTTTCACGCCTCGTGCGCCGGGGACGCGCGCAGCCCAGAGAACCTCTATCGCCTCGTGTTGCGACGACGCTCGCACGTACGCCTCGAGGTCACCTCGACGCAGGGCGGCTACGATCCCGCGATTTATCTCCGCGCAAATTGCGCGGATCCCACCACAGAGCGCGCCTGCGTCGACGACACCAACGGAACGACCAACGCCGTCATCGAGGACGATTTCGACGCTGGCACCTACACCGTGTTCGTCGATGGGTTCTCTGCAGGCAACGCCGGTCCGTATACGCTTCGCGCGGACGTCAGCGCCGCAGGCGCGGGCGCAACCGCGACGCCCCGACCCACGCCACGGCGTCCTTGACCCCCCTCGGGCGCCGAGCACACTCACGGTCGTGAGCGAGGCCTCGGACGTGGACCTGCCATCGATCGCCAGACCGAGCGCCCAGCTCGCGCAGCGAATCGATGCGCTCTTGTGTCGCGTCGAGACGGCGGGCTTCCTCGCTCCAGACGCGAGCCTCGTGCTCGGTCGCGCCGACGCCCTCGCCGAGATCGACGCCCTCGCCGAAGCGCTCGCGGACGCGGTCTCCTCGGCCGGGCTTCGCGGCGTGCCGACTCCGACGCGGCCCGTGAGCATCGAGCGATCGCTCGAGGTCGCCGCGCGACGGTGGCTCGAAGCGTGGCGCGACGCAAGCAACACGATCGCGCTCGACGAGCTGTGGGCGCTCGTGACGGAGGATCGAGCCGCGTTCGCAGAGGTGCTTCCGAGGCAGCGCAGACTCGCGCTTCAGAGCAGGCTCGAGGACGCGAGCGACGCGATGCGACTGCGCTCCCACGCGCTCGCCCATCGGTGGATCGACGGGCTTTCGCCGTACATCGTGCTCGCCGCGCGACAGCTCGAGTGGCTCGCCGCGGGCCGGGCCGAACCGTCGCCCTTCGTCGCGGCGCTCGAGCTGTTCGAACGCGGCGCGTGGCCAATGTTGATGCCCGACGGAGCGATCCTCGTGTGGGCCCCGGACGTCGCGCTGCGCGACGCTCCTCCCGATGAGTGGCTCGCGACGCGCGCGGCGATCGACGAGCTGTCCCGCGCAGAGCCGCGCGTCCCGCTGTCGCGCTGCGCGATGCTGGGACTCGGGGCGCGTGTCATCAGCAACGAGCGGGTCGCGACGACGCTCGTGGTCAGCTCGACCGATGGACGCGAGTCGCGCGTGGAGCTCGGTCCGCTCGCGGTGCTCAGCGCCAAGCGCGGGAGCGACGCGCGGGTGACCAGCACCAGCAGCGCTCAGTGGTCGGTCTTCGCGCTCGGTCCCGAGAGCGTGCTGTTCGAATACAGCGCGGGGTTTGGCGCGCGTCGCGCGTCGACCTCGTCGCTCTGCAACGCGGGCGAAACCGCCCGTCTCGGAGCGCTCGAACTGCGAGCCGAGCCCAATGGGCGCGGCGCGCGGGGCGCCGCCGAGGGGCTGTTGAACACCGTCGAGTGCGGCACGATTCGGCCCTTCGCCGACCGAGCGACGACCGACACGACGAGGAGCAACGCCTTGCAGTGGGCGGCGCGCGCGGCGGCGCGGGCGTTCGACTCCTCGCCAAAGGGACGGGCCGCCCGCTCGCTGATCGACCAATGGACGGAGGGAGCCAACTTCGAGCCGACGGCGGCGACGCTGACCGATCGCGCCGCGCTCGAGTGGGCCGAAGAACGCGTACGAGCGCTGTTCATGGCCGTTCATCGCCGCGCAGATTGCGTGGCGAGCGCGCCGTCGTCGGTGGTGATCGAGCGCTCGATCGTCCGAGCTGCCGCGCGCGTCGACAGCGCCTGGCGCGCGGCCACCCGCGAGAGGCTGACCATTCGACAAGCCAGGTTCTCGTTCGCGCTCGACCAACTGATGCGCGAGCAGCGCGAGTCGAGCGAGCTCGACGCGAGTCGGCGCGGCGCCGTGCTCCTGCTCGCCCGCGTCCTTCAGCGAAGCGCAACGGCGTGGAGCCGCGACGTGCTGCCGTTTGCCTCGCGCTTTGCCGGGATCGACGCGAGCGCGATCGCGACGCTCGCCCAGCGGGCGGCGCTCGACGGAAGCACGGACGAGGCAGACAACCCGTGGGCCGCGATGCTCACGCTCTGGCGGCAAGGAGCGCTGTTCTGGCTGCTCCCCGACGACGCCGCGCTGCTCTTTGTGCCCACGAAAGACGCAGCGCGCGGGCTCTTGATCAACCCCGATGACGAACCGCCGCCCGTGCCGGCGTCGCCAAACTTCGTCGCATCCACCCTCTTCGCTGCCGCCGAGCCCCACGCGCTCGCGCCGCTGTCCTGGCCGGCCCTCGTTCGGCGCAACCCGCGCGGCGCGCAGTCCAGAATCGGCGGACGCCCTGCGCCCGACGCGCAGCTGACGACCCGGCGATCGTGGCTCTGGGCCGCGACCAACCGGTTGACCCTCGGCGAGGCGGCGATCGACGAAGAGGGACGATTGCTGACCGATTCCTCCGAAGGCCCGCGGGTGGCGGCGCGCCTGGTCGCCGTCGACGGAGAGCACTGGGTCATCGCCGAGCGCCGATGGCGCGAACAGCTGATCGTCAACGGCCGCAGCGTTCGAGCGCGACCGGTCGCCCATGGAGACTCCCTCGCGCTCGTTCGCGACGGAGAGACGCTCTTCGAAGGGCGCTACCAGTGCGGCGCGCAACAGATGCGTTGAGCTCCCTGGGCGACGACCGCCCGGCAGTCGAGCGATCAGCAGCGCGGAGGGCTGTTCGATTCGCGAGACCACGTCGGGGCGCGATGTGGCTTCCAACGCGGGCTGATTCGTCGCACAGTCCGCCGGACGAATGAACACCTCCTCCTCGGCGACGCCGTCCCCTGAAGCACTCTCGGCGCTCTCGCGCGCTCTGCACGGCGTGCTCGCCCCGTTCGTTGCGCATGGCGCGTCGCCGATCGCAGAAACCGTTCACGCTGTCCTCGCAGACGGCACCCGCCAGCCGATCCAGCCGGCCAGCGACGTCTGGACGCAGCAGAGCGCCAACGCCGCGCTCGAGGGAATCGCGCCCACCGCGATCACCTTCGACCTCGCGTCGACGTCGATCCTCGAAGAGGTCAAGCACGCGCTGTTTCCCAACGATCGCGGACACCTCGAGGCGAAGCTCGTCGCCCTGGACATCCAGTCCTCTGGCCCGCGCGTCGAGCCCAAGTTGCCGCGAGCCGACGCCACGCTCGTGCTCTGCCTCCCGTCGCGGTTCTTCGGCGGCAAGCTCGTCACAGCCAACCGCGGCGTGCTCGAGCTGTTCTGGTGGGCCAACGAGATCGAGAGCGACCCCGATCCGCACCGTGTTCGCTGGGCGGCGTTCGCGCCGTCAGTCAAGCATCAGTTCGAGAGGGTCAGCGCCGGAAGCCGAGTGTCCCTCGTGTACGCGCTCACGCGCGTCGGCGCCGCTGCGGAGCGCCCCGTCGACGACCGAACGCACACCGAGGCGATTCGCAGCGCGCTTCGAGGGCTGCGCTCGTCGATCGACGCAGGCGCTGTGCTCGCCGTTCCCTGCGAGGGCGCGTACGCGACGGTCGAACGCTTCTACCGCGGGTCCAGCGAGCTCGAGCCCCAGGATGACGAGCTGCTCGTCGGTCGCGACGCGCGCCTCGCCGCCGCCGCGCACGCACAGGACCTGCGGGTGCGCATTCGCCCGTACCTCGTCGACGTCCGGCAGGACGAGACGCTTCGACTCGAGCGCTTCATCGCCCCCGAACGCGCGCCCAACGCATCGGAGTCGCGCAAGGTCATCCTCGAGGCGCTCCTGGTCCGCGGCGATGCAGTGTCGCAAGACCGACCGGCGGAGGAGCTCTTCGTCATCGATCGGCCCCGCTTCGCGGGCAGCCCCAAGCGCTACGAGCTCGACTCTCGGACGCCTCGTCCGCTGTTCGACAACCTCCCTGCGATCGAGCCTGCGCAGGTCGCCGGCGTCGTCCGCGCCGACTCTCCCGCGGCCGCGCTCTACACCTTCGCGGCGCTGCTCATCGACAACCCAAACGCCAGCTCGACTTCCGCACACGAATTCAAGGCACCGAGCGAGCCAGACAAGGCCGCGGCCAAGGTCTCCAAGCTGGTCGAAAAGCCGGCCGAGAAGCCGACCTCGACGCCCGCGGTCGAGGCGAAGGCTCGCCCTGCGAAGAGCGAAGCCAAGACCGCTGCGAAGGCTGAAGCGAAGAGCGCGAAGAAGAGCGCCAAGAAGACCGCGACGAAGTCCGAAGCGAAGAGCTCCGCCAAGACGACGCCCAAGCCTGCAAAGGCGCCGGCCAAAGCTGCAAAGGGCAAGGCCGCGCCGGATGACGACCGTCCAGCTCGCTCGAAGGTCACTTCGACCGTGGCGATCGGCGGAGTTCGCAAGGGAATCGCAGCCATCCTCGCGCGGCTCGAACGCGGCTCGAAGGGCTGACGTGGCGCTCGTCGAAGCCACCGCCGAAGGCCTGCTCTGCGCCGCGGGAGGCTTCTACATCGACCCCACTGGATCCGTGACGCGGGCGGTGGTCACCCACGCGCACGCCGACCACGCCCGCCCGGGCAGCGTCGAATATGTGTGCGCAGAATCATCACTCGAGGTCCTGCGAGCGCGGCTCGGCGACGAGGTGACGCTCGTGGGCCTCGGCTACGGAGAGCGCCGCCGCTTCGGCGACGTCGTGTTGTCTCTGCACCCCGCGGGGCACGTCCTCGGCTCCGCTCAGGTTCGCATCGAACACGAGCGCGAGGGAGTGTGGGTGGTGTCCGGGGACTACAAGCGCGAGCGCGACCCGACGTGCGCGCCGTTCGAAGCGCTGCCATGCGACACCTTCGTGAGCGAGGCGACCTTCGGGCTGCCCGTGTACAGCTGGCCCGATCCGACCGAAGTGGTGCGCGAGCTCTTCGCTGCCTGGCGCGCCGAGCGCGCGCATCCGACGCTCGTGTTCTGCTACGCCTTCGGAAAGGCGCAACGGATCCTCGCGCACCTCGCCGAGCTCACCGACGAGCCAGTGCTGCTCCACGGCGCGATGGAGAAGCTCACGGCTGCGTATCGACGCTCGGGAGTCACGCTCGCGAAGACCGAGCCCGTCTCGGACAGCGCATCGCGAAGCGACTACGCCGGGAGGCTCGTCCTGTGTCCGCCCAGCGCTCACCGCTCGCCGTGGATGAAGCGATTCAAGAGCCCGCAGACCGCCTTCGCGTCCGGCTGGATGGCGGTGCGCGGACAGAAGACCCGACGAGGGTACGAGCACGGCTTCGTGCTGAGCGACCACGCCGATTGGCCCTCGCTCGTCCGCACCGTCGAGCAGACAGGCGCGAAGCGAGTGCTGGTCACGCACGGCTCGAGCGAGGCGCTCGCGCGGTATCTCCGCGAGGCGCGAGGGCTCGACGCGGTTCCGCTCGGGCAACTGTACGAAGGTGACGAGGGCGAGCCGTGAAGCGCTTCGCTGCGTTGTATCGAGCCCTCGACGCCGC
>LNFM01012638.1_pt1 | contig 11025 bp, 12 predicted proteins | sample 596031 | NCBI WGS metagenome assembly LNFM01 (sample SAMN04254537, study PRJNA301005) | activated carbon metagenome | isolation source: dual media filters at the Ann Arbor, Michigan drinking water treatment plant | place: USA: Ann Arbor | reverse complement strand
TCGGCCGGCTCGGAGAGCCGGCCCTACCCAATCGCCGAAGACCCAATCGCCGAAGACCCAATCGCCGAAGACCCAAGGCCCAAGGCCGGACACTGACCCGATGAAGAGACTGACCGACTACGCCGCCTGCGCCGGTTGAGCGAGCAAGCTCGCCGCTGGCGAGCTCGCTCAGGTGCTGAGCGATCTGCCCGTGCCGTCCGATCCTCGTGTCCTGGTCGATTTCCGGGACGCGGACGATGCCGGTGTGTTCGTCGTCGGGGACGTGGCGCTGGTGCAGACGGTCGACTTCTTCACGCCCATCGTCGACGACCCGTACGCGTACGGGCGCATCGCTGCGGCCAACGCGATCAGTGACGTCTACGCGATGGGCGCAAGACCGATCACCGCGCTGGCGATTGCGGCCTTTCCCGCCCGCGACTTCGACCAGGCCATCGTCAAGGCGATTTTCGCGGGTGGCCTGTCGGTGTTGCAGGAGTGCGGCGTGGCCCTGCTCGGCGGACACACCGTCCAGGACACCGAGGTCAAGTTCGGCTATGCCGTGACCGGGCTCGTGGCCCCGACCGCCGTGTGGACCAACGGCGGGGCCCGAGCCGGCGACGTGTTGGTGCTCACCAAGCCGATCGGCACCGGCATCGTCGCCACCGCGGCCAAGTTCGGGCGCACCGACGAGGCCGTGCTCGCCGGGGCCCTGGCCTCGATGCAGCAGACCAACCGCGCCGCGGCTGACGTGTTGATCGACAGCGGAGCCGTCCACGGCTGCACCGATGTCACCGGATTCGGCCTGGCCGGCCACGGCTGCGAGATGGCCACGGCCAGTGACGTCACTCTGGTCATCGACATGGCCGCCGTACCGGCGCTGCCGGGGGCCCTCGCGCTCGCCCTTGGCAACCGCACCGGCGGACTGGTCAACAACCGCGCACATTTCGGCGCGCTGATCGACGAAGGCGACGTCCCGGCGGATCTGGTCGCCCTGGCCTTCGACCCCCAGACGTCGGGAGGGCTGCTGGCCGCAGTGGACCCGGGGGCCGCCCCGCGCGTCCTGGCCGCCCTCATCTCGGCCGGGGTGGACGCAGCCGTCATCGGCAGCGTGCTGGCGCCCGCCGGGACGACACGCGTCCGCCTTCGCTGACGCGTCCGCGCCCGAGCACGCGGCCCGCAGATACGACGCAGAGGCGCACCGTATTGCACCGATTTTGCAAATAGTGGTATAAATCAGTGTTTCGGCGGGCACGCCGATTTGCCCCTGTGCCCGTGTCTTGCCTGCGGCGGGGTGCGCCCCGTCCTTGTTGGTTACTCCCGGAGGCACCGTGTTACCGGACCTGTCGGTCCTGTGGGTCATCGCGCTCGTACTGCTGCTCACGGCCATCCTGCAGCAGTTGTTCTTCAAGCCACTCCTTCGCGTGATCCATGCGCGTGAGGATGCGGTGCAGTCGGCGCGTGCGCTCGCGGAGCGCAGTGCGGCCGAGGCGCGCCGTGCCAGCGAGGAGTTCGACGCGAAGACGACCGCCGCCCGTGCTGCCTTCTACCGCGAGCTCGACGACATGCGCAAGACCGGCCAGGACGAGCGGGCAGCCATGGTCGCCGACGCCCGCGCGCAGGCCGACCGCGAACTCGAGCAGGCGCGCCTGACGCTCGCGGCCGACACGGCGCAGGCCCGCGGTCAGCTCGAGCAGGACGCCCAGCACCTCGGTCACCAGCTGGCCGATCGCCTCGCCGGCCGGACGCGTTGATGTCGACGATGACGAAGAGGGAGATGGGGGAGCGCAGGATGCGGCAACGGATGGTCGCGGCGGGTCTGGTGGGGGGGATGCTCGCCATCGCCACACCGGTCGCGCTGGCGCAACACGCCGAGCCGGCGACGGCGTCGGCGCAGACGCCGGCACACGACACACCGGCGCCGCCCGCCGATCATGCGGCGCCTGCCGCTGATCACGCCGCAACCCCGGCCGGCGACCACGCGGCGGCTGATGCGCATGGCGCCGCCGCCGGCGAGCATGGCGAGGCCCACGGCGAAAGCCTCTGGGTGACGCTGGCCCGCATCGCCAACTTCGCGATTCTCGCCGGTGTCCTGTACTGGTTCGGCCGCAAGCCCTTTGCCGATCACCTCGCCGCTCGCGATGCCCAGATTCGCAAGGACCTCGTGGATGCCGCCGAGATGCGCACCACCGCGACCGCCCGCCTCGGCGAGATCGAAGCCAGGCTGGCCGCGCTGCCCGCCGAGCTCGATGCCCTTCGTCGCCGTGGCAGCGAGGAGCTCGAGTCCGAGCGTGCGCGCATCCGCGCCACCGCGGAAGCCGAGCGCGACCGCCTCGTCGAGCAGGCCCGCCGCGAGATCGCCTCGCAGACCCGCCAGGCGCGCGCGCACCTGCGCGAGCACGCCGCCACGCTCGCCGTGGGTGTCGCCGAGGCCCGCCTGAAGGCCACGCTGACCCCGGCCGAGCAGGCGGGGCTCGTGGATCAGTACGCCGCCCAGATGAGGAACGTCCAGTGACGCCCCAGGATGCTCGTCGCGCCGGTCGCGCGCTCTACGAGGTGACGCAGGAGGCCGGCACGGCCCGCCTCACGCTCGATGGCCTGACCGCCTTCGCCGCGCTCGTGGAGCAGCACGCCGATCTCGGCAAGGCGCTGCTGTCCCCCTTTGTCACCGGCGACGCCAAGCGGGGCATCGTCGGGCAGTTGTCCACGGCGCTTGGCATCGGGCCGGCGGCGGGGCACACCCTGCAACTGATCGCGGAGCGTCATCAGATGGACGGCCTGGCCGGCATCGTGAAGGAGCTCAAGGCGCAGGTACACAAGCAGGAGCGCCGCGTCGATGCCGAGGTGACCACCGCGGTGGCGCTCGACGCAGCGCAGATCGACCAACTGCGCGAGGTCCTGTCCCAGGCGACGGGCCAGCAGGTGACCCTCTCGGCACGCGTCGATCCGGCCGTCATCGGTGGTGCCCTCACGCGCGTCGGCAGTGTCGTGTACGACGGCACCATCGCGCGGCAACTCGCCCGCATCAAGGAGCAGTTCGTCCAGCAGGGCTGACCCCTCGGGCGTACCGCGGTTTTCACACCGAACGCTGAACCATGACCATCAAAGCAGACGACATCTCCCGCATCATCCGCGAGCAGATCGGCGGCCTCCAGTCCACGGTGGACGTGGCCGAGGTCGGCACGGTGCTGTCCATCGGCGACGGCATCGCGCGCCTCCAGGGCGTCGAGCGCGCCATGGCCGGCGAGATGATCGAGTTCCCCCACGGCGTGTTCGGCATCGCGCTGAACCTCGAGGAGGACTCGGTGGGCACGGTGCTCCTCGGTGACTACAAGCTGATTCGCGAAGGCGACCAGGCGCGTCGCACCGGCCGCATCATCTCGGTGCCCGTCGGCGACGAACTGCTCGGCCGCGTCGTCAATGCCCTCGGCCAGCCGGTCGATGGCAAGGGCCCGATCCTGACGTCGCAGATGTCGCCCATCGAGCGCATCGCGCCGGGCGTCGTCGATCGTCAGCCGGTGCGCGAGCCGCTGCAGACCGGCATCAAGGCCATCGACGGCATGGTGCCGATCGGCCGTGGGCAGCGCGAGCTGCTGATCGGCGACCGCCAGACGGGCAAGACCGCCGTCGCGGTCGACGCCATCCTGAACCAGAAGGACACCGGCGTCATCTGCATCTACGTGGCGATTGGCCAGAAGCAGTCGACGATCGCCCAGGTCGTGCGCACGCTCGAAGAGAACGACGCGATGCGCTACACCATCGTCGTCGCGGCGGGCGCGTCCGACCCGGCGCCGATGCTGTACATCAGCCCGTACTCCGGCTGCACGATGGGCGAGTTCTTCCGCGACAGCGGTCGTCACGCCCTGGTGATCTACGACGACCTGTCGAAGCACGCGATGGCGTACCGCGAGATCTCGTTGCTGCTGCGGCGTCCTCCCGGTCGCGAGGCGTACCCGGGCGACGTGTTCTACCTGCACTCGCGCCTGCTCGAGCGCGCGGCGAAGCTGAACGACAGCATGGGCGGCGGATCGCTGACCGCGCTGCCGATCATCGAGACGCAGGCCGGCGACCTGTCGGCGTACATCCCGACCAACGTCATCTCGATCACCGACGGCCAGATCTTCCTCGAGAGCGACCTGTTCCACCAGGGCGTGCGTCCGGCCATCAACGTCGGCAACTCGGTGTCGCGCGTCGGCGGCTCGGCGCAGATCAAGGCCATGCGCAAGGTGGCCGGATCGCTCCGACTCGACCTGGCGCAGTACCGCGCCCTCGCGGCCTTCGCGCAGTTCGGCAGCGACCTCGACAAGACGACGCAGCAGCAGTTGCATCGCGGCGTGCGTCTGGTGGAAGTGCTGAAGCAGCCGCAGTACCGTCCGCTGTCGGTGGCCAAGCAGGTCGCCATCCTGTTCGTCGCGACGCGCGGCTACCTCGACAAGGTGGAGCTGCCCGACGTCGGTGCGTGGGAAGACGGTTTCTACGGCTATCTCGAGTCGCGGCGTCCGGGCATCCTCTCCGGCATCACCGAGCAGAAGGACATCTCGAAGGAGATCGAGGCCGAGCTCATCGATGCCACCGAGGAGTACACGAAGGACTTCCTGGCGCGCACCCGCTAGCCTATGCCTTCCCTCATTGACATCCGTCGCCGGGTCCGCGCCGTCAAGTCGACGCAGCAGATCACCAAGGCGATGAAGATGGTCTCGGCGAGCAAGCTGCGCCGGGCGCAGGACCGCGTCATCGGCGCGCGTCCCTACGCCCAGCAGATGCTGCGCGTGCTCAACAGCCTGGCGGCGCGCGTCGATCACGACGCCCATCCGCTGCTGAGCGAGTCGACGTCCTCCGGGGCACCGCCGCTGCTCATCGTGGTGTCGGCCGACCGCGGGCTGTGCGGCAGCTTCAACAGCAACATCATCAAGCAGGCGTCGACGTTCCGGCAGGAGTCCACCGATCGCGACGTCGCGATGGCGCTGGTCGGCCGCAAGGGCCGCGACTTCTTCATGCGTCGCAACGTCGACGTGCGCTACGAAGTCGTCAACATCTTCCAGCACGTCAAGTACGCGCACGCGCAGGACATCGCCCGGACCGCCATCGAGGCGTTCACCGAGGGGCGGGTCAGCTCGGTCTACCTGCTGTACAACGAGTTCAAGTCGGTGATGTCGCAGAAGGTGGTGGTCGAGCGGTTGCTGCCGCTGCCGCGCCTGACGCCGGACAACGGCGGCGTGACGGGGCCACAGGTGGACTATCTGTACGAACCGTCCGCCCAGGAGATCCTCACGTCGCTCGTGCCGAGGCACGTGGAGATCCAGGTGTACCGCGCGCTGCTCGAGTCGGCGGCGGCCGAGCAGGCGGCGCGCATGACCGCGATGGATGCGGCCACGCGCAACGCGCAGGAGATGGTGGACAAGCTGACGCTGTACATGAACAAGGTGCGTCAGGCCGCCATCACGCGCGAAATCATCGAAGTGGTGTCGGGCGCGCAGGCGCTGTAGCCGTCGGACTCGTCCGACGGACGCCGAGCGTAGTCGGCGTCGGGCGTGCCCGCCGCAGGGAAACTTATGAGCAACGCAACAGCCGAGCAGCACAGGGTCGGACGCATCGTTCAGGTCATCGGGCCGGTGCTCGACATCGAGTTCGAGGGCGGGTATCTGCCCGCCATCTACAACGCGGTGCGTGTCACCGTGCCGGGCGTCGACGGCGCTCCGCACACCGACATCGTCGCGGAGGTCGAGCAGCACCTCGGCGAGGGCCGGGTGCGTGCGGTCGCGATGAAGCCGACCGACGGGCTGCAGCGCGGCATGGAAGCGCTCGACCTCGGGCTGCCGATCACCGTGCCGGTCGGCCCGGCGACGCTCGGTCGCGTGCTCAACGTGCTCGGCGAACCGGTGGACTATCCGGATCGCCCGGTCGTCTCCGAGCACAACTGGCCGATCCACCGGGCCGCGCCGTCGCTCGAGGAGCAGTCGACCAAGCTCGAGATGTTCGAGACGGGCATCAAGGTCATCGACCTGCTCGAGCCGTACCTGCAGGGCGGCAAGATCGGCCTGTTCGGTGGTGCCGGCGTCGGCAAGACGGTCATCATCCAGGAACTGATTCACAACATCGCGCTCAAGCACGGTGGTGTGTCGGTGTTTGCCGGCGTCGGCGAGCGCACCCGCGAAGGCAACGACCTCTGGCTGGAGTTCCAGGAGAGCGGCGTCATCAACGTCGATGACCCGTCCAAGTCGCGCGCCGCGCTGGTCTACGGCCAGATGACCGAGCCGCCGGGCGCCCGTCTGCGCGTCGCCCTGACGGGCCTGACCGTCGCCGAGTACTTCCGCGACGCCGAGGGCAAGGACGTCCTCCTGTTCGTCGACAACATCTTCCGCTTCACGCAGGCGGGGTCCGAGGTGTCGGCGCTGCTCGGCCGCATGCCGAGCGCGGTCGGCTACCAGCCGACGCTCGCCACCGAGATGGGCGAGATGCAGGAGCGCATCACGTCGACCAAGAAGGGCTCGATCACGTCGGTGCAGGCCATCTACGTCCCCGCCGACGACTACACCGACCCGGCCCCGGCGACGACGTTCGCCCACCTCGACGCGACGACGAACCTGTCGCGCGACATCGCCTCGCTGGGCATCTATCCCGCGGTGGACCCGCTCGCCTCGACGTCGCGCATTCTCGATCCGCGCATCATCGGCGACGACCACTACGACGTCGCCCGCCGCGTCAAGCAGGTGCTGCAGCGCTACAAGGACCTGCAGGACATCATCGCGATTCTCGGTCTCGACGAACTGTCGGAAGAGGACAAGCTGACGGTGTCGCGCGCCCGCAAGATCCAGCGCTTCCTCAGCCAGCCGTTCCACGTCGCCGAGCAGTTCACCGGCTTCAAGGGCAAGTACGTCACCATCGCCGACACCATCCGCGGCTTCCGCGAACTGGTCGACGGCAAGCACGACGACGTGCCGGAGCAGGCGTTCTACATGGTCGGCACCATCGAGGAGGCCATCGAGAAGGCCGCCTCCCTGAAGTAAGCGGAAGGCAACGAATCGATGGCCAGCCAGCTCACGCTCAGCATCGTCACGCCGGAACGCGAACTCGTGCGCGTCCAGGTCGACGACGTCGAGCTGCCGGGCAGCGAGGGATACTTCGGGGTGCTGCCTGGGCACACCCCGATGCTCGCCACCCTCACCGTCGGGCGCCTCACCTACCGGTCCGGCACGGACACGCAGGTGCTGGCGATCGCCTTCGGCTTCGCCGAGGTGCTGCCCGACGCCGTCACCGTGCTCGCGCAGATGGCCGAGCGCGCCGAGGACATCGACGTCGCGCGGGCCGAGGCGGCCCGCACGCGCGCCGAGGAACGCCTGGCGCGCACCGAAGCCGACCTCGACTACGATCGCGCGCGCACGGCGCTCGACAAGGCCGTCCTCCGCCTCCAGGTGGCGTCACGCGCCCGGGGCAAATGACCATCGCCGCCTCGCCCCTGCCCGTCCCGGCGTGCCAGAGGGCCTGAGCCACCATGCGTGTGCGCTGGGCCGCCGCAACGCACCCGGGTCGGCGACGCGCCTCCAACGAGGACGCGTTCTGCTCCCGGCCTGACCTCGGCCTGTTCGTGGTGGCCGACGGCATGGGCGGCCACGTCGCCGGCGAGATCGCGTCGCGCCTGGCCGTCGACACCATCGAGGCGGCCGTCGCCGCCGGCGATGCCGTGCCGCCGGACAGTCGTCAGTGCACGCTGGCCGAGCGCCGCCTCCAGGTGGGTTTCGAACGCGCCAGCCAGGCCATCTCCGAGCAGACGGCGCGCAACCCGCGCCTGCGCGGCATGGCCACCACCGCCTCGGCGCTGCTCATCTCCGCCGAGTCCAGCGCCATCGGCCACGTCGGCGACAGCCGCATCTACCTCTGGCGCGACCATCTGCTCCAGCAACTGACCCACGATCACTCGTGGGTCGCCGAGCAGGTCACGATGGGCCTGCTCTCGCCGATCGAAGCGCGCCAGCACCCCTGGCGCAACGTCGTCACCCGCGCGCTGTCGGCGTCCGACCCGCCACAGGTCGAGCTCTCGCCGCTGACGCTGCAGCACGGTGACCGCCTGCTCATCTCGTCCGACGGGTTGCACGGCGTGATTGGCGACGACCGCATCGGCGTGGTACTCGACACCGTGGCCAATCTCGAGCTGACCTGTCAGCAGCTGATCGACGACGCCAACGACGCCGGCGGGCCCGACAACATCACCACGCTGATCCTGGAGATCGATGTTCCATAACCTGCGTCAGCTGGTGCGGTACCGTGCGCTGATCCAGAGTCTCGTCACGCGCGAGCTCAAGGCACGCTACCGCGGCAGCGTCCTCGGCTTCTTCTGGTCGTTCATCAACCCGCTGCTGCTGCTGGTCGTCTACTCGTTCGTCTTCACGGTGGTGCTGCCAGGCACGCATCCGCCGGAGATCGAGCCGTACGCGCTGTTCCTGTTCTGCGGCATCCTGCCGTGGACCTGGTTCTCGTCGTCGCTGACCGAGGCCGCCAACAGTCTCATGGCCGGCGGCAACCTGATCAAGAAGGTGCTGTTCCCGGCCGAGATCCTGCCGATCGTCGCCGTGCTGTCGAACATGATGCACTTCTTCTTCGGACTGCCGATCCTGCTGGCCTTCCTGATCTGGTTCCGTCCGACGATCAGCTTCGTCGAGGTGCTCTGGTTTCCGGTCGTCGTGGCCGTGCAGTTGCTGTTCACGCTCGGCCTGAGCCTGCTGCTGGCGGCGCTGACGGTGCACTTCCGCGACATCAAGGACATCCTGAGCAACCTCCTGACGCTCTGGTTCTTCGCCACGCCGATCATCTATCCGATGCACCTGGCGCCGGGCACGATCAGCAAGGCCGTGCTGAACGCCAATCCGTTCTCGCACTTCGCCGTGTCCTATCAGGAGATCCTGTTCTACGAGGGGCCCTTCGGCCACTGGAAGTGGCTGCTGGCGATCTTCGTCGCCTCGGTCCTGCTGTTCCTCCTCGGCTACTTCCTCTTCGATCGCCTGCGCGACTCGTTCGCCGAGGAGGTGTGAGCGCCATGCCCGCCTCGACCACGACCTCATCGCTCGCCATCCACGCCGACAACGTCTCGAAGATCTATCGCCGGTTCGCCCACAAGCGGCAGTTCGCGACGCTCAAGAGCGCCATCCTGAGTGGCAGCCTGGTGCGCGACCTGAAGCCGGACGAGACCTTCCGGGCCCTCGACGGCGTCTCCTTCGACGTCCAGGCCGGGCGCACCTACGGCATCATCGGGCGCAACGGCAGCGGCAAGAGCACGCTGCTCAAGTGCGTCGCCGGCATTGCCAAGCCGACGACGGGCAAGATCACGGTGAACGGCCGGATCTCCGCCTTGATCGAGCTCGGCGCCGGGTTCCACCCCGAAATCTCCGGCCGCGAGAACGTCTTCATCAACGGCATCATGCTCGGCCTGTCCAAGGCCGAGATCGAGCGGCGCTTCGACGAGATCGTCGAGTTCGCGGAGCTGGCGCCGTTCATCGACGCCCCGGTCAAGACCTACTCGTCGGGCATGTACATGCGCCTCGGGTTCGCCGTCGCCGTCCACGTCGATCCCGACGTGTTGCTGGTGGACGAGGTCCTGGCCGTCGGCGACGAGGGCTTCGCCCACAAGTGCCTCGACAAGTTCGCGGAGTTCCGCCGCCGCGGCAAGACGATCCTGCTCGTGACGCATTCGCTCGGCCTCGTCGAGCGGTTCTGTGACGAGGCGCTCTGGCTCGACAAGGGCAAGGTCAAGGCCGTCGGCGTGCCCAAGCGCGTCATCGACGCCTACGTCACCGAGGTCGAGGAGAGCGAGGAGGCGTTCCTCGCCTCGCAGGACGCCCGGGCCCGCGAGCGGGTCGACCTCGGCGCTGGCAGCTCCGTGCCCAGCCACGACGCCGGTGTGCCCGAGGATGGCGTCACCGCCGGCAACGTGGAAGCGCCGGCTGACATGTTCAAGGCCGAGGCGGGGCGCTGGGGATCGGGCGACATCGAGATCACGAAGGTCGACCTGCTGGATCCGCAGGGCGAGCCCGGCCACGTCTTCCACTCCGGCGAGCCGATGACCATCCGGCTGCAGCTGGCGGCGAAGTCGCCGGTGAAGGATTTCGTGTTCGGCATCGGCCTCTTCAACGCCGATGGCGTCTGCATCTACGGCACGAACACCAACATCGAGGAGATGTCGGCGCAGGAGATCAGCGGCACCGGCGAGGCGCGATTCGTCATCGACGACCTGGCGCTCACCGAAGGGACGTACAAGCTCGATCTGGCGGTGCACAAGCTGGACGGCTTTCCGTACGACTACCACCGGCAGCTGTACACCTTCCGCGTCAAGTCGCCGATCAAGGACGTCGGCTTCTTCCGGCCACGCCATCGCTGGTCGTTCAGTTCGTCGGTGCGTCTCGTGCAGTTGCAGGGCCCCGAGGGCTGGCGGCCGCACATGAAGGACGATGAGCCGCAGGCCTGAGGGCGAGCGGGTGCGGGTCGTCTCGCGTGAGGCGTGTGTCGCGCAGGTGCGCGCGTGGCAGGCCGAGGGGCGCACCGTCGTCTTCACCAACGGGGTCTTCGACCTGCTGCACGTCGGCCACCTCCGCTACCTCCAGGCGGCCCGGGCCGAAGGCGACCACCTCGTCGTGGCGGTCAATACCGACGACACCGTCCGGGCCGCCAAGGGGCCGGACAGACCCGTGCACCCGGCCGACGATCGGGCCGAGCTCCTCGCCGGCCTCACCGCGGTCGACCTGGTCACCCTCTTCGATGAACCCACTCCCGCCGCGCTGATCGCGGCCGTGCAACCGGACGTGCTGGTGAAGGGGGCCGATTGGCCGCTCGATCAGATCGTCGGGCGGGACACGGTCTGGGCCCGCGGTGGTCGCGTCGTCCGCGTGCCCACCGAAGTCGGGCACTCCACGACGGGGATCATCGGGAAGATCCGACAGTAGCAATTCAGGCACGCTGCGCCGACATTCAGAATTCAGAATGAAGCGCGGGACCCGCGTGGACGGCTCTGCCGAGCAATTCAGGCACGCCGCGCCGACATTCAGAATTCAGAATGAAGCG
>LNFM01012637.1_pt1 | contig 11025 bp, 11 predicted proteins | sample 596031 | NCBI WGS metagenome assembly LNFM01 (sample SAMN04254537, study PRJNA301005) | activated carbon metagenome | isolation source: dual media filters at the Ann Arbor, Michigan drinking water treatment plant | place: USA: Ann Arbor | reverse complement strand
GATGGACTATCGACCTCTCGGGAACACCGGCCTCAACGTCAGCGTCGCGGGGCTCGGCTGCGGCGGCAACAGTCGGTTGGGCCTGGGCCGCGGCTCCAGCGTCGATGAGTGCGTGGCGGTCGTGCGCACGGCGGTCGATCTCGGCGTCAATTTCCTCGACACCGCCGAGGCCTATGGCACCGAGGAGATCGTGGGCGCTGCCGTCAGGTCCCATGGCCGTGACAAAGTTGTGATCTCGACCAAGGCGATCTTCCGGGGCACCAACGACACGGCAGAGACGGTGACCGCCAAGGTGGAGGCGTCGCTGAAGCGGCTGGGCCTCGACTATGTCGACATCTTCCATTTCCACGCCGTCGGGCCCGAGGCCTACGTGCATCATCGCGACGTGCTGGCGCCAGCGCTGCTCAAGCTCAAGGAGCAGGGCAAGGTGCGCCACGTCGGCATCACCGAGACAGGGCCGCGCGATCCGGAGCAGAAGATGCTGGCGCGCGCGATTCACGAGGCGCCGTGGGAAGTCATCATGCTGGCCTACAGCCTGGTGAACCAGGGCGCGCGGCGCGGCGTGTTTCCGGTGACGAAGCGGCGCGGCATCGGCACGCTGCTGATGTTCGTGGTGCGCAACATCTTCAGCAACGACGCCTATCGCCGCGACGTGTTCGCGAAGCTGGTCGAGCAAGGATTGCTCGACGCGTCGATTGTTTCCGGCGGCGATCCGCTCGCGTTCCTGGTTTCCGAAGGCGGGGCAGAGAGCATCACCGATGCGGCCTATCGCTACGCGCGCCACGAACAGGGCGCCGACGTCATCCTGTTCGGCACCGGCAGCAAGGATCACGTCCGGGCCAACGTGGAGTCGATCCTGCGGCCGGCGCTGCCCGCTCCGGTGATCGAGCGGCTGCATGCCACGTTCGGACATTTGACTGGCGTCGGGCTGGATCTGCCGGGGCCGGTCAAGGCGTAATCTCTTTCTGTCATCCTGAGCGCAGCGATGCGCCTGTGTCTGGTCGTTCGGTAAGGTCCTTCGCTACGCTCAGGACGACAAATCAGGCGATCGGCCGGTCAAGGCGTAATCTCTTTCTGTCATCCTGAGCGCAGCGAAGGATCTCACGCTCGCATCAGACAAGATGACGACCGCCTGTGTCTGGTCGTTCGGTAAGGTCCTTCGCTGCGCTCAGGACGACAAGTTAGGCGGTAGACCGCACCAGCTTGCCGGGCCTGGCGCCGGTCTCCTGGCCCTTTTCGAAGATGGGCATGCCGGAGCAGATCGTCATGTCGTAGCCATCGACGCTCTGCACCAGGCGACGGCCACCGGCCGGCAGGTCGAAGATCATCTTCGGGCTGTGCAGCGTGAGGCCCTCGAAGTCGATGACGTTCACATCGGCCTTCTTGCCCGGCTGCAGCCGGCCGCGGTCCTTGAAGCCGTAGAAATCCGCGGTCTCGCCGGTCATGCGCTGGATCGTGCGTTCCAGTGGCATGCGCGGGCCCCTCGTGCGATCGCGCACCCAGTGGCTCAGCATGGACGTGTTGAGCGAGGCATCGCAGATCACGCCGCAATGGGCGCCGCCATCCGACAGGCCGAGGATGGTGTGCGGGTGCTCGATCAGTTCGCGCACCACCTCGAGGTCGCCGTGCACATAGTTGGTGACCGGGAAGTAGACCATGCGGCTGCCGTCGCCGCCGACCAGATAGTCGTAGCAATACTCGGCCGGGTCGACGCCGTCGCGCGCCGCCATGGCGGCGATGCTGCGCTCGGGCGGCGGCTCGTAGTCCGGCCGATCGCCCAGCAGGTACATGCGGTCCCAGCGCGTCGCGATCTGGCGGTTGAGCGGGGGCAGCACGTCCAGCAGGCGGGCCGAGGCTTCCTGCGACAGCACGAGGCGGCGCGTCTCGGGATCGCGCAGGCGGGCCAGCATTTCGGCGGGCGGCAGTTTGGCGAGTGCGGCAAAGGCCTCGCGCAGCGCGAAGGGATTGAGCGAGGTGCCGAGGCCTAAGGTCAGCCCGACCGGGCGTCCGGCGACCTGGGCATAGACCGGCAGGTTGTCGGCGCGGGCGGCACTCACCCCGTCCATCAGCCGGCGCCAGCGCGCGGGATCGTAGCTGCGGTCGGTCAGCAGGAACCAGACGGGCCGGCCGCTGTCCTTCGCCACCTGGCGTATCCAGCGGAACTCGGAGGCTTCGTCCTCGAAATCCGACAGCATGCCGAAGGTACCGCGGCCGGCACGGCCCATGGCCTTGCCGATGGCGATCAGCTCCTCATGCTCGGCATGGCGTCCGGGGACCAGTTCGCCCGCCAGCGTCTTGTGTTGGTCGCTGCGGCTGGTGGTGAAGCCCACGGCGCCGGCCTTGAGCGCCTCCTCGGTGAGGCGGCCCATGGTCTCGATGTCGTCGGCCGTCGCAGCCTCGCGGGCGATGGCGCGGTCGCCCATGGCGTAGACGCGCAACGGGTGATGGGCGACCTGGGCCGCGATGTCGATCGTGCGCGGCAGTTTCGCGAGCGCATCGAGATATTCGGGGAAGCTCTCCCAATCCCACTTGAGGCCTTCGGTCAGCACGATACCGGGGATGTCCTCGACCCCTTCCATCATTTCGATCAGCGCCTGCTGGTGCTGCTGACGGACGGGGGCGAAACCCACGCCGCAATTGCCGAACACGATGGTGGTGGCGCCATGCCAGGACGACGGCGCCAGGACGGGATCCCAGGTGGCCTGGCCGTCATAGTGGGTGTGCACATCGACCCAGCCCGGCGTCACCAGCCGGCCCTCGGCCTTGACCTCGCGCTTGCCCGGCCCGGCCTTGCCGCCCGCCTGGACGATCCTGTCGCCGTCGATGGCGACGTCGCCCGTGGCAGCAGGCGCTCCCGTGCCATCGACGATGGTGCCGCCCCGGATGACGATGTCGTGCATGGGCTGTCCTTTTGAGTAGGATCGGGAGCTTTCCACATGCCGATGGCCGCGGGAAGTGCCTATGGCGCAATGGAGGGTCCCGCATGCCGATCACCGATAGCCCGATCATCGACAGCCAGGTCCATGCCTATGAGGCGAACACGCCCAAGCGGCCGTGGGCCACGTTGCCGAACTGGCCGCCGCACGTGACGGGCGACGAGATGGTGGCGGCGATGGACAAGGTCGGCGTCGATGGCGCCATCTTCATCTCCGCCTTCTCGCAATACAGATACGACGCCAGCTATGCGATGGAGGTGGCGCGGGCGCACCCGACGCGGATGGCCATCGTCAAGCCGGTCGATCCGGACGACCCCGCCGTGGCCGACGTGATCGCCGAATGGAAGAAGGTGCCGGGCGCGGTCGGCATCCGCATCATGCTGAGGAAAGAGGAAGGGCGTTCACCGAGCGATCCCGGCCTCGACCGGATTCTCCGCGCCGCCGTGCGCCACGATTTTCCGGTGAACATTCTCTTCTGGGACAATGTCGAGGCCGGCACGGAAGTCATCGACCGCCATCCCGAGACGCGCTTCATCGTCGATCATCTGGCACTGCTGCAGCCACGCGAGCCGCCCGCGCCGCCCAACCCGTGGGCCGATCTTCCGAAGGTCCTGGAGCTCGCCAAGCGCCCGAACGCGGTGATCAAGGTGAGCGGCGCCTGCACGCTGTCGCGCGAGCCCTATCCGTTCCCCGACATCTGGGACCCGCTGCAGCGCGTGTTCGACGCCTGGGGCTTTGATCGTTGTCTGTGGGGCTCGGACTGGACGCGCGCCTTCGCTGTCGTCAACTACGAACAGGCGGTGAAACCCTTCCTGGAAACCAGGCGGTTGAGCGACTCTGAACGCGTCCTGCTGATGGGCAGGGCCTGCGCCAGAGCCTATGGCTGGTCGCCTCGCCCGCGCTCTGGCACACCCTGAGGTAGCAGCGTCACGCGGCTTTGGTTATAGTCGTTGGGAATGGTTGGTCTTCTCCTTCACCTTACCGCCGTGCTTCTAGCGGCCCTCGCGTTGTGGTCGATTCGCCACGAACTCACTGAAAGAGCCACCACGCGCATGGCGTGGGCCGTGACTCCGGCGCTGGCAATCGTCGTGGCGGCGATCCTGCTGATCGTGTCGCCGGGCAAGCGCTACGAACTATGGGTGGCGGCCATCGTCATTGGTCTTCTGTTCGGCGCGTTCGCGGGCCTGATGCTGAAAGTGAACCGGGACTATGGGCAAAGGCTGGTGCGTGTGGCGCGGGTTTGGGATGGCACCGGAGCGGCGGCCCTGTTGCTGCTGCTGACGTTGGCCCGGGTCGTGACCTCCCACCTGATGAACCGCTCGTCGGGCAAGTTCGGTGTTCTGGGCGCCGCGGCGGCGTTCCTGGCCGCTTATCTCGCCGCCCGCTACCTGGTGGAGCGCTTCTACAAGTCGCCGCGCGCGATCCATCTCGACATGACCCTGGGCAAGAATCCGAAGCGAACGCTGGTCGCCTGAGGGACGGAACTCCCCTGCCATAAAGCCGTTAACTCCGCGTGCCGCCCTCGCGGAGGTCTAGCAATGAATGGTTGGATGGCGGGCGTTACCGCGCTCTTTGCATCATGTGTGTTCGCGTCGGCGGCGGTCAGCCAATCCGCTGGGCACAGTGGCAAACATGGCGACGGCCACGCCGAGATGCACGACATGTACAAGCTCTGGACTCCGCCACTCAATCCCAACACTTCGTGCTGCGACAATTCGGATTGCCGGCCGACGCGGGCCTTCGTCGACAACGAGGGCCACTGGCGCGCGTGGAACGGCGTGATCTGGCTGCAGGTGCCGCAGGACCGTGTGTTGCCGCCGAACCATGCCGGCGATGGCCGCTCGCATCTCTGCGAGAAGGAACAGTTCATCTACTGCTTCGCGCCGGGCGAAATCCGCGGCTGAGCGGGAAGCAATCACATTCGATGAGGCATTGACGACCATACCGACTAGTTGGTATGGTCACCTTATGAACTCTCCAGTCCTTCCCTCATCGCGCCTGAAAATCCTCGAAGCGGCGACCGACGTTGTGCGCGCCAAAGGCTATGCCGCCACGACGGTTGACGATCTTTGTTCCGCGGCGGGCGTGACCAAAGGCAGCTTCTTCCACCATTTCAAAAGCAAGGAAGAGATGGTGCTGGCGGCGGTGGCACACTGGGGGGCCTGGACCGACGGGATCTTTGCCGACGCCCCCTACGCCGCCGTTCAGGATCCGCGCGACCGCCTGTTCGGTTATCTCGATTTCCGCCGCGACCTGCTCGACCGCGAGGTGCCGCAGTTCACCTGCCTGATGGGCACGCTGGTGCAGGAGACCTACGCCACGCATCCCGAGGTACGCGCGGCCTGCGACCGCGGCATGTCTTCCCATGTCGCAATACTGACGCGCGACATCGAGGCGGCGCGGCGCCTGTACGCGCCCGATGCGGCGTGGACGGCCGAAAGCGTCGGCTACTTCATCCAGGCGGTGCTTCAGGGCTCGTTCATCTTCGCCAAGGCCAAACAGGACGCAGGCGTGGCGCGCGGGAACCTGGCGCACCTTCGTCGTTATCTCGAAAGCCTGCTGGGCAAGGAGCCTGGTTGATGAACACGACCCCGCTGCCCCGAGTTGTTTCGACGGCGGAATGGCAGACCGCGCTCGACCAACATCGCGTCAAGGAAAAGGCGGCGACCAAGGCCCGCGATGCGCTGGCTGCCGAACGCAGGCGCCTGCCGATGGTGAAGATCGAGAAGGATTATGGCTTCGAAGGCGAGCGCGGACCCGCGCGGCTGATCGACCTGTTCGAGGGGCGCCGCCAGCTCATCGCCTATCACGTCATGTTCGGCCCGACATGGAAGCAGGGCTGCGTCGGCTGTTCCATGAGCATCGACAACATCGGCCATCTCTCCCATGTGCACGCGCGCGACGTTTCGCTGGCGCTGATATCGCGGGCACCGCTGGCGAAGCTGCTGGCTTACAAGAAGCGCATGGGCTGGACCGTGCCCTGGTACTCGTCGTTCGACAGCGATTTCAATTTCGATTTCGGCGCCACGGTGGGCGAGGACGAGAAGTCGGCCGTGAGCGTTTTCCTGCGCGACGGCGACAACGTCTATCGCACCTATGCCACCAGCGGACGCGGCGACGAGATGCTCGGCACCGCCTGGAGCTATCTCGACCTCGTGCCCTTCGGACGGCAGGAAAACTGGGAAGACTCGCCGCCGGGTTGGCCGCAGACGCCGCCCTACGGCTGGTGGCGACGCCACGACGAATACGAAACCTCAAAAGGAGCCTGATCATGTCCACCGGTACTGTCCGCCTGCACCGCGTCCTCACCGCCCCGCCCGAGCGCATCTACCGCGCCTTCCTCGATGCCGACGCCATGGTCAAGTGGTTGCCGCCGCACGGCTTCACCGCGCATGTCTACAAGTTGGAAGCCAAGGTCGGCGGTAGCTACCGCATGTCGTTCAACAATTTTTCCGCCAACAAGAGCCACGCCTTCGGCGGCACGTATCTCGAACTCGTGCCGAATGAGAAGCTGCGCTACAAGGCCGCCTTCGAGGATCCGAACCTGCCAGGCGAGATGCAGACCACGATCACCCTGAAGAAAGTGTCGGTCGGCACCGAGATCAACATCGTGCAGGAGGGCATTCCCGCGGTGATTCCGACCGAGGCCTGCTATCTCGGCTGGCAGGAATCGCTCGCCGTGCTGGCCCAGCTCGTGACACTGGAGATTCCCGGCTGATTCGCAAGCGTCAGCGCTTCCCGGCCTTGTAGGCGAGCCAAGCCACAATGGCGTCGATGTCGGTGTCTGAAAGACTTTCCTCGCTGAACGCCGGCATCTTCTGCTCTGGCCAGTCGCGCACCGACTTCGGATCGCGCAGGAGTTTGCGCAGCGCTGCAGGCTGAAAGTAGTCGATCGGGTTCATCGGCCGCGCGAGGTCGGGTCCCTGCGTGCCTTCCCCCGCACCGGCAAAGCGATGACAGGCCATGCAGACCGCGACGAAGCGGTCGAGGCCGCGATGGATGGGGTCGGTGGCCGGGACCTCGGCGCTGACGGCGAGCCCCGGCCATCTCTTGGCGGGACTGTCGGTGACGGTGAGCGCGGCCAGGTGGTAGGCCCAGTATTCACTGCTGAGTTCGATCCCGGGGCGACGCTGCCAGACGATGTAAAATGGCCCGGCGGTCGTGTTGCTGCCGCCCGGCAGCTTCGGCCACGGTGCGGTCGCCGCCTCGATGGCGAGGAAGGCGTCCGCCTTCAGCAGCGCCGCAGGGATCGCGACGGAGAAGTTGTCGACCGCACGTGCCTGAACGTAGTCATCGTTGCCCACTTCAAGGTCGCGCAACAGGTCGGCCATGGCGATCACGCGGTAGGTCATGTTGCGCTTGTAGACCGGGTCGGCGATCATGAGGGAGCGTACGGCCTTGTCGGCCAACAATTGAGAGGCCGTGAACATCTTCGTCGTTCCGCGGTCGGCAATCTCCAGAGACTGCGCCAGAGACGGCACAGCGCCGGTGGCCATGAAGAAAGCAAACACGAGAAGGATCGACCGGATCACACCGCAGCCTCACTGATGGCCGGAGCGTTTGCAATGGGTCGGCACTGCGGTTCGACTGACCTTGCAGGAATGCGGGGACCAAGTAGTCTGGCCGGCATGCATAGAACGTTTCTCGCCGACGGGGTCTGATGCCGATCAGTACCCGCTTCGTCGTCCAAACGACAATCGGCCTGCTCGCGGTCGGCTTTGCCACCCTGCTGTTCATCGTAGGCATGACGATCTGGCTGGGCGAGCGGGCGCAGGTCTATTTCGACGAGGCGATCGAGGCGCGCGACACCCGCGAGGCGGCGGTCGAACTGCGAAGCGCCGTGCAGACCGCGGAGTCCAGCCAACGCGGCTTCATCGTCACCAACAACGAGATTTATCTCGCGCCCTACGACAGCGCCAAGGTGCTGGCTCAGCGCCAGCTCGACGCACTGAAGCGGAGCCTGGCGTCTCATCCGGAGATGGACACCCTGCTGCAGCGGCTGAGCGCGGTGATCGGCGAAAAATTCAACGAGATGGACCTGACCATCAGCATGAAGGCCGACCGTCGCGAAGCCGAGGCGATGGCGCTGCTGCGCTCCAATCGCGGCAAGGCGCTGATGGACGAGGCCAATGTCTTCCTGTCCGGCATCGTGCGCGTGGCCGACGAGCGGCTGACCGAGGGCGTGCGCGAGCAGCGGGCCAATGCGTGGCGGCTGCGCTGGGTCTCCATCATCGGCGCGGTCGTGATCGTGCTGGTGGTGGGCGGCGTCATTGCCACCATTGCGCAGTATGCCCGCGAGAATGCGCTGGCTCGCGACGAAGTCCGCCTGCTCAATACCAGCCTCGAGGAGCGGGTGAGGCGGCGAACCGCCGATGTCGCTCAGGCGCGCGACCGGGCCGAGGTGCTGTTGGCCGAGGTCAACCACCGCGTCGCCAACAGCCTGACGCTCGTGGCCGCGCTGGTGAAGCTGCAGGCCGGGGCGCTCACGGACAAGGCGGCGAAGGACGCGCTGGGCGAGGCGCATGCGCGCATCCTCGCGATCTCGCTGGTCCACAAGCGGCTTTACTCCGACGGAGACGTGCGTTTCGTGGCGCTGGACGAATATCTGTCGAGTCTGCTCGACCACCTCGAAACTTCCATGCGCCACGAAGGACATGGCGCGTCGCTCAGCTACCAGCTCGAGCCGCTGAAGCTGCGCACCGACGCCACCGTCAACCTGGGAGTGGTCGTGGCCGAGTGGGTCACCAACGCCTTCAAGTACGCCTATCCCGACCGGCGTGGCGAGGTTCGCGTCCGCCTGCGCAGCCTTCCGGACGGGCGCGCTGAGCTGGTGGTCGAGGACGATGGTGTCGGCCGGAGCGAAAGCGGGCCGGCCCAGGGCACCGGCCTGGGGACGCGGCTTGTGAACGGCATCGCCGCCACCATGGGCGCCGAGATCCAGTATCTGGCCCGCCAGCCTGGAACTGCCGCCCGCCTCGCCTTTCCTCTCCCGGCCCCCTGACACCCGCTGGCCTGACTCGCCCCGACCTTCGGGGTGCCCTAAAGTCTTCCCACCGAACCGTTTGTGAGGGCCCCTGGGAAGCATGCCTGCGAGGACGATGAGCCGGCTTGCGAAGAGTCTGATCGCCGGCCTGGTGGCTGGATTTCCGTTCGTGGCGATGGCGTTTGCGGCGATGGCGCAGGACGGCCCGCCGGGCCTCATGGTGCCCAAGGTGCTGGCGCCGTTCGATGGAGAAGCGCCCGCCTGCACGCCGCCGCCGGGCCTGCTCCGGGTTCTGGGCTTCGCGCAGGACAATGAGCGCGAGTTCATGCAGGGCGTGGCGCGCGGCCTGTCGCTGGCGGCCAAGGACCGTGGCATCGAGTATCGCGTCGCCTTGGCCCGCAGCAACGCCGAGCGGCAGATCGAACAGGTTCAGGCATTCCGTGCCGCACGCGTGGGCGCGGTCGTAACGGCGCCGGTCGATGCGCCGTCGCTCGGTCGCAGCCTGCAGCAGATCATGTGGACCGGTGCCTATGTCGGCGCCGTCGTGCCGCCACCCGCCACGCTGATCCTCAATGCCCCGCAGTATCTGACGGGCAAGGTTCTGGGTGATGCGGCCGCGACCTATATCCGGCGCCGGCTGGGCGGCAAGGCGAGAGTCGTGCTGCTGACGCACGATAGCCTGCAGTTTCTGGCGCCACGGTTCGCCGCCATGCGAGCTTCGCTGAAGGACATGCCCGGCGTCACGATCGTGGCCGATCTCTCGCCACAGACCGTCAACAAGGAGGGCGGCGCCGCGGCGATGCGGACCATCCTGCTCGCCAACCCGACCATCGACGTGGTGCTGGGGGCCGACACGGTGGTGCTGGGCGCGCTCGCGGCCCTTAGGGACGCGGGCAAGGCCCGGCCCGACCAGTTCCTGGGCGGCATCGACGGCGAGCCCGAGGCGGTCCAGGAGATCAAGGCCGGCGGGCCCTACAAGGCCAGCATCAGCCTCGCCTCGCCGATCTTCGGCTATGCCATGGGCCAGTACGCCGCCGACTGGCTCGACGGCAAGAGCATCCCGCAGGCGATGGACATCCTGCCGACCGCGCTGTCGCTCGAGAACATCGCGCGCTACGAGGCCGACATGACCGATCCTGCGGCGGTTTACGCCGACCGCACGCGCCGCGCCGCCTATCTCAAGATGTACGGCAACATCTGCTACGACAGCCGCGACCAGTACCTGAACTTTCCGTGGTCATCCGAGAAACGCTGAGGCGCCATGCCGTTACGCTGGGAGATTCTCCATTCGCAGAAACTCGTGCACATCACGGCCGAGGGGCCCGTCACGCTGAAGGAGATGGAGGATCATTTCGACGCAATTTTCATCGCCGACGCGATGCCCTATGCAAAGCTGTTCGATGCCACCAACGCCGATCCGATCTACAGCGACGAGGACGTGATGACGATGGGCGCGCGGCTGAGCGCCTATACCGCCACGGTCGACAGCGGACCGCTCGCTGTCGTGGGCCTGAGCGACCATGTCGAGATGACCTTCCGGCGCTTCGTCAACGTCTCGCCGTCCAAGCGGCCAGCCGCCCTGTTCAAGACCGAAGCCGAAGCGCGCGCCTGGCTTGCCAGCAAGGCCCCGCCGACGAAAGCCAAAGGAAGCTGACAGGGCGCTCCGCCTCTCGATCTTGAACGGCCAGCCCGAGACATCGCTACTCAGACACCCTGACCTCATTCCTGAAGCCGGAGACACCGTGCAGACCCCACCGACCGCCCCGCTTTCGAACGACATCAAGGACGTTCTGTCCAAGGTAACGACGGCCAGCATCACGACGATCCTGCTCAAGAAAGGCCTTCGCAACGTCTGGCTGCGCGGTACGCGACCGATCAAGCCCGGTCAGGGACGGCTGGTGGGCCGTGCCTTCACGCTCCGGTTCGTGCCGGCGCGGGAAGATCTCGCGACGCCGGCAAGCTGGGGCTCGCCGATCTCCACGCGCGCCGCCATCGAGGCGATGCCCGAGGGCGCGATCGTGGTGGCCGATTCGATGGGCGTGACCGATGCCGGCATCTTCGGCGACATATTGTGTGCGCGCATGGCCAAGAAGAAGGTTGCGGGCC
>LNFM01012636.1_pt1 | contig 11026 bp, 9 predicted proteins | sample 596031 | NCBI WGS metagenome assembly LNFM01 (sample SAMN04254537, study PRJNA301005) | activated carbon metagenome | isolation source: dual media filters at the Ann Arbor, Michigan drinking water treatment plant | place: USA: Ann Arbor | reverse complement strand
AAGGCACCGGCAATACTAGCGGTTCAAGGTCCTTCTTGTTTAATTGTGGTGTCGGACCTGACTCAGTGATCGATCGTAGATCAAAGGCTTGAAACCAATGAAACAGGAATCCTTGATCGAGCCCATCTTTTGCAAGAATACCGATGACGTTGGGATCGAATGCAGTCCACTCGGAGGAAATTCTCTTTTTGTTAGTAGCAATCGCCGCGCCTCGCTTCGGAAAGATGATCGTCCTAGGAGGAGCACAACGGTATTCCGCTATTTTACGTTCTACAGGCTTCGCCAATCCTGCGGTTTTTAGTTCAACTTCATTCCCCGGCAGGTTCATGTCAGCAACCTTTATGCCGAGGACGGTCACCGTATCTTGTTCGTCTGGTCCGGATAGCTGCTCCAACTCAGAATAGGCCATTCTGGTTGAGATTACCTTTGCATACTGATCCAATCGGCCAATAATCCAGCTATCTGGAACCGAGCCTATAACTGTGTCCTTTTGTGCCTCGCCTCGCAGGCCGCGCGTGAACATGGCTCGCATCGCTGCGCGCTTGAGGTCTTTGCCTGCCTCAACGGCGGCCTCGTTCGCTGTGATGGCGTCATGAACCTCCCAAAGCAAGTTGGCGATCTTGGTCTGCTCGGCCGGGTCGAATGTCGGGAGTTTGAAATCGCCGATGTGGTTCCAGGACGTGCGAGGGTGTTGCACACCGGTGGTGCCGGCTATGGCATGTTCCAAGAAGCTGGGTGCATGAACGACGCCCACGACAAAGCGCGGATCGACGCCTTCCTTCGGGCGGAGCACCAGTAGTTCAGTCGTGCAGATGCCGGCGTCGAAGGCGAGCACCGCCTTGTCAAGATAGGGGCGGAGCTTCCCATAAAGCACATCGCCCGGTTTAAAGACGTATTTCGAGCTCTGGACGTCGCTGGCCTTGCCTTCACCGATCCGCGCAAATCGGCCCGAAGCCACGTGTTCGAGCCCAACATAAACGCCATCGGCGTGACTCGCTGGATCAACTTGCACGCCGACGAAGTCACAAAGATCGGACAGGCGCATGGTCGTTTCCGCCATCAGGCCAACTCCCGCAGCTTGGCCAGGGCGGTTTCGAGGTCACGCGAAATGTCCGCCTCGGCTGCGTTGATTGTATCGAAACGAGCAAGGATGTCCTTCAGATTGGCTTCTTCGCCGCCCGTTGCGGGTCCCGCCCAACGGCTGGGGCTGAGGTTGTAGTCGGCTTCTTCGGCCTGAGCCCTTGTGATGACGGCAATCTCGCCGTCGGTAGGCTCACCCTTGAGATAGGCCGCAGCCAGCGAGTGGATGTCATCGTTGGGGATGAAGTTCTTTGGCCTCCCCTTTAGCACCCGACGCGAGGCGTTCAGCAGCACGATCCTGTCCTTGCGGGCGGTAGGTTTGCGCTTCGACAGCACGACGATCACGCCCGCAGCGTTGGTGTTGTAGAATAGATTATCCGGCAACAGGATCACCCCGTCGATGAGGTCATGATCGACGAACCATTTGCGGATGTTCCGCTCCTTATCCTCGTTCTTCGAACCCGAACCACGAGTGACAGCGCCGGTATCCAGAACCACCGCCGCACGGCCACGCTCGCTAAGGCAAGCCAACGTGTGCTGCAGCCAGGCCCAGTCGCCTTTGCCGGTCGTGACGCCACCCTGTGGACGGAACCGATCGAGCGGATCCTCGGAGAAGAGATCCGGGTTGAAGGGCTGGTTCCACATCGGATTGGCGACGACGACGTCGTAGGTCCGCAGCTTGCTATCGGACGTCTTGAACTTTGGGTTGATCATGGAGTCGCCGCGGGCCATCTCGACGGTCATGTCGTGGATGATCGCGTTCATGTGGGCGACCGCGTAGCTCTCGGCCGTCAGCTCCTGTCCATAGAGCTTGAGGGGCACGCGGCTCGTCGGATCGAGTTCTCGCGCGACGATCTGGAGCTTTACGAGCAGCCCCGCCGACCCGCAGGCGTAATCATGGCAATCTTCACCGGGCCGCGGACGCATGATGTGGGCCATGAGGAGACCGACCTCGGTGGGCGTGAAGAACTCGCCCGCGCTCTGGCCCGAGCCCTCCGCGAACTTGCGCAAGAGGTATTCGTATGCACGCCCCAGGAAGTCCGGCTGCACATCCGCCAGGCCGAGGCGATACCGAGGATCGGAGAAGATCTCGATGACGTCGCTGAGCTTGGCGGAGGCGATGTCTCGCTCGCCATTTCGCTCGGCCGCGAAGTCCACGACGTCGATGACGCCGACCAGCGAGGGGTTCTGGCGCGCCACTGCGCGGACGGCCATGGTCAGGTGCTGGCCCGTGTCCTTGGGGCGGGTGGTACGCCCTAGGGAGTCATCCGGCCAGTCATAGGTTGCGCGGCCGCTGATGACGGCCCAACGAGCCTCCGGCGGGAGATAGAACCGCAGCAGGGCGTGGTCGCCCTCGGCGATCTGCAGCGCAGTCGCTCGGTCTCCGTATTCCTCGGCAAGCCGGTCGATCTCGTCGTCAAAGACGTCGGAGAGTCGCTTTAGGAACAGGAGCGGCAGTAGGTAGTCCTTGAACTTCGCGGCATCCTTCTCGCCGCGGATCGAGCAAGCCGCATCCCACAGCATCTGTTCCATCGTTTTTGTGGATGGCGCTGATGACGTGCCCTTTTCCCGACGGCGGCGCGTGACCTGCGCTGCCGCCGTTCCCGTTTCCGCGCTAGGCTCGCCCGAATCGACGCCCGCCTCAGCTGCGAGCGCCGCGATTGTCTCGCGCGCCGCTTTCTGGGGCATGTTTGATCCACCTTCCCACCGATTCACGGTGGCGAAGGAAACACCCAGCCGCGAGGCTAGCTCCTCCTGTGTCAGATCGAGCTTGGCGCGGATGGCGCGGAGGGTGGCGGCGACAGCTTGTGCATTTGTCATGTTTGCTATATTTGTTATATGTCTGTTTTTGTCAATGTCATTTGAGAACCGCGAGCAGGACCGGGTGGATGTCATGAAGGAAGATCCGACCCGAAGCCTGGAGCAGCGGCCATGCTCACGCGCCTGACGCCTGTCGAGTTCAACAAGCCGACCGGCTCCGGCCGAACGAGGCCTGCGATCGTCACGTGCGAGACGCCAGAAGGCGAGATCGTCGAAGTCGTGGCAAAGTTCTCGGCTGGATGTGATCTGGGCGTCTCCAGTCTGGCGCGAGAGGTGATCGCCGCGTGCCTCGCCGCAGATCTCGAACTGCCGGTGCCGCAGCCCTTCCTCCTTGAAATTTCGCCCGACTGGGCCAACATCATCTCAGACGCGGGATATCGGGAATTCGTCAGCCGCAGCTCGCCTGTGGCCTTCGGTTCCAAATTTCTGGGCAATCAGTATGCCGCCTGGTCGAGCGGGGCCCGGCTTCTGGACGGTATGGTGCCCGTCGCGGCCGCCGCATTCATCTTCGACGGCATCATTCAGAACCCCGACCGTCGGCGCGAAAACCCGAATTGCCTGGTTCGAGGCGACGAGGTCAGGATCATCGACCATGAACTGGCCTTCGCCCACGGGCAGATCCTTTTCTGGAAGCCGCCCTGGCAGCTCGGTGGTCTTAACGTGATGGAAACGCCCGGGTTTCATATTTTCCGAGACGCATTGCGCGATCGGAATGTCGATTTCGAACAGATCAGGACTGCGTGGCGATCCTTGTCTGATGAAAGGCTCCGTGCCTATGGTGCGGCCGTGCCGGAAGAATGGGCTGACGCCGGGGCGGAGATCGAAAGCGCGCTGGCTCTGATACGAGACGCGCGAGACAACATCGACGGCTGCATCGCGGAGGCGAGACGGGTTCTGGAATGACGGACAAGCGGACCTACACATATGCGGTCTTGCGCTATGTGCACGACGTGATGACGGCCGAGTTCGTCAACGTCGGCGTGGTCATATACGTGCCATCGACGGGCTCGGTCCTTTCGCGCGTTCGGACCTCGATGGGTTCCCGCCTGAGAGGCGTTTTCCCCGATCTCGATCGCGATGCCTTTACACGTGCCATGAGGGCTACAGAGCGTAGCCTCGCGACGCTTACCAAAGTGACGAGGACGGAAGGACTCTTTCCGTCCGATGCCGACGCGGTCGGCATGGTCGCACGCGCCCTGCCGAAGGATGACAGTTCCCTCCAGTGGTCGTCTCCGGCCGGGTCCGGCTTGACGAACGACCCCGAAAAGACGCTTGCGCGACTCTACGACCGCTTTGTGTCGCGTTACGACGTTCGATCCCTCCGTCGCCGCTCGGACGATGATGTCTGGCGTCCAGTCCGCCAGAAGCTGGAAGAGCAGAATCTGTCGGTTCAGCTTCAGGAAAAGACCATAGTGGGCGCCGTCGACGAGATCGTCTTCAAGCACGCCTGGAAGAACAGCGTCTGGCACGTCTATGAGGCCCTCTCCTTCGACCTCGCCGATTCCGATGGGATCAAGACGAAGGCGCGAGAGTGGGCAGGTCACCTGCTGTCCGCAAGCGACGGCGCGACCGAGGTTTTCAAGCCCCATTTCATCGTCTGCGGACCGTCGCGCATCGAGTTGTCGGGCGCCTATAAGTCCGCTCTGGCGATCCTGAAGAAGGCGCCTGGCTCCCCAGAGATCTTCGAAGAGGATCAGGTTGATGACCTCGTCGCTCAGATCGAGGACGAGGTCCGCGCTCACGAGGCGCACGTCGGCTAGCTGGGCTTACACGCCTCACGGAGACGCTGGCGGCTGGGCTCCGGCCATTGTCAAGACATGGTTCAGGATGATCGTCTCGATGATCCTGACGAGCCGCTGCGACTGCTTGGCCGGCTTGAATAGGAAGATCTCGCGGGCGCGGGACATGCGATTGCCACCTGCCATATCGTAGGCGCTGTATCGCTGGAAGCGCGAGGGCAAGAGGCCGAACCTGGCGCAGTGCGCGCGCCCCTGCGACGACACCACCCACCGTCCGAGCTCCGCGTTGGACATGGCTTGGCGCAGGAGACGTTCGAACGTGTCGAAGTCGAGATTGGCCGGCAGGATGACCTCAATGCCGCGGGGGAGAATCCGCAACGGGCTACCAGGCGACAGCGTCACGTCGGTCCCCACCATCGAGAGACCCCACCGGTGAAAGTGAGGATCCTCGACGACGTCGCCGCCGACCATGTAGGTCGAGCCGTAGCGGTCCGTGCCGAGAGCGTCGAGACGACGCTGGAGCCCAGGCGTCTCGCTTTGGGATGTTGATATCTTCCAGGCGCCGATGTGGAGGAGCTGCGCGACGGAGCTCAGGAGGCCTCGACACCCGGTGATGTAGACGGTGGTGCGTTCGCCGGGGACGTAGCGGCCGAGGAAGGTGGGAGTGGCGAAGCGCGGATCGGGCTTCAGGTCGAGGCGAGGTCCGCCGATCTCGGGCCATGGCGTCGGCACCCACAACCGGACGGCTGCGGGCGAATGGACATCCTTCAGGCGTCGCGGCGCGACGTTGCTGCGGGGCGTCGTAGGGGCGGTCGGCGACAGGGCCGGGAGCTTCTTGGTCATCGGTATCGATTTCTGATCTGGTGTCGGGAAGGGTTTCAGAGGGGTTTTTTAGTATTCCCCCGATCTTCGGATTTCTTCGGCTGCGGCTGGCCGTACTTCTGATCTGGCTCTCCCTCGCGCCTACATCGACACGGGTCCTTTTCCAGCCGTCAGGAAACCGATCCGAGCGGGCTTGGACGCCCCCGTGGCGACGGCCTCCGCCGCTTCGATATCGGCGAGCTCCATCCGGCTGCGCGCCGCGGCGGCGGCAAAGCCGTAGGCCAGCCTGGCGAGCTTCTTGATTCCACGCGGGTTCGACCTCGCAAGCCGGCGCAAAACGACGTCCTCGGGCACGGCGACGCCACCGCGCAGGGAATCGACGACATCGCCGACGATGTTACGCGCGATCGCAACGAGGGCGTCGCCCGTTGGCGGGGCGATATTGAAGGCCAGCACCCGGTCCATGATGAAGCCCGGAATCTGACTGGAGTCGTTCGCCGTCAGGATGAACAGGGCGCGCGAGACGTCGAAGGGGATCTGGAGATACTCGTCCTTCAGGGCACAGGCGTTTTCGGGCTCGAGCGCCGACAAGAGGACGGCGTAGGGCTGTTCGGTATGGTGGGTCATGAACTTGTCGACTTCGTCGAAAATCACGGCCGGCTGCGCGCTGACGGACGCGATCATGGCTTCGGTCAGGATCCCGGCGCGGCCCCCGCGCCAGGTCGGCGGATGGCCGACGAGAAGTGCCTGAGCATCGCTGGACGTCGCGCAGGAGTAGGCGTGGACATCGACGCCCAGGGCCGTGGCGATCGCTTTCGAGGCATGCGTCTTACCGATGCCTGGTTCACCGAGCAGCAGCACCGGGGGCACCGAGACCGGGGCGCCCGTCATCTCCGACAGGGCGACAGCGCGCTCATAGAGCGCGATCACCTCTCCGAAGGCCGGACACCTCGTGTGGACCTCTGCCAGCGCCTCGCGAAGGCGCGCCGTCCCGAACAGCAGGGCACGTTGGGGGCCCCGCAGATCGCCGAGGATGGCAAGGAGCTTGTCGATGCGAGGCCCCTCGTCGGGACCGAGCGTTGGGCGCGGTCCATAGTATTCCTCAAGCTGCGGTTCGAAGCCCCAGGCGAGCGTGATCTGACGCTCGACCTCGTTGCGGTCATAGACGGCGATCGTTCCATCCGGCGGGACGACAGGCACCTCGGCGGCCTTGTCGACATCAGCAGTCTCGGACTCGACGCGACCGGTCCTGCGCTTCTTATTCGGACTGGGTTTCTCGTGTGTGGTGTCGGTATCAGGCATGCGCCGGTCTCGTCATTTTGATATTTCGGGGGCGGCCATCGCGGCCTGCCAACCGCGCTCATCGAACGAGAAAAGGGGCGAACCGAACGGTTCGCCCCCCTTGCTGCGGCCTATCGCCGAAGCCCTGATGTCAGTCCTGGCCGGGGAACCGCTCGCTGGCCTGTTCCGGTTCGATCTTGAACCGATCGCTCTGGGCCGCCATGCCGTTTCCGAGATCGAAGGCCAGCGCAGCGACGGCCCTCAGGCTGGCGGGATCTGCAGCGCGATCGCGAAGGATCGTCCTGCAAGTTGCCTTCGCGTGCAGATCGCGCTCAGTGCGGGCCGGCCACAGGCCAACGCGAGTGATTGCGGCGTACGCGAGCGTCAGCGCCGACTTGGCAGCCCGCTTGCGGGTTTCGTCGGTTTCGCCGACGTCTTGAGTCCAGCCATCCGCCAGCAGCAGGAAGTCCATGGCCTGCTCGGTTAGGGACGCCAGGTCGGGCGCGTCTGCGAAGAATGCCTCCAGCGACAGAGCCTGTTCCAGCGGGTAGCATCCGGCATCGGCGAGGTCGCCGGCGGAACCCTCCGTTGCAGGAGGCCGGATCAGGCTCATCCGGCGGCTGGTTTCCTGGAGCCAGGCCGGCATCTCGCTGATGGGGGCCACGTTCGTCTTCGGCTTCGCCTTGATGCCGAAGGCCGTCCGAAGGACCGCTGCGCGGGTGGTATCGCGCTGCCGCTTCGCGGCCTTGACGAGCGTCGTGCCGATGAGGTCCTTGGCCCAGACATCATCGGCGTTCCTCGGCTCCAGCAGCGCGAGCGCGAGGTAGGAGCCCTGCCTCAGCAGGTTGAGGGAGTTGAAGGTGTCGATCCGCTGGTCGATCAGCGACGTATCCTTCGACAGCAACGTGATGAATCGGTCTAGCTCGTCCTGACAGAACGCGGCCCGAGCGATCAGGGCGGGCAACGCAGGCTGAACATCGGGAAGGCCGGCGAAGCGCTCGGCGTCGGTCGGCGCTTCCGGAAGCCTATCCGCGAGTGCGGCGAGATCTTCAATGATCGGCCGGATCGTCGTGCCGAAGGCGAGCGAGGCGAGGCCAATGGGCTTGCGCGATGCGGTGTTGGTGATGGTTTTGTTGGTCATGGTTTCAGTTCTTTTCCAGTGGGGTGTCTGCCACGCGGCAGCACGATTCCTTCTCCCTCCCGTCGCCGTTTCGGCGCCTTTCGCCCTGCCTTTCCCGCCACGTCCCTCGAGCCCGAAGCTGCCCCGGACGGGCGCAGCCATGAGAAAGCGCACCGCCCTCGGAGGCGAAGCGCTTTGCGTCGTCGGTCCCTTCTTTCTTGATCAGTCCGTCATCGCTTTGAGCGAGGCCGATTTGGCGTCGAGCCAGGCCACGATCTCGCCGATGTGCCTCAAGCGCTCTGCGTCGCCTGGATCGCAAACCGCCGCCAGCTGCGCCAGGCGGCGTCGCGCGGCAGGGATCGTCGTCCAAGGCCGGTCGATGTTGGTAAGGAGGCGATCGACGAGCCACGCCTTCATGGCTGCACGGTCAGGCGGCGCCATCGTAGCCGGAGCCTCCTCGAAGACCATGCGCCGCGAGAACGCCTGGAGCCGAGGATCGTCGATTACGGCCTGGGCGAAGCGATCACGCTGCTCCCAGCCCATCTCATGCCAACGCCGCGAGTGTGTCTGATCGGGCTTCGACACGAAGCAGTCGTAGATCTGCTCCTCGGGCTCCAGGGCGATGGCACGATCGCTGAACTGGCGGCCGAGCACGGCGGCGAGCCGTGCGACGAACCCGTGATCGTCGCGGATGCGACGGGCTCGCGCCCGGTACTCCTCTCGGGGCAGCGCATCGGCGATGACGGCCCCGCCGTGCTCGAACGGAAACAGCATGGGCTGGCTGTTAGCCACGACCGTTACGATCGGGCGCGGCCCACGGATCGCGAGGAGATCTGCGAGCTCGACCTCGCTCTTGTCGAGGTAATCATCCGGATCGACTGCGAGGTCGGCCACGGCATAAGCGTTGCCATTCGAGGGGCTGACGACGATCGGCGCCACCGGAAGCGTTTTCGGGGCCCCGTAGTGCTGGGTCAGGGCCAGCACCTCGTTGCGACGGAGCATGTCGAGGACATGACGCCGGTCCGCGTTCGCCATCATCATCCCGAAGGTGGCGGGCGCCGCCTCCCGGAGATGCCGCATAAGCGCGAGCGTGGCGCGCGCATCGGCGAGCGCATCATGAGCCTCTTCGTCGGGCAGGACGATGCCGTTGGCGGCGCAGAGAGGCCCTAGACGAAACGTCCGCTTGCCGGCCTGGTTGAGAGGCACGGTTAGCGCCCATGGCTCCTGAGCCGCGATGGCCTGCGCCATGATCATGACGTCGGCTCGCGAGCTGCCGGGCGCCTGGGTCGCGTAGACCGGATGGAGCGTCTGGAAGAACGCCTGGCGAAGAATCGTTTCGTCGAATTTCATGCTGTTGTGCCCGATCCAGCGGGCTGGGCCGGTGTTCGAAACGACCGAGGCGATGGCCTGCATGAGGCCGAGATGCGAAAGCGGCGCGCTGTCGAGCATCGCCGGTCTGGTCCTTGTCGTCAGGAGCGCGTCGGGCGACGGAATGACGTGCTGCGGCGGGCGTCCGCGCAGTACGATTTCGTCCTGAACGACCAAGTCGTCGTCGCAGACGACGAAGGCCGCTTGAAGCGGAACGTCGTAGTGCCGCGAAAGGCCACTCGTCTCGGTGTCGTATATCACTATCGTCATCGACGCCGCCTCAGTGCTTGAGGGAGGACGGCGCGACGCGCGCGACCATGGCGATGTCAATGCCCAGGCGCTCGGCGTCGCGGATCAGCGACGCCTGGAGCATGGGCAGAACGTAGGAACGCCGAACCTCGTCATCGTCCCTTTCGATCGCTTCCGCGATCTCCGCCTTCAGCGCGACGAAGGCAGGATCACGCGCCGGCACCTCTGCGATCAGGAGGGCGTAACGCCGCGCGGCGATACGAGCGCCTTCGCCAAGCTGCCTGCCGGCGAGACCGCCATAGGCATCGAAGATCTTGCCGGGTTTCATTTCCAGCCGGGCGGCATGGGCCGTGTGAACCTCCCAACGCAGGAAGTGGTCGGTGGCATCGTTCTGAGCGCGATATAGCGCCCGATATTGCGCGAGTTCGCTGTCGCCGATGTCGTCGGCGACGGGAAACGTCTTTTCGGTCATGAGGAGATTGCCAAGGTGGGAGCATCAGGCCCGCGAGCGCCGGATTACCGACCTTCTCTTTCCACGGGGGTTCCCAGATTTGGGTTCCGCAGCATGCTCTTCTATCACCCCGCGATGCACCGCATCGCGGCTTTGTTCTGGAAACCGACACTCGATCAGACGACGCCGGTACGACGAGACGTCAAAGCGGGAAACCGGGTAAAATAGAGGTTGCTGTCGACAACGACGACGCCGTCGCGGTTTCCCACTACCATGTCGGTGTCACCGATTGGACCGGTATCGGTACGCATGGATCCCACTCGACAAGTGCCCACCTTGTTTGGCATGGCTCGTGGGGAGATACCCATTGCCCTGATAGGGATATATGATTCCGCAACCTGCTCGGCGTCATGGATCGAACCAAACAGTACGATCCCGCCAACGCCCCCTTCGGTGGCGAGGAGAAGCTGCCTCTTCCCGAAAAATGACACGTCGATTTCGCAGTGGGCGTTGATGAAAATAACATGGTCGCGAATGGGCCCTCGCAGATACTCATCCAGTCCCGCCGTACCGTCTTCCACGGTCACAACCAAGATCGGGCCGAGGATCGTGGGTTTCGCGGAGAACGTCTGCAGGTGCTGCGACAACACACGCGCGCGCTCCTGGAAAACGGCGCAGATCGCAGTCGGGTTCTTGCCGTTGGCTGGAGACATGATTTGCGTCGTCATTTGATGTCTTTCTCTGTTTGAACTACCGACCCGGGGTGTTCGGGCCGCGTTTGTGATTGAGCGGGTTAACGGGCTGGTTTGGCTTCCGGACGGGCTCAAGCCGTGGCACTCTTATCCCCGCGTAGACATGCGACGGCCCCGTAGGCTTCAGCCCGATTGGTGAAGGGCGACGATTTCGATCCGCGACCTTGCTCGGCAAAATTGGATTCCGGATCGTTGGAAACGGACGCAGCCCGGTGTCGCGGTTGGCATACGTCAAAGCACTGGGCTTGAGCCAATTGGGGGCGATCGTTCGACGCGGCTGAGCCCCGATCTTGGATCCCTGTCTTCTTCGCCAGTCAGCCCATCGAGGAAACGGTTTGCGTTT
>LNFM01012635.1_pt1 | contig 11028 bp, 10 predicted proteins | sample 596031 | NCBI WGS metagenome assembly LNFM01 (sample SAMN04254537, study PRJNA301005) | activated carbon metagenome | isolation source: dual media filters at the Ann Arbor, Michigan drinking water treatment plant | place: USA: Ann Arbor | reverse complement strand
TCGATCGTCGACGCGTTGCGCGAGGCCAGCGGTGTCCCGCACTGGGTCGGCACGGTCGGCATCGGGGTGTGCGCGACCGGCGTCGAATACCTCGACCGGCCTGCGATCGTCACGCTGGCGGGGGCCTTTCCGGAGGACGGATTCCGCCTGCTGGCCCCGATGGACGATCCCGCGGACCTGCCGGAGGGCCTGTATGCCTGCGGCATGCAGGATGCCAACCTGGCCGTGCTGCACGGCGACCCGTCCTGCCGGTACCTGCTGGAACTGATCGGCGGCGTCGCGCAGCGGGTGTCCAGTGGATTCGTGATCGGCGGGCTGACCAGTTCGCGCGGCACGCCCGCGCAGGTTCTCGACACGGTATCCAGTGGCGGCATGTCGGGGGTGCTGTTCGGCGAGAACGTGCGCGTGCTGACCCGGTTGAGCCAGGGCTGCTCGCCGATCGGCCCGCGCCACCGGGTGACCGAATGCCATCGCAACGTGGCGATGAAGCTGGACGGCCGGCCGGCGCTCGAGGTGTTCGATGCCGATGTCGGCGAGCGCCTGGCCAGCGACTACCGCAAGGCGGCGGGCGAGGTGTTCGCGGCGCTCACCATCCGGGGCAGCGATACCGGCGACTACATGGTGCGCAACCTCGTGGGCATCGATCCCCAGCAGCAGTGGGTGGCCGTCGGCGACTGGCTCGAGCCGGGCAGCGAGATCATGTTCTGCAGGCGCGACGCGAAGAGCGCCACCGAGGACTTCGAACGCGTGCTGCTCGGTGCGCGCGAGGCGATCGGCGGCACGCCGCGTGGCGGCCTGTATTTCTCCTGCCTGGGCCGCGGCGAGAGCCTGTTCGGTCCCGGCTCCGCCGAACTGAAGCTGGTGACGCGCCATCTGGGCGAGTTCCCGCTGGCCGGTTTCTTCGGCAACGGCGAGATATCGCACGACCGCCTGTACGGCTACACCGGCGTCCTGCTGCTCTTCCTGTAATGCGGCGGTGACAGCCGTCGCCGCGGGCCGTCTTGACGCAGCGCATCGGCGACCCCATATCGGCACTTTGATCAGGACGGTTCCCGGCCCATGCAATTCAAGGACTACTACAAGACCCTCGGCGTGGAACGCAGCGCGAGCGACGACGACATCCGCAAGGCGTACCGCCGGCTCGCGCGCAAGTTCCATCCGGACGTCTCGAAGGAGAAGAACGCCGAGGAACAGTTCAAGGCGGTGGGCGAGGCGTATGAAGTGCTGAAGGACAAGGAGAAGCGCGCCGCCTACGACCGCCTGGGCACCCACCGGCCGGGGCAGGATTTCCGTCCGCCGCCCGGATGGGAGCAGCAGTACGGCCGCGGCGGCGGTTTCCGCAGCGAGGACATGGACGGACTCGACCTGGGCGACCTGTTCGGCGGCCTGTTCGGCGGCGGCGCGGGCAAGGCCGGTGGCTTCGGCCGCGGACGGGCGCGCAGCGCGCCTCCGCGCGCGCCGATCGAGGCGGAAGTGAACATCACGCTCGACGAGGCGTTCAACGGCACCGAGCGCACGTTCCAGATTTCCGCGGGGGACGGAACCCAGTATCCGGTCACCGTGCGCATCCCCAAGGGCGCCGCGCCCGGCACGCGGATGCGGGTGCCCACGCGCGGCGTGGCCGGGGACATCATGCTCACCGTGCGCATCGCGGCGCACCCGCTGTACACCGTCGATGGACGCGACCTTCAGGTCGAGCTCGCGCTGACCCCGAGCGAAGCGGCGCTGGGCACGACGGTCGAGGTGCCGACGCCCGCCGGTCCGGTCCGCCTGAAGGTAAAGCCGGGCACTTCCGGCGGCCAGCGACTGCGCCTGACCGGCCGCGGCCTGCCGAACCCGAGCGGCGATCCGGGCAACCTGTACGCGCTCGTCCTGATCAAGGTGCCGGCCGAGCCCAGCGACGCCGAGCGCGAGGCCTACGAACAACTGGCGCGCGTGTCGACCTTCGACCCTAGGGCTGCTCGCTGAGCGACGGGAACGCGCCGGCGATGCGCGGATCGAACCGCCGGACGCAGTCGCGCAGCAGCGCGACCAGCTCCGGACGGCGTGCCGCCTCCCAGACCACGACCTGGGTTTCGCCCGAGGTGCCTTCGCGCGGCGGGAAGAACGCGACCAGGCGCACGATGGGTGTCGACACCGCGGCGGGCGCTGGCGCGGTCCCTTCCGCCGGCGCTTCCTGGCGCCGGCCCAGCTTCACCTGCAGCAAGGATGGAAGCCGGTCGAGCGCCGCGGCCGAGCGCAGCACGCGATGCCGGATCACCTCGACCGTGGCCGCGGGGGCCGCATCGCAGAACACGACACGCTCGACGATCGTCGGGCCGGGCAGCCGGTGCAGCAGCGACGTGTCCAGCGCCCAGCGCCAGAGTTGATCCAGGGCACGGCCGCCGGGCAGCTCACCGTGGTCGATCGTGCGCAGGCTGGCCGTGGGCGTTGCCTGCGCCGCGCCGGCGCTGGCGTGGCCTTCGACCCGTGCCCGGACGCGCCAGCCGGTCGTCCATCCCGTGCCGGCAGCCACCGAATGCTCCAATGCGAGTTCGAGACGGTGCAGGCGCCCGCGCCGGCGCCGCAGCCGGGATTCGAGTGCGAAGGCAAGCCGCTGACCGATCGGTGAATGTGCGGTCATCGGCAACCCGACGGGCGGCTCAGGCAGTGCAGGGAGCAGCGGCAGCGGGGCTGGTCGGTTCATCCGGAAGCGGTGGCGGGAATCCCGGGCGTGCAGGGGCACGCCGTTCGAAGTCGGGTATCGGACAGGACGGGTCCCGCAAGCTTCTCCCCTCGAGCGCCTTTTCGCAAGCAGCCCGGGCACATCAGCAGCCCGGGCATGCCCTGTCGCGGGGCCCGGGGACGGAAGGCGACCCTATAATCGGCCCCTGCCATGCCTACATGCCGCGAACCCGACGAATGAACACGTTGCCCGACCCGCGGCGTTATGCGGCGCGCGGCGCGCCCGACCGGCTGCTCGAACTGGCGCGTGCATCGCTGTCCACCGGCGACCCGATCGCACGATCGGTGCACAACGACGTGCTGCTGTCCGCGATCCGGGCCTGCCATGCGGAAGGCAATGACGCCGAAGTGGCGGCATCGCTGGCGGCTGCGGCTTCGGCGGCGGAGTATGCCTGCCTGATGCAGCGGGCGGGCGAGGCCGCCGAGGCGCCGCTGGCGACCGGCGAGATCGGTGCCCGCCTGTTCGCGCTGCCGCTGGTGATCGTCACCGGCGGCCGTGAAGGGGCGATCCTGGGCGGCGCCCTGCCGGACGTGGATGCCGTCAGCGCGCTGCTGTCCGAGCACGGAGCGCTCGGCGACGTGCAGCGCTTCTCGCTGGGCAATGCGTTGTGCACCATCGATCGCCTCGAGGCGATCGCCTGCGGCGAACTCGCGCGGGCGCAGGTCGATACGCTGGCGCGGCTGGCACCCGGCTTCGAACCCGCGCCGATCGTGCTGCCCTCGGCGGACGAATCCGTGCACCTGCGCTTCCTGGTCGGCGTCGCATGGGTCAGCAGCGAAGCGAAGCGCTGGATCGGTGCGCGCGATCCGGTCGGCAAATGGGCGACACCGCTCACCCACCTGATCGCCGGCCAGCTCGCGCAGCCGAACGTGACCGTGCTGCCGTTGGCACGGCCGCCGGTTCCGCTGGCGCTGGCGCCAGCCATCGGGCGCAACGCGGCCGCCGAGCTGGGCTTCCAGTTGTTCGTCGGAGGCGCGCTGCGCCGGGCGCGATCGAGCATCGGCGAACCGACCGTGATCGTGGCGGCACACCGGGCCGGCGATGCGGAACCGGGTGCGGACGGGGGCCTGCCGTGGCAAGGCATGCAGGACGCGTGCGGCGAGATCCGCGTCACGTTCTCCTCGCCGTTCGACGATGCGATGTGCGACGCATGGCGCTGGCCGCTCGGCCCCGCGGACGATCTCGGCGCCATCACGGCGTCGATCACCGGGCTGCTCGCCGAATGCAGGGTCGAGGGCGTGGTGCTGGTGCCGGAGGTGCAACCCGACCGGCACCCGGCGCGGCCGCATGAACGGCTGCTGCTGACCCAGGCACACCTGTCGATGGACGCGTCGACGCAATCCCCGCCGCAGGCCAGCAGCCATTGAGACCCCGGCCGCACGCATCCTGATCTCGCTGGTGGCCATCGTAGGCATCACCTACGGTGCGATCACCCTGCTGCTGTTCCTGTTCCAGCACCGTCTCGTCTACCTGCCCGACCTCGGGCGCGAGTACGGGGGCACCCCTGCCGATGCCGGGATGGCGTACGCGGCGATCGAGATCCCGACCGAGGATGGCGAGCGGCTGTCCGCATGGCTGGTGGACGCCGCCGGTGCAGACCCGGCCGGACACGGGACCGTCCTGTTCCTGCATGGCAATGCCGGCAGCCTCGGCGCACGCGTCGAAAACCTGCGCGTGTTCCGTCAGCTCGGCTGGCGGGTGCTGATCGTCAACTACCGCGGCTATGGCCGCAGCACCGGCAAGCCCGACGAAGCGGGCACTTACCGCGATGCGGCTGCGGCGTGGCACCAGCTCACCGGCGGCCTCGGCGTGCCGCCGTCGCGCATCGTCGCCTACGGCGAGTCGCTCGGTGCCGGCGTGGCGTCCTGGCTGGCGGTGAACCATCCGGTGGGTGGGCTGGTGACCATGGCGGCGTTCACGTCGATTCCCGACCTGGGCCAGGAGCTCTACCCTTGGATACCGGTGCGCGCGCTCGCGCGGTTCCGCTACGACAATCGCGGCAACCTGGCGCAGGCCAGGGTGCCGGTGCTGATCATCCACAGCCGCGACGACGAACTGGTGCGCTTCGCCCATGCGGAACGGCTGCTGGCTGCCGCCCAGGGTGCCGGCGTCCCGGCCACGCTGCTGGCCTTGCGCGGTTCGCACGACGGGGCGTTCCGCGAAAGTGCCGCGCAGTACCGCGACGGGCTGGCGCGGTTCCTCGCGACCGTGTCCGATGCGCCGGCGGCCACAGCGCCGCACGGGTCCGGTTCCGCGCCTCGGTGAATCGCCCGCCGGACGACACGTCCGGCCGAGCAACGGGCGCCGCGCTCACGCATACTTCGTGCCGCATTCCCCGGATTTTCCATGCCCACGCTGTCGGAGCCATCCTCGTGCCTGATTTGACCCGTCCCCTCGGATCCCTCCTCGATGCCGGCCGCCGGTTCCGCAGGCTGCTGCAATCGGCCGGCGCAGCCGCACGGGTCGTACCGGCGCTTGCAGGCGCCTGCCTGCTGTCGTTCGCGCTCGCGCCAGTGGCCCCGGCGGCGGCGCAGCCGGAGTCTTCCGAGGCCTACTTCAAGCGCGCGCTGCAATACACCGCCCAGGTGCGCACGGTGGTCACGCTGCCGTTCGAGGGTGATCGCAAGGGTGCGATGCGCGGGGCAGGGTTCCTGGTCGATGCCGAACGGGGCTGGATCATGACCAACTCGCACGTGGTGTCCGGATCGCAGGCACTGGTGCAGGTCGGCTTCACCGACAACGAGTTCATGGACGCGCGCCGCGTCTATGTCGATCCGTTCCTCGACCTGGCGATCCTGCAGGTCGATCCTGCGCGCACGAAGGGCATCGCGGTGCCTGCGCTGGAGTGTGACCGCATGCCGCAGGTCGGCCATCCGGTCGGCGCGTTCGGCCATCCGTGGGGACTGCGCTACACCGGCACGCGCGGCATCATCTCCGGCATCACCTCGCGCTTCGAGTTCGAGGTCCTGCAGACCGATGCGCCGATCAACCAGGGCAACTCCGGCGGGCCGCTGATCAGCATGGAGAACGGGCGCATCGTCGCGATCAACACGATGACCATCCGTGGCGCGCAGAACACCAACTTCGCGATCTCGTCGGTGTATGCCTGCCGCATCCTGCGCCTGTTGCAGCAGGGCCAGGATCCGAGTCCGCCGGAGCTGACCTGGGTGACCTTCCGCGACGTCGATGAACGCCGCCTGCTGCGCATCGCACGCAACTTCGCGCCCGCCGGGCTGGCCCTGGAGCCGGGGGACGTGGTGCGCGGCGTGGTCGGCGTGATGGAGCGGATCGACAACGACACCCAGCTGGTGCACGCACTGCGCGGCCGCCTCGACAACTTCCGCCTCAACGTCGTGCGCGGCGGCAAGGAGATCGAGCTCGCCGGAAAGCTGCCCCCTGCCGCGCGCGTGATGGAACGCCGCGGCATCCTGGTCGGTGGTGTCCTCATCTCCGAGTCGCGCTATCGCGACGGTCCGGATGTCAGCGCACCGCTGCTGGTGGTGCACCATGTGGAGCCCGGGTCCCCGGGCCAGTCGGCCGAGATCGGCCCGGGCGACCTGCTCGAGTCGGTGGCCGGCCAGCCGGTCCGCTCGCTCGAGGAACTCGCCGTCGCGATCTCCGAACAGGTCAAGTCCCGCCGCGTGGTGCCGGTCGTCCTGCGCCGGCTCGGCGGCGGACAACGCGCCTACTTCAGCTTCCTCGAACGCCCGATGCCCCTGATCGGCATCCAGCTCGTCGACCTCTCCCGCGACGACTGAGCGACACCGACGCAAACTGGCTGACCTTGGGGTCTGACCCCAGGGTCAGACCCCAGGGTCAGACCCCAGGGTCAGACCCCAGCCGGCAATCGCGGTCAGGGGAGGGCGGGAATGTCGTCGGGCTGTTCGATGCCGATCATCGCGGCGACATGGTCGGCGAGGGCCATCGAGGATGTGAGGCCGGGCGACTCGATGCCGAACAGGTTCACCAGCCCGGGGATGCCGTGGGTCTCGACGCCATGGACCACGAAGTCGGCGGGCGGTTCGCCGGGACCGGTGATCTTCGCGCGGATGCCGGTGTAGTCGGGCGTCAGCGCACCGTCCTTCAGGCCCGGGTAGTAGCGGCGGATCGCTTCGTAGAACGCCGGTTCGAGCGAGTAGTCGAAGCGGTAGTCGATGTCGTCGATCCAGTTGAAGTCGGGTCCGAACTTCACCCGCCCGCTGAGGTCGACGGTGACATGCACGCCGAGCCAGTCGCTGCGCGCGACCGGATAGACGAGGCGGGAGAACGGCGGCTTGCCCGACAAGGCGAAGTAATGGCCGATCGCGTAATGGGTCTGCGGCACGGTGTGCGCCGGCACGCCCGTGATGCGCGCGGCGAGCTGCGGGGCGGTCAGCCCTGCGGCGTTGATCACGGTGCCGCAGTCGATCGACATCGGGTCGCTGCCGCCGACATCGAGGGTGATGAAGTCGCCGTGCGCGCGGCCGCCTTCCACCGGGCTGTTGAACACGCAGGTCGCGCCGGCGTTCTCGGCGTCTCCCTGGAGTGCGAGTATCAGCGAGTGGCTGTCGATGATGCCCGACGACGGCGAGTGCACCGCGGCCGCGAAGATCACGTCGGGTTCCATCTCGCGCGCTTCCTCGACCGACACCCAGCGCAGGTCGTCGACGCCGTTCAGTTCCGCCTGGGCCTTGTACTTCGCCAGTTGCGGTGCCTGGTCTTCATGCGTGGCGACGATCAGCTTGCCGATGCGCTGGTGCGGGATCGCGCGTTCGCGGCAGTACCGGTAGAGCTTGTAGCGGCCCTGCACGCAGACCTTCGACTTGAGCGATCCGGGTGGATAGTAGATGCCGGCATGGATCACCTCGGAGTTGCGCGAACTCGCACCATTGCCGATGCCATCGGTCGCCTCCAGCACCAGCACTTCGCGCCCCGCCATCGCCAGCCGGCGTGCGATCGCCAACCCCACGACCCCGGCCCCGACCACCACGCAATCGACCCGCTCTGCCATCCGCTTCTTCCCTGGCGCCTGCCTTCGAGCGGCCGAGTGTAAGGCAAAATCCCCCCATGACCCCCGCACCTGGATCCGCCTGGGACGCGCGGTTCGCGACCCGCTCGCCGCTGTTCGAGCCCTACGTGCACATCGCCGCGCGCTGGCAGGAGGCCTCCGTGTTTCCCTCGCGCCGGGCGCTCGCCGAGGCCCTGGAGGCATCGGGTCCGGTGACCAACGCCGCCGGACGCGCGCTGGCGCCCGGCAGGCCGCCCGATGCAGGCGGCGCGCTCGCCTATGAACGCTCGGTGTCGGCCGATGCGGTGCTCGGGTTGCGCGAGGAGGACTGGCACGACCTGATGAACCTGCTGGTCTGGTGCGTGTTCCCGTCCACGAAGGCGCGCCTGAACGCAGGGCATGTGGCGGAGGCCGGCCGCACCGGCGCCGGGCAGCGCAGCGCACGCCGCGACGCACTGACCCTGTTCGACGAGAACGGCCTGCTGGTGGCGAGCGCCGATCCGGACCTGGCGGCGCTGCTGCGCGCCTTTCGCTGGCGCGAACTGTTCGTCGATCGGCGTGCCGAGGTCGCGCGTTCGATGCGATTCCTCGTGTTCGGCCACGGGCTGCTGGACAAGGCCCGTGCGCCGTTCATCGGGCTGACCGCGCATGCCGTGATCCTCGACGCGCCGGCGGCACTGCTGGCGCAACCCGCGGCGACCATCGCCGCTGGCCTGGACGCGGGCCTTGCCGATGCCGTGGACCGCCTGCCAGGCCCCCGGGCCCTGGCTCCGCTGCCGGTGCTCGGCATCCCGGGATGGTGGGCGGCGAACGAGGCGCCAGCGTTCTATGACGACACGCGCTACTTCAGGCCGGGCCGGCAGGCCTGAAGCAGCGCTCCGTCGTCATGGCGTTTCGTCACGCCCCGTCGTCACGCCATGCCCTCACGCCACTTCGAGAACGATCTTTCCGATGTGCGCGCTTGACTCCATCAGTGCGTGCGCATCGCCGGCCTGCGCCAGCGGGAACGTGGCATGGATCACCGGCTTCACCTTGCCCGCCGCGATCAGCGGCCAGACCTCGCGCTCGAGCGAACCGGCCACCGCCGCCTTGAACGCGTTGTCGCGCGGGCGCAGCGTCGAACCGGTCATGGTCAGCCGTCGCCGCATCAGTTCGTTCAGGTCCACCGTCGCCTTCATGCCGCCGAGGAACGCGATGAACACCAGCCGACCGCCGTCGGCGAGCGACTTCAGTTCCTTGCCGACATAGTCGCCGCCGACCATGTCGAGGATCACGTCCACGCCCCGGCCACCGGTCGCTTCCTTGACCACGGCCTCGAAATCCTCGGTGCGGTAGTTGATCGCGCGCGTCGCGCCGATCTTCTCGCAGGCCGCGCATTTCTCGGCGCTCCCGGCGGTGGCGAACACCTTGTGCCCCCGCGCGGCGGCGACCTGGATGGCGGTGGTGCCGATGCCGCTCGACCCGCCCTGCACCATGAACGATTCGCCGGGCGCCAGTTGCCCGCGGTCGAACACGTTGCTCCAGACGGTGAAGAAGGTCTCCGGTACCGCGGCGGCTTCGACCATCGACAGTCCGGCGGGTACCGGCAGCACGCTGCCGGCCGGCGCCAGGCAGTAGCTGGCGTAGCCGCCGCCATTGGTGAGCGCGCAGACACGATCGCCGACCTTCCAGCGCGTCACGTCTGCGGCGACCGCCGCGATGACGCCGGCCACTTCGAGGCCGGGCAGGTCGCTCGCGCCGGGCGGCACCGGGTAGCGGCCCATCCGCTGCAGCACGTCAGGGCGATTCACGCCAGCCGCATGGACCTGGATCAGTACCTCTCCCGAGGCGGGCACCGGCATCGGGCGGCGGGCAGGCTGCAGCACCTCGGGCTTGCCGGGGGCGGTGATCTCGATGCAGTCGAAATGGGTGGGCAGTACGGAAGGGGATGCGCTCATCGGATCGGACTCGTTCGGAAAATCGGGATGGAAGGGTTTGCCCGGCAGTGCAGGCTGCGATGCGCAGTGCCGGTGCGTGGCGTCAACGTCCCAGGCTCTCGCGCACCGCTTCGGAGCGGTCCCAGAAATTGGGAATCTGCGCGCTGGAATAACCCGACACGAAGGGCTTCTCCGCGCCTGTCTCGGGTTCGTACACATGGCGGCTGACCGCGCCGATGTTGGCCCCGTACACATGGATGCTGACCGACGCACGGTCGGGCAGCGCATTGCTGACCTCGTGGATGTCGCCCTCGCGCGGCGACAGGAGGTCCACCTGGCCCGGCTCCAGCCGGTAGGTGTCGCCGGCGATGAGCGGCTCGCCCGTCCCGGCGCGGGCATAGCGCCGCGACTGCTCGATGCCGCGCAGCACGCCGACCATGCCCCAGGTGCAATGGTCGTGCACCGGCGTGCGTTGCCCGGGACCCCAGACGAAACTCACCACCGAGAAGCGCTCGAGGGCATCGCAGTGGAGCAGGAACTGCTGGTAGTACTTCGGATGGGGGCGCGCGGCTTCCTCCGGAAGCCAGTCGTCGGTGGCGATCAGCCGGCCGAGCAGGCGCGCACCGCGCTCCAGCAGCATGTTCTCTTCGGGCATCGCGGCACCGCCGCCGGTCTCGAAGAGCCGGGTGAAATCTGCGACAAAGGTACGGAACCGCTGGTGGTTCTTCATCGTTCGCCTCGCAGCGTTCGTGGCGTAAGGACTGGAATGGTAACGCCGCGCCCCGGGCGAGGGCAGGCCTTCGACACGGGCGGCACGGATCGGCTCATCGCCCCGGGCGTTTTCGACAGGGTGCTGCGTCGAGGCCGTCGACCTCGCGGCCATGGCGGAGGGCATCCGGACGTCCCGCCATGCGCGGGTGCCCGCGTTGCGTGCGCTGCAGCAGGATCACGCGCGCGACGGCGCTGCCCGGAAAGCCGAGTGGCAGGCGCTGCCCGATATCTGCCTGTGCGTGGCGGGGCCTCGGTGCACGGGCATGACCCACGGCCCCACGCTGGAGCAATCGCTGCTCGCGCAGTCGTCGGTTGCCTCGGTGATCAGCCGCGCGGAACCGGCTGCAGCGCCCGATCCGACGACCTGCGGCGGCCTGGCGCGCAGATCGTGGACCGGTTGCTCGAGCAGGTAGGTGTTTCCGGCCGGCTCGAAAGGTAAGGGAAAGGTAGGACCGGGATACTCCCCTTCGTCAGTCCTGACGGAGACTGGCGGCGCATGCCGGGACCACGTGAGCAGACCGTGCCGGTGCGCCGGGCGGTGCGGTGATGGCCCCGTTCTTGCCTGTATCCGGCCTCCAGCGACGGGCGAATCCTGCGAGGATTTTCTCGCTGCAACGCAACATCGAAAA
>LNFM01012634.1_pt1 | contig 11031 bp, 8 predicted proteins | sample 596031 | NCBI WGS metagenome assembly LNFM01 (sample SAMN04254537, study PRJNA301005) | activated carbon metagenome | isolation source: dual media filters at the Ann Arbor, Michigan drinking water treatment plant | place: USA: Ann Arbor | reverse complement strand
CGATCAGGCCACGCGATTTGACCGTGTTGTTCTCGTAGTACATGAGCGGGTTCGAGACCGACTCGGGGACGACGATCGATCCGGCGAAATGAATGACCGCCTCGATGCCCTTCTCTTTCAGAATGCGGTCCACCAGCGCGGTGTCGCCGATGTCGCCGACCACCAGCTCGGCCGGCTTGGCGACGGCCCAATCGAAGCCCGTGGACAGGTTGTCGAGCACGACGACCTTCTCCCCGGCATCGACCAGCTCCAGCACCATGTGGCTGCCGATATAGCCGGCTCCGCCGGTGACCAGGATCGTCATGTGTCAACTCCCGCTACTGGCGCTTGGGCTAGCATTGCTTTGTGTCGATCCCATTAATCCGGGTTCGAGATGCGAGCCAACCACCTATTTTCGCTTAACCTTTCGTAACGACGGCAAAACCGGCCAGCGTCCGTGCACTTTGGCTCTCGTGTCCGGACAAGTGTCGCGCTAGGCTCCAACCTCGAGGGCCTTTCGCGACCCAGCTCCCACGGGATGGATCGTCCCGCGATTTTCACCTCAGGCCCGCTCAAGGAGACTTCTCATGCAGCAGAAAGTCGAGCCTACCCGCCAGAGCGACTGCAGTGATGTGGAGTGGCAAGCCCGCGTCGATCTGGCCGCCGCCCATCGCCTCGCCTACATGGAGGGTTTCTCGGAAGGCATCTTCAACCACCTGACCCTGCTCGTACCTGGCCGGTCGGATCGCTATTATCAGATCCCGTTCGGCATGCACTGGTCGGAGGTGACGGCCTCGTCGTTCATGGAGGTCGGCTTCGACGGCAAAGTGAAGCGCGGCTCCGGCGATGTCGAGCAGTCGGCCTACTGCATCCACATGCCGATGCATCGGGCCAAACCGCAGCATTGTGCAGCCGTGTTCCACACACACATGCCCTACACGAGTGCACTTACCCGCCTCGAAGACCCGCGCATCAAGGAGATTGGCCAGACCGAAGTGATCATGATGGGCAAGATCGCCTATGATGAGCACTACGACGGGCCAGCCTACGATCCGGCCGAAGGCGACCGTCTGGCTGGTATCCTCGGAGACAAGACCATCCTGTTCATGGCCAACCACGGCGTCACGACAGTCGGCGCGACGGTGGCCGAGGCCTACGACCGGCTCTACTACATCGAGCGGGTGGCCCAAGTGCAGCTCTTCGCCATGTGGACGGGGCAGCGGCTGAAGCAGCTCCCCGATGCGATCGTCGACAAGACCAAGCACACCAATGCCCAGGACACGCACGCTCAGCCGCAGATGCCCCGGTATAATCCGCCGCCGGCGATCCGCCACTTCGCGGCTCTGAAGCGGATCCTCGACCGCAAGGAGCCGGACTACAAGGATTGAGATGGTCGCCCTGCACGTCGGGTCGCGGCTGCGCACCGAGACCCGACGTTCGCCGACTTGGCGTGAGGTGTCGGGTCTCGCGCGTGCGGGGCCCGGCCCGATCTGCGCCTACCTCTGCCGCACCCTACCCGCCCTGCTTACGGTGTCAGGCCGAGGCCAGACATCGTCCGAGAGGTGTCATGACCATCGAAAGCCTGAAGCCCTTCCTCACCCCTCGCTCGATCGCCATCCTCGGAGCCTCGCAGGATCCGAACAAGGTGGGTGGGCGGCCGCTCGCGTACCTGATGAAGTATGGCTTCAAGGGGCCGGTCTATCCGATCAATCCGGGACGGCCGGAAGTGCAAGGCCTCCGGAGCTACAAGAGCCTCGAGGATCTGCCCGAGGTGCCTGAACTCGCCGTGTGCGTAGTGGCCGGCGACCAGGCGGTGACGGCGGTGGAGGACGCAGCCAAGCGTGGCGTCAAAGCGCTGATCTGCATTACGTCGGGCTTCGGCGAGACATCGGACCCCGAAGGCGCCGTAAAGCAGAAGCGGATGGTAGATGCGGCGCGGGCCGGCGGCATGCGCATGGTCGGGCCGAACACCCAGGGCCTCGCCAACTTCTCGAACGGCTGCGTCGCATCGTTCTCGACGATGTTCACGACGCTCAAGTGCGCCGACGGGCCGATTGCCATGGTCAGCCAATCCGGCGCCATGAGCGCGATACCGATCGGGCTTCTCGCGGAAAAAGGGCTCGGCGTGCGCTACTCGCTCGCGACCGGCAACGATGCCGACGTCTCGGTGCTGGAGATGGCGTGTGCGGCTGCGGCCGACCCGGATATGAAGCTGCTGCTGGTCTATCTCGAGGGCATGCCGCACGCAGACAAGCTCGCCGATCTGGCCGAGATCGCACACAAGAACGGCACCATGGTGGTGGCGCTGAAGTCGGGGCGTACGGCGGCGGGCGCCAGGGCCGCGGCCTCGCACACCGGCGCTCTCGCCAACGAGGACCGGGTGGTCGATGCCGCGTTCAAGCGCGTCGGCATCTGGCGGGCGCAGAACATCGCCGAGCTGGTTTCCACGGCCGAAATATACCTCAAGGGCTGGAAGCCGAAGGGCCGGCGCTTCGTGACTATCTCGGGCTCGGGCGCGACCGGCGTCATGTCGGCCGACCACGCGACCGAGGAAGGGCTCGAAGTCGTCAGCTTCGCGCCGGATACGCGCAAGAAGCTCGATGCCATCCTGCCGAGCTTCGCGAGTGCCGCCAACCCGATCGACCTCACGGCGGCATTGCTGACCAACAACAGTTTGCTCGGTCAGATCCTGCCTGTGATCGCCGACGCGGACGCGGCTGACCTGTTCAAGGTCGATATGCCGGTTGCCGGGCCGGGCTACGACATGCCGGGTTTTGCGAAGGACATCGCCGAATTCAGCAGGGCCACGGGCCGGCCCGTCGTCGTCGCCGGATGGCAGGGCGACATCCCGTCGACGTTCCGCAATGCGGGCGTTCCGGTGTTCCCGCTCGAGGCCGAGGCGATCAAGGGGCTGGCGCAACTGGTTGCGCATCATGAGCTGGTGGATCTCGCCAAGGCGCGGCCGCGGCCAAGCTGGAAAGCGTTCGATCCGGGTCGGGCCAACCGGAAGGATGCAACGCTGAACGAGGCGGACAGCCTTGAAACGCTGGCCTCGGCTGGATTGCCGGTCGTGCCGCATCATCTGTGCCGGACCGCGGCCGAGGCGGCGACCGCTTGGCGCAATCTCGGCGGTGCGGTTGCTGTCAAGGGTTGCTCGGCGGACCTGCCGCACAAGTCTGAGTACGGCCTCGTGAAGCTCGGCCTCGACAACGAGGATGCGATCGGCGAGGCGTTCCGCGACATGGAGCGGGCGGTCGCCAAGGCCAATGCGCGGTTCGACGGCGTGATCGTGGCGCGGATGGTAAAGGGGCGGCGCGAGATGCTGATCGGGGCGCATCGCGATCCGTTCTTCGGACCGGTGATAGCCGTGGGCGAGGGCGGCAAGTACGTCGAGGCAATGCCGGATGTTGCGCTGCTGCTGCCGCCGTTCTCGAACGAGGACGTGGTCAGGGCGCTGGACGGCCTCAGGTGCGCTGCGGTGCTCAAAGGTGTTCGCGGCGAGCCGCCGATGGACGTCGATGCCTTCGCTGACGCAGCCGTGAAGGTCGCCGAGCTGATGATCAAAGATCCCGGCATCGCAAGTCTCGACATGAACCCGGTGATGATCGGCGACAAGGGACGTGGCATCGCTCTCGTGGATGCCGTGGTGGTCAGGTACGGGGACTGAGACGACATGCCTATTTCTGTCGAACGGCTCGATCCCGCGCACTATCGCCGGACCCCGTGGAAGAACGGTGGGGGCGAACTCGTGATCATCGCCGCAGGCGGCGGCGATGGCTGGGGTGCGGGCGGCATCGCGTGGCATTTCGGGCGGACTCAGATCGTGGCGGCCGGCCCATTCTCAGACCTTTCGGGCTTCGAGCGATTGCAGGTCGTCATCAAAGGCCGGGGACTGGTGCTTGTGACGCCGACGGGCGAGATCGATCTGCGGTCGCCCTTCCGGCCTCAGCGCTACGACGGCGGCACGCCGATCATGACGCGGCTCGACGACGGCCCCGTCGAGGTGATCAACCTGATCGCCGCGCGGAGCGCATTCGACATCGCGCTCGGGGTTTGCGGCGCCGGTGAGACAGTGACCCTCGCTCCGGGCGAGCACATCGTTTATGCGGCGGCGGTCGGCGCGGTCATCGAGCTCGCGGGTCAGAGCTACACGCTGGCCGAGGACCACGGCGTACGTGTCGGCGCGGATGCGGAGACGCCGGTGAAAGTGGTTGCAGGGCGAGCACTTGTCGGCTCGATCATTCCGAAAACCGCGTGATGGGCTGACGCGAGGTCGCCAGCCGCTCAATACTCTTCGGGCCGCCAGCCGTAGACCCAATCGTAGCCGGATATGACGCGCTCGCCGGCCACGAAGCGCATGGCGGCGTTGCGGGCGAAGGCCGCAGGACCACTCAAGTGGAAGATGGCGCCGTTGCGGCGGGCAGCGGCGACAACGCGGCGGCTGCGGTCGGCGCGGGCCGTCTCGTAGGCCGCAAGCGATGCCGGGATTTCAGCAGGGTTGCCAGCGCGAGCGAGGCAGACACCAAGTGTCGCGGCATCCTCCAACGCAAGGGCGCCGCCCTGGGCGAGAAACGGCAGGGTGGGGTGGGCTGCATCGCCGAGGATGGTGACGACACCTTTCGACCAGTGTGCCAGCGGCTCCGTCTCGAACAAGGCCCAGCGGCGCCAGTCGTGGCCACTCCCGAGGGCGCGGGCGAAAGCCGGGGCGACGCTTTCGAGTGCGGCTTCCATATCGCGAGCGGCAACGGGCTCGGACCAGCCATGGCCGCTCCAGGTCTCGGTGCGCACGACGACGACGGCGATCTCCCGGCCGGCACGGATGGGGTAATGCACGATGTGGGCGCCCGGGGCGAGCCAGACGCCGGTGCAGATCGTCGATAGGATCGCATCGGGGTCCGAGGATGCCGGCGTCGAGACGATCGTGCGGGCTGCGGTTCGCCCGGAAAAGTGCGGCGCACGCGGCGCGAAGATCTGCTGGCGGACACGGGAGAAGACGCCGTCGGCGCCGACCAGCATCGCGCCTTCGAGGGTGCGGCCGTCACGCGCGTGGATAAGCACCTGCTCCGCTGCGGCTTCGAAGTACGTCATCTCAAAGCCACTCACGACGTTAATCAATGGCTCGGCCTCGACAGCGGCGACGAGGGCTGCCTGAAGGTCGCGGCGATGAGCCAGCCAATATGGAGCGCCTTGGCGCGAGGCGATCCAGTCACCGAGGGGCAGGCGCTGGAGCATGCGGGCGCTGGCAGCGTCCCTGACGACGATCTCGCGAGGTGAAGCGACCACAGTCTCCAGCCTCGGCGCTACTCCCAAGCGCTGCAGAACCCGGACAGCATTGGGTGACAGCTGGATGCCGGCGCCAGCCTCTGACCATTCGGCGCGACGCTCGGCAACAACCGTGGGCCAACCCGCCTGTGCCAGCGCCAGCGCAGCCGCCAAGCCTCCGATGCCGCCGCCGGCAATGAGCACGGGCGTGCGTTGCCCGTTCGGCATGGCGCCTCGCTTCGACCGGCGCTTGGCCGGCCGCTCTTTTCCCTCACTCGCTCGCGTCGACGAGACCGTGCGTGGCGACGATACAGCCTGGAGGATCGGATTCGATGGCCGTCAGGCCGGGGACGTACTCGTAGACGGTGGAGCAGTATGGGCACAGAATTTCGTTGTCGCCGCCCATGTCGAGGTAGACGTGGGGATGATCGAAGGGTGGGCGCGCACCCATGCAATTGAGTTCGCGCACGCCGACCTTGATGCGATCAGCGCCAATATCATTGGCAAAATGCGGAACCACGCTGGCGGCCATGACTTGCTCCCAGATCGGCGCACTTGATTGGCCGGCACCTTAATGGCGCGGCGGAGCGATTGACAGCCGTGAATTGGGTATGACACTGAGCGCCATTCAGTCGCGGCTCGCGACCCTCTTACGCAAGGAAGCCCACCCGATGCCAAACTTCTCATCCGACGGCGTCGAGATCGCCTACCTTGACGAGGGCACAGGCGATCCGATTCTGCTGATCCACGGCTTTGCTTCCAGCGCGCAGGTGAACTGGGTTGATACGGGGTGGGTGCGGGACCTCGTGCGGGCCGGACGGCGCGTGATCGCGATCGACAACCGGGGCCATGGGCAGTCGGAAAAGCTGCACGATTCGTCGCGCTATGGCGGGCCAGTGATGGCGGAGGACGCCCGGCGGCTGCTGGATCATCTCGGCATCAGTCGGGCCGACGTGATGGGCTACTCGATGGGGGCACGGATCACGGCCTTTCTGGCGCTGGCCCATCCGATGCGAGTCCGCAGTGCCGTTTTCGCCGGACTAGGCGGTAACATGGTACGCCCGATGGCGGGCACCGGGCCGATCGCGGCGGCGCTCGAGGCGCCCTCCATCGACGACGTGGCGAATGCGACGGCGCGTACGTTCCGGGCCTTCGCCGAGCAAACCAAGAGTGATCTCAAGGCGCTGGCCGCCTGCATCCGCTCGTCTCGCGATCCGCTGACACCAGAGGCGCTTGGGACGCTCAAATGTCCGGTCCTGGTTGCAGTCGGCAGCGACGACGTGATCGGCGGCAAGGCCGAGGCGCTGGCCAAGCTCATCCCCGGCGCCGAGGCATTCGTGATCGAGGGCCGGGATCACATGAAGGCCGTCGGTGACCGCAGCTACAAGGACGCCGTGACGGCATTTCTCGCGCGACGCGCCTGAGGGGGCTCCGTCGGTCGAACACCCAGTTGCATGTAATCTCTTCGCCGGGGAGCCATCGTCAACCCGCCCTTAACCGCCGTTGACGAATAGTCGTCTAGGCGTATCGCCGCGTGCCGCGTCGGCGCCTGTCTGGTTTCGGCAACCGTTCCTGCGGATAGAGGGCGACACGTGAAGCTCAGGGTGCACGAGGCCTGGCTCAAAGCTGGCGTGGCGGCTGCATTGCTGCCGTTGCCGTGGCTTGCTGGGACAGTCGCCCTGGCGCAAGCACCTTCAGGGCCGAGCCTCGGGGCATGGCCCACGATTACGCAGCCGGCCCCCCGCCCGGTGCTCCGATCGACGCTGCCCCCCGTGGCAACCGAACGCCAGTCGGCTCCTGTCGCACGGATCCGGCGTGCCGACCCGGATGGCGACGATCCGCAACAAGCGGAGCCGCAGCCCGAGCCGAGGCCGGACGAGGAGGCGCGCGAGCCGCAGGCGCCACAAGACGGCGTGCTTCTGCCGGACGAGCCGCAGCCCGTGCTCGACGGCCTCGATCCGAATGGCCCCGACACGCGCGAGGATGAGGACGTCCAGGCATTCAGGCCGCCCGAGCCCGCAGCTGGCTACGATCCGAGCCAGTTCTCCATCGAGATCGAGCCCGTGCTCGACCCCAGAATGTCGCAGTTCGCTCGGCTCGATCCCTATGCGCCCACCGGCATCCGCGTCGGCACGTTCGTGCTTTATCCCGAAGCCGAGATCGGCGCGGCGGCATTCAATAACCTGCTCAGGACGGGAACCGACCGGCGTAGCGACGTAGCGCTGGAGGCGCGACCCAGCGCGCGGCTGATCTCGACATGGGGGGCGCACGCCTTGGAGTTCGGGGCGCGCGGTCTCGCCTCGTTCCACAACGAGCTGCCGTCGGAAGACGACCGCGCCTGGGCGCTCGAGGCGCGGGGGCGGCTCGACGTTACACGGCGCACCGCCATCGAGAGCAGCCTCGGGCGCGAGGTGACGCAAGAGACTCGGGGCACGATCAATACGAGGGCCGGCGCCGGGGGGCGATCGGACGTGACGACGGATCGAGCGGCGGTTGCGCTCAACCACCGCTTCAATCGGCTGAGCCTGCAATTGCGCGGAGCGGTGGCCGAGCGCGACTATGCGCCTGCAATCGAAAGCGACAGCTCCACGCTGAGCAACGACGATCGCGATACGACGCAACATGAGGTTGCCCTCCGGGCGACATGGGAGTTCAAGCCGCAGCTTTCAGCTTTCGGCGAAATTGGGACGGACGAGCGCGACTACCGCGCCGCAAGCCGCAGCGACGGGCTGAGGCGCGACTCGAGCGGCGAGCGCTACCGTGCCGGCGTCTCGTTTGGAAACTCGGGCCAGATCGTGCGCGGCGAATTGGCGGTCGGGGCACTGAAGCAGCACTTCGACGACCAACGGCTGCCGGACATCTCGGGCGTGATCGTCGATGCCAATATCGGATGGCGGATCACGGGGCTAACGTCGCTCCAGGTGTCGGCGCGCTCGGACATCGGCGAGTCGACGGTCGCCGGCTCGGGCGGCGCGATGGTGCGCTCGGTCGGGGCCGAGGTGCGGCATGCCTTCCGGCGCAACATCGTCGGCTCCGCAGGGGTGCGGCTCACCCGCGCCGACTATGCCGGCATCGATCTCGTCGAGCAGGACCTGACGACCTCGCTCGGGGTCGACTACTACTTGTCGCGTGAGGTGTCGGTGTTCGGGCGCTACGCGCATGTGAACTTCTCGTCGACGAGCCCGCAGGGCGACTACACGGCGGACGAGATTCGTGTCGGCGTGCGCGTGAGGCGGTAAGCGCTGCCTCAGCGCCCGCGACCGAGGCGCGGCACGACCAATGGCAGCGGCACCTCGACGGGAGCGTCGAAAATCGCGGTCTCGTTCTCGATGCGCACCGCACCGGAGGCGACAAGCCGGAGTGCAAGCGGATAAATCTGGTGCTCAGCCTCGAGCACGCGTGCTGCCAGGGTCTCGGCCGTATCTCCGGGAAGCACCGCGACCGCTGCCTGGGCGAGAATGGGGCCCGAATCCATCTCGGTGCGCACGAAATGCACCGAGCAGCCGACGATCAGGGCGCCGGCATCGATGGCGCGCTGGTGGGTGTCGAGGCCAGGGAACGCCGGCAGCAGCGACGGGTGGATGTTCATCAGCCGATCCCGCCAGCGGTCGACGAACCCGCCCGTCAACAGCCGCATGAAACCGGCGAGACAGACCAAATCGGCGCGGTGATCGAGGATCGCCTGATGCAACCGGGCTTCGAAAGCCATGCGATTGGCGTACTGGCGATGATCGATGGCGACCGTCGCGATGCCCTGCTCGGCAGCCCAGGACAGGCCCAGAGCCTCGGGCCGATTCGAGATGACGACAGCAGGCTCGGCCGGGAATTCCGGCTGGCGCATGGCAGCGACGAGCGACTGCATATTGGAGCCGCGGCCGGAGATGAGAATGGCTGTGCGCTTTTTCATGGTGCACGTCGCATAGCACAGGCGCCGCGCCATGTGTCGGCGCGCGACGCGGCCCTCGGACTTCTCCCGTGGACCGCGCGCCGCAGCCGGGCACCATCACGCGACACCGGCAAGCTGCGGCTGCACCGCTGCCGGCGCCTCGTTCCCAGTCGGGGGCTCAATGCGGAACCAGGCGACGTAAAGGGCCGGCAGGAAGACCAGCGTCAGCAGTGTCGCGACGGCGAGGCCGCCCATCACCGCGAACGCCATGGGACCCCAGAACACGGTAGGGGCGATCGGGACCATGCCGAGGATGGCTGCCGCGGCGGTGAGGAGGATCGGGCGCAGACGATGCTCGGTGGCGTGGATCACGGCCGTCCAGCGGTGCTCTCCGGAGGCTACGTTCTGATCGATCTGGTCGATGAGGATGACCGAGTTCCGGATCACCATACCGGCGAGAGATATGACGCCGAGAATGGCGACGAATCCCATCGGGCTGCCCGACAGCAAAAGCGAGGCGGCAACGCCGATGATGGCGAGGGGAGCCGTGAGCAGGACCAGCAACAGGCGCTGGAAGCTCATGAGCTGCACCATCAGGATCGTAATCATCAGGAACGCCATGAGCGGGAACACGGCGAAGATCGACGCCTCAGCCTTGGAGCTATCCTCGATGGTGCCGCCGGCCGCAACCGCGTAGCCGGGGGGAAGTTTGCCGCGATAGGCCTCGATGGCAGAAGCGAGTTCGCGATTGACGGTCGCGGCCTCGAGTCCCGGAGCGACGTCGGCCTGCACGGTCACCGTCGGCAGGCGCTGGCGCCGCCAGATCAGCGGCGGCTCCAGGACATAGGCCAGGGTCGCGATCTGAGTGAGCGGCACACTCCGGCCGTTTGGACCTTCGATTCGCAAGTTGCGCAAGGTCTCGAGCTTGGCGCGCTCCTCCGGCACAGCGCGGGCGACGACGTCAACGAGATAGGTGCCGTCGCGCACTTGGGTAATCGTCTGGCCGGAAAGGATGGCGTTGATGTTGCTCGCGAGCTGCTGCGACGAGATGCCGAGCAGCCGGGCGCGATCCTGATCAACCTCTATGCGGATCGCCTTCGAGGGCTCGTTCCAATCGTAGTTGATGTTGCGGACCGACGGCTGAGCACCGATGACCTGGGCCAGCTCGAGTGCGTGGTCGCGGACGCGCACCGGGTCCGGGCCACTGACCCGGTACTTGAGGGGCCAGCCGACGGGAGGGCCAAGCTCGAGCGGGGAGACGCGAGCCAGGACGTTCTCGTAGCCGGATGCAAGGGCTGCCTCCAGGCGGGCTTTTACGGCCTCACGAACGTGGAACCCCTTGGTCACGACGACGGCCTGGGCAAAAAACGCGTTAGACAGCTGAGCATCGAGGGGCAAGTAGAAGCGCACGGCACCTTGTCCGACATAGAAGCTCCAGCGATCGATGTCCTTGTCAGCCGCGAGGAGCTTCTCGACCCGGTCGACGGTGGCCTCGGTCGCCGCGAACGAGGAGCCCTGAGGCAAGGTGAGATTGACAAGCAGCTCGGGCCGGTCCGACGCGGGGAAGAATTGCTGCTGGACGAAACGCATACCGAAGAGGGCGAGCGCAAAGAGCCCGACCGTTCCCGCAATAACCGTCCACTTGCGCCGCAGAGCCTGATCGAGCAGCCGGTGGAAATGGCGCGCGATCGCAGACGGAGCATGCCCGTGCGCCTTCATCTTGTCACTCAAGATGAAGACGCCGGTCAGCGGCGTAAAAAGGACCGCGACGACCCAGGAGGCCACCAGCGCCACCCCGATGACGACGAACATGGTGAAACAATACTCGCCTGCGGCGCTCTGGGCGAAACCGACAGGCACGAAACCCGCAATGGTGACGAGCGTGCCGGTCAGCATGGTAAACG
>LNFM01012632.1_pt1 | contig 11032 bp, 9 predicted proteins | sample 596031 | NCBI WGS metagenome assembly LNFM01 (sample SAMN04254537, study PRJNA301005) | activated carbon metagenome | isolation source: dual media filters at the Ann Arbor, Michigan drinking water treatment plant | place: USA: Ann Arbor | reverse complement strand
GATCGCCGTCCCAATCTTCAGCATCTCCCACACCAGGAAGCCCGCCGCAGCGGTCACTGCCCCGGACACCCTGCGCGTCATCCCGCGCGCCAGCAAGGCACTCGGAAGCACCGTCGCCGCCACGCCATAAAGCGCAGACCACACGGCCGAGGCCTCGCGCATCAGCAAGGCAACGACCAGCACGCAGGCCATGCCCACCACCAACTGCACCAGCACCACACGCCAGGGCGACACGACCGTGAGGTTTGCACGAACCTGGAGGGCCTCATCGGCCGTCAAGGTCTTGAAACCCGCCTCGTTGGGCGCATCATCCGATGTGTGTTGCACGGCTTGTGGGTCCGGTCGGGCAGAGCGGGTCGGCTTCTGGGCACCGCGATATCCGGCGCTCAGGCGCTGTTGGTTCATTCCCGATCCGTTCCGATCCGTTCCGGTCGGTTACCCGACCAGCCTGTTGGGTGCTGCTGTCGGCGTCTTCGTGCCGGCGCGTTCAGCAAAGCCTCGGAATTATACGGGGTAACCCGTGATCGCCTCAACTCGGCCGGCGAGTCTCCTCTCGTGCATGCCTGCAAACGGTGCCAGGGGCCTGAGCATGCAGGCGCTGGCTTGCGCCACGATGACAAGCTTCAGCCGCTGTACAGATTGACCGGCAAGCCCGGCACATCGACGCGCAGGCTGAGCACGCACCCGGCCCAGGGCTGCCGGGCCAGCTCCTCGGCCGGACGCTTGTCACGGGCGGTCGTGATGTAGATCGTGCGCAGGTCGGCACCCCCGAAACAGGGCATGGTCGCGCATTGCACCGGCAGGCCCACCTCTCGAAGCACGGCACCGTCGGGCGCCAGCCGCAGCAGCCGCGCGCCCTCGAACATCGCGACCCAGTAACAGCCCTCGGCATCGACGGCGGCGCCGTCGGGCCGGCCGCCATAGTCCGACAGCGGCTGTCCGGCCTCGCGGAGCGGAAACTGTGCCAACACCCGGCGCCTGGAGAGCCGCCCTTCGACCGGGTCGACATCGTAGGCATCGATGCGGTGGGCCTTGGTGTCGCTGCAATAGAGGGTGCGTCCGTTCGGGCTCCAGCCCAGGCCGTTGCCGACCGTCAGGCCTTCGATGCGGCGCTCGAGCCGGCCTGCCGCATAGCAGTACACCGCGGCCAGCGCGGGCTCTCGCGGCTCGTAGATCGTGCCGACCCAGAACCGGCCCTGGGGATCGGCCTTGCCGTCGTTGAAGCGCTCGCAGGCCGGGTCGTAGGGCGGGGGCGCGAGCCGCTGTCGCTCACCGCGCAACGGGTCGAAGCGCCACAGGCCGTCACGCATGGCGAGCAGCATGGCGCCATCGAGCATCGGAGCCACGCTGCCCAGCTCGGTGTCGAAGTCCCAGTGGCTCCCCGCCTGGGTCACGGGGTCATGGCGGTGCAGGCGGCGGCCGGGGATGTCGCACCAATACAAGGCCTGTTCACGCGGATGCCAGAAGGGGGACTCGCCCAGCCCGCACGGCAACGCCACGGCCAGCCCGACCGCCGGGTCAGCCGACAGGCTCACACCACCGCCACGTCGAGTGACATCGACATCTCGCAGGTTTCTCCAGGGGCCAGGTGACGCAGGCCATGGGCGAGTGGGTCGGCCATGTGGATGGCATTCGGCACGTGGCTGCAAGGCGCGATCGAGAAGCTGTCCTCGTCAGGATGGCTGCACAACACCAGGCGCGAAACCGAGGCCCTCAGCTGCAGCGAGAAGCGTTCGTCGCGGATACGCGCCGGGCCGGTCCAGCCCTCGAAGGCATGGTCGAAGTCGAGGTGGGTGACGTCACCATCGATGCCGGGCTGCGCATGCATGCGGATCGGCAGATGCGCGACGTCGTTCTCCCAGCGCTGCCCCAACTCGATGTGCAGGCGGCTGCGCGCGCGCTTCGGAAAACTCGTCCACCATCCCAGGCCGACCGGCTGCAGCTGCGTGTCGGTGTTGGTGAAGACCAGCTGCACGCCGAGTGCGCTGGGCGTGAGGTTGACATGCTGCAGCACCTCGTAGGCCCAGGGCCAGTCGGCATCGGGCAGGTGGGTCTGGCGCAGCACCGCGTCCTGGGCCGTGTGCGAGACGATCTCCCAGGGCCGCTGCCAGGCCAGGCCATGCACCGCATGGGGCTCGCCCGGGAGGTTGGGGCGGGTCGTGTGGTCACGGCCCTTGAACCGGAAGCGCGCATGCCCGAGCCGATGGGCCCAGGGCAGCAGCGGAAAACAGGCCGCCTGCGCGGCGCCTTCGAGCAGCTCGGGCTGCACCGAGCGCAGCACCGGGGCATCCCGATGCCAAAGCCCGGCAATGCAGCCGCCCAGGTCGGCCCGCAGGGACAGGCGCAGCGCGCCCGCATGCAGATCGAAGCGGCCTTGCAGCGGTTCGTCAGAGGTCAGGTCGGTGGTCATCGTGTTCAGCCCAGGTTGGCCTTCAGGTAGTGTGCGCCCGCGATCGGGTTGAAATAGTACGGCGGGATCTCCTCGAAGCCGACGGAGGTGTAGAGCTCGCGGGCGGCCTCCATGTCGTCGAGGGTGTCGAGCAGCACGCAGGAGTAGGCTGCGCGCTTGGCTTCATCGAGCAGGGCCTGGACCAGCAGCCGGCCGATGCCGAAGCCGCGGAAGGCCGGGCGAACGTACAGCCGCTTCATCTCGCAGGCGTTCGGGTAATCGCAGTCGGGGAGGGGCCGCACCGCGCCGCAGCCAGCGACCACGCCGTCCACCAGCGCCAGCAGCAGCTGGCCGGCGGGCGGGCGGTAGTCCCCCGGCAGGGCCGCCAGCTCTGCGTCGAAGTCCTGGAAACACAGGTCGACGGCGAGGCTGGCCTCGTAGTCACGGAAGATCAGCCGCGCCTGCTCCAGCAGCTCAGGCCCCTCCGCGGCGACGAGCTGGACGGTCGGCGGCGCTGGCGCCTCAGCCACCCATGGCCCCGCTGCCGAGCTGGATCACCCAGGCCACCAGGCCAGCGCACAGCGCGAGCAGCCCCAGTGCGAGCAGGCGCTGGGGCGCGCCGTCGGCCGAAGCCGGGGTGTCGGGGGGCAGCAACTTGTCACCACCCAGCATCGGTCCGACCAGGTTCTGGCGCTTCTTGACGAGGTAGAACACGATCGCCGCGACGTGCAGCACCACCAGACCGATGACCAGCCACTGGCCCCAGGACTTGTGCCAGGTCGTCATGCTGCTGCTCAGGCTGCCGCTGACCAGGCTCACCAGCGGCCCGGCATTGGCGATCTCGTCGTCGGCGACGAGTCCGGTGCCGACCTGGACCGCCAGCACCCCGAGCAGGCCCAGCACCGATAGCGCCCCCAGGGGGTTGTGGCCGACATCGAGCGCTTCTCCCGCCGTGTCACGGCCACGCAGGTAGCGCCAGATCGTCGCGGGCGTCCGGACAAAACTCGTGAACCGGGACCAGCGACCGCCGACCACGCCCCAGAGGACGCGAAACAACAACAGCGCAAACACCACATAGCCCAGCCTGAAATGCCAGACCATGGCATTGCCACCGAGCTTTGCGGTGATGACCGACCCGAACACGCAGGCCGCCAATATCCAATGGAATCCCCGCGTGGGGAGGTCCCAGACCCGCACCGGGCGCAAGGCTGGCTTCATCGACGCTTCCTCAGACGCGGACCCAGGGCCGCAAGGCGCGACGATAGCGGCATGGCGCGCATCGGCCAAGCCCTGTGGCAATCCACTGCCCTCCCCCTCGAATGCAGGCAGCGGGTGCAGGCGGCCGTGCGTACACTGCGTTCGGGTGCCTGCGGCCCACCACGCCGCAAGCCTTGCGGCAACCGCCACCGAGCGCCTGCGTCGTCAACCTCCAGGAGATCGAACTTGAGCAAGACCCTCGTCACCATCCTCACCGCCGCCGGCCTGCTGGCTGCACTGCCTGCCGCCGCGCAGTTCCAGAAGCCGGAAGATGCCATCAAGTACCGCAAGGCGGCCTTCACCGTGCTGGGCACCCATTTCAGCCGGATCGGGGCGATGGTGAACAACCGGGTACCTTTCGATGCGAAGGTCGCGGCCGACAATGCCGCCATCGTCGCGACGATGGCGAGCCTGCCTTTCGCCGGCTTCGGGCCGGGCACCGACAAGGGTGATACCCGCGCCAAGGCCGAGATCTGGACCGAGATGGACAAATTCCGCGCTGGCGGCACCAAGATGCAGGAAGAAAGCGTGAAGCTCGCCGCTGCCGCGAAGAGTGGCAATGCCGACACGCTGAAGGCCGCCTTCGGCGAGGCCGCCAAGACCTGCAAGGCCTGCCACGACGACTACCGCAAGGATTGAGCAGCCACTGCCGCACAGGCAGGCGCTGCGCGGCACGCTGCGTGGCGGCACGGGGCCATCCGTTAAGATCCGGCCGGTCGACCAAGCCGCTCGCCGGCGGCCTGGCATGGCGGTGCCGGTGGCACCCTCGGCGCGTGCAGCCACGGGCCGCCGCGCCGGGTGCGCTGTGATGCCCGTCCACCTTGCGGCCCCCTGAAGATGCCTGTTTCCTCTTTTGTCCGCTCCTTCGCCCAACGGTTGACGCTCGTGCTGGCCTGCAGTGCCGGGGCCGTGGCCTTTGCCCAGGGCACGAACGGCAGCTTCAATGCACCCCGCTACCTGCCGCCAGCAGGAACCACGGGCACGCCCAACCCGGGCAGCGAGCGCGGCACCGACAGCCTGCAGGGCCCGAATGCCCCGCGGGCCACACGGCCAGGGCCGGAGCCATCGCGCGATGGCCGCGCGCGCGCCCAGGACCGGACCACGGGTGACATGCTGGACGACGGCGAATTGCGCGACGAGCGCCGCCAGCGGCCTGCACCCCCGCCACCACCCAGCGAGTTCCAGAAATTCGTCGAGCTGGCGACCGGCCGCATGCTGCAGCCCTTCGGCGCCCGCTTCTTCGCCGAAGGCGCCGAGGCCGCCTTGGGCGCAGAGGCGGTGCCAGTGTCTGCCGATTACGTGGTCGGGCCGGGCGACGAGGTGATCCTGCGGGCCTGGGGCTCGATCGACGTCGACTACCGCAGCCGGGTCGACCGCAATGGACAGCTGAACCTGCCGCGCGTGGGCAGCTTCAGCGTGGCGGGCGTCAAGGCGGCCGACCTCGAAGCCCACCTGCGCGCCCAGTTGAGCCGCCTGTTCACCAACTTCAGCCTGAGCGTGTCGCTGGGTCAGTTGCGGGCGGTGAAGGTCTTCGTCGTCGGCCCGGCGCAGAAGCCCGGCGTCTACACCCTGCCCAGCCAGTCGACGCTGCTGTCTGCCGTCGTCGCGGCCGGCGGGCCGGCACCGAACGGGTCGATGCGCAAGCTCAGCCTGCGGCGCGACGGCAAGGTGGTGTCCGAGCTCGACATCTACGAGTTTCTGGTCAGCGGCGACAAGTCCAAGGACATGCAGCTCAGGGCCGGCGACGTGGTCGTGTTCCAGAGCGTGGGGCCCCGCGTCGCCCTGACCGGTGCCACCGACGCCCCGGCGATCTATGAACTGCGTGGCGAACGTGAGCTGGTGCGCGACCTGCTCCGCTACGCCGGCGGCCCCACGGTGCTGGCCAACCGCAACCGCGCGCAGCTCGAACGCATCGATCCCAGCCAAGTGCGCGCCGCGCGTTTTGTCGAGACCTTCGGCCTCGACGCGGCCGGGCAGCAGAAGGCCCTGCGCGACGGCGACGTGCTGACGCTGCTGATGATCTCGCCCGAGTTCGCCAATGCCGTGACCCTGAAGGGCCATGTCGCCCAACCCCTGCGCTACCCGCACCGCCCGGGCATGCGCATCAGCGACCTGATCCCCGACCGCGAAGCCCTGATCTCGCCCGACTTCTACCGCCGCAAGAACCTGCTGGTGCAGGTGATCGAAGACGAGGAAGAGGAAGCGGAGGAACTCGTGCGCGCGCCCGACGGCACGGTGACCCGGGTGCGACCCTCCAGCACGCGCCGCGGCGCACGCTCGGCGGCCGAGCGCGATGCCGACCTGGCCGTGACCGAGCGCGCCAAACGCTCGCCAGCCGCGCTGTTCGACGAGCTGAACTGGGACTACGCGGTGGTCGAGCGGCTCAACGAGCGCGACCTGACGACCCAGGTCATTCCCTTCAACCTCGGCCGCGCGGTGCTGCAGGGCGACCCGGCGAACAACATCGAGCTGCTGTCGGGCGACGTGGTCACGGTCTACAGCCAGAAAGACATCCGCGTGCCGGTGGCGCGCCAGACCCGGCTCGTCTCTCTCGAAGGAGAGGTCGCGGCGCCGGGTGTCTACCAGCTGCTGCCCGGAGAAACCCTGAAACAGCTGCTGACCCGCGCCGGCGGCCTGACGCCCCAGGCCTACCTCTACGGACTGGACTTCAGCCGCGAAGAGACCCGCATCCGCCAGCGTGACAACCTGGCGCAGGCCATCACCCGGCTGCAGGCGCTGTCGGCCACCCAGGCGGCCCGGGAGGCGGCCAACCGGCGCGACGACCCCACCAGCGGCGCGGTCAGCGCGGCGGCCTCGCAGGCCCAGCTGGCGCGGCTGGAGCGCGTGCAGCCCAATGGCCGCATCGCACTCGAGCTGTCGCCCGAGGCGACCACCATCGACGCCCTGCCCGACCTGCCGCTGGACCACGCCGACCGCATCAACGTGCCGGCCCGACCGGGCTTCGTGACCGTCTCCGGCGCGGTCGTCAACAACAACGCCTTCCTGTGGAAGCCGGGGCGGACTGCTGGCGACTACGTGAAGCTCGCCGGGCTGGACGAGGCAGCCGAGCCCTCGTCGATGTTCATCCTGCGCGCCGATGGCACGGTCAGCCATGCCAACGACAAGCGCGGCCTCTTCGGTTACGGCGGCCTGCAGTCTCAGCCGCTCTACCCGGGAGACGCGGTCGTGGTGCCGAACCAGCTCGACTTCGAGACCTGGGGCCGCGCCCTGGTGCGCAACCTGAAGGACTGGTCGCAGATCTTCTCGCAGTTCGGCCTGGGTGCCGCGGCGATCCAGACGCTGCGCAACAACTGATCCGGCCGGCCCGACACGATGAACGACAAGCTGCCGCCTGCGGCCATGCAGGACGACGACGACGACGCCGGTCCCCAGGTCTCGCTGGTCGAGATCATGACCTGGCTTGGCGAGGGCAAGGGCCTGCTCGCCGGGCTCACCGCCCTCGGCGCCGGCCTGGCACTCGCCTTTGCCCTGTTCTGGCCAGCCTCGTACACCGCCCAGACCACGCTGCTGCCGCCGGGCGCACAGCAGCAAAGCGGCTCTGCGGCCGCCCTGGCGACCCTGGGCGCGCTGGGTGCGCTGGGCGGGGGTCTGGCGCCGAAGACGCCCGACGAGCTCTACATCGCCCTGCTGCGCAGCGACACGGTGCTGCGCAGCCTCGACGAGCGCTTCAAGCTGCAGGCGCGCTACGAGGTGCGCAGCTTCGAGCACCTGCGCAAGCGCGTGGCCAACTACATCAGCATCAGCTCCGACAAGAAGAGCAGCGTGATCACGATCGCGGTCGAGGACCGCGAGCCCGCCTTCGCGGCCGAGCTGGCGAATGCCCATGCGGCCGAGGTCGCGAAGGTACTCGACCGCCTGGCGGTCACCGAGGCCCAGCAGCGGCGCCTGTTCTTCGAGCAGCAGCTCAACGCCACCAAGGACAAGCTCGTGCTGGCAGAACAAGACCTGCGCCAGGTCCAGGAGCGTTCCGGCGTGATCGTGCTCGACAAGCAGGCCGAGGCGCTGATCGCCGGAGCGGCCCAGCTGCGGGCACTGATCGCCGAGCGCGAGGTGCAGTTGCGCGTGCTGCGCACCGGCGCCACCGAACAGAACCCCGACGTGATCCGGATGAACTCGGAGCTGGCCGGGCTGCGCAGCGAACTGCGCCGCATCGAATCGAGCCAGCCCGCCAGCGCAGGCAACCCATCGCCCAACGGCAACGCCCTCGACATCCCGGTGGCCCGCCTGCCCGAGGCCGCGATCGATTACATCCGGGCGCGCCGCGAGCTCAAGCTGCAGGAGACCCTGCTCGAGAACATGATCCGGCAGTACGAGATCGCCAAGCTCGACGAGGCCAAGGAGGGCCAGGTGCTGCAGCAGATCGACAAGGCCCTGCCGCCGGACTTCCGTTCCTTCCCGAAGCGGGGCCTGGTCCTCGTCAGCGGCACGCTGGCCGGCCTGCTCCTGGGCATCGCCTGGGTGCTGGTGCGGCGCTACAGCGAACTGGCCGCAGACGACGATGCGCCCTCGGCCGCGTCCTGGCGCGCACTCGGTCAGGCCTGGCGGCTGCGCGGTTGAGAACCCGGGCTGCTGAGCACCACCTCGCCCCGCGGTGAGCTGAAGCAGGCCCGCAACCCCGCCGGTGCCTGACCCGGCGCCGCTGACCACGGGTGCTGTGCCACCCCCTGCAGACCGATCGCGGCCAGCGCCTGCGCGAGTGCCACCGCATCCGCGCTCGCCAGGCTCAGGCTGTCGAGCCTGAGCCCGACCGGCGGCATGGCAGCGCTGGGGTGAGGCCCGTCCCACTCGATCAGCGTAGGCAGTGCGCCCTGGTGCTGGGGCTGCCCGTCCTGGCGCAGGCTGATCTGCCAGCGCAGCTCGCCCTGGGGGCCGGGCCTCGACGTGCGAACCGGCTCACCCACGTCCTCGCCCAGTGCGGCCAGGGCGGCATGGGCATCGGCCAGCGAGCGGGTCTGCGCCACCAGGTGGACGAGTTGCGGGCTGTCGCGCACCGCGGCCTGCAGCCACGGCTCGTCCATGCCGAACCAGCGCGCCCGTCCACCGGCCGGCGCTGCGGCATCGGGGTCGATCGCGATCATTTCGAGGTAGGCCTGCGGCCAGGCCGGGCCACCGATCGGCAGCAGCAGGTTGTGGGTGCCCATCAGGGCATGACGGCCGCCGGGGCCGGCACTGACCCCGAAGGTGGCGGTGCACCAGGCCGCCGCCTGGGCGAGGTTGTCGGCGACGACGACGAGGTGGTCGAGCCGACTGGTCACGGGCCGGGCCGGGCGTGGCGCCTGCGCGTTCACAGCCAGACCCTGCCTTCCACACAGGCGCTGACGTCGCCGCCGACCCAGACCTGTCCGTCCACGCTGTCGAGGTGGACGCGGCCGCGGCGCTGCAGCACCGTCCCCTGGCTCGCGACATAACTCGGCGGCGCCAGGCCGGCGCCGATCAGCCACTGCGCCAGGCTCGCGTTCAGGCTGCCGGTGACCGGATCCTCGTAACCCGGGCTGCCGCAGACGAAGGCGCGGACCTCGAACTGGGCCTCCCCGTCGGGCCAGGGCGCGACGACGCCGAGCTTCAGGCCCTGCAGTGCCGCGAGGTCGGGTTGCAGGGCGAGCACCGCGGCGCGGTCGGCCAGCATCACCGCGACCCAGCCCGGGCCGTTGTCGACCCACTGCGCGGCGCGGATCTCCGAGGGCGCGATCTTCAGCCCGCGCGCGATCTGCTGCTGCAGCGCGGGCTCGACCGCGCCGCTGCGCCGCAGCGGCGGGGCCGCAAACGCCAGGCGTGCCGGTCGTGAAGGATCGCGCCGGATCGGCACCAGGCCCACACCACATTGCTGCACCACCTGGGCGCCCTGCGGCTGTCCCCCACTGGCCAGCCAGACCTGGCAGCTGCCCAGGGTCGGGTGGCCGGCAAAGGGGAGCTCGCCGCCGGGCGTGAAGATGCGCAACCGGTAGTCGGCGGCCGGGTCGGTCGGGGGCAGCAGGAAGGTGGTTTCGCTCAGCTGGGTCCAGCGGGCGAAGGCGGCCAGGGTCGCGTCGTCCAGGCCCTCGGCGTCGATGACCACGGCCAGCGGGTTGCCCGCGAGCGGGCCGTCGCCGAAGACGTCGACCTGTTGGAAGCGCCTGGCGCGCGCGGTTGGTGTCGGTTCGGTGGCGTGCGGGGTGGTGCTCATCGGGATCAGGCCGGGCAGTGCAGTGAAGACGGGGTCGAGGTCGGCGTGCGGCCAGCCTCGCGCAGTGCGGCTGCAATCACCTCGCCGAGCCGGGCGACGCCGGTCTCGATCTGGCTCGGCGTCGCAGTGACGAAGCTCAGGCGCAGGGTGTTGCGCTGCGGTTCGCCGGCAAAGAAGGCTTCGCCGGGCACGAAGGCCACGCCCCGCGACACCGCCGCGGGCAGCAACTGCAGTGCATCGATCCCCTCGGGCAGCCGGACCCAGAAGAACATGCCGCCCTGGGGCCGCTGCCATTCGCAGCCGGGCGGCAGATGGGTGCGCAGGGCCTGCGCCATCGCATCGCGGCCCGCGCGGTAGCGCTCACGCACCACCGGCAGGTGGCTGTCGAGCAAGCCACTGAGGAGCACCTCGTGCACCAGGCGCTGGCTGTAGCCCGAGGTGTGCAGGTCGGCCGCCTGCTTGGCCTGGAGCAGCTTGGGATACAACGCCGGGGGCGCCACCAGGTAACCCAGGCGCAGGCCGGGCGCCAGCACCTTCGAGAACGAGCCGAGGTAAACCGTGCCCTCGGGCCAGCGCGCCAGCAGCGGGGCGGGCGGCGGCTGGTCGAACCAGAGGTCGCCATAGGGGTTGTCCTCGACCAGGGGCAGGCCGAGCTGCTGGGCGGTGGACACGATGGCGGCTCGGCGCCCTTCGTCGAGGCAATGGCCGCCGGGATTCTGGAAGTTGGGCAGCAGGTAGAGCAGCCGGGCGCCGGCGCAGGAGGCCAGCGCCGGCGGCAGCGGGCCGGCCCCATCACCCGCCACGCTCTGGAATTCGGGCTCGAAGGGCGTGAAGGCCTGCAGCGCCCCGAGGTAGGTCGGCGACTCGACCGCCACCCGGCTGCCGGGGTCGATCAGCAGCTTGCCGACCAGGTCGAGCCCCTGCTGGGAGCCGTTGGTGATCAGCACCTGGGCCGCGTCGACGCGCGCACCCTGGGCTTGCAGGTGGGCGGCAACCCAGTCGCGCAACGGACCATGGCCCTCGCTGGCCGCGTACTGCAGGGCCTCGCGCGGCGCTTCACGCAGCACCCGCTCGCTGGCCGCCCGGATGGCCTCGACCGGGAAGCTGTCGGGCGACGGCAGGCCACCCGCCAGCGAGATCATCTCGGGCCGTTCGCTGAGCTTGAGGATCTCGCGGATCACCGAGGGGTTCATGCGGGCCTG
>LNFM01012630.1_pt1 | contig 11032 bp, 8 predicted proteins | sample 596031 | NCBI WGS metagenome assembly LNFM01 (sample SAMN04254537, study PRJNA301005) | activated carbon metagenome | isolation source: dual media filters at the Ann Arbor, Michigan drinking water treatment plant | place: USA: Ann Arbor | reverse complement strand
GTCCACGGACTTCACGTACTGGTCGATGACGACGGGAATCAGGCGCTCGCGCTCGCCGACCGCGACCAGCACCGGGTTGGCACCGGTATCGAACAGGTGCGACACCCTGCCGAAGTCCACGCCCTCGAGGTTGCGGACCGCCAGCCCCTCCAGATCCACCCAGTAGTATTCGCCGGGCTTGGGCGCCGGCAGCTGGCTGCGCAGGACCCAGATCTCGGCGCCCTTGAGCGCCTCGGCCTGCTCGCGGTTCTCCACGCCCGGGAAGCTGGCGATGACCAGCTTGCCGGTGTCGCGGCCGCGGACGCCGGAGACCTCGCGCTCGGCATTGCCGGCGCGGAGGATCCAGGGCTGGTACCTGAAGATGGCGTCGCGGGGATCGGTCCAGGAGAGCAGCTTGAGCTCGCCCCGGACGCCGAAGTCGCCGGCGACCCTGCCCAGCAGGATGCGGCGATCGGTGCTCATGGCATCAGGCCTCGCGCGGGGCGAGGCCAGTGCCTCAGGCCGAAGCCTGGGCCGAAGCTTCCTTGAACAGCACGCGGACCTTGTCGGTCAGCTGCGCACCGTTGGAGATCCAGTGCTTGACGCGCTCGGTGTCGAGCTCGACGCGCTTTTCGTTCGGGGTGGCGATCGGGTTGTAGTAACCCAGGCGCTCGATCGAACGGCCATCGCGCTTGTTGCGCTGGTCGGTGACGATGATGTGGTAGAAGGGGCGCTTCTTGGCGCCACCGCGGGTCAGACGGATCTTGACCATGTCGATTTGCTCTGTAGTTCTGGGACAGGAAGCCCGGCCGCAACCCGGTCGGGGGAATCGCGAATTCTAACCCCTTGGCCGCCCGAAGGAAACCCCGGCGGCTGAACCGGGGTCTGGCCGGCCGATTCAGCGCCCCGGGAACCGCCCCGGGAAGCCGCCGCCCATCAGCCCCTTCATGCCCCGCAGCATGCCCTTCATGCCGCCCTGGGACAGCTTGGACATCATCTTTTCCATCTGCTGGAACTGCTTGAGCAGCTTGTTCACGTCGGCCGGGGTGGTGCCCGAGCCCTTGGCGACACGGGCCCTGCGCGAGCCATTGAGCAGGCCGGGGTTGCGCCGCTCCTTCTTGGTCATCGAGTTGATGATGGCCACCATCCGGGGGATTTCCTTGCCGGTCACCTGGGCCTTCACGTGGTCGGGGACCTGGCCCATGCCCGGCAGCTTGTCCATGAGGCCGGACAGGCCGCCCATGTTCTGCATCTGCTCGAACTGGTCCTTCATGTCGTTGAGGTCGAACTTCTTGCCCTTGGCGACCTTCTCGGCCAGCTTCTGCGCCTTGTCCTTGTCGACCTGCTGCTCGACCTGCTCCACCAGCGACAGCACGTCGCCCATGTCGAGGATGCGGCTGGCGGCGCGGTCCGGGTGGAACACGTCGAGCCCGTCGGGCTTCTCGCCGACGCCAACGAACTTGATCGGCTTGCCGGTGATGTAGCGCACGCTGAGCGCGGCGCCGCCGCGGGCGTCGCCGTCGGTTTTGGTCAGCACCACGCCGGTCAGCGGCAGCGCCTCGCTGAAGGCCTTGGCGGTGTTGGCGGCGTCCTGGCCGGTCATGGCGTCGACCACGAACAGGGTCTCGACCGGGTTCACGGCGGCGTGCAGGGCCTGGATCTCGGCCATCATCGCCGCGTCGATGGCGAGGCGGCCGGCGGTGTCGACGATCAGCACGTCCACGAAGCTCTTGCGAGCGTCGTCGATGGCGGCGCGGACGATGTCCACCGGCTTCTGGTCGGCGCTGGAGGCGAAGAACAGCACGTCCACCTGCTGGGCCAGCGTCCGCAGCTGTTCGATCGCGGCCGGACGGTAGACGTCGGCCGACACCACCATCACCTTTTTCTTCTTGCGCTCCTTGAGGTGCTTGGCGAGCTTGCCCACCGTGGTGGTCTTGCCCGCGCCCTGCAGGCCGGCCATCAGGATGATCGCGGGCGCCGGCACGTTGAGGTTCAGGTCGGCGGCGGCCGACCCCATCACCGTCGCCATCTCGTCGCGCACGACCTTGATCAAGGCCTGGCCGGGGGTCAGGCTGGTCAGCACTTCCTGACCGACCGCGCGCACCTTGATGCGCTCGATCAGGGCCGAGACCACCGGCAGCGCCACGTCGGCCTCGAGCAGGGCGATGCGGACCTCGCGAGTCGCCTCGCGAATGTTTTCCTCGGTCAGCCGGCCGCGGCCGCGAAGGCGCTGGAGGGTGCCGGACAGGCGTTGGGTGAGCGACTCGAACATGGGCTGCGGCGTCTGGCCTTGGGGGCGCGAAGTATAGCGCGGGCGCCCGGCCCGCCCTCCCAGTCGAGAATGGTTCTCACCTTCCGCGGGCTGTGCCAAACTCGGCCCATGACCGCCCTCGCCTTCGCCTTCGCCATCGTCGCGTCCGTCCTGTACCTGCTCGCCAGCCACCAACTGGCGGGCCACGCGCAGGGGCCCAACCCGACGTCCCGCCGCTGGCTGCTGCTGGCGGTACCGGCGGTGCTGGTGCACGCCGGCCTGCACATCGCGGCCTGGCGGCTGCTGGGCGGCGCCGACCTGCACTTCTTCGCGGCGCTGTCGCTGGTGGGCCTGGGCATGGCTGCGCTGACGACGGGCCTGGGGCCGGCACAGCGCATCGAGGCGCTCGGCATCATCGTGTTTCCGCTGGCCGCGGCGGTGCTGCTGGCCTACGCCGGCTTCGGCGGGGGCCTGCCGCGGCGCGACCTGGGCTGGCCGCTGCAGCTGCATGCCCTGCTGGCGCTGCTGGCCTACGCCACGCTGGCGGTGGCGACGCTGCTGGCGCTGATGCTGTGGTTCCAGGACCGCGCCCTGCGCCAGCGCCATCTTGGCGGCTGGCTCCGGGTGCTGCCGCCACTGACGCAGATGGAAACCCTGCTGTTCCGCTGCCTGGGCGTTGGTTTCGGCCTGCTAAGCCTGACCCTGCTCACCGGCGTGGTCTTCGTCGAAAACCTGTTCGCGCAGGACCTGGGGCACAAGACCGTGCTGTCGATGCTGTCGTGGGCCGTGCTCGGCGTGCTGCTGTTCGGCCGCTGGCGCTGGGGCTGGCGTGGCCCGCGCGCAGTGAAGCTGACGCTGGTGGCGATGGGGCTGCTGTTGCTGGCGTTCTTCGGCAGCAAGTTCGTGTATGAGCTGGTGCTGGGGCGGAGTTAGTGGGGAGGAGTTAGTAGGGAGGAAATAGTGAAGAGGAACTAGGAACTAGTAATGGCTTGGACGACCGGTGCAACACCAACCGCCTTTACTATTTCCTATTTCCTATTTCCTATTTCCTATTTCCTAGTTCCTAGTTCCTAGTTCCTAGTTCCTAGTTCCTAGTTCCTAGTTCCTATTCACCAGTTCCCAGCGCCAAGCGCCTAGTCCGCCGCGGCATCCAGCGCCTCCGACAGACGCTCCACGGCGATCACTTCCATGTCCTTGAACGCGCCCTTCTTCGGCGCGTTGGCCTTGGGCACGATCGCGCGCCTGAACCCGTGCGTGGCGGCTTCCTTCAGGCGCTCCTCGCCGTTGGGCACCGGACGGATCTCGCCGCTGAGGCCCACTTCGCCGAACACGACGGTCTTTTCCGCCAGCGGCCGGTCGCGCAGCGAGCTCAGCACCGCCAGCAACACCGGCAGGTCGGCGGCCGTTTCCTGCACGCGGATGCCGCCGACCACGTTGACGAAAACGTCCTGGTCACCGGTGACCACGCCGCCGTGGCGGTGCAGCACCGCCAGCAGCATGGCCAGGCGGTTCTGCTCCAGGCCCAGCGCCACGCGCCGCGGATTCGACAGCGGCGAGCTGTCGACCAGCGCCTGCACCTCGACCAGCAGCGGGCGCGTGCCTTCGCGCGTCACCATCACCGCACTGCCCGGCTGGGCCGTGCTGGAGCCGGAGAGGAAGATCGCCGACGGATTCGGCACTTCGCGCAGGCCCTTGTCGCCCATTGCGAACACGCCCAGCTCGTTCACCGCGCCGAAGCGGTTCTTGAACGCGCGCAGCACGCGGAAGCGGCTGCCCGACTCGCCCTCGAAATACAGCACGGCATCGACCATGTGCTCGAGCACGCGCGGGCCGGCGATGCCGCCTTCCTTGGTGACATGGCCGACCAGGAACACGCTGGTGCCGGTTTCCTTGGCGAAGCGCACCAGCTTGGCGGCGCTCTCGCGTACCTGGCTCACGGAGCCGGGCGCCGCGGAGAGCAGCTCGCTCCACAGGGTCTGGATGGAGTCGGCGACCAGCAGCCGCGGCGCCGGCCTGGCCGACGCGGCCTGGCCGAGGATCTTCTCGACGCAGGTCTCGGCCAGCGCATGCAGGTTCTCCAGCGGCAGGCCCAGGCGCTGGGCACGGCCTGCGACTTGCGCCAGGCTCTCCTCGCCGGTGACGTAGATCGCGGGCAGGTGGGCCGACATCAGCGCCAGCGCCTGCAGCAGCAGCGTGGACTTGCCGATGCCCGGGTCGCCGCCGACCAGCACGACCGAACCTTCCACCAGGCCGCCACCCAGCACGCGGTCGAGCTCGCCGATGGTGGTGGAGACGCGGACCTCGGCGTCCTGGCTGACGTCCTTGAGCGCCACCACGCCGGCCGACGCCGGCCGCCCGGCCCAACCCACCTGGTGCGAAGGCGCCGCACCCCCGCCCTTCCCGGCCGCGGCCGGCTCGACCACGAACTCGGTCAGGGTGTTCCAGGCGCCGCACTCCCCGCACTGGCCCTGCCATTTGCTGGAGGACGCCCCGCAATCGGTGCAGACGTAGGCGGTCTTGGCTTTGGCCATCGGGATCGGGCTCGCGGGAACGGAGCGCTAATGTAACCGGCGCCGGTCGCAAGGCATGAGAAAGAAAAAAGCCCGCGTCGGGGCGGGCTTTTCTGGTGCCGGAAACAGGAATCGAACCTGCGACCTACGCATTACGAATGCGCCGCTCTACCAACTGAGCTATTCCGGCGTAAGCCGCGGATTCTAGTCTGCGGGGCCGGGACGGTCAATTTGCCTGCCTGCCCGGGCGGGGCGCGCCGGCGCCGCTGGCCGGCCAGGGGCCGCATGGCACCGGCCCCCGGGGCGACATAACGCGAGATTCAGGCGCCCCCCGCTAGGGTCGTAACCGCTGCAAGCAAGAGCACTCGCCGCAACAAGAGATCACCTTGCAGCGTGATCACCGGCCGCTTCAAAGGAGAAATCCAATGACGACCAACAACGCCGAACTCCGCAAGGAGAAAGTCGAAACCCTGAACGAGCTCATCCAGGCGACGCGCGACAGCGCCAGGTTCTACGCCGATGCCGCCAAGGCGGTGCACAACCCCGGGCTCCGTACCCTGTTCGACCAGATGGCCGAATCCAAGCAGGGCCTCGTGGGCAGCATGTCCCGGGAAGTGAGGGCCGAGGCCGCCGAGCCCGCTGCCGACGGCAGCCTGCGCGGCAAGCTCCACCAGGTCTACTCCACCCTCCGCGCCGAGATGGCGCGCGACAACGGTGACTACGCCTACGTCAAGGAACTCGAGAAGAGCGAGGACCGACTGATGAGCGCCTTCCACGACGCCATCCAGCGCGACGACGCGCCCAAGGCGGTCAAGGAATCGCTGCTCAGCTACCTGCCCAAGGTGCAGCAGCACCACGACGCCATGCGCGATCGCAAGTGGGCGATGGAAGCCCGGCACTAGGGCATTCCCGCCGCGACGGCCCAACGCGGCCCGCTGGCGTCCACACGCAGGAAAAGAAACGGGCCCGGATTTCCGGGCCCGTTTTCTTGCGCGCGTTTGCCCTGGCCGCGGGTGCCGGCGGGCCGCTCAGTTCACCAGGCTGATGCGCAGTTCCTTTGGCAGGGCGAAGACCACGTTCTCCGGCTCACCCTCGACGTGCTCGACCTGGCCGGCGCCGAGTCCCTGGAGGCGGGCCACGACGCCCTGAACCAGCACCTCGGGGGCCGAGGCGCCGGCGGTCACGCCGACCCGGGCCACGCCCTCGACCCACGCGGGTTCGATGCCTTCGGCGCCGTCGATCAGGTAGGCGCGGGCGCCCTGCTTCTCGGCCAGCTCGCGCAGGCGGTTGGAGTTCGAGGAGTTCACCGAGCCCACCACCAGCACCACTTCGCAGCGGCCGGCCAGCAGGCGCACGGCGTCCTGGCGGTTCTGGGTGGCGTAGCAGATGTCGTCGTGCTTCGGTCCCTGGATGGCCGGGAAGCGGGCCTGCAGGGCGGCGATGATTTCCTTGGTGTCGTCCACGCTCAGCGTGGTCTGGGTGGTGTAGGCCAGGTTGCCGGGCTGCGTGGGGGCCAAGGTGGCGACGCCGGCCACGTCCTCGACCAGGTGGATGTGGTTGTCGCCGTGCTCGCGGCGCCACTGGCCCATCGTGCCCTCCACCTCCGGGTGGCCGGCGTGGCCGATCAGCACCACGTCGCGGCCGGCGCGGCAATGGCGCGCCACCTCGATGTGCACCTTGGTGACCAGCGGGCAGGTGGCGTCGAACACCTTCAGCCCGCGGCGCTCGGCCTCGGCGCGCACGGCCTGCGAGACGCCGTGGGCGCTGAAGATGACGGTGGCGCCCGCGGGCACTTCGTCCAGCTCCTCGACGAACACGGCGCCGCGCTGGCGCAGGTCCTCGACCACGAAGCGGTTGTGCACCACCTCGTGGCGCACGTAAATCGGCGCGCCCAGCGAATCGATGGCGCGCTTCACGATCTCGATGGCGCGGTCGACGCCGGCGCAGAAACCGCGGGGATTGGCCAGCAGGATGTCCATTCCGGGATTATCCCTTGCCCTGGGCCGTCGGGGGCGTGTTGAAGCTGAACAGCACCAGGCCGATCGCGCCGCCGACGATGCAGGCATCGGCCACGTTGAAGGCCGGCCAATGCGGCAGGTCGGTGAATCCCAGGTACCAGTCGATGAAATCCACCACGTAGCCGTAGCGGACGCGGTCGATGACGTTGCCGATGGCGCCGGCGATCACCAGCGCGAACGGCAGCGCCGTGCGCCAGTCACCGCGCGGGGTGCGCGCGAGCCACGCCACCAGCACGCCGCTGATCACGAGCGCCAGCGCGGTGAAGAACCAGCGCTGCCAGCCGCCAGCCTCGGACAGGAAACTGAAGGCGGCACCGTAGTTGTGCACCAGCGTCCAGTTCCAGAAGCCGTCGATGAACGGCACCGGCCTGAGGTATTCGAGCCGCGTCACCGCGATCCACTTGGTGACCTGGTCCAGCGCCAGGAGCACGGCCGACAGGCCGAGCCAGGCCAGCGCGTTCGGGCGCGGGCGGTCCATCAGAACCACCGCCGGGTTTCGCCGGCACCGTTGACGTTCTCGACGCAGCGGCCGCACAGGCCCGGGTCGTCGGCGTGGCTGCCGACGTCGGCGCGGTAGTGCCAGCAGCGCACGCACTTGGCGTGGGCCGTGGACACGGCGTGGATCCAGGCGCCCTCGCGCGGCTCCACCGGCACCGGCTTGAGGTCGAAGCGCGAAGTGATGAAGAAGAAGCGCAGTTCGTCGGCCATCGGCGCCAGCTTCTGCGCGAGCTCAAGCTCGACAAAGACCTCGACCTCGGCCTCGAGCGACGCGCCGATGGCGCCGTCGGCGCGCATCGGCTCGAGCACCTTGCTCACCGCCTCGCGCATTGCCAGCAGGCGGTCGAAGTCGGCCGGCGCCAGCGGCGCACCGGCCGGCATCGGCGCCAGCCCGTCATACCAGGTGGTGAAGAGCACGTTGCCCTCACGCCCGCCCGGCAGGTGCTGCCAGATCTCGTCGGCGGTGAAGCTCAGGAACGGCGCCACCCAGCGCGCGAAGGCCTCGGCGATGCGGAACATCGCGCTCTGCGCCGAACGGCGGCCGACGCTGTCCACCGGCATCGTGTAAAGCCGGTCCTTGGTCACGTCCAGGTAGACCGAGCCGAGGTCATTGGTGCAGTAGTTCTGCACCATCGCCACCACCGCGGCGAAGTCGTAGCGCGCGTAGGCGGCCTTGATCTCGTCCTGCAGCGCGTGGGCGCGGTGCACGGCCCACTGGTCGAGCAGCAACAGTTGGTCGTTGGGCAACAGGTGCGACGCCGGGTCGAACCCGTTGAGGTTGCCCAGCAGGAAGCGCGCGGTGTTGCGGATGCGGCGGTAGGCGTCGGCGGTGCGCTTGAGGATGTCGTCGGACACCGACATCTCGTTGCGGTAGTCGGCCGAGGCCACCCACAGGCGCAGCACGTCGGCGCCAAGCGCGTCGTTGACCTTCTGCGGCTCGACCACGTTGCCGATCGACTTCGACATCTTGCGGCCCTGCGCATCCACCGTGAAGCCGTGGGTCAGCACCTGGCGGTAAGGCGCGGCGCCGTCCATCGCGATGCCGGTCAGCAGCGAGCTCTGGAACCAGCCGCGGTGCTGGTCGGAGCCCTCGAGGTAGAGGTCCGCCGGCTTGCGCAGGCCATCGCCTTCGCGCGCCGCCAGCACGCCCTCGTGGGTGACACCCGAATCGAACCAGACGTCCAGGATGTCGGTGACCTTGAAGTAGTCGTCGGCCTCGGCGCCCAGGAACTCCGCGGCATCGAGCGCGAACCAGGCGTCGGTGCCGTGCTGCTGCACCCGGTCGGCGACCAGGCGCATGAACTCGATCGAGCGCGGATGCGGTTCGCCGCTGACCTTGTGCACGAACAGCGCGATCGGCACGCCCCAGGTGCGCTGGCGGCTGATGCACCAGTCCGGGCGGCCTTCGATCATGCCGGCGATGCGTGCCTCGCCCCACTCCGGCACCCAGCCCACCTGCTTGATCGCGGCCATCGCGTCGCGGCGCAGGTTGGCCTGCTCCATCGAGATGAACCACTGCGGCGTGGCGCGGAACGCCACCGGCGACTTGTGGCGCCAGCAGTGCGGGTAGCTGTGCTCGAGCTTGCCCGAGGCCAGCAGCACGCCGCGCTCGGCCAGCAGCGCGGTGATGCTGTCATTGGCCTTCCAGATGAACTGGCCGGCGAACAGCGGCGTGCCCGGCAGGTACACGCCGTTGCCGCCGAGCGGATTGATCTCGGCCGGCGAGTACTTCTCCAGCAGGCCGTACCTCACGCCCACCACGAAGTCTTCCTGGCCGTGGCCGGGCGCGGTGTGCACGGCGCCGGTGCCGGCGTCGGTGGTGACGTGCTCGCCGAGGATCAGCGGGATCTCGCGCTCGTAGAACGGATGCCGGAGGCGAAGGTTCTCCAGCGCGGCGCCGGTGGCGCGGCCCAGCACCACGACGGTGTCGATGCCGTAGCGCTTGAGCGCAGCCTCGGCCAGCGCCTCGGCCAGCACCAGGCACTGGCGGCGGCCGGCGCGCGCCGGGCCCTCGACCAGCACGTAGTCGATCTCCGCGCCCAGCGTGACGGCGATGCTCGCCGGCAGCGTCCAGGGCGTGGTGGTCCAGATCGGCACACCGACGATGGCGTCGCCGGCCTCCACGCCGAACTTCGCCGCCAGGGCCTGCGGATCGATCGCGTCATACGCCACGTCCACCATCGGCGACACCTTGTCGGCGTACTCGATCTCGGCCTCGGCCAGGGCCGAGCCGCAATCAAAGCACCAGTGCACCGGCTTCACGCCGCGGCTGAGGTGCCCGCGCTCGATGATCTTCGCCAGCGCGCGCAGCATGTCCGCCTCGAAGGCGAAGTCCATGGTGCGGTACGGATGGTCCCAGTCACCCAGGATGCCCAGGCGCTGGAAATCCTTGGACTGCCCGGCGATCTGCTCGGCGGCGTACTCGCGGCACTTGGCGCGGAAGGCGCCGGCGTCGAGCTTGTCGCCGACCTTGCCGTGCTTCTTCTCCACCACCAGTTCGATCGGCAGGCCGTGGCAGTCCCAGCCCGGCACGTAGGGCGCGTCGAAGCCCGAGAGCAGCTTCGACTTCACCACCATGTCCTTGAGGACCTTGTTCACCACATGGCCGATGTGGATCGAACCGTTGGCATACGGCGGGCCGTCGTGGAGCACGAACAGCGGCCGGCCCTTGGCTTTGGCCCGCACCTGCGCGTACAGGCCCTGCTGCTGCCAGCCGGCCAGCATCGCGGGCTCGCGCTTGGGCAAGTCGCCGCGCATCGGGAACGCCGTCTCCGGCAGGCTGATGGTGTGCTTGTAGTCCTTGCCGCCGTTCTCGGTCACGCCAACGCTCCGCTTTCCTGCATGTCGTGGCGCAAAACGCGCCGGGCTTGCGCCGAGTCCCGATCCATCTGCCGGACCAGGGCGGGCAAGTCGTTGAATTTTTCCTCGTCGCGCAGCTTGGCGACGAACTCCACCTCAAGCCGGCGCCCGTACAGGTCGCCCTCGAAGTCGAACACATGCGCCTCGAGCAGCGGCTCCACGCCCTGCACCGTCGGCCGCGTGCCCAGGCTCGAGACGCTGGCCATCGGCGCGGGGCCGATACCGTGCACCCACGTGGCGTAAATGCCCGACAGCGCAGGGCGCTTGCCGGCGAAGCGGATATTGGCCGTGGGATAGCCCAGCGTGCGGCCCAACTGCTTGCCGCGCACCACTTTTCCGCTGATCGCATAACGCCGGCCCAGCTCGCGCGCGGCGCCCTCGAGGTCGCCCGAGGCCAACTGCTGGCGCAGCGCGGTGCTGGAGACGCGTTCGCCTCCCGCGACCACCGGGGCGATCGAGTCGGCGGTGAAACCGTGGGTCGCGCCCAGGACCTTCAGCAGCGCCAAGTCGCCGGTGCGGCGGTGGCCGAAGCGGAATTCGGGCCCGACCCAGACTTCCCGCGCGGACAACCGTTCCACCAGGACGCGGTGCACGAAATCCTCGGGCGCCATCGCCGCCATCGCCGCGTTGAAGCGCAGCAGCCCCACCACGTCCATGCCGAGGTCGCGCAGGCCCTCGAACTTGGCGCGCGGCAGTGACAGCCGCGGCGGCGCCTGGTCGCGCCCGAAGACTTCGCGCGGCAGCGGCTCGAAGCTCAGCGCCACGGCCGCCAGCCCGGCGGCGCGCGCACGGGTGCGCACGTGGCCGACCAGCGCCCGATGCCCCAGGTGGAGGCCGTCGAAGGCGCCGATGCAAACCACGCTGCCCTGCGGGCAAAGTGATTCGCCCTCGACGTCCCGGAACAGCCTGCTCATGCC
>LNFM01012628.1_pt1 | contig 11032 bp, 10 predicted proteins | sample 596031 | NCBI WGS metagenome assembly LNFM01 (sample SAMN04254537, study PRJNA301005) | activated carbon metagenome | isolation source: dual media filters at the Ann Arbor, Michigan drinking water treatment plant | place: USA: Ann Arbor | reverse complement strand
GCCGGGTTCCGGTACAGGTGATGAATTTACCCCCGTCTGTCCGTGTACTTGATGTGGGCCTGAACGGCGTTCTTCTGAACGAAGACGAAACCAAGCGCGGCTTCACTCTGGCTGCCCTGCCGGATAGCGAGCCCCTCGAACAGGTGATCTACATTGGCGGCACGATTGAAACACGTAGCCCCCAACAAACGATACACGCAGCACCAGAGCCGATCCTGCTTCGCATCAAGTCGAACAAGGGCCCTCAGATTACAGGCTCTTTGGTTACGGGTGGGAATCGCTAGTATGAAGCTCGGTGTCAACACCCTTATCTGGACCGCAAGATTTGAAAGGGAACACCTCGTACTTTTTCCGGAAATCAAGGCTCATGGCTTTGATGGCGTTGAAGTTGCCCGATTTGATTTCGAGGATTTTCCGGCGCAGGAGATTCGCCGTGCAGCCGCTGACAATGGCCTTGAACTCATACTCTGCACCGCATTTACCGGCGACCTGTCGCTTGCCGGAAGCAATCCAGACAAAGCCAAAGCGTTCCTGAAACAGGCCTGTGATGCCGCCGTCTCGATTGGCGCTGACACGCTTGTTGGCCCTTTCTGCACTCCGGTGGGTTATCTTCCCGGACGGCGTCGCACCACAGAAGAATGGAATCAGGTTGTTTCAAGCCTTCAAGAAATCGCCCCTTACTTTGCCGGTGCGAATATCCGAATGGCAATCGAGCCACTCAATCGCTTTGAGACTTTTTTCCTGAACACTGCCGCTGATGCACTGGCCCTCGTGAACGCCGTTGCATCCCCTCATGTGGGAATACTCTACGACAGCTTTCACGCCAACATTGAAGAGCAGAAGATTGGCCCGGCGGCAGCCAGTCTGGGCCAGGCCCTCTTTCATGTCCATACCTGCGAAAACGACCGCGGTGCACCAGGCAGCGGACATGTGGATTGGGATGGGTTGTTCGAGGGGCTGGATGCTGCGGGCTATGACGGCTGGTGTGTAATTGAGAGCTTTGGCTTCAACATCAAAGAGATTGCCGCCGCTGCCTGCATTTGGCGAGATTTAGCTCCCACCCCGGCAGATATTGCCTGGGAGGGAGCCAAGTTTCTCCGGCGGCGGCTTGGTTAGCTTGAGGAGGGGACTCTAACCAAGCAGACCGCCGTGTCCGAGACAGGCTACCTCCCAGCCGGAGATGCGATATTTCGCAAGGGCTGGGGGGATGAGAAGGTCGACGACGTTCTGTTTGGCAGAACGATGGCAGCCTGGGGCGGAAATGATGGGGATGTCGTTTTTGTAGGCCAGCAACAAGAGGTTGCCTGGTTCGACGGGAGCCAGGAAGCGCTCCATGTGACTGCCCAGCCTTACGAGGGCTCGTCCAATTACGTCTTCGGGGCCGGCAGGGGCAGTGGTGGAAGCAATTAAAATCATCGTGGGCTTGGTTCGCACCAGATGATGCAGACCACGAGTGACTTCTTCTTCATCTTCAAGGCAAGCCAGAGCATAGGTGCTGCTGGTGCCGTAACGCTCGAGGCGCTGACGGACAATTCCCTCAAAGAGCATGCGCCCGCGATCGCCGTTGATCGGGTCTGAATACAGAACTCCAACGGTTGGTTTGCGGATTGGGCGCGCCTGCAGGATGGCCCCCCGCTCTTTCAAAACGTTTGTGATTGCTTCAAGCTGAGATTGAGCGACGGCAAAGGGAGTGCTTTTGATGGTGGCAATGCGCTGATTGGCCTGGGCATAGCTGAAGTTCGGCATGGTGGCAATAACGACGCTGGCAGTGCAGTTAATCTGTTTGAGCAATTCGTCGTCAACCAGAACACAGCAGTCTTCGGTCGCGAAGATGTTTACCCGGCCGCCGGGAGCTGGACGCATTTCTATGCAGCCACAGCCGACTTCACGGCCTACGCTTAGTACCGCATCGTCTTCGGAGACTTCGCCTTCTTCGAGCTGGGTGACCCAGACTTCGGACATTCCTTCCGTCTTGAGGAGACGAACGTCTTCCTCATTCAGGATGTGGCCCTTTGAGAGGAGCTTCTTGCCACACGGTTTAAAGATAGTGCAGCAGAGAATTCTTCCGGAAGATTCTAAAATGTCAATAGTTTGCGCCCGCATAGCAACGGTCTCCTGATTAAGGGCTGCTGGCCACTGGAATCGGCCATATAATCAACCCGATTATACTCGTTCTAGTACTCACAGCAAGCGAATAATCTCAGATTAATTGTTTGAAGTTGCTATTTTTTTCGGATCTAATGACCTGAGGGCCGAGGTAAGGTGTATTGCTGAAAAGCTGCTCCAGAAGTTGAATCAGGACTAAAAATCTGGAAGGGTTCTTCGGCGCGCTTTGTGCCAGTTGGAGGGCGCAGGTGCTTTAGTACTGCAATCTCATCACAAGCCTGGAACTTAGGGCAACGGAGGCAGTCCTTCCATGCTTTTAGGGGTAGTTCGTTACGGTCTACGAGGGAATAGCCCATTTTTGCGAAGAAGTCAGGGACATAGGTGAAGGCAAAGAGCGACTGTAAACCGAAGGCATTTGCCTCATCGTCGATGGCTTTCATGAGGAGACGGCCGGCTCCGGTGCCCTTTGCTGAAGGATCGACAGCCAACGAGCGGAGTTCTGCAATAGTAGGGCCGTAAAAGTGTAGAGCAGCGCACCCAATTAAACGGTCTTTGTCATAAATCACCGTAAAATCGCGAATAAATTCTGATAATTCGAATTCTGTTCTGGGCAGCATGATTCCATTCGCTGCATATCCGTTAATCATTGCGAGAATTGCGGGGATGTCGGCCATGGCGGCCTTGCGTACTGTCTTAGAGGAGGAAAGCTGTTCCAAGGGCTTCTCCTGACTGAACACGGGCCAAAACATCGGGTGTTGCGCCGTGGACGATACGCACTTCACCGACACCGTTTTCGAGTGCAAACTGCGCGGCACGGAGCTTTGCCAACATTCCGCTGTGGGCGACGCCGGTGTCGATCAAGTTTTGGGCATCGGCTGGTCGAAGAACGGGGATGCGCTGGCCGTCGGCTCCGCGCACGCCTTCGACATCGGTGAGGAAAAGGAGCCTGTCTACTCGCCAGGCTGCGGCTAGGCTGGTAGCCATCTGGTCTGCATTGACGTTGTAAACCTTACCAGACCGGTCTCCGCCCACACAAGCGATGACAGGGACGAAGTTGTTTCCACAAAGGGTGTCGAGAATTCGGGTGTTTGCCTTCACAGGATGGCCTACCTGGCCGAGGGCGGGATTTACGAGCTCGCACTCAGTTAGGGCACAGTCAATCCCGGTGAGGCCGACAGCATCGAGGCCAGCGGCTACGAGCGAGGCAACCAGTTCATGGTTGACCGTTCCCGCAAAGACCTTGAGCACGGCGTCAATTACTTCGGGGCTTGAAACACGCAGACCGTCAACGAAATTGCTTGGCACGCCGCGCTCTTCGAGAAAGCGAGTCATTTGCTTTCCCCCGCCATGGACGACAGCAGTGATTGGGTTTGTTTGGTGAAGAGCGGCCAGTTGTGTTGCCAGACCCTGGCGCGATTGTGGGTCGTCTAGTAGCGTGCCGCCAAGTTTGACGAGGAGTTTCACAGGCCTTCGCCCTCGGGGAAGCCAAGGATGAGATTCATGTTCTGGACTGCCTGGCCTGCAGCACCTTTGACGAGATTGTCGATGGCAGCCACTACGACAGTGCGGCCGTCTGGCTGTTGTGAAAAGCCGATGTCGCAGAAGTTGGTGCGGCGAACGGAATGAAGATCGGGCACCTTACCGGGAGCATGAATGCGAACGAAGGGTTCGTTTGCGTATGCGTCCTGGTAGATCTGGTAAATATGATCTGTCGTGAATTCGGGAGTTGCACGACGGAAGTAGATGGTTTCGAGAATGCCGCGATCAATCGGGATCAGCTGTGCGGTGAAGCTAAACTGAGTTTCTTCAAGATTCGAGTTTTGAAGCACTTCGGGTACATGGCGGTGGTCGAGCAGTGAGTAAGCCGAGAAGTTTTCGGTGACCTCGCAGAAGGAAGTCTTCATGCTGGGCTTGCGGCCTGCGCCGGAGACACCGCTTTTAGCGTCGCAAATGATGCCTGCTTCGAGGTGGATCGCTCCGGCGCTGACCAGCGGACGGATAGCCAGATTGGCGGCCGTTGGATAGCAGCCAGGATTGGAAATCAGACGGGCGTGTTTGATCGTGTTGCGGTAAAACTCCGGCAGGCCGTAGGCCGCTTCGTTCAGCAGATCAGGAGCGGTATGAGTTTCTTTATACCAGCGGCTGTAGTTTTCTACGGTTCGCAACCGGAATGCGCCGGAAAGGTCGACAACCTTAGCACCGGCGGCCAGAAACTCTGCGGTCAGCTCCATGGAGGCCTCTGGAGGAGTCGCGAGAAAGACCACTGATAGGTCTTGATCCTTCACCGTTTGCCCGGATAGCGGGGATGCAGTGGTAGAGTCTGAGCGGTGTTCGAGCGGGATACCCGCGACGAAGCGATGGTGATTGAGAATCTGCAGGAGTTCGTTGCCGGAATAACCCCGGAAACCGACGATGCCCGCGCGGAGCGACTTGGAGCTGGACATGATTAATTATTCAGTGACTATGAATAATTATACCATCGGTTAGCGTTGTTCGGCGACTGACTTGTCGGCGAGGTCGCTGATGAAAGGGATTCGGACGATCTCGCGCTGGCTGGTCTTGTAGAGGAGGAAGAGCCAGACAGCGGTGAGGCCGAGTTTTACTGCGCGGGTAATGATCCAGGCGCTGTTGAAGATGTCATAGAGGATGCCTTCGAGCACCCAGTCGTAGATAAGCCAGCCCACAAAGAGGTATAGGCCCTGGAAGGCATGGAAGCGGACGTTGTTGTTGGAGCGGAAACGGTCTACCGCGAGAATGTAGATCGAGGCAATCCAACCGAGAAAGGGGATATAGCAGAGGACAGCGGACGTGTTGTCATCAATACCGGAAAGAGGGTCGTTGGCTGAGTTTTTCGGTTTTGGTTTTGGAGGAACGGCTGCCTCAGATTGTGGCGCACCGCAGCGACCGCAGAAGAGATCTCCAGACTGGACTTCAAAACCACATTTGCTACAAAAGGGCATAATCTACGTTTTCATCAGTGTATACGGCTTTGATGAGTGGATAGTTGATTCGCCTGAATGTTAGCTTGGAACTATGCAAAAGCTGCGTGGCTTGTTCCTTCTATTGATGCTCCTGGCGGGCAGTGCTTTCTCGAAAGACCTGAAGATCTACTTCATTGATGTAGAAGGCGGGCAGTGCACGCTGATCGTAACCCCGAAGGGCGAAAGCATGCTTGTAGACACAGGATGGCCCGGGAATAACAGCCGTGACGCCGAGCGGATTGCGCTGGTAGCAAAGAAGGCCAAGATCAAGCAGATCGACTGGTTGCTGATCACGCACTATCACACCGACCATGTTGGCGGCATCACTACTCTGATGGACAAGATGAAGGTAGTGAACCTGATCAGCCACGGCACCAATACTGAAAGCGGTAAGGGTGCCGCACAGTTGAGCAAACAGTATGAAGAAGCGAAGTCAAAGACCAAGGAGTTGATCGTGAAGCCGGGCGACCGGATTCCGCTTGCGGGTCTGGATATCGAAGTGATCACTGCACGTGGCGATGTGATGGGGAAGGCGTCTTCCCTGGCACGTGGTGCGGGCGACAATGCGCTATGCGGCGCTGCAGCCAAAAAGGAAGCCGACCCAACAGAAAACGCGCGAAGCATCGGCTTTTTGCTAAAGTTCGGCGAGTTCCGCTTCCTTGATCTGGCCGACCTGACCTGGAATAAAGAGATGGAAGTAGCCTGCCCCGTAAACAAAGTGGGCAAAGTGGACTTGTATCTGACAAATCACCACGGGCTCTGGGCCAGCAACAACCCGGCGATGGTGCATGCGCTCGAAGCCAAAGCGATGATCATGAACAACGGTGACAAAAAAGGCGGCGATGCCGAGGCGATCGACAGCATGCGCGGCGCTCCTGGTCTTAAGAACTTCTGGCAGTTGCATTATTCGATCAAGGCTGGCAAGGATCACAATGTGGAAGACCCCTACATTGCGAATCTGACTTCGCCGGGCGGTTTTCATTTTGAGGTGACGGCAAAGACGGACGGGCACTTCACAATCCTGAATCAGCGGAACAAGTTCAGCAAGAGTTACTAGGGTGCTGAATACTTCGTCCGCGTATTTTGTCTTTCTGGCGGGCGTATTCATCTGCTACTGGGCGGTTGCCCGCTGGCGTCTGCCGGCACTGGCCGTTGTGTTGGGAGCCAACTACTTTTTCTATGCCCGCTGGGATCTCTTCTACCTGACACTGATTCCACTGGCCAGCCTGGTGGATTATCTGTGCGGGAGGGGGATGCAGGCGAGCAAGCGCAACTGGTGGCGGAGGATTTTACTTGGTTTGAGTCTCGCGACCAATCTGGGAATTCTGGTTGCCTTCAAGTACATGCCGGGCTGGGACAAAAACTGGCAGTGGGTTTTCCCGCTTGGCTTGAGCTTCTACTGTTTTCAGGCTCTTAGCTATACTCTCGACGTATACCGGCGGGATGCGAAGGCAACGTCAAGTTTGCTTGCTTACTTTACGGCGGTAAGTTTCTTTCCAGCGATTCTGGCCGGGCCGATTACTCGCGTATCGAATCTGATTCCGCAACTGGAGAAGCCAAAGAAGCTGAGTGCCACCGATGGAGGACGGGCATTGTTTTTAATCGGCCTGGGAGCTATGAAAAAGCTGCTGGTTGCCGATTATCTGGCAGAGAATCTTGTGAATCGGATTTTTGATTTTCCAAAGCTTTATAGCGGCCTCGAAGTCCTGGCTGCTGTGTATGGTTATGCTTTGCAGCTCTATTTCGACTTTTCGGGATACAGCGATATCGCGATTGGGAGTGCCTTGCTTTTGGGCTTGAAGATTCCGCAGAATTTCAACATGCCATATGCGGCTACAAACATTGCAGAGTTCTGGCGGCGATGGCATATCAGCCTTTCGAGCTGGTTGCGGGACTATGTCTACTTTTCTTTTCCAGGCTTGCGGGGTAAGGCGATGCCGTACGTCGCCTTGACGTTGACCATGGTGATTGGCGGGTTCTGGCATGGGGCAACCTGGAATTTTGTAATCTGGGGAGCGCTGCATGGGCTCGGGCTGGCTGTGTGCCGTGGGTGGCAAACCTGGAGGGGGGCGTCGAAATGGGATCATCCTGTGAGCCGGGCTCTAGCCTGTTTCTGGACGGTGCAGTTTGTTTGTCTGGGCTGGGTTTTCTTTCGGGCGGTCAGTCTTGAAAATGCCATTGAGATTCTAGGCCAGATTGGAAGCCTGACCTGGTCTGCGGCAAATCTGAGCGGGACAATCCTGCTGATCGCCGGGATTGCGATTGCCGGACATTATGCACCGAAGAAGTGGCTGGATGCGTCTGAGGGTTTGTTCGCACGCACGCCGTTTTTTGCGCAAGCAATTCTGTTGTTGTTGCTAGCCTTGAGCATCAAGTACGTGGCGACGACGGGTAGCGCGCCTTTTGTCTACACGCAGTTTTAAGAGGAGTCATGGAGTTTCCGAGAAAGACATTCTGGACGGTGGTGACCATGTTTGGCATGGTGGCCGGGCTTGAGTATGTGCCAGAATTCCGGAATTACCGTCTTCTCGACTGGGATGCGGTGAAGCAGGTAGGGGATTTTGCGCCGAGCCGGGCGATGCCTCTGGAGCCGGTAGAAGAGGCGGTGTTGAAGCCGGGCCGCGTTTACGAGAAGAAAGTCGTGAAAGGCCAGGTTGAGCCGCTGAGCGACCCGGCCAATAGCCTTGCCGCATTTTATGAGGCGATTGAGAGGGTGGAGAGCGGTGAGCCGGGGGCCAAGGTGAGGCTGGCGCATTATGGGGATTCGCCAACAACGGCCGACCTGATCACGGCAGACGTGCGGGGCTTATTGCAGAAACGATTTGGGGATGCCGGGCATGGGTTTTACCTGATGGCGAAGCCCTGGGCCTGGTATGGACATCGCGGCGTGGATAGTGATTCCAGCGGCTGGGATATTGAAGCTTCGAATCTGGTGTCGAAGAAGGATGGCTATTACGGTTATGGCGGGGTTAGCTTTCGCGGTGGACCGGGATCACGGGCGCGCTTTCGGTTGAAGGAGGCCGGCACCACGCGTGTGGAGCTGGGTTTCAAGCAGGTGGCCGGTGGCGGCAGTATCGTTTTGGAGGCTTGTGGGGAAAGAGTGGGCGATAAGTCGACGGCCGGGGAAGAGGGTGATGGTTACGCTGAATTTGCTGTGCCCGAAAGCTGCCGGGACCTGACAGTAAAGGTGGAGGGCGGAGCGGTGAGACTCTATGGAATTGAGTTTTTGAAGGCCGCACCGGGTGTTGTTTACGACAGTCTTGGACTGAATGGGGCCTACATCAGCGTGCTATCTAAATTTCTTAAAGCCGATCACTGGCAGACACAGTTGCAGCACTACGCTCCGGATGTGGTTGTGATTAATTACGGGACCAACGAGAGTGTTTTTGCGGCCTTTGTCGACAAGGTTTTCGAGAAAGAGTTGCGAGAGGCGATCCGCCGGATTCGGGTGGCCTTGCCGGGTAAAGGGATTCTGGTGATGAGCCCGATGGATCGTGGGGAGCGCAACGTGAGTGGACAGATAGAAACTGTACCGGCGCTGCAGCGGCTGGTTGAGATCGAAGCCCGCGTAGCTAAAGAAGAGGGTGTGGCCTTCTTTAATACCTTTGAGGCAATGGGAGGCAATGGGACCATGGCGAAATGGTATGGCTCTGAGCCCCGGTTGGTGGGCGCCGATTTCATCCACCCGATGCCGGGTGGGGCGAAGATTATTGGGAATCTGCTTTACAAGGCCATGCTGGACGGCTACAACCGCTATAAAACGGCGAAAAGAGTTCCGGAACTGGCTCAAAACCTTTAAGCATTGTAAAGACCGAAACTTCCCTGGGCTCGTGCGCGTTCTAATGAGTGAATGCCCCGCACAGTCTGTTCCAAAACCGCTCTGGCTGCCCTGGCGCTGAGTCTGGCCTCTGGACTCAGCGCGTACCAAGATGCTCCTGTTGTCTTTAAGAGCGACGTTTCGCTTGTTCGAGTTGATGTTCAGGTGTTGAGCGCGACTGGCCAGGTTATTGGCAAGTTGCAGCGGGAAGACTTTGAGTTGCGGGAATCGGGCCAGGTGCGCGACATCGTGAATTTTGGACGGGAGAATTTGCCGCTCGACCTGGTGTTGCTGATTGATGTAAGCGGCAGCATGCGTCCGCATGTGGAGCGGATTGCCAATGCAGCCCATGAAGCACTGGGTGTTTTGGGAAATGAAGACAGGGTGGCGATATTGGTGTTTGACCGCAGTACGCGCACCAGTATGCCGTTTAATCAGAACCACGATGAGATTGTGCGGGGCTTTGAGCGGTTGCTCGACCGGGAACATTTTAATGGCGGTACGGACATTACGCGTGCCATGTATGACGCGACTAAGTTTATACAAAGGAATGCCCGGGCTGGTGCGCGGCGCGGGATTGTGATTCTGACTGATGACCGGACGGAGTTTAACGCCGATGAATTTGGCGTGGGCCGGGCACTGGAGGAAGCCAATACGGTGATGAGTGCTTTGATTACACCGGATGCAATGGGCGGTATGGGACAGCGCTATCCGGGATCTTCGCGTCGTGGCGGGGGTGTGGGTGGTGGCTATCCGGGCGGAAATGGCGGGGGAGGATTAGGTGGACTGGGCGGAATCATCTTTGGCGGCGGTATCCCGGGAACACGACGGAATCCGGGTGGAGGTTATCCCGGCGGCGGTAATGGCGGGGGGAACGGGCCAGTGGTGATCGGAAATGGCCGCTTGAAGTCAGCCGGGACGGAAGAGATCGCCCGGGCTTCTGGCGGGGATAGCATGACGGTGGATAACGCTTCGGCATTGCAGGATACGCTGGAGCGAATTCGGCAAAGCTACGCGCTTTACTTCAACGCGCCGGAAGGCGTGAAGCAGGGTGAAAAGCGAAACGTGCAGATTGCGCTGACAGGGACGGCAACGCGGCGCTATCAAAATGCGGAACTGCGGTACCGGCCATCCTATGTGGTGTCGGAAGGAAGTACGACGAGCGGACCGAGCACGACCAGTGACGATACACCGACCGTGACTCGCCGGAATCCGGGTACGAATGACGGCTTGTCTGACCGGAAGCCGGCACGAACGGACGATCCAGTTCAGGATTCGCCCAAGCCACGGCGGCGTGTTGCGGTAGATGAGCCGGGGAGCGGGTCGGGTGGATTCCGGCGGGTGGGAAGTGCGCCAGTGCAAGTGGAGAAAGAACCGGAGACAGTAGTGGTGCCGGCGAAGACTGCTGAAGTGAAGCCTGCTGCGGTACCGGCGAAAGAAGAAACAAAGCCGGCTGCCGAGGACGGCAAACCGGGCGGGTTTCGGCGGATCAAGCCCGGTGAGAAGCCCTAAGCGGATCAGGACCGGTTTGGCTGATCGAGAGCGGGAAGTGGGCTATTGTGTCCGGGCAAACGCAGTGCGAGCCACTCTCGGGCGAATTGCAGCATTCGGGTAAAAAAACGGATGTACGTAGAAATCTGGAAGTAGTAACGGGCCACCGTTGCCGGGGTGGTAAGCAGAGGCTCAGCCTTTGCTGGACTGGCTGAAAGCAGGGGCGGGGGAGCGTCTGCGAGCGGTTTGCGGAAGACGGCCAAAAGATTTCGTTCGTAGTCGTCAAGGGAAATTTCAAGCTGCTCCCAGCCCCCGGCGGCGCCGGCAAATTGCAAGCTTTCTTTTGTGAAGCCAATAACGTGAGCAGGGTGAAATCGGCCGGCAGGGTTCTGATGGATCGAGTTTGTGTTTGGTACCTCAATCACCAACAGACCACCGGGAGGAAGCCACTCGCGAAAGTTTTGTAGCGCCGCCAGAGGATCAGGCAGATGTTCGAGGACGTGAAAAAGGGTTATGACTTCGAACGAATTCTCTGGACGGGCGAGGTCGAGAATTCCCTTGGTTTCAACCTGGACGGCATAGCGCTGCCTGGCGAATTCTCCATAGAAGGGATCAGGTTCAACTCCACAGACCCGAT
>LNFM01012627.1_pt1 | contig 11032 bp, 11 predicted proteins | sample 596031 | NCBI WGS metagenome assembly LNFM01 (sample SAMN04254537, study PRJNA301005) | activated carbon metagenome | isolation source: dual media filters at the Ann Arbor, Michigan drinking water treatment plant | place: USA: Ann Arbor | reverse complement strand
CCATGCCCGAGATCGACGTCAAGATCACCATGAACATCGGCAACCCGCAGCTGGCCTTCGACTTCGCCCAGCTGCCCAACCACGGCGTGGGCCTGGCGCGCCTGGAATTCGTGATCAACAACAACATCGGCGTGCACCCCAAGGCCATCCTGGAGTACCCGAACATCGACGCCGACCTCAAGAAGGCCGTCGAGTCCGTGGCCCGCGGCCACGCCTCGCCGCGCGCCTTCTACGTCGACAAGGTGACCGAAGGCGTGGCCACCATTGCCGCGGCCTTCTGGCCCAAACCGGTGATCGTGCGCCTGTCGGACTTCAAGAGCAACGAGTACCGCAAGCTCATCGGCGGCAGCCGCTACGAGCCCGAGGAAGAGAACCCCATGCTGGGCTTCCGCGGTGCCGCTCGTTACCTCAGCGCCGACTTCGCCGGGGCCTTCGCCATGGAATGCGAAGCCATGAAGCGCGTGCGTGAAGAGATGGGCCTGACCAACGTCGAGCTCATGGTGCCCTTCGTGCGCACCCTGGGCCAGGCCAAGAAGGTGATCGACCTGCTCGGCAAGCATGGCCTCAAGCGCGGCGAGAACGGCCTGAAGATCGTCATGATGTGCGAGGTGCCGAGCAACGCCATCCTGGCTGACCAGTTCCTCGAGTTCTTCGACGGTTTCTCCATCGGCTCCAACGACCTGACCCAGCTCACCCTCGGACTGGACCGCGATTCGGGCCTGGAGCTGCTGGCCCACGACTTCGACGAGCGCGACCCGGCGGTCAAGGCCCTGCTCAAGCTGGCCATCGGCGCCTGCAAGGCCGAGGGCAAGTACGTCGGCATCTGCGGCCAGGGCCCCAGCGACCACCCCGACTTCGCACGCTGGCTGGTCGACAAGGGCATCACCTCGCTCTCGCTCAACCCTGATTCGGTGGTCGAGACCTGGAAGAAACTGGCCGAGTAAAGCATCAGCGCTGACGCGTCGACGCATCAGCCGAGACCACACGAAACGGGCCGTTCCTCCTCGGGGCGGCCCGTTTTTTCATGTGTATCGGGAAAACCCTGACAGGGTTTGCCAGCGCAGATGCGTGTTTCTACGTGCCTTGTAAGAAACAGGTAAGTGCCAACCACACAATGCGCTCAACCGTACGAATAGGTCTTCATGCTCGCTGTCGCATCCACCATCAAACTGATTGCCGAAATCGCCCTCCTGGCCCTGCTGGGCCAGTGGCTGCTGGGCTTGCTGGCCGGCGCCAAGAAGCAGCAGAACCTGTTCTACCAAATCCTGCAGATCATGACCCGGCCCTTCGTGTCCGCAGCCCGTCTGCTCACGCCCAAGCTGGTGCTGGACCGCCACGTACCGCTGGTGGCCTTTTTCCTGCTGATCTTCATCTGGCTGGGCGCCACGATCTACAAGATCCAGACCTGCGTCCAGATCGGTGTGGAGTTGTGCAAATGAACGCGACCCTGTCCTACCTCTTCCTCAAGCTGCAGGCCATGGCGCTGCTGGTCTTTGGCCAGAAGACGCAGGCACTGGCCTGCTTCGAGCAGATGCTGGCCCTGCGCCCCAATGACTTTTATGCCCTGGCCAGCCGGGCCCATGTGCTGGCCCAGCTCGGTGAGAAGGCCGGGGCCCTGGCCGCCCAGGAGCAGCTGGCCGCTCGCCATGCCGACAACCTGGCCGCCTGGTTCAACCTGGGCTACATGCTCGAGGAAGCCGGCCAGCACGCACGCGCCGAGGAAGCCTTTCGCCGCGTGATCGGGATCGACCCCAAGATGGACCGCGCCTGGTATGGCCTGGCCCTGGTCCTGATCCAGACCCGCCGCTTTGACGAAGCCGTCGCGGCCCTCAAGAAGAACACGGAACTGCAGCCCATGAGTCCGTTCGGCTGGTATCAGCTGGCGCGGGTTCATGTCGACCGGCAAGAGCCCGACGAGGCGGTGAAGATCATTCGCCATCTCAAGGGATTCGAGCCCAAAGTGGCCGCCCAGCTGGAACGCGAAACGGGCTTGTTTGCAAGCCCGGTCACGCCGACCAGCTGAGCGGGTACTTGTTGGGCCCGGCCGCAAGCCGGTCCCAGATAACGATAAGCCGCGATCCGGCAGCAGGCCACCAGGAGACAGGTGGTGATCGCGAAATGCCCGAGAGGGTGACTTTGTTGGAGGTAGGTAAACATGGCAAACATGGAGTTGACCGATAACCACCGCCGTTACTGGCGCAAGAACCTCAATATCACGGCAATCCTGCTGTCGATATGGTTCGTCGTAACCTTTGTCGTGAGCTTCTTTGCGCGCGATCTGAGCTTCAATTTCTTTGGCTGGCCTTTCAGCTTCTGGATGGGTGCTCAAGGTTCCTTGGTTGTGTACTGCCTGATCATCTGGTTTTACGCGCGTTACATGAACAATCTGGACATCGAGCACGGTGTCCAGGAAACCGAGGAGTAAATCATGGCTGGAATGTTTGGATCTGATTCGGGCCCCACGGGCGCCGCGGCCAACAAGGCTTTCAAGCAGAACCTCAACAAGGTTTACAAGTGGTACACCGGTGGCTTCCTGATCTTCGTGGTGGCCCTGGCCATCCTGGAGCAGATGGGCCTGCCCCGCCAGTGGATCGGCTTTGTTTTCCTGGTCGCTACCATCGGCCTGTATGCCGGCATCGGCATCATGAGCCGCACGACCGACGCCGCCGAGTATTACGTGGCAGGCCGTCGTGTGCCCGCCATCTACAACGGCATGGCCACGGGCGCTGACTGGATGTCGGCCGCCTCCTTCATCGGCATGGCGGGTACCCTGTACCTGACCGGCTATGCAGGCCTGGCCTTCATCATGGGTTGGACCGGCGGTTACTGCCTGGTGGCCCTGTTCCTGGCGCCCTATATGCGCAAGTTCGGCCAGTTCACGGTGCCGGACTTTCTGGGTGAGCGCTACGGCGGCAACATCCCGCGTTTCCTGGGCATCGTCGCCGCCATCCTCTGCTCCTTCACCTACGTGGTGGCACAGATCTATGGCGTTGGCCTGATCACCGCCCGCCTGACCGGTGTGGCCTTCGAGATCGGCATTTTCATGGGCCTGGCCGGTATCCTGGTGTGTTCCTTCCTCGGCGGCATGCGCGCGGTGACCTGGACCCAGGTGGCGCAGTACATCATCCTGATCGTGGCCTACATGATCCCGGTGGTGTGGTTGTCCGTGAAGCAGACCAATGTGCCGGTGCCGCAAGCCATCTACGGCTACCAGCTGGAGAAGGTCACCGCCAAGGAAAAGGCGTTGACGAACGACCCCAAGGAGCTGGAAGTTCGTGAGATCTTCAAGCAGCGTTCCGCCGCTCTGGCCGAGAAGCTCAAGGATCCCGCTGCTGCTCTGGCTGCCGACAAGGCCGCCGCCGAGCAGAAGCTGACAGAGCTGAAGGCCGCCAATGCGCCGGGTGCCGACATCGTCGCCGCCGAGAAGGCCCTGGCCGCCCTGCCCAAGGACGCTGACGCCGCCAAGAAGGCCTGGACCGCTGCCAAGGCCGCTGCCGACACCAAGTCGCGCCCGCTCAACGGCATGGTGCCGCACTCCCAGCAGTTCGCTGGGAACCCGGACGGCGATGCTGCGGCCCAGAAGGCCTACGACGTTTCGCGTCGCAACTTCCTGGCGCTGATCTTCTGCCTGATGGTGGGTACCGCTGCGCTGCCGCACATCCTGATGCGCTACTACACCGTGCCTAGCGTGAAAGAGGCTCGCGAGTCCGTGAGCTGGTCGCTGTTCTTCATCTTCCTGCTGTATTTCACCGCCCCGGCCCTGGCCGTGCTGGTGAAGTACGAGGTGTTCCATGTCCTCGTGGGCACGCCGTTTGACCAGCTGCCGGCCTGGATGGCCCAGTGGAACAAGGTGGACCCGACGCTGCTGTCCTTCTCGGACATCAACAAGGACAACATCTTCCAGTTGAACGAGATGAGCATCGGTGGTGACATCATCGTGCTGGCCACGCCGGAAATCGGTGGCCTGCCCTATGTGATCTCCGGCCTGGTGGCTGCTGGTGGCCTGGCTGCTGCGCTGTCGACCGCTGACGGCCTGCTGCTGACCATCGCCAATGCGCTGTCGCACGACCTGTACTACAAGATGATCGACCCGAACGCCTCGACCGCCCGCCGCGTGACCATTTCCAAGGTCCTGCTGCTGGTGGTGGCTCTGGCGGCTGCCTACGTGGCTGCCCAGAAGCCGGCTGACATCCTGTTCCTGGTCTCTGCCGCGTTCTCCTTCGCTGCTGCCGCCTTCTTCCCGGCCCTGACCCTGGGCATCTTCTGGAAGCGCGCCACCGGCGCCGGTGCATCGCTGGGCATGATCGCCGGCCTGGGCACGACCTTCTACTACATGGTCACGACCCAGCCCTGGCTGCGCGGCATCTTCGGCGTCACCTCGCCGGTGCAGCTGTGGTGGGACATCCAGCCGATCTCGGCTGGCCTGTTCGGCGTGCCGGTCGGTTTTGCCGTGATCATCCTGGTGAGCCTGGTGACGCCTGCCCCGAGCAAGAAGATCCAGGACCTGGTGGACCACGTGCGTTACCCCAACATCAAGAGCGCATGAGATTCATCGCCATCTGAAGTTGATGAACATCTGATTCAGATCAGATGATCTAAGCCCGGCAACGCAAGTTGCCGGGCTTTTTTCATGGCGATTGCGCTAAGCTAGACACAGCCTCGCGGCACATGGCAGGACATCAGCACATGACACAAGCCACCTCAGCACCCGTCACCACGATGGCGGCCCAGATGCCCTCGGGCAGCCTGCTGGCCAATCTGCGCCAGGAGCTGGCGCGCTACACACCGTTTTCCCAGATGGAGGCGACCGACCTTGACTTCTTTCTCAGCCACGCGCAGCAACTCTATTTCGCCCCGGGTGAGACCCTGATCGAACCCGACAGCGGCGAGGTGACGGAGCTCTTTTTCATACGGCAGGGCGCGGTCAGCGGCAAGCGGGGGCTGGCCGATCTTTCGGGGGGCGCCTTCCAGTACGAAACCGGTGACCTCTTCCCCATCAGCGCGGCCCTGGCCGCGCGCGCCGTGACAGCCAGCTACGAGGCCACCACCGACACCTTCGTGCTCGCGCTGCCGGTCCAGCACATGCAGACGCTGGCGCAGAAAAGCGTGTCCTTTGCCGATTTCCTGAACCGGCGCGTGCTCAAGTTCCTCGAGCTTTCGCGCCAGGCCCTGCAGGTGGCCTATTCCTCACGCACCCTGGCCGAACAGTCGCTGGAAACCCGCCTGGGGGATCTGACGCCGCGTATGCCTGTGGCTTGCCGGCCCGGCACGCCGCTGCGCGAGGCGCTGACCGAGATGCACCAGCGCCGCATCGGCTCCATGCTGGTGACCAGTGAGCGGGGCGAGCCGCTGGGCATCCTCTCGCGCGACGACATCCTCGGACGCATCACGCTGCAGGAGGTGCAGCTGGAGACGCCGATCGGCGAGGTCATGGTGCAGCCGGTGCACCATCTGACGCACGAGCACACGGCCGAGGACGCCGCCCTGCTGATGAGCCGCCACACCATTCGCCACGTGCCCATCACGCGCGATGGGGTGGTGGTGGGCATCGTCTCCGAGCGCGACCTGTTTGCCATGCAGCGCCTGAGCCTCAAGCACGTCAGCACCTCGATCCGCGGCGCAGCCGATGTGGACACGCTCAAGCTGGTGGCGCAGGACATCCGCCGCTTTGCGCTCAGCCTGCTCAGCCAGGGCGTGCAGGCACGCCAGCTGACGGCGCTGATCAGTCACCTCAACGACGTGCTGACCGAACGCCTGCTGGAGCTCAAGGCGGCCGAGCACGGCGTCGCGCTGGACCGCCTGTGCTGGCTGGCGCTGGGCTCCGAGGGGCGCAGCGAGCAGACCATCGCCACCGACCAGGACAATGCGCTGATCCTGCCGGATGACATTACACCGGCGCAACGCGAGCAGATCCTGGTTTTCGCGCGCGACGTCAACCAGGCGCTGGACGCCTGTGGCTACCCGCTGTGCAAGGGCGGCATCATGGCGGGCAACCCGGAATGCTGCCTGACACTGCGCCAGTGGCGCGAACGTTTTGCGCACTGGATCGAGCATGGCGCCCCGCAGGACCTGCTCAACGCCAGCATCTATTTCGATTTCCGGCCGCTGGCGGGTGATGCGGAGCTGGCCGATGGCCTGCGGGCGGAGGTCAACCGTTCGGCGGAACGGTTGCCGCGGTTTCTCAAACAGATGGCGCTCAACGCACTCACGCGTGAGCCCCCCCTGAACTGGGTGGGTGGTATCGCTACCGACGAGCAGGGGCGCATCGATCTCAAGCTGCAGGGCACGGCCATCTTCGTCGACGCGGCCCGCCTGTACGCCCTGGCCCAGGGCCTGGCGGCCACCGGCACCCGCGAGCGCTTCAAGGCGGTCGGTCCGATCCTTGGCGTGCTGGCCCATGAATACGAGGCCTGGGTCAGCGGCTTTGAATTCCTGCAGATGCTGCGCCTGCAGATCCAGCTGCAGGGTGGGGCGTCGTCCGAGTGGCCCAACCATGTCGAATTGCTCAAGCTCAACGACATCGACCGGCGCATCCTCAAGGAGACCTTCCGCGTGGCGCGCAACCTGCAACAGCGCATCCAGCTCGACTACGAGCGCTGATATGGGCTTGCTGAACTGGCTCAAGGGGCAGGGCGACTTCGTCGTGAACGAAAAGCGCTGGGTCATGCTGGACGTGGAAACCAGCGGCCTGGACCCGCATGGCGACCGCCTGCTGGCTATCGCGGCTATTGCCCTGCGCGTGGACTGGGCGCGCCGCCGCCTGAGCGTGGACCTGGGCGACAGCTTCGAGGTGGTGCTGCGCCAGGAACAGGTGACGGAGGCCAAGGACAACATCCTGCTGCATGGCATCGGTGTGCAGCGCCAGCGTGAGGGCATGGCGCCCGACGCCGCGCTGGAAGCCTTTGCCGGTTTTGTCTGGCAGTCGCCGCTGCTGGCCTTCCATGCGGCCTTCGACCAGGCCATGATCACCCGCCACATGCGCCACTACCTCGGGCGCACCCTGCCCAATCCCTGGGTGGACATCGAGCAGCTGTGCGCCGTGACGCACGAAAAGGTACGTGCCCGTTCCCTGGACGAATGGATGCAGCATTTCGGCATCGAGTGCGCGGTGCGTCACCAGGCCGCCGCCGACACCCTGGCCGAATGCGAGCTGCTGCTGCGGATTTGGCCCCGGGTGGCAGCCCAGTGTGCCGACTGGCGCGGGGTGCAGCGCCTGGCCCGCCAGCAGGGCTGGATCGCCCGCGCCTGAGCCGTCGCCAGGACCGAACTGGCCCGGGCGGGGATCTGGGCTATAATGCTCGGTTACCACCTTGCCGCACCCCAGTAGACGCCGGGGGCGGCTTCCATCCACAAGGAGTTTCAATGCGTCATTACGAAATCGTCCTCATGATCCATCCGGATCAGAGCGAGCAGGTCCCCGCCATGCTCGAGCGTTACAAGGGCATGATCACCACCGGCGGTGGCAAGATCCACCGTGTTGAAGACTGGGGCCGTCGCCAGATGGTCTACATGATCAACAAACTGGCCAAGGCCCACTACCTGTGCCTGAACATCGAGGCCGACCAGGCCGTGATGGCTGAACTGGAGCATGCCTTCAAGTTCAACGACGCCGTGCTGCGTCACCTGACGGTTCTGAAGAAGAAGGCCGAGACCGGCCCGTCTTCCATGATGAAGACCGTCGAGCGTGAAGACGCCCGCAAGGCCCAGCAGGCTGAATTCCAGGCCTGATCGTTAACGAGGAGTGAACCCCGGCGCCAACCAGCTGGTTCTGACTGCTTCCATCGCCGAGCTCAGTGCTTTGCGTTACACGCCGGCCGGTTTGCCGGCTCTGGATCTGAGGCTCGAACACGAGTCGCTGCTCCAGGAAGCGGGACAGGAAAGGCAGGTCAAGGCCAGTGCCAAGGCAGTCGCCTTTGGCGCGTTGGCCGAGCGGCTTGTCAAGCAGGCTGTCGGCAGCAGCTGGAGGTTCCAAGGCTTTGTCGCCACTCCCCGCAACGGCAAGAACCTGGTGTTCCACATCCAAGATTTCAGTCAAGATTAAACAGGAGGCCCCATGGCCACGTTCAAGAAATTCAACAAAGACAAGCGCCCCAAGCGCAACACCCAGTCGCTGCTGTTCAAGCGCAAGCGCTTCTGCCGCTTCACCGTCGCTGGCGTCGAGGAAATCGACTACAAGGATATCGACACGCTGCGTGATTTCGTTGCTGAAAACGGCAAGATCATCCCGGCCCGTCTGACCGGCACCCGCGCCATCTATCAGCGCCAGCTCAACACCGCCATCAAGCGCGCTCGCTTCCTGGCGATGCTGCCTTACAGCGACCAGCACCGCATCTAAGGAAGAACAGACCATGCAAATCATTCTGCTCGACAAGGTCGTGAACCTGGGTAACCTCGGCGAAATCGTCAAGGTCAAGGACGGCTACGCCCGCAACTTCCTGATCCCCTCCGGCCGCGCCCGTCGCGCCACCGAAGCGGCCAAGAAGGACTTTGAAGCCCGCCGTGCCGAACTGGAAAAAGTGGCCGCTGCCAAGCTGGCCGAGTCCCAGGCCCTGGGCGAGAAGCTCGCCGGCACGACGCTGAAGCTGACCCAGAAGGCCGGCGTGGACGGTCGCCTGTTTGGCTCCGTCACCAACTTCGACATCGCCGAAGAGCTGGCCAAGACCGGCTACAAGGTGAGCAAGGCCCAGGTGCGCATGCCCAACGGTCCGATCAAGCTGGTTGGCGACAGCACGGTCAGCGTGGCCCTGCACACCGATGTGGTGGTCGAGATCACCGTCTCCGTGTACGGCGAAACCGCCTGATCCGGCTGACCCTCAGAGAAGCCGCCGGGCCCCGGGCCCTGGCGGCTTTTTTCATGGGCGATCGCTTGGACTTATCCTTGCAAGTGCACAGGCTGCCCACAGTTATTCACCGGCTTGTCCACAGCATTTCACTCGACGCTGGGCTCGTCGCGTCGTAGGATCGGACTTCACAAGGAACACCACTGAATGTCAGCTGTATTGACCGCCGTAGACGAGGGCTACAGCCCGGATCGCCAGATTGCGCAACTGCGCGTACCGCCGCACTCCATCGAGGCCGAGTCCAGTGTGCTGGGCGGCCTGCTGCTGGACAACGGTGCCTGGGACCGCGTCAGCGACCTGCTGGGCGATGGCGATTTCTACCGCTATGAACACCGCCTGATCTACAGTGCCATCAGCCAGCTGGTCAATGCCAGCCGCCCGGCGGACGTGATCACCGTCTTCGAGCAGCTGCAAAGCCAGGGCAAGGCCGAGGAAACCGGCGGCCTGGCCTACCTCAACGGCCTGGCCCAGTACGTGCCCAGTGCCGGCAACATCCGCCGTTATGCGGAGATCGTGCGCGAGCGCGCCATCCTGCGCAAGCTGGTGGCGGCCAGCGACGAGATCGCCACCAACGCCTTCAACCCCCAGGGCCGGCCGGTGGCCACCATCCTGGACGAATCCGAGCAGAAGATCTTCAACATCGGCGAGGAGGGCTCGCGCATGAAGCGCGGCTTCCAGTCCATGGACACTCTGGTGGTGGACCTTCTGGACCGCGTGCAGGAGATGGCGGACAACCCCAACGACATCACCGGCGTGCCCACCGGCTTCTACGACCTGGACCGCATGACTTCGGGCCTGCAGCCCGGCGACATGGTGGTGCTGGCGGCGCGCCCCTCCATGGGTAAGACCGCCTTCGCCATCAACATCGCCGAGCACGTGGCCTTGAACGAGGGCCTGCCGGTGGCCGTGTTTTCCATGGAAATGGGTGCGGCCCAGCTGGCGGTGCGTATCGTGGGCTCCATCGGCCGCATCGACCAGGGCCACCTGCGCACCGGCAAGCTGACCGACGACGAATGGCCTCGCCTGACCGAGGCCATCGAGAAGCTGCGCACCATCTCCCTGCACATCGACGAGACCGCCGGCCTGACCGCCAGCGAGTTGCGCGCCAATGCGCGCCGGTTGGCACGCCAGTGCGGCAAACTTGGCCTGATCGTGGTCGACTACCTGCAGCTGATGAGCGGCTCCAGCGGTGACAACGAGAACCGTGCCACCGAGCTGGGCGAGATCTCGCGTGGCATGAAGATGTTGGCCAAGGAACTGGGCTGCCCCCTGATCGCGCTCTCGCAGCTCAACCGCAGCGTGGAAACCCGTCCCGACAAGCGCCCCATGATGAGTGACCTGCGCGAATCCGGCGCCATCGAGCAGGACGCCGATATCATCATGTTCATCTACCGCGACGAGTACTACACCAAGGACGCCTGCAAGGAACCCGGTGTGGCCGAGATCATCATCGCCAAGCAGCGTAATGGCCCGACTGGCGTGGTCAAGCTGGCCTTCCTCAACAAGCTGACACGTTTCGAGAACCTGGCGGCCGGTTACGGCAGCGGCGATTTCTGATCTCTCACGACCATGACAAAGGGGCCTGACGGCCCCTTTTTTTGTGGAGGTGTCTGCCCCGCGAAGTTCAGAGGACTTCGCTCGCAAAATCCGCCAGCCGCGAGCGCTCGCCGCGTGCCAGCGTGATGTGCCCACCATGCGGCCAGCCCTTGAACCTGTCCACCGCAAAGGTCAGGCCCGAGGAGCCTTCGGTGAGGTAGGGGGTGTCGATCTGCGCCAGGTTGCCCATGCAGATGATCTTGGTGCCGGGACCGGCGCGCGTGATCAGGGTCTTCATCTGCTTCGGGGTCAGGTTCTGCGCCTCATCGATGATGACGTACTTGTTGAGGAAGGTCCGCCCGCGCATGAAGTTCATGCTCTTGATCTTGATGCGGCTGCGGATCAGCTCGCTGGTGGCCGCGCGTCCCCATTCGCCGGCGCCGGTGTCGGTCTTGGAGAGCACTTCCAGGTTGTCGTCCAGCGCGCCCATCCAGGGGCCCATCTTTTCCTCTTCCGTGCCGGGCAGGAAACCGATGTCCTCGCCCACGCTCACGGTGGCCCGGGTCACGATGATCTCGGTGTAACGGCGGTCGTCCAGCACCTGGGTCAGGCCGGCGGCCAGGGCCATCAGGGTCTTGCCGGTGCCGGCCGTACCG
>LNFM01025237.1_pt1 | contig 11033 bp, 10 predicted proteins | sample 596031 | NCBI WGS metagenome assembly LNFM01 (sample SAMN04254537, study PRJNA301005) | activated carbon metagenome | isolation source: dual media filters at the Ann Arbor, Michigan drinking water treatment plant | place: USA: Ann Arbor | reverse complement strand
ATTCATGTTGGTGACAAAATAGAGATCACTCTATGACCGAATCCAACCGGAAGGTCAAATTCATGTTCTTTGCTAATCGACCATCCATTCCCAAGCTCTAATGGATTAATACGACAGGATGAATAGATGATAGCCTTCCCGTGCGTTGTTAGAAGTTTTGACCCTCTTCGCAACACTGACTCGTATTTCAACGCCCGCGTGGTCATGTAGTCGAATGGAGAGTTTTGTCCATTCTTGATGATGAACTGATCAAGGGTCCCATAGAAAATGGTGACTCCTTCAAGACGGAGAAGGCCAACGATAAAATAGAGGAATGATATTTTCTTTTGGACTGGCTCTATCAGCGTGATATTCAAATCATTTCTGGTAATTTTCAGTGGAATACCTGGAAATCCAGCCCCTGTTCCGATATCGACCAGGCTGGCCCCATGAGTAAGAGGTTCTGCTGTCAACCCGGCAAGAGAATCGACAAAATGCTTGACGATTATTTCTTCAGTCGCTGTGATACTGGTTAAATTGACTGATCGATTCCAGATTTGAAGCTGTTCCAGGTAGATCATGAATTGTTTCACTTGATCAGCCTGGAGATGAATGCCGATTCGATCAGAGAATTTTTCAAAAATAGAGGAGAAATTGGAGATCTGTTCCACGTGGAACAATTACGTGAATACGTATGCCAGGTCAAGAGAAACGTTCTGTGGTCTGGAACGGATTACTCGGCGTAACTAATGGACCACTTGTTGAGGAGGCTGGCGGTGGTATTTTTCCACTGCAACAAGGAGCAGTGATATAGCAGCAGGCGTGACGCCGGATATCCTTGAAGCCTGTCCAATTGTTTCAGGGCGCACCCGTTTCAGTTTCTCCCGTACCTCGCTGGAGAACCCAGACACCAGATCGTAGTTGAAAGTCTGCGGGATGCATCGCTGTTCGAATTTCTTGAATTTCCCAATCTGATGAAGTTGGCGCTTGATATAGCCATCGTACTTAATTTGAAGCTCTACTTCATCTGCGATTTCAACATCTTCAATGGCATCAATTTCTAACGTTCGTAGCAGGCACTGATAGGTCGATTCCTGTCTGCGTAAAATCTGGGCAAGGGTTTGTGAAGGGGAAATATCTTGAAGGTAAGTATCATTTGTTCGGGCACGGATCGAGTCGGTCAATCGGGGCCTGGCTTGATTAAGCCGGACGACCTCGTTTTCAATTGCTGTCCTTTTTTCCACGAGTCTCTCATAAGCCGGGTCATCGACTAACCCGAGATGATGGCCGATCTGCATCAGTCGTAGATCGGCGTTGCTGTGACGAAGCAGCAACCGATATTCCGCCCGCGAGGTAAACATCCGATAGGGCTCATAGGCATCTTTTGTAATCAGATCATCAATCAGGACCCCGATGTAGGCTTGAGACCGATCCAGGACCAGCGGTGGTTGATTTCTCCCTTTGAGAACGGCATTGACCCCCGCCATCAGACCCTGCGCGGCTGCCTCTTCGTAGCCAGACGTTCCGTTAATCTGTCCCGCATGGTACAGACCTGTGACTAATTTTGTTTCGAGTGTTTGATGGAGTTGACGGGGGGGGAAATAATCATATTCGATCGCATAGCCTGGTTTGAGCATCTTAGCCTGTTGCAGTCCAGGAATCGTCTTGAGGACAGCTGTTTGAACATCGACCGGGAGGCTGGTCGAGATACCGTTTGGATAGAATTCGATGGAATCGAGCCCTTCCGGCTCTACGAAAATCTGGTGCCGTTCCTTGTCCGCAAAACGCACCACTTTGTCCTCAATGGATGGGCAGTATCGAGGCCCTGTAGATTCAATCACGCCGCCGTAGAGCGGTGAGCGGTCAAGGTTTGCTCGGATTATGTCATGCGTTTCCTGATTCGTGTAGGTCAGATGGCAGAGGATCTGCCTGGTCTCGATTTTCCTGGTCCGATAGGAAAAGGGCGGAGGCGGATCGTCGCCCGGCTGCGGAATCATGACTGAAAAATCGATCGTGTTCTTGTCCAGGCGTGGCGGCGTGCCGGTCTTCAAGCGCCCGACTGCAAATCCAAGATCCCGCATGCAATCAGATAAGTGTTCCGCCGAGGCTTCTCCCGCGCGTCCTGCCGGAAAATGGTTGAGCCCGATATGGATAAGTCCCTTAAGGAATGTTCCTGATGTCAGCACGACGGCCTTTGCGGTGATCGTCCGGCCGCAGCCCGTTACGATCCCCGTAACTGCACCGCCGGCCGTGAGCAGGCGATCGACGGTTCCCTCGGCAATGGTCAGCTGCGCTTCGCCCGCAAGCGTGTCCTGCATGGCTGAGCGATAGAGCGCCTTGTCGCATTGGGCCCGTAGAGCGCGCACGGCCGGCCCCTTGCTTGTGTTGATGAATCGAAACTGAATGCCGGCCCGGTCCGTATTTCGCCCCATCTCACCGCCGAGGGCGTCGATTTCTTTGACCAGATGTCCCTTGGCAATCCCACCGACGGCGGGGTTGCAAGACATCTGTGCAATACGGGATCGTTCCATCGTCAAGAGCAAGGTCGCCGCGCCCATCCGCGCAGATGCGAGCGCCGCTTCGCATCCGGCATGACCTCCACCCACCACGATCACATCGAATTCCATAGACTCCGATCCTACTTATTTACCGATACAGAATTCAGAAAAGATCTGATTCAAGACCTCGTCGGAGGTGATTGCGCCGGTCACTTCTCCGAGCGCATCTGACGCTCCCCGAAGGTCGATTGCGATAAACTCCGGTTCAACTCCATTTCGAACGGAAGCCAATGCCTCTTGAATGGAAATTTCCGCGCGTTCCAGGGCCTGGCGATGGCGTACATTCGTGATCATCATACTGCCGGTAGATTCCAAAGATGCCGGTAACAGGTATGCGCGAATTGATTCTCTCAGCCCATCGATTCCCACCCCTGTTCGTACGGATGTCACAAGTACCTTGCAGCCCGTGCCTTCTTTGGCCAGACGGGATAGATGCGTGATTCGATCGGTGTCTACCAGGTCACACTTGTTAATAACTATGAGGCTCATGTGGCGGGCAGGCAACGAAAACGTCCGGCTCAGGTCCTGCTCATTCAGATCAGTCGGATCCAGGACATTCAGGATGAGATCACCTTGTTCCATTGCCGAATGGGCCCGGTTGATTCCTTCTTGCTCCACGATATCGGCAGTGTCACGTAGGCCAGCGGTGTCCACCAAGGTGATCATAAGACCATCCCAAACCACAGATTCTTCGATCACATCGCGGGTCGTACCCGGAATGTCCGTCACGATTGCCCTGTCTGCGCCAAGAAGAGTATTCAATAGACTAGATTTCCCAACGTTTGGGCGGCCGGAGATGACCACGCGCGCACCTTCCCGCAGCCTGACCCCTCGCTGTGACGTCTCCAGCATCGTCCGGATCTCCTGGCCGGTTTCTTCCAGTGTGGAGCGCAGCTCTGCCCGTCCGACGAAGGCGATATCTTCTTCAGCGAAATCGATGCCGGCCTCGACCTGTGCCAACAGCCTGACGAAACGTGTTCGCAATCGCTCAACCCGCCGCCCCAAGTCACCCCGGAGATGACGCTGCGCAATCTTCAGCCCGGCCTCAGACGTTGCCCGAATAGTATCGAGTACGGCCTCTGCCTGAGACAGATCCAGACGCCCATTCAGAAACGCACGCTTCGTGAATTCTCCAGGCTCAGCCAAACGCGCCCCCGCTCTCAGACAGGCTTCGCATACTAAGCGAAGGACCACATGACCGGCGTGACAATGAATTTCAACCACGTCCTCGGCGGTGAATGAACGGGGTCCCTTCATAAGGACGACGAGGGCCTCATCGATAACGTCTCGGTCCGGCCGCATCAATTGCGTGGCAAGAGGGTCGCATTGAGAGGGCAGTTCAGGTGGAAGAATATCGGCGAGATGCAGCGTATGGGAAGACACAGTGCTGAGCAGCAATCCGGAACGAAGCCGTACGATCTTCTCTGCAACAGACAGCGTCCCGGGACCACTGATGCGAATAATGCCGATCCCACCCTCGCCCGCGGGAGTCGCAATGGCACAAATTGTATCCTCAAGGACTCCGTCCATATGTGCTAAGACGCGACGGTCCGGGCCTGCCGGCATCGGATGTGGAACAGCGATGCAACGAAAGAGCAGTCAGGCTACTTTTTCCCGGTTGCTTCCGTAACCACCGGCACCGGGGGGCGGCGCTTAAAGATAAACCGATCCGTGACCAGTTGCTGTCCGATCGTCAGCGTATTATTGGTCAACCAGTACAGCACGAGACCGGCGGGAAAATTGATAAAAAGAAAGGTCATGAAAACCGGCAACAAGAGCATCATCTTTGCTTGCGCCGGATCCATCGCCGTGGGGGTGATCTTCTGCTGAATCACCATGCTGCCGCCCATTATGATCGGTAAGACGTAAAAGGGGTCCTGGATCGACAAGTCGGTAATCCATAACCACAGTGGTGCTTGCCGCAAATCAATCGCCACGTTCAGTATGTTGAACAGCGCCACAAAGACCGGCATTTGGAGCACCATCGGCAAACACCCGCCGACCGGATTGACCTTGTGGTCTCGATACACCTTGATGAGCTCCTTATTCAGGCGCTCACGGTCTTCTTTGAATTTCTCCTGAACCTCCAGGACCTTCGGTTGAATCCCGGCCATTTGTTTCATCGACTTATAGCTTTTGTACTGGAGGGGCACGAACAGCAGCTTGATCACGATGGTTAGCAGAATGATCGAGGCTCCGTAGTTGCCGGTGTAATCGTTGATCGTGCGCAGCACATAAAACAGCGGCTTCGCCACCATTTTAACCATGTCCCAACTTCCAAAAATGAACCAGCCGAAGTCGACGGTATCTTCCAGGCCAAGCTCGAGTGCTCGTAGCGCGTCATATTCCTTGGGGCCGGCAAAGAGCTTAAACTCGATTGGGTTTTCGGGTGAACCGATGGGGATAAGGACGGACGTCGAGGCCAGCTTCTCACCTTCCTTTTTCACCAAAACGGTTGGACTTTCCTGTGGAATCAGCACAGATAAAAAATACTTATCCTGGAGGCCGGCCCATTTCACGGACCCCTTGTGTTCCGTTTCCGAATCCGGCAAGTCCAGCTTGATTTTGCCATCCACCAGTGCCACAGGACCGATCGAGCCGATAAAGCCCTCTCCCCATTCCACAATGCCGAAATTCGTGCCCAGTCCAACCTGCATCGAGCCGGAGAGGCCGCTCTGATTCAGCGACACGTCCACCAGATAGCTGTTTGCATGAAACGTCAGCTGTTTAACAATACGAACACCGGCCGACGGATTTTCATACGTGAATGTCAGATGGCCGGTGGGATTCTTGTCGTCCAGGATCGTAAAGTCTCTTGTGACACGATAGTTCCCGTCACTGATTTCTTTCGACAGGCTTAAATCATCCACTCTGATTGACAATGGGCCGGCGAATTTTCCGCCTTGCCGGACCATCTGTACAGGTGGCGCATTGGTATCCGCGCTGCTGCGATAGCGCTTGAGCTCCCAGCTCGTCAGCACCGCCCCGCGGGACGTAAATTTGGCATGATAGAGGGCGGTGTCCACCTCGACCGTCTCCCCGACCGTATTGATGACTTCATGAGAAGGGGATTTCTCCGGCGAACCTTTTTCGGATGGCGTTGTTTCGCGGGGAGCAGATGAAGTTGATGGCGTGGTGTCGGCCACCGGAGCCGGTTCCTCAAGCTTAGGCGGATCAGGGAGCAGACCCAGTTCCTTGAGCGCGTACTCGTACCCGAAGATAATCGCCAGTGAGAGCACAAGGAACACAATGACGCGCTTTTCCATGAACAAGATGTGTTTCCCCTAGAGTGTATGAACCGCTACTTGACCGGGTCTTCTCCCCCGGGATGGAAGGGATGGCACTTCATCAGGCGGACCAGTGCCAGGCCAGTACCTCGTAACGCACCGTACCGATTCACGGCATCCAAGGCGTATCGAGAGCACGTGGGCTCGAACCGGCAGGCCGGGCCAAGCAAGGGAGAAATCATAAAGCGGTACCCGTGAATGATCCAGAGACACAGCTGCCGCATATCAATCCGCCCTTGGCCGAATCAGATGAACCCGCCGCAATGACGTTTCCCACATTCGGATCAGGTCTTCGTGCGTCTGCGCCAGCGCTTCGCGTTTCGGGAATACCAGAAGGGCTTGGCCGGGAATCAAGTCCTGGTGCCGCTGTCTCACCAACGCACGAAAAACCCGCTTTGCCCGATTTCTCCGGACCGCATTGCCGAAGCGCTTCCCGACGATAATTCCGACGCGGCTCGGCGCGTCATCCATCCTGTACATCAACAGATTAAACAGAGCCGTGGAGATTCGCCGTCCTTGACGTTTGACGGTTTCAATATCCCGGCTGGCCCGTAAGAAAATGCTGCGCTCTCCTTGCGGTTTCGACATTGCGAAAGGATCGTCCCACGGCTGCGCGCCGTCCTTCGATGGTCTGAGTCGGGATGGCTTCTGACAGGGAGATGCGATCCCAGGGCAGCGAGATATCACCGGCAGATGCACAGAAGAACATCGAGAGTGCCGTCGGTAGCGAGCTAGACCGTCAGCCGGGCCCGTCCCTTCGCACGTCGACGAGCCAGGACCCGACGCCCGTTTTTCGTGCTCATGCGCTTTCGGAAACCGTGCTCGCGTTTCTTCTTGAGATTCGATGGCTGCTGAAATGTAAAGGACACGGGGCTCCTCCCTCACGATCATTAAAAAGCGGACCACTCTAAATGAACGGTGCATTATAGGAGCGGCTTTGTGACCTGTCAATTTAGAGTCTTCTACAGCCCAGGTCATTACCACAATTGTATCCCTCTGCTGATCCCCTTCTTCCTTGAGGCGCTTTTGTCTCCGCAGCACCAGATCGCCACAATCTAGCCGTATGCGCCCATGTCGTGTATAATCTAAAGTGTTGACACCATAAGAGTTTTTGTCATATTTGAAAATCTTCTCTTGGCACCGAGCTTGCTGATTGATAGGGATTTGCCTGCAGCGCTCTCTGCGGTAGGGTAATCACGTCGAAAACACAACGAGTCTTTATGGAGGACATGACACCATGGTGCAGATCAGACAGCTACTGGTACCTGTAGCCCTTACCGCTCTCATTGCAGCCGGATGTACGAAGCCGCCCTCAGAAAAGATTGAGGCGGCAGAACAGGCCGTTAAGGATGCGCAACAGAGCGGAGCAGGCACCTACACGGCCGAGGAGTATGCGAAACTTGAAGGTACCCTCGATGCGTTGAAAAAAGAGGTGAGTGAGCAGGACGGGAAGTTTGCCCTCTTTCGGGACTACGGCAAAGTTGAACAGCTGGCTGCATCGACAGCAGCCGAAGGCCAGCGCGTAAAAACAGAGGTGGCCAAGAAGAAAGAAGAAGCCAAAGCGGGAGCGCTCCAGGCTCAGCAGGTTGCTCAAGAAGCCGTCGCGTCCACTCTGAAACTCGTCGCCAGGGCGCCGGTTGGAAAAGATCGTGCGGCGGTTGAGGGGATCAAGAACGACGCCGAAGCCCTCAAGGCTTCGCTCAATCAGGTTCAGCTGGCAATTGACAAAGAAGATTACCCGGCTGCGCAGACTCAAGCGAAGGCTATCAATGACAAAAGCCGGGCCGTGTCAGACGAAATAGAGAGTGCGTTGGCCAAGATAGGAAAGGGAAAATCTTCTCCTTCCAGGAAGCACTAAGGTAGAATTTTGACGTGGCGGCGATGGGGATCACTCGTGCTAAGCGTGCCAAGATTGCCGGGAGCATCTGCGTCCTTCTTGTGACCGGATGTGTTCCGGCTGTTCCCCCCGACCTGATCGCCGCAATCGATGCGATCGATCATGATTTGATTTCCATAGGGGCGCCCCAGGCGGCGCCTGAAGAGTATGCCTACTTTACGAGGCAATGGGTTTCGCTCAAAGCCCGCGTGGAAGCCGATGATGATCTTATCCGCTGGCCGTGGGAATCCAACGAGATTGAGAAAGAACTTAGACGGCTTCATAGCGAAGGTGGAACCACCGTCGCCCGGCTGAATGACCGGCAGGCCGCCCGACGGCGGATGGCAGAATCCACACTCGCCCGTCTTGAAGCGCGCTTCCTCTCCATGGCTTTGCATGTCCAATCGATCAACGGGCGTGTTGCGTTGGGGGAAAAACCCGTCCAAACAGACTTGCTTCTGAAACAAGCCCGTGCCTTCTTAGAACAAAGAGACTACGCGCGATCGATCCAGATTGCCGAGCAGGCCAGCCAGGCTCTCCAGGTCCAGACGACGGCATTAATACGGGAGTTAGGCCGGTATGCCGATGATCGGCAGGTCGCGCATTGGCAGGCCATGGTCAAACAAACGGTGGACTGGTCGAGGACACACCAGTCCACGGCCATCGTTGTCAGTAAGGCCGACCGGGAATTAATCGTCTACAAGGGCGGACGCAAAGTGCTATCATATCCAGTCCGGCTGGGATTCAACGGCATTCGGGAGAAACGCTTTCAGGGAGATGGAGCCACCCCGGAGGGACGGTACCGGGTGACTGAGGCTCGCGGTGCAGGGCAAACGCAGTTTTATCGCGCCCTCGTGTTGGACTATCCCAATGCAGAAGATCGCCGGCGGTTTCGCCTGGCCAAGCAATCGGGGAAAATTGCTTCGGCAAAGGATATCGGAGGCCAAATCGAAATCCACGGTGTGGAGAATGAGCTCATGGCGCAGACGCTTGGGTGCGTCATGCTGGCGAATCCCCACATGGCCGAACTCTTTGCGCGAGTATCCTCCGGCACGCCGGTGACGATTGTCGGCGCATTGACCGGACGTAATTCGATTGCGTTGGCCCTGGCGGAATTAGCGGATCGAACGGACGAAACCTGAGTGTCTTTATGATACCGGTACGAGTCGCTTTTTCGTCGTTCCTTCTTATCGCACTATTGGTGGCTGATGTACCGCCCAACAGCCAGGCCTTGCTCCCAGACTCCGGGCCACACAGGCTTTCCACACCGGGCACAGCGGGTGAGGGTCATCTCCACAGTCTTCAAGCACGGTACAAGGCGTTGTCCGCGCAGCTTTCCCGGCTCAGCCCGCAGCAACCGTACATTCTCGTCGATACGGCCCGGAACCATTTGTACGTGAAACGCCGGCAGGAAGTCGTGCTCGACGCCATTGCTTCGACAGGAAGCGGAATCATTCTGGATAAACCCGGTGAAGGCAACAACCAATGGGTGTTCAATTCCTCGTGCAGTCCAAACTGACCGATCCCGCCTGGGTCAAGCCGGACTGGGCATTTATCGAAGAAGGCGAAGAGATTCCTAAAAACCCGGCTGACCGTGTCGAACAGGGTGTGCTTGGCGAGTACGCTCTAGGGTTCGGAAAGGGATATTTCATCCATGGTACGCTCTATACGCGCTTGCTGGGGAAAAATGTCACGCATGGCTGCATCCGGCTGAATGACGGCGATCTCAAGCGGGTCTATACATTCGCTCGAGTTGGGACACCGATCATCATCTTCTAACAGGATGCTGAAAAAGTCCGCCAGCGGCGTTCTCGCATCGCTCCGAGGCTCAACGTCATGAGCCTAGCGGAGGCAAGAACCTATCCGCTCGCATGTGATCGAAGCGAGCGGTTCAAGCGAAGCTTGGTATGTACCTCCTCGCCTCTTCGCTCGCTGCGGCCGCCCCGTGGCATGGCGCGTCTCGGCGCGCCGGGGTGGGCGGGTGAGAATAGCGGCCATTTTGAGCATCCTGCCTGGCGAGTTGGTATTGTCTCGCCCCGAGTCAGGCCGGGGATCTTGAGGCGTTTCCCGATCTCCATCTCAACGACCCGGGCGCAGTCCAGGAAGCCACGCGTGTGCTGGAAGAGGAAGTGAAGCTGGCGGCCCGTGCTCAGACCTATCTGCTCATCGACCTTGTCACACAGACGATTCAAATCAAAGGCCGTGGCATCGAACTGCACCGAATTCCCATCGTCTCGTGGTCGGCCAAGGCAGTGCAGAATATGAAAGGTGCCTATCGCCTGATCACGCGGCCGCCGGTTATAAGGAGAAAGATCGATCCAACCGCTCCTATTGAGCAAGAACCCATTTCGTTGGCTGATATGCCCGTTGACTATACGTTGTCATACGCTCCACCACTCACCATTGATGTGGCGCCTGTGGCGGGAGAAAATCCGGTTCAATGGCTCAGAGCCCACGGGAAGCGGTGGTGGAGAAATGCAAAAGATTGGAGCGATTCGTTCTCAGCAGGTCAGTCTGTGCCGCAAAGTCCATATCTCCAATTGGAAGTCTCCGCCGAGCAGGCCCAATCCCTGGCCTGGTCGGCTGTTGACGGCATGGCTTTAGTCATCCGCCGACCGACCGATAAATAGATGAGTCCGAGTCGGCCCAAGATTGTCTTTTTCATTTCGGGCTCATAAGATACAGGGTCTACTCCTCCCGGCCCGGTCGAACCCATTTGTGGAAGGGAAATTCCATGTCCACTCCATCACGAGACAAGCTGGCGTCTTCGTTCCAATCCACGATCGCGCCGGCGCTTGAGGCGTTGAGCCGACATCGGGTTATTGAGCGGTTATGGGCCAAGGACCACCGGCTGTGGAAGCCGGACCCGAAGGAGATAACCGACCGTCTCGGCTGGCTGGCCCTGCCCGATCACATGCGGCAACAATTAGGCAATCTCCAACGTTGTGTCCGTGCGGCGCAGGAGATGCGTATCACCGATGTGGTGTTGCTGGGCATGGGCGGAAGCAGTCTCGGGCCGGAAGTACTCCGTACGTCGTTCAAACCGCAAAAAGGATCTCCACGGCTATGGGTCCTCGACTCGACTGTACCCGGCTGGGTACGAGAGGTCACCAGGGCTATTACGCCATCCCGGACGCTGTTTCTCGTCGCCAGCAAGTCAGGAGGAACCGTCGAAGTCCTGTCACTCTTTGCCCACTTCTGGAAGCTGGTCGGCAGGGCGAAAATGAACCGGGGCGGCAATCAATTTGTTGCGATTACGGATCCGGGAACCGGATTGGAAAAGATGGCACAGGAGTACGGGTTCAGGCAGACATTTTCCAATCCACCTGATAT
>LNFM01016105.1_pt1 | contig 11033 bp, 15 predicted proteins | sample 596031 | NCBI WGS metagenome assembly LNFM01 (sample SAMN04254537, study PRJNA301005) | activated carbon metagenome | isolation source: dual media filters at the Ann Arbor, Michigan drinking water treatment plant | place: USA: Ann Arbor | reverse complement strand
ACCAGCGCGCCGAGCAGGCCGCCGCCGAGGGCGGCGGAGGCCACGCCGCCGGCCACGACGGCGATGAGGGGGATGGCAGCGGGCATTCAGCCAACCCTCCAGGCGGTGGTGCAGGTGGTGATCGGGAGGCGCAGCAGGCCGCGCGGCCCGACGAAGGCGGCGCGACCGGCATCCACGACGACGCCCAGCCGCGGCCGATCGCCCGCCAGCACCACATCGCCCATGCGGGCAAAGGCGGGCGCGACGCGGGGAAAGGCCGAGCTGTCCGCAGAGGCGGCGAGGTCCGGCAGTACGCGGACCCGGGGCCGGGTGCCGGTCACCGCCTCCACTGCCGCGAGGGCAAAGCGCGCGCAGTTCCAGCGATGCGCGTCGAACGGACGCGTCTCCGCCGCTGACAGCAGGGCTGCCAGCCGCGTCGCCCAGTCGGGATGGCGCATGGGTGCCCGCCTCGGGCCTACCGCGCCGGCAGCCGGATCTCGGCCTCCTGCAGCGCAGGGACGTATTCGAAGAACCGATCGCCGGGGTATTCGGCCTGCTGGTCGGCGTCGGTGTAGCGCCGCACCTCGGCCCGCTCGAGGTCGACCAGCCTGCTCTCGCAGGTGAGCGTCACGCGCGGCTCGGCGCCGTCCGTGACCTGCATGGTGTCCATCAGACCAGCCCAGAGCGGAAACGGGTCGGCGATAAAGGCGCCCTCGGCGTCGAGCAGCGCGCCCCACAGCCGGGCCGGCCGCAGGCGAAAGCTGCGTTCGGCCAGGGCGATGTCCACCACCTCCTGCGGGACGGGCGACAGCGCCAGGGACAGCCGCACCGCACGCAGTTCCACCGTCTCCTCGATCTCGCTCACGGCGCCAATCGAGCCCACCCCATCAAAGATCTTTCCGGCCCAGTGCAGCAGGCCGAGACCAGTCCAGGCGCGAAAGGCACCGGAGGCGAAGTCGAGCTCCACCATCACCACGGGGGCCGCGACCGGCGCGGTGGCGGAGGCGGCGGCGTGGGCGGAAAGACGGGGTGTGCCGTTGCTGGCGGACATTAGAGTGCTTCCTCCATCCGGATGGTAATCGCGGTGAACCGCCCCGGCCGGGTCGGATTGGCGGCCTCATCATCCGAGACCAGCCGCATCGGCACGCTGGGCTTGGTCAGCACCAGCGGCGCGCTGACCAGCATCGCCTCGCGCAGCGGCGGCGCGATGGGGATGGTGGCCGTGCCCGCGCCCGAGGCCACCACCGTCTCGGTCGCCATGTAGAGCCGGCCGCCGAGGCCGATGTGATCCCCCGCGCCCACCGCCACCGTGCCGGGCCACCAGCCTGCGGTGGTGATGCTGAGCGCGCCCCGCGGCGCTCCCGCGGCCAGCGCCGGATTGCCCGAGCCCACCACCAGCCCCGTCCCATCCGTGAAGATCGTCGCGTCCGAGAAGCTGTAGGGTCCGGTGGGCACATCGCCCTGGCTCCTGGGATCCCCGGTGCGAAACTCCCGCCGCCAGTCCCAGACCCGGACCGTGTTCACCGAGCCGGCGAGTGCCGCGAGCAGCCCCTCCAGCAGGCCGGCCCTGGCCGGGTTCAGCGGCTCAAAGCTCGCCTCCGCCACCCAGCGCGCGCCCTCGCGCCGCATGACCTGGGTGGCGCGCGTGACCGGCGAGACAAAGCGCAGCGTGTTGTGCTGCAGATAAAAGACCAAGCGTGAGGGGCGCAGCAGCTCCGGCCAGGCATATTCCACCATCGCCGCTATCCCCGCACCGTCTCGTAGGCCGCGCCGCCGCGGCGCACCGCGTCCAGCGTCATCACCGAGGCCTGGCGCGCGATCTGCCCCGCCAGCAGCCGCAGCCGCGCCTCGACCCCGGCGTCCGCCCCGCGCGCGTCGATCGAGATGGTCTGGTGGATCACGGGGCCACTGGCGGGTGCGGTGCCATTCGGCAGCACGGTGCCGCTCCGGCTGGGCACGAACCATTCGGGCCCGCGCTCGCCCACGATGTAAGGCTGCCCCGCCGAGACCGGCCCGCCCTCCGCCCGGAACAGGCCGGAGAACAGGTTCCCGAAGGAAAAGCCCGACAGCGCGGTGGTGACCGCATTGCCCAGCGGCTCGGTAATGGTGCGCCGAGCGATGACGCGGGCGATGTCCTGCAGCAGCCCCTGCATCACCTTGGAGAGCTTCTCGCCCTTGATGATCGCGTCCTCGAAGGCGCTGCTGAAAGTCAGGCCGAGGTGCACGCGCTGCTGGCCGCGCTCCAGCTCCTCCAGCGCGGCATTGGCCTCGCGCGAGATGGTCTCGTCCGGCACCGGGCGGCCGGCGCGCTCCGCCCGCTCCACCAGCCGGCCCAGGGTCTCCAGCCGGCGCTGGTACTTCTCATAGGCCGTCTCGTTGTTCTGGATGAGCCGCTCGCGCTCGCGGATCAGGTCGTTGATCTCGCGCTCGGCCTCGCGGTCGGGGCGCGGGATCGTGGCCACACGGCGCGTGGTGCCCTCGATGCGCTGCAGCGCCTGGTCGCGCTCGCGCAGCGCCAGGGTTTCGAGCCGGGTGCGGTCGGCGGCGGTCAGGCCGCCCGCGGCCTCGGCATCGCGCAGGCGGCGGACGCGCTCCTCATAGGCGCTGTTGATCCGAAACCGGTCGTCCAGTTGCTTGCGGAGCTCCTCGGCCTCCGCGGCCGCGCGACGGCGGCGGGCGTCCGCGGCCTGGGCGGCGGCGCCCTCCTGCTCGGTGCGCTGGCGCTCGCCGGCGGCCTGCTCGCCGCGGGTGATCTCCTCCGACAGTTCCTGATACTGCCGGCGCAGCTCCTCCAGCCGGGCGGCGCGGTCCACGCCCGCCTGCTGCTGCGCGGTGCCGACCAGCCCGCCGCGGATCGAGCCGCGGCGCGGCTGCGCGCGCAGGCTGTCGCGGCCGTCATTCTCCGCCTCCATGCGGGCGATGGCGGCGCGCAGCTCCTCCGCCTGGCGGCGGCGATCGGTATCCACCTCGCCCGGCAGGCCCAGCCCGGCCCCGCGGCGAATGCCGTCGAGCACGCGTGCGGCGCCGGCCAGCGCACGCGCCAGCCCGTTGGACAGGCCGATGGCCTGGTCCAGCTGGCCGAGGAAGGTGTCGGTGGCGGCCGTCAGCTGGCCGAAGGCGCGGCTGAGCGACAGCGGCGCCCGCTCGAACTCCGCCCCCAGGCGCTCGGTGGCGCGCAGCAGGGCGGGAAACACCCGCTCGGCGGTGAGCTGCCCCTCGGAGCCCAGCTTGCGCAGCTCGCCGATGGACACGCCCAATTCGCGCGAGAGCCCCTCGGCCAGCAGCGGCATGGCCTCGAGGATGGCGCGCAGCTCATCGCCCTGCAGCACGCCCGAGGCCAGCGCCTGGGCCAGCTGCAAGGTGGCGCTGCTGATCTCCTGGGTGGAGGCGCCGGAGACGATGGCGACGCGTTGCAGCCCGCTAACGAGGCGGACCACCTGGTCGGAAGTGGCGCCGATCTCGCGTGCGGCGATGGAGAAGCGCTGAAAGGCGTCGACGCTTTCCGAGACCGCGACACCGGTCTGCAACGCGTTGCGGTAGAGTGCCTCGTAGACTTGACTCGCCCGCTCAACCGAGCCGGTGGCGTTCTGCAGGCGGGACAGGCCCTGGGTGAGCGCGTCACCAGCCTGCACAAGCGCGCGCGCACCGGCGGCAAGGCCTGCGATTTGGATCCCGCGCACGGCGACGTCGAGCAGGTCGAGCGATCGGGACGCGCGCTCGGCGCCGCCCTTGATCTGCTCCAGGGAACGCTGGCCGGTCTCGCCCACTTCACGCAGACCAGCCTTAACCTTGGCTGCATCGTCCAGCGAGAGCCGGACGGAGACGCGGCGCGTGCTATCCGCCATGGGTCAAGCCTCCTGCGCCGGTCGGGTGGTGTTCAGCGCGCCGGGACGTGCTGCCGGCGGCGAGGCCCATGCGCATGGCGAGCAGCAGTTCGGCCGCGGCCCAGCCGGAGGCGCCCATCTCGCGGGCGGTGGCGAGCGCGGCCGGCATGTCGAGATCCAGGCCCGCCATGGTCGCCGTGGCGCAGGTGGTGCCGGCGGCCCAGGCGGCGGCGCCCTCGACGCTGGCCGGAGCGTGGGCGGCGTAGGGGCAGGTCTGACCGCAGTCGCGGTCGAGGGCCGCGCAACCGCGGCAGTAATCAGGGCCCGGGCCGAAATGCCATTCGGCCCGGGCCCTTAGCCGTTTCCCTCCAGCGCCACGGCGGCGACGGGGCCGGTGGCGCGGTCCCAGAAGGCGGCGGCCATCTCGTCCATGTCCATCAGGCGCTCGACCGCCTCGGGCGAGAGCGGCAGCGGCTTGCCGGCGGCGTCGCCGACGCCCTCCCAGGCGGTCACGGCGTGGCGGGCCAGCACCTTGACGAGGAAGGCGAAGGCAAGGCCACGGGCCATGTCGGGGTCGAGGTCAGTCTCTGCCGCCCGCAGCGCGCCAAGGCGGCGCGCGGAGCCCGCCTGGGCAGCCGCCATCACGGCGGTGGTGACCGGGCGGATCTCCACGCGAACGCCGCGGGGAAGGTCGAGCCAGTACGGCTCGACCGGAAGGTCGAGAGTAAGCATGTGATTCTCCAGGTCTTCACGTCGTCAGCAAACGCGGCCTTACAATTGCCTGGCCGCTGGCCAGCTATGGCTCTCCGCCATGCGATGCAGGCTGCCTCGACATCGCCTTCCAAAACGCCTCGGCAGCGTTCGACTGCCTTCGCTTCGGGCGGAAAAGGCGTATCTCGACGTCCACCGAGAAGCCGCTATCACCGCCAGCGTCCACCAGGAGGCCCGCCGCGAGGTCTTCGGCAACCATGGTTCGGGGCAGCCACGCGATCCCGCCGCCTTGCCGCGCCATGGTCTGCACCGCCGCCGCCAGCGGCGAGGTGAACACGGGATCAAGCGCCAGCGCCTGACCGCTCGAGCGCCAGGTCGCATCCAGGATGCGGCCCAGCCCTGAGGCGCCGCTATAGGCCAGCAGGCGCAGGGGTACCCCGGGCGTACCAGGCAGTGTCCACCGGGCGAGGCCAGCGGCGTCGGGCGCGGAGACTGGCACCAGGAGGTCGGCGCCGACCACCACGCTGGTGAAGGCGTCGGGTGTGAGTCCCGTCGGCACTCCGGCGCGCACGTGGCACAGCAGGAAATCGGCATCGCCCGCCAGCAGGATGCGCTCGCAGGCCGCCATGGTGTCGGAGATCAGGTTCAGCGTGCCGAGCGTCTCCAGCGGCGCAAAGGAGCGGATCCAGGCGGGGAAGAAGGTGAAGGACAGCGCATGCGTCGCGGCGATGGTCAGCGCGGAGCCCTCGCGCCCCGCAGCCTTCAGCGCGCCGCGCCGGGCATGGTGAAGGTCGCGCACAAGGCCGGCGGCCTGCTCGCGCAGGACTTCGCCGGCGGCGTTCAGCACTGCGCCCCCCGGCGCCCGGATGACCAGCGGCGTGCCAACCCAGTCCTCGAGTGCCCGGATGCGGCGGCTGAAGGCAGGCTGGGTGACATGTCGCGCCTCCGCCGCCCGGGAGAAGTTCCGGTGCTCGGCGAGGGCGAGGAAGTCTTCGAGCCAGTTCAGCTCCATGGCTGATGCCAAACACGCATAGCGAAAACCACTCTTGGCATTGGAGTTCGGATCAAATGGAACCGTATCTGATGGTCACGCCACGGGAAAGCGGCCCAGGACAGGGAAGCTGGGCCGGACCGAGCCACCGTTAGAATCGGAGAGTATGCTGAATGCGCATCGTCGAAATCCGCGAGGTCACCAAGCCGATCGCCTCGCCCATCCGCAACGCCTACATCGATTTCAGCAAGATGACGGCGAGCCTCGTGGCCGTCGTCACCGATGTGATGCGCGACGGCAAGCCGGTCGTTGGCTACGGCTTTAACTCCAATGGCCGCTACGGCCAGGGAGGGCTGATCCGCGAGCGCTTCCGCGACCGGATCCTCGACGCCGACCCGAAGAGCCTGCTCGACGATGCGCGCGACAACATTGACCCCGCCAAGGTCTGGGCGGCGATGATGCAGAACGAGAAGCCCGGCGGCCATGGCGAGCGCTCGGTCGCCGTAGGCACGATCGACATGGCCGTGTGGGACGCCGTCGCCAAGATCGAAGGCAAGCCGCTGTTCCGCCTGCTGGCCGAACGTCATGGGCGCGAGGCGAACCCCCGCGTCTTCGTCTACGCCGCCGGCGGCTACTACTATCCAGGCAAGGACAATTCCTCGCTGCGTGCCGAGATGCGGGGTTACCTCGACCGCGGCTACAACGTGGTCAAGATGAAGATCGGCGGTGCCTCCATCGCGGAGGACAGCGCACGGATTGAGGCGGTGCTGGCCGAAATCGGCAGCCAGGCTCAGCTGGCCGTGGATGCGAATGGCCGCTTCGACCTCGAGACCGGCATCGCCTACGCCAAGATGCTCCGGGACTATCCGCTGTTCTGGTACGAGGAGGTCGGCGACCCGCTGGACTATGCCCTGCAGGCTGCGCTGTCCGAGTTCTATCCCGGCCCCATGGCGACCGGTGAGAACCTCTTCTCTCACCAGGATGCCCGCAACCTGCTGCGCTACGGCGGCATGCGGCCGGACCGCGACTGGCTGCAGTTCGACTGCGCGCTGTCCTACGGCCTGGTCGAGTATCTCCGCACGCTCGAGGTGTTGCGCCAGTTCGGCTGGTCGCCGTCGCGCTGCATCCCGCATGGCGGGCACCAGATGTCGCTGATGATCGCGGCCGGCCTCGGGCTCGGCGGCAACGAGAGCTACCCGGACCTCTTCCAGCCCTATGGCGGCTTTCCGGACGGCGTTCGTGTCGAAGACGGGCACGTGGTGATGCCGGAGCTGCCGGGCATCGGCTTTGAGGGCAAGTCCGACCTCATCAAAGTCATGCGGGAGCTATCGGCATAGCCGTGGTGGCGGGCAACTTTCCAGCGAAGCCTTCTCAGGGCGCTGGGCTTACGCATACTCCGTCCCAGCCTGCTGGTTCCGCAGCACTGCCGTCATCATGCGCGTCGCCGTCGCGTTGAACGCCGCGCGGAAATCGAAGCTGGCCTCCACCCCGGCCGGCCCCTCGATTGGCGTCTTGGCGAGCGCCAGGTACACCTCGTGCAGCGTGATGGTCAGGCTGCGGTTGGCATCGATGGTGAAGGCCATGGCGAATTCGGCGGAGGTGCCGGCCTGCGCCTGGGCGAGCAGTGTGGTGTTCTCGAAGCGCACGGTGATTTGGCCGGTGCAGCGGGCGATGCCGGGGTCCACGCCCTCGATGCGACGATCGGCGCGGATGGTGCGCACCGCCTCCATGCCGTTGGCATAGGTGAGCCGCGCGCCGGTGACCTGCGCCAGCGCAACGCTGCTGCGCGTGATCGATCCCTGCGCCTTGTTGAAGGCCGTGTAGGCCGCGCTGGTCGGCGTGCCACCTGACGTGGCGCCAGTGCGCACCGAGCCCTGGCCGAGCAGCCCGAAGGTCGCCGTCGCCGCGCCGGTGGGCGTGAAGTCCATCTCCAGCGTGTCGGCGCGCACGCCCGTGCACACGTCGAAGCTCGGCACGTCCGGATAGCCGATTTCCATCGCGTTGCTGGGCAGCGACGCTGCGCCCGAGCCGAAGGTGTGGATGAAGTTCGTCGTGCCGGTGGTCACCGGCGCGCCGAGCAGAAGCCGCAGCCAGTGGCCGATGTTGACCAGATCGACCGGCACCACCGCCTGGCCAGCGACGGTGACCGTATCCAGGAAGGGCGCCGCCGGATCGCGGTTGCTGCCGACACCGATGACGTCGGCATCGAGCAGCGGCTGCTCAGCGCCGAGATCGCAGGACAGGAACGGCATGCGCCGCCAGTTGCTGCCGGGGGCGGTGCCGTAGACGGTTTCGGGCAGCATGAGCAGGCGGCAGTTTGCGCCGATGGCACGGGGCATGGACTTTCTCCTGGAGGGGGATCAGGCCAGCGGCGAGCCGGCGACGGTGAACCAGAGGGTGATGGGGACGGCGGCGGCGCGCGCCGTGGCCGCGCCCTCGAACTCGACATCCTCGAACGACGCGCTGCCGGGCTGCGCCCACTCGACGGTGCCGCCCAGCGTGCGGTTGGCGGTGATGGCGGCGGCGACATCCACCAGCAGCGTGTCGAGCAAGCTGCTGCGCGCGGCGGGCGTGGCGCCGGCCACGGTGACCTCGACCTCGGCGCGATGCTCGATCTGCCAGGCCAGAGGCGAGAGAATTGGCGTCTCCTCCACCGTCTCGCCGTCGCGGACCACGACGATGCCGCCCGGTGGGATGCGCTGCGGGATGGTCTCACCGCGCAGCACGACGGGCGCCGGGTTCCGTGCCGCCAGCGACGTGACCAGCCGGGTATGCAGGGCCGCGATGGCGACTTCGCGCGCGCTCATCCTGCCCTCCCGCTCTCGCGTTCCCAGGCCGCCACAAACCGCCCCGGCAGCCGCCGCAGCCCGCGCTCCGCGGCGCCGCGCACGTCGAGCCGCTTGGCGAGCTTCACCTGGGGCAGCAGGAGGAACATCGGCACCATCCCCTGTTCGAGCAGGCCGCGCGCCCAGGCCTCGCGGCCCTTGCGATTGGCGGTGCCAACTTCCGTCACGCCGCCCGCCACCAATCGCGTGCGCCGCCGCCGCCCGGTCTGCTCGCCCTGCCGCAGCGGCAGGCACCAGACGAAGCCGCGGCCCGACTTGAAGGGGCGAAGAAAGGCCTGACCGGAGGCGACCATCTGGGCCGGCGTCACCCGCATGCCCTTCTCGCCGCGCCCCCGGCGGCCACGCGCCGCGTTGAAGCCGGTCGGGATCGCCAGGAACTTGCCGCCGCCCCTGGCGCGGATCAGCGCGCCGCGCTCGAAGGCGTCGATGATTTTCGCCACCTTGGTGAACACCAGCCCCGCCGGCCGCAGCGACTGTCCGCTGCGCGGAAACAGCATCGACCGCCAGGCATTGGCGATGCCGCGCGCATTGCCCGAGAAGGCGGCGGTGACCTGCCGGCGCAGCTCGGCCTTCACCTGCTCGGTCTCGGCGCGGATGGCGGTCATGGCCGCCCGCTCCCCTGCGCGCACCTCGTCCGCCAGCACTCTGCGCAGATCGCCGACGATGCTGGCGCCGAGGCGCATGAGCTACGGCCCGCCCAGCCGGCGATTCAGCACGCGCAGCAGCAGGTCGTGCAGCGCCGCGTAGCCGAGCGTGCCGGCGAGCCAGGCGACGGCGAACAGCCACCACCCGTCCAACGCCAGCGCCCGCGCGATCAGCCAGGCGCCGGTGCCGAGGCTGCCGCCGGCCAGCGTGTGCAGCAGGAAGGCGCCGCTCAGCATCGGCCGACCGGTCGCGGTCAGCCGCGCGACGGCCCCGAGCGCACCCAGCGCGGCGGCGAGCAGCGCCTCGCCGATGATCGCGCCGATGCGCTCCGGATCGATCATGGCGGTGCTCCTATCGGCGGCAGAAGACGCGCCAGGCGATGCCGGCGGCGTCGCGCTCGGCGTGCTGGACGGTCAGGGTGTCGGCACCGAGGGTGAAGGTGTCGTTGGCGTCCACCGCTGCCAGCACGGCGATGGCCACCGTCAGGACATCGCTGGCCTGGATGACGCTGGTGCCGAAGGCATCGCCGAGCCGATCCGGCGCGCTGCGGACCACGCGGAGCAGGACCGGCGCCCCGGTTCCGTCCGCGCGATAGCTGGCCGCCGTGCCGATGTTCGGATCCGCGGCCAGCGCGTCCATGGCCGCGGCGAAGGCGCTCATTGTCCGCAGGCCCCGCGGATGCGGGCGCGCAGCTCGCCATAGTCGTCGATCATGCGCGCCAGCGCGGCGTCACGCGGCAAGGCAGCCAGTTCCGCCGCCGCCTGGCGCTGTATCTCGGCGCTGTACGGGACCAGCGCAAAGCAGGGGCGGTCAGAACCGCCCGCGGCGCAGGCGCTCAGCAGCGCCATCAGCGCGATACTCGGCAGCCGCCGCATCGGCGTTCCTCCCCTGTTCGAGGTTCCGTTCCAGGGCCTGCCGCTCCGCATCCTGGCGACCCTGCCGCCGCGCCAGACCGAGCAGCGCGAGCACGGCGCCGGCCGCCGCCAGCACGGCCACCGCCCAGCCGCCGATGCGGGCGCCGAGGGCCGCGAGCGGCGTCATCACGGCACGGCCGCCGATTGCCGGCGCCCGGCCAGCACCACAGCGACAGCGACCACCGCCGCCGCGACCACCAGCGCGACACCGACCCAGGGCGGCAACGCGCCCAGCGCCTGCACCGCGGGCGCTGCGGTGGCCGCCGCGGTGGCGACCGCCCCGACCGTGAGCGCGCCCTGGCCCGTGCCGGTCCGCGCCGCATCGGCGATGCTGTTCACCGGCCGTGCCACGCCGGCCAGGCGCAGGCCCTCGTCAATGGTGGCGGCGGCATAGGGGTTGCTGCCGAGTTCGTGGTGGATGATCGCCTCGACCAGCGGACGCAGCTGCGTCCAGAGATGGAGGTCCAGCGGCGTGTCGGGGCCGAAGCCGGTGCGGGCCGCGACCGCGTCGACATAGGCCTCGGTGTGGTTCTCGCGCACGGGCGCCCAGCGCCCGATGATGCCGCGCAGGGTGCGCAGGCCGTGTCGGTCCTGATAGGTGGTGAGCAGCATGGCCAGCGCCCGAATGCCGAATTCGTGGCTGCTGAACACGGCGAACCGCGGGGGATTGCCGCTCGCCTCGCGGCCGAGCTGCCCCTGCCATTTGTTGCGCTCGTTCCAGTCGATGTTGCCCGGGTTGCGGTTGCGATAGCCCCGGGTGGCCTTGGGATCGCGGTTCACGTGCCGATCGCCGGCACGCGGTTGAGCCAGACGCGGACGGTGGTGTCGGCCGCGAGTGCGGCCAGGCTGGCGATGCCGACCTGGAAATTGCCGGTGGCCGTGGTGGTGATGCGCCGGTTGGTGTTGTCCCAGAAGACGCGAGCACCCGCGGTGATGGCGAGCGCGGGCTCCTTGGTGATGTCGAACACGCCCTGGGTGGCGGCCTCGATGATGGCGTTCTGCACGCCATCGACGGCGGCGACACCGAACAGCGCGCCGACCAGGACGCCCTGGCCGGAGAGGATGCCGCCCGCATAGGGGACGGCGATGGCCAGGCTGTTGCCCGGCTGGACGTAGTTGCGCA
>LNFM01014635.1_pt1 | contig 11033 bp, 11 predicted proteins | sample 596031 | NCBI WGS metagenome assembly LNFM01 (sample SAMN04254537, study PRJNA301005) | activated carbon metagenome | isolation source: dual media filters at the Ann Arbor, Michigan drinking water treatment plant | place: USA: Ann Arbor | reverse complement strand
AGCGTCAGCGTCGCATTGCCGCCTGCGCTTTTGCTGATCGCGCTGCTGACGGTGATGTTTCCGTCCTGCGCGCCGGTGACGCCGGTGGTGATGGTGACGTCGGTGCCGCCGTTGAGCGAGGTGTTGATCGTGGCCACATCAACGGTCGAGTCGTCGGCGGTCGGCGTGAAAATGTTCGGATTGCCGCCGTTGAACGTACCGCCTGCGGTTGCTGCGACAATATTTACATTGCGCGGATCGAGGAGCCAGGTGCCGGCAAGGCCGGTGGCGGCGCTGGCGTCAACACTGGCGCCGTCGATCTGCAGTATGTTTTTGCCCGAGGTTTCGACAAACCCGCCGTTGCCCCCCTGCGCACCGCCGCGCGCGGAAATCGTGCCGTAATAACGCGTGACGTCATCGGCCCAGACGATGACCTTGCCGCCATCGCCGTTCTGCGTCGCATCGGCGCGGATCACGGCATCGGCGCCGACGTAGCTGCGCTGTGCGTTCTGCACTGCGGCGTTGCTGCCCTGATAGTCGCCGCCGATCAGCACCGTGCCGCCGCCGCTGGTGCCCGAGGCATCGATCACGGCATTGCCGGTGACGCCGGCATGGCGGCCGAGCACCTGCACGCTGCCGCCGGTCCCGGTGCTGCCGGTGGCGTCGATGGTTCCCGAAACCAGCGTGGTGCCGGTGGTCGACTGCACACGCACGCTGCCGCCACGGCTGCCGCCGGCATCGAGACTGCCGCCGGAGCTGACGTCGCCGCCGTCACCGACGAGGTAGATCGCGCCGTCCTTCTCGATCGTGCCGCGGGCGCGGACGCTGCCGCTGTTGTTGACCACGGTGCCGGCAAGATCGCGGGCCACCGCCGCGGTCGCCGCTGTTGGCGACGCCGGCGAGTTCGGCGACGGTTTTTTCGTTGACGGCGAGGTTGATCAGGCTGTCGCCCTGCATGTCGAGGGTGACCTTGGCGCCGGAGGCGAGGGCCACGGTGCCGAGCCGTGCCTCGATCACGCCGCGGTTGGCGGCGTAGTCGCCGGCGAGCACGACGTAACCGTTGTCGCGGGCGCGGATCAGGCCTTCATTGATCACCGAGGCGTTGGCCGGTGAACCGGGGTCGCGGCTGAAGATGTAGCGGCCGGCGAGGAAATCGTCGTTGCGGATGTTCAGCGTCGAGGCGACCAGCCCGCCGACATCAAGGCTCGCGGTCGGGCTGAAGAAAATGCCCTGCGGATTGACCAGGAATACCCGGCCGTTGGCGGAGAGGCTGCCGAAAATCGCCGAGGGGTCGCTGCCGACCACGCGGTTGAGCACCACCGAGCTGCTGCCGGGCTGCACGAACTGCACGCTGTGGCCCTGGCCGATGGAGAAACCCTGCCAGTTGATGATCGCCTTGTCGCTGCCCTGGGTGATGACCTGCTGCGTGGGTGCGGGATTGTGGATGGTCGCGCTGCCGCTGACGACGCTGCCACCGGTGGGCAGTTGCTGCGCCTGCACCGGCAGGCCCGGCAGCAGCAGGCTGCAGAAACCGATGGCGGCGAGTGCGGCGGGCAAGGGCGCTAGGCGCAGGCCGCGCATCAGGCGTCCGGGAAAACGGCGTGTTCGGTGGGCAGTCACGGGTTGTTCGTGTTCACATCCGGGCCGTCAGGGATGGTCCGAGTATATACAACAGCGGCGACCGGGACAGCCTTCGGCGGGCATCAAAAAACATCAATATAATCAAATACTTACATAATATCGGTTCAGAAGCTGCTGGACAGGGTGAGCCACAGCCGGCCGCGCTTGCCGTCGCCCGAGATGCGGTCACTCATCGGGTAGGCGTATTCCGCCTTGGCGCGCAGGTGTTTGTGCGGGAACACGCTGACGCCGAAGCCGGCGCTGCGCAGCGTGTCGTAACGCGTGAAGCCGTCGGCCTTGATCGCGCCCCAGTCGTAGAACATGCTGAATACGCCGACGGTGTTGACAGCAACAAACTGCCGCCGCAATTCGCCGGTGGCGACCCAGCCGGTTTCGCCGCGCAGGTCGGAGGAGCGATAACCGCGCACACTGCCGGGGCCGCCGAGCGAGAATTTTTCGGTGTCGGGCAGCGCGCCGCTGGAGAGCACCCAGTTGCCGCGCAGGTAGAGATCCCAGTTTTTCGAGGCCGCGCGCAGGTGGCTGATGTCGATGTCGGCCTTGGCGCGTTGCGCGTCCTGGCGGTTGCCCGGATTGTCCTTGCCGTTGCCCGAGACCACCAGCGTCGCACTGGTGGTGGCGGAGTCGGCATGCACCCAGTTGCCGAGCGCGGTCAGGCTCAGCAGGTCGATGCTGCTGTCGGCGGTGGGAATGCCCAGCGTGGTCTGCGCGGTCTTGGTGTTGCGCAGTCCGATGCCGAAGACGATGTTGCGGGCGCGGCTGCGCACGTACGGGTGGGTCAGCACCAGCTCGGTGTTGGTGACTTCGCCGGAAATTCCCAGCGCGGCGAAATCGCCGCCGATGTCGTAACGCACCTTCGAATAAGTGGCGCCGAGGCGGGTGCCCTCGTTGGACACCGGCAGGCTGTAGCCGATGCGGCCGAAGCTCAGCAGGTCATGCCGGGTGTTGATGATGCGCAGGTTCAGCTGGTCGCCGATGCCCAGCGGATTGTTGAGATCCAACGCGGCGTCGACGCGGGTTTCGCCGGTTTCGCGGCGGCCGTGGTTGTCGAGGGAGACCGAGGCGGCAAACGGTTTTTCCTCGGTGCGGATCACCATGTCGGTGCTGCCGTAGTCCGCGCCCGGCGCCAGCGTTGCCCGCGCCGAGAGGCCGGGCAGGTCGTTCATCAGCAGCAGGCTGCGTTCCAGCCGCGGCACGGTGATCAGTTCGTTCTTCGGCAGGCTGCCGGTGCGCGAAGAGATCAGTTCGTCGGAATAGCGGTTGTTGCCGACGATGCTGATGTTGGAGAGGCGGCCTTCGATGACCTCGATGCGCACGATGCCGTTCTCGACCTTCTGTGCCGGGATGATCGCGCGCGAGATCGGGAAACCGGTCTCGCGGTAGAGCTGGGTGACGGTATCCGCCGCGCGGTTCAGGTCGTAGAGATTCAGCTCAAGGTCGATGAAACGCTCGGTGAGCTGTTTCAGCTGTCGCTCGGTGTAGACCGTGTTGCCGACGAAGGTGAAGGCATTGACCGTGAAACGCGGCGCCGAGGGATCATGCGCCGCGTCGGGGCGGCTTGCCGGGAAGATGACTTCCGCCGGGGTCGGCGGCAGCGCGGGCTTGCGGTCGGGCACGGTGTCGAGCACGGAACCCGGCGTGATCGCAGCCTGGGCCAGGGCCTGCAGCGGCGCGCAGAAAGCCGCCGCCAGCGCCGCGGCGCGCAGGACATGGGAACGGCGGATCAGGACGCGCTGCGGCAACAACTTGTTATCTTCCCCTTGTACCCCTGTGTGCCGCGCCATTCGGGGCGCTGCGGCACGAAGCGCGGTGCTCAGCGGTTGGCGACGAGCTTCGGTTTCCAGGCCTGCACGGCTTTTTGCGCCTGCTCGCGCTGTTCCGGCGTCAGCCGGCGGTCTGCGGCATCACGGTTGTTCGCGGCGTCGATGTTGCCCCGGGCCGCGGCCAGGCTGAACCAGACATAGGCCTGGGCCATGTCCGCCGGCACGCCGCGGCCGCTGCCGTAGAGCACGCCGAGGTTGTTCTGCGCCTGGGCATGACCCTGTTCGGCGGCGCTGCGGTACCAGTTGAGGGCGACGCTCATGTCCTGCGGCACGCCCTGTCCCTTCTCATACAGCACGCCGAGGTTGTTCTGGGCCTGCGGCTGGCCGCGTTCGGCGGCACGCCGGTACCACTGCGCGGCTTCGGTGAAGTTCTGGGCGGTGCCCAGCCCGCGTTCGAACAGCACGCCGATGTTGTTCATCGCATTGGTGTTGTTCTGTGCCGCGGCGCGGCGGTACCACTGCATGGCCTGGGCGTAGTCCTGCGGCACGCCGCGTCCGCTGAAATAAAGCACACCGAGGTTGTTCTGCGCGTTCGGGTTGTTGCGCTGCGCCGCTTTCAGGTACCAGGAGGCCGCTTCCTTGGCATCGGGTTTGACCCCCAGGCCTTTTTCATACATGACGCCGACATTGTTCTGCGCCTGGGCATGGCCCTGGTCCGCCGCCCGCCGGTACCAGTTCACCGACTCGACGAAATTGCGTTCTACGCCCTGGCCTTTTTCGTAGAGCACGCCGAGGTTGTTCTGCGCATCGGGGTTGCCCTTGGCGGCCAGCGGCTGCCAGGCCTGCAGCGCCGCGACGTAATCCCCCTTGCGGTAGGCATTCAGGCCCTGTTCGAGGGTGGCATGTGCGGCGCCTGCCAATGCGAAGCAAAGGCCTGCCAGCAGCGAGACTACTGTCCGTTTCATGCGGAGTCCGGTCGTGGGTGAGGGTGTTCCGGATTTTATATCCCATTCCGGTGTGCGGTCGAGAGCGCGCATAGTATTAGCAGACCATGAATTGCCCTCGCCGGAACGGCAGTTTTTCATTATTCCGCAACGCGGTTGTATGGTAGGTTATCGACGGTTAGCAGCGCATTAAGGCATGGGGATGCATGCAATGAAAGAAGAATTCGAGAAGCGGTTTCCGCAGTGGGCGCGTGCCCTCGGGCCGGATAACGTCGACAAGCTGCTGGAGGTCACCACGCGGCTCGAGCTGCCGGCCAACCGGGTGATCATCCGCGATCGCATGCCGGTGGATTCGCTGTACCTGATCCTCGATGGCGAGGTGTCGATCAGCGTCGAGGAGAACGGCAAGGCGATCAAGCTCGGCGTCATCGGCCCGGGGCAGGTGCTGGGCGAGGTGTCGGTGCTGAGCGGCGAGCAGAGCGCCAGTTCGACCGTGACCGCGCTGACGCCGGTGAAGATGCTGCGGCTGCGCCACCAGGCCTTCGAGGACCTGATCGCGACCAATTACGCGGTGGCCAGCGTGCTGCTGGAACATTTTGTCGCCATGCTGGCCGACCGCCTGCGCGCTTCGGCCAAGTCGTTTGCGGAACTCAAGGACGGCGCGCCGCCGGCCGGGGAGCCTCCCGCCGACGATTCGCCGACGCTGCGCGGCAAAAACTGGATCAAATCCTTCTTCGACCGCGTGCCCGGAACCTAAAGAATGCCGCCGATGGACATCAAACAATTCCTCAAGACACTGCCGGCTTTCGAAAGCTTCACCGGCGCCCATGTTGACGCGCTGGCCGGACTGATGACGGTATCTTCGCATCCGTCGGGCCACCGGCTGATTGCCCAGGGTGAACAGGGCGACGCCCTTTATCTGCTGGTGGAAGGTGCCATCCAGACCTCGCGCATCCACGAGGTGACGGGCGAGATGGACGAGGCGCGTGATCTGCATGCCGGCGAGATGTTCGGCCTGCTGTCGCTGATCGAGAACATGCCCGCCGGATGGACTTCGACGGCCGAGGGGCCGGTGACGGTGGCTGCGCTGGCGCGCCCGGATTTCCTCAAGCTCTACGAACTGGCGCCCCCGGTTGCGCACCACCTGCAGTACATGGTGGCCGTGCAGCTGGCACGCGACCTGCAGGCGCGCAACAAGGAACTGCGCGAACTGCTGAAGAGACGGGCGACCGCCACGCCGGCCTGAGCCGGCTTATTTGCCCCGCGCCGGCGACGACGCGTAATGCGTCATCTCGCTGCGGTCGCGCCAGGTCTTTTCGTCGAGCAGCGCTGCGGGAACGCTGCGCTGCTGCTCCGGCGGAACCGCTTCCGCGGAGACGATCCGCAGCACCTCCGCATAGGCGATCTTGCGCAGGGCCGCGTCCGCGCCGGCGAAACGGACGATCATTCCGCTGTCGTGCGTCCGGTGCACATAGAAGTTGGCCGGGACCACCCGCCCGTCAGGGCGTTGCCAGGTGATGGTGTAGCGCGTGTCGGCCTGAAAATCGGATTTATCCATCGTGGCCCGTCATCGGTTGTTTGTTGCGTTGCGCAATCGGAATTCTGCCGGCCGCGATGCCCGCGGACATCGTGCATCGCAAGTCTATAATCCAAGCAGCGGGTGTGCCCGTAATCCCGAATAGGGCAGCGGCAACATTGCGGCACCCGTGAAATGCACGTATATTAGATTTCAATGTTACACTAATTTACATGGGGCAAAACCAACATGCAGTTTGACAAGGAACTTGATGCGCGCGGCCTGAACTGTCCGTTGCCGATCCTGCGCACGAAAAAAGCGCTGACCGACATGACCGCCGGCCAGGTGCTGAAAATCATGGCCACCGACCCCGGTTCGGTGAAGGATTTCCAGGCCTTTGCGCGGCAGACCGGAAACGATCTGCTGTCCTCGGATGAGGCCAACAAGGAATTCACCTTTTTCATGAAAAAGAAGTAAGCGGACAGGCGGAGCCCCGTTCAGTCATGGCGACCTACGCGGAAATGCGCGAAGTGTTCGAGGATATCAAGAGCGATATCCGCTACGACCACGAGCTGAACGGCTGCCTGAACTGCGGCATCTGCACCGCGACCTGCCCTTCGGCGCATTTCTACGATTACAGCCCGCGCGAAATCGTGCAGTTGCTGTGGACCGAGAACGTCGAGCAGATCTACGACGCGATGCAGGAGAAGATCTGGGCCTGCGCGCAGTGCATGACCTGCGCCGCGCGCTGTCCCTTCAAGAATTCCCCCGGCGGGCTGGTGGCGATCATGCGCGAAGCCGCGATCAAGCACGGTTTCCAGTCGGCGAAGGACGTGTTGCGGCCCTTCGGGCGGGTGATGCTGAAGCTGATCACCACCGGCAACCAGCTGTCGCCGGACATGATCCAGCCGGACCATTTTCCGGACTGGGGCCCCAACATCCAGAAGGTCAAGGGCAACCTGAAGACGCTGCGCAAGGCGATTCCGGTGCGCACCCTGCAGACCACCGACACCGCGTGGGAGGTGTCGTTGAAGACTTCGGTCGAGATGTACACCATCTGGGAAATGACCGGCGTGCTCGATTCGCTGGAGACGATGGACGAAAACCTGTTCGACGTGATCCAGGATTTCATCGAGGAAAAACGCGAGGAATACGAGGAAATGCTGGAAGACGCGTCCGACAAGGATTAGTCGGATCGGCACAATGACCAGGCGGGGACAACCCGCCGTATGCGGTACCCGAGGAGGCAGGCATGAATTCGGAACAACATCCCAGCGACGGCAGCGGCATCGCCGGGCACGGCGCGTTTTTCCAGCCGACCAATCTTTCGCCCGAAGACGCGGCGAAAGCCACGGCCTGGGTGGAAAAACATGTCGACCGGCGCACGCTGGACCTGTCCGAGCGCATGGACGACGTGCGCGACCACATGTGGCAGCTGGAGAAGGAGGGCGAGATCATCGTCCACCGCATCAGCGATGCCCACCGGCCGGTTGATGTGCAGACGCTGTTCGGCTGGAACAAGAAAATCCCGACTGCGCAGCTGTGGCACCACAAGTCCTGCGGGCAGTGCGGCAACATTCCCGGTTATCCGACGGCGCTGCTGTGGACCATGAACAAGCTGGGCATGGTGCCGGGCCGTGATTACCTCGACGAAACCGACCAGACTTCCTGCACCGCCTGGAATTACCACGGCTCGGGCATCGGCAACCTCGAATCGCTGGCGGCGGTGTTTCTGCGCAATTTTCACCAGGCCTATGTGTCGGGCAAGAACCACGGCCATGAACCCGGTCATTTCTTTCCGCTGGTGCATTGCGGCACCTCGTACGGCAATTACAAGGAAGTGCGCAAGTACCTGATCGAATCGCCGCAGCTGCGCGAGAAGGTGCGCAAGATCCTCGGCAAGCTCGGCCGCCTGGTCGACGGCAAGCTGGTGATCCCCGAGGAGATCGTGCATTACTCGGAATGGGTGCACGTGATGCGCAAGCGCATCGCCTCCGAACTGCAGACCATCGACGTGTCGAAGGTCCGGGTCACCGTGCACACCGCCTGCCATTACTACAAGATGGTGCACGAGGATGCGATCTACGACCCCTCGGTGCTGGGCGGCAACCGCACCGCCGTGGGCACCTCGGTTGCCGAGGCGCTGGGCGCGCAGGTGATCGACTATTCGACCTGGTATGACTGCTGCGGTTTCGGTTTCCGCCACATCATCTCCGAACGTGAATTCACCCGTTCCTTCACCATCGACCGCAAGATCAAGGTCGCTCGCGAGGAAGCCAACGCCGACGTGATGCTGGGCATCGACACCGGCTGCATCACCACCATGGACAAGAACCAGTGGATCGGCAAGGCGCACGACAAGAACTACTCGGTGCCGATCATGGCCGACATCCAGTTCGCGGCGCTGGCCTGCGGTGCCGATCCCTTCAAGATCGTGCAGCTGCAATGGCATGCCAGCCCCTGCGAGGAAGTGGTCGAGAAAATGGGCATTTCCTGGGATGAATCCAAGCGCAATTTCGAGGCCTACCTCAAGGAAGTCGAGGCCGGGCGCATCGAGTACCTCTACAACCCCGAACTGGCCATCAGCCGCTGAGACATCATGAATGACACCCTGTTGATCGTGGGCGCCGGACCGACCGGTCTGTCCGCCGCCGCCGCCGCCGCTTCGGTGGGCAAACGCGTGGTGCTGGTGGAGAAGGAAAACAAACTCGGCGGCGCGCCGATCCTGTCCGGTTACGCGAAGCTGGTGCCTTCCGGCGAATGGGCCAAGGATGCCATCGGCCGCATGGTCAAACGCGTCGAGGACGATGACCGCGTGACCATCCACAGGGGCGTGAAAGTCGCGAAGCTCGACGGTGACTTCGGCAATTTCACCGCGACCCTGTCGAACGGCCAGTCCGTGCAGGCCGGCGCGGTGATCCTCGGCACCGGCTTCACCCATTTCGATGCCATCAACAAGCCGGAGTGGGGCTTCGGCACCTACGAGGACGTGGTGACCACGACCCAGGTCGAGCAGATGGTCACCGCCGGCAAGATTGCCTGCCCATCGGACGGCCGCGTGCCGGAGCGGGTGTGCATCCTGCTCTGCGTCGGTTCGCGCGACCGCCAGATCGGCCGCGAGTGGTGTTCCAAGATCTGCTGCACCGTATCGACCAACCTCGCGATGGAGATCAAGGAGCTGTCGCCCAAGACGGATGTCTACATCTATTACATGGACATCCGCACCTTCGGCCTCTACGAGGACAAGTTCTACTGGCGTTCGCAGGAGGAGTTCCACACCAAGTTCGTCAAGGCGCGCATCGCCGAAGTGACGAAGGCGCCGGACGGCCGCCTGCTGGTCAAGGGCGAGGACACGCTGGTCAAGCGCCCGATCGTGATCCCTTTCGACCTGGTGGTGCACGCGATCGGCATGGATCCCAATCTCGACAATCCGGAGATCGCCAGGGTCTTCGGCGTCGGCCTCGAGTCCCACGGTTTCCTGCAGCGCGGCGAGCATTACACGGCGACCTTTTCGACGTCGCGCCGCGGCATCTACGCCGGCGGTTCGGCGCTGGGGCCCGAGGACATCGACACCTGCATCGCCCATGGCCTGGGGATGGCGGTGCGCGCGGTGGGTGAACTCGCGGCGTCCGGGCAGAAGGCGGCCTGACGTTTTGCCGATGTTCCGGTTCAAAAAAGCCGCCGTGCCCGCTGCCCCGGTAGCCGTCGAGGGGGTGCCGCCGGCGGCATTGCCGCTGCCGCTGGACGAGGCGGCATTCCGGCGCCATTTCGATGCCCTGCTGGCCGGCGCGGAGCAGGACGGCGGGATCGAAGCCTATATCGCGGCGCTGGGCGCCAAGATTGCCGTGTTTGCGGCTTTGCGGGAGCGTGTCCGTGCCGCGCCGCCGCTGCCCGGCGATCTGGAGGATGTGCTGGCGCTGGTGTTCACGGCGCGCCGCCGCCTGTATCCGGCGCTGGATACCCTCGGTGCGGAGGCCGGCCTGCGGGTCAGGGACCTGTGGTTCGGGAATGCTGCGCCGGCGCAGCGCCTGCAGCAGTTCGTCGATGTCATGCCGGGTGCCGGCGCGACGGACCGTGCCAGCATCAAGGCCGCCGCCAAGCTGCGCCGCGCGGCCTGGGATTTTGCCGCCGAACTGCTGCATTACGGCGACCCCCTGCGTTATCCGCTGATGACGCGCTGGGTCTGGGACCAGGCCACGCAGAGCGGAGCCCTGCGGGAATTGGTGCGCGGCAGCGACAGCATCCGCGAACTGCCCTTCGGCAATGATCCGGGATTGTTCGAGGGCGCCCGCTGCTGGCTGGCCGAACAGCTGGCGGCCCAGGGCATCTACCGCGACGAGGAGCTGTGGATCGACCTGCTGCAGGCGCAGGCCTATCTCGGCTATTTCCGCTCGATGACCGAGGGCAGCCTCGGCGCCGATTTCGGCCGCGGGGTGCCGGCGCAGGAACAGCTGAAGCGCCTGCTCGGCATCGACGCCGCGCCGGGCACCCGTCCCGACCGGGTGAAAAAGCCCCCATGGCGATACACGAAAAATCCCTGATATCCCCCGGCGACCTGATCACCGCCGAAAAACTGGTGGTCGACGGCGTCGACGTGTCCGGCCACTGGAACACGATGATGAAGCCGCGGTACATCAGCGACTATGACCCCGACTTCTACAAGACCATCGAATCCTATCCCGGCGGCGAGAACGTCAGTCGCTGCTGGCAATGCGGCTCCTGCACCAATTCCTGCACCATGTACGCGGTCAACACCGACTTCAATCCGCGGTACTGGATCTACCTGACCAACCTCGGACTGAAGGACGAACTCCTCAAAGACAAGGACATCATCTGGCAGTGCGTGTCGTGCAACAAATGCACCAACATCTGCCCGAAGGACGTCAAGCCCGAGGGCGTGATGAAGGCGCTGCAGCACTGGATGGAGGACGAGGGCCATGTGAAGCCGTCACCGTCAACGCAGTTCGACGAGGAATTCACCCGCCAGTGCCTCGAGCGCGGCCGCATCGAGGACACCGAGGTCATCCAGAATTTTTTCCGCAAGACCGGCGAGGACATCGTTCAGCTGGTGAAAACCGGCTGGCTCGGCATCATGGTCGCGCGCATGAACAAGTGGCCATTGCTGCAGCAGGGTCGCATCGGCGCCTTTCTCGCCCGGGTGCCCGTGCTGGGGCCGCTGAAAATGGGCCTCGC
>LNFM01013529.1_pt1 | contig 11033 bp, 7 predicted proteins | sample 596031 | NCBI WGS metagenome assembly LNFM01 (sample SAMN04254537, study PRJNA301005) | activated carbon metagenome | isolation source: dual media filters at the Ann Arbor, Michigan drinking water treatment plant | place: USA: Ann Arbor | reverse complement strand
TTGATCGACGCATCGATCTTCTGCCCTATGCCGATTGCCAACACGGCGCTGAGTCCCCCTAAGGCCACTGTCGCCATGCCCTTCATGCTATTGGCGTCTGAGACGGCGGCCTCTTCCCATCGGTGGATACCGAACACGAGCACCGGCGCGACGGCAGCCCCGATGAGAGCACCATTCCAGGTCGAGTCAACGATATCGATCCGCGCTACGGCGTCCGCTGGAAACTGACGGTCGGTCGGCGTGTTGAACAGGCGAAGAAGCGGCGACGCTGCTCGTTGGTGGACCACCACTTGCTCTGCCGAGATGGATGACACGCGCCCCCGCGTCTTCCGCCCCGCTGCGTCCCACACCACGACCTCGTGCCCACGTTCGAGCATCGGCTCTAGCTTCTCAAAGGACGCGAGCACTGGCTGCCCCTTGAGCAAGTCGTCGGCGCTCACGCGAGGACGACTGGCCGGCGGAACAGCACTGCCGCTGCTACTGATCTGGTCACCCACGTCCTGGGCGAAGGCGACATGCCTGGTGGCCCCAATCACGAGCAGGAGCGCCCATACGAATCGGACCGTCACGAGGCCTCCGTCATTTCTTGCAGCTTCGGTTTCGGGCGGCTGGCCATGCCTGACCTCGATAGCTCCGTCCGCCCAACGTGCTCCGCTTCAGCCGCGGCGCCTCATGATGGTGCCGGGCGCCGTCGGCTGCAAGCGGCGTTTAGCCGGAGCATCGCGGCGCCAATCGATGCATGCCAAGAACCTTTGGACGGCTCGCCCAAGTGCGGCCAAGAACTGCGTCTCGGACGACGCGGGCAACACGATCGACTCGAGATCGTGACGAAACGCCTCGAACGGATCTCCTCCATCGCGCCCCGCCGCCCCAAGCGCGTACATCAGAGCGACGTGCCCGGCGTACCCTCGCCCCGCGGAGTAGGTGGGACAGCCGAGTTCATGGCCGGACCGAAGAATCAGGCCAATCTAGAGCGCGCTCCGCGAATCCGCTGCAGCCGGAGGTTGGCGGCCCTATGGATGAGTGAGGGCCGTGACCCGGGCAGGAGTGGCTTCAAAGATCGTCGGTGTCAGGGGATATGGCTGGTCGCGCGAGTCTCGAACCACTTGCTCTCGGGCCGGGGCCACGAACGAGGACGATGCGTTCGAGGACCACATGATCAGGAAGTCTCGGTTCGGAATGGCCGCATGGAAGGGCGAACCCAGCTCCTTCGCGACGGACGCGCGAAACGTTGGCGACAGGAGACGGACGGCGTCGTAGCCGTCAGTGACGGCGACGACCACGAACCGGTCCGCTCCTGAGGAGACCTGGAGGGGCCCCCTTGACGGCGAGCAGGCCGAACAAAGGAGGAGACAGGTCAGGACGACAGCGCCGACGACCTGACCAGACAATCTGGCATCTGCCCCAAGCAGAACGACAGCTGGGCACGGCACCATCGGTGGGGCCGCGGTGGCCTCTTCAGACCCTGTCGCCAACGCGCCAAGCGATGCGGCAGAACGCCACAGCCATCGAACCCCTCGGGGGGCCTGGCGACGGGCCGCTCGGGAGTCGTCACACGGGGGCTCCCGAACCGCCGCCGCCATGAGGTCGACCCTGGCCTCCCACAAACGGCCGAACGCGAAGCATTCTGCCCCACCACGCCACCGATCGAGGGCAGATCGCGCACGTGAACGAACAGAAGACGAAGAACGTGTCAGAAGATCCGCATGTTGGGGTCTCCAGCGTCCATTAGTGGCATTTTGAGTGAATACATTCAGTGAATTCACTTCGAGCATGTGCAGAGTCTGACCCCTTACGGCCACTTCAGCCCACACCAGGCAACTACACTCAGTGAGCATATTCATCAACGCGCGTTCTGCAGCGCGCACAGCTGGAATTACGCGCGAGTTCCCCCTCCCCCTGGCTCTACAATGCAGCGCATGCCGCGCGTCGGAGGCAGTTCGTGGTCGCTGGTCGTCCCTGACGACTGGACCGTGCAGTATGACGAGGAGTGCCTGACGCTCGTGGCGCCGTCCGAAGCCGAAGCCCTGCAGGTCAGCGCCTACCGCAAGGACGGCCCCGTCGTCGATGACGACCTGCGCGGGTTGTCGGCCGACCACCTGGCGGCGGGCGTGGTGCCGGTCGGCGCCTCCCATGGCGATTTCGAGGGACTCGCGTTCACGTTCCCGTCCGAGGACGGCCTCGCCCGCCAGGAGTGGTACCTCCGCCACGGGGCGCATGTGCTCTTCGTCTCGTTCACCCGCGAGGACGAGGGCGACGCCCATGACGGACGGCTGCTGCAGCGGATCCTCGGCACGCTCTCGGCCACCGGCGTGCCAACGCCGACTCGGTAGCCCGGCGTCGGTGTCTCGCCGACTCGACGGTCACCCACCGTACAATCACGGCCAACCGATGAAAGCGATGTCCCGCCCGTGAGCCAGTGGTCCGATGACGTGTTCCTCGATGGCTTGCGGCGGTCCGGCGATCCCCGGGCCGACGAGGCGGTGCGGCGCCTGCGTGACGAAGGCGGGTCAGCGGCGGTCGGCCGGGCCTTTCGCGTGCTGCAGGGCAACGACACCCCCTTGCCGCCGGACGCGCCCGAGGCGCTCCACGCCTTCATGCGCGACGCCGGGGGCCTGCCCGCCGGCACCGATCGGGCGCGCCTGCACCGCGGCGGCGAGGCATTCCTCCGCAACGCGCTCCCGTCGGTGGTGGTGCTGCTCGCCTCGAGCCTGCCCCGTGGCTACGCCGCCCCGTGCCTGACCGAGATCCTGTCGATTTCCGGCGATCTCGAGCGCCATCCGTACGAGCGGCTGATGGGCGTGGTGCAGCTGCTGGTCAACGTCTCGGACGGCCACGCCTTCGACGACCACGGCCGGGCCATCGTCACCGCGAAGAAGCTGCGGTTGCTGCACGCCGGCATTCGCGTGCTCACCGACACCTACCGCCCCGACTTCCGGGCCCGCTTCCAGGTGCCGGTCAACCACGAGGACATGCTCGCGACGATCATGGCCTTCTCCTACCTGCTGGTGGACGGCATCCGCCGGCTGGGACTGCCGCTGGCCGACGACGAGGCGGAAGACCTCTACTACTTGTGGCGCATCTTTGCCCAGTTGATGGGCATCCATCCCGAGGGACGGCCCGACGACGCCAGCTTGGTGCCGGCGACTCTGGCCGAAGCGGCGGAGTTCTATGCGGCGTACGTGCGGCGCAACAACACGATGCCCGACCGCAATCCCGCTGGCGTGGCGCTGACCACCAGCAATCTCCGGATGATGACGCGGCTCCTGCCCCCGGTCGCGCGGATGGTCGGCCTCGGGTGGGCGCCGCGGCTCTGCATGACCGAGCTGATGTCGCGCGAGGAACTGGCGCGCGTCGGCTTCACCCCGCTGACCGGCCATGGCCTGCTCAAGGCCGTCCTGACAGGCGTCCTGCGGGTCGGACAGTGGGCGGGCGAACGCAACGCGTTCATCGACAAGGTGGCCCATCTGGTGCTGCAGGGCATGGTCGCCGTCGACCGCCGCGGCGAGGTGGTATTCTCCGTGCCCTTCAGCCGGCTGGACCTGCGCGGGCCGGCCTTCGAATGATCATCCCCACCCACGTCGATTCCCGAGGACACGACCGATGGTGAGCATCGTCTGGATCAACTGGCAGGACTACACGGGCCTGGAGTTCTTCTTCTATGGCCTGGGTTGCCTGCTGTGGGTGCTCGCCTACGGCATCTACATCCGCAACATCTTCACACTCAAGTACGTCGAGATGCCGGTCTTTGCCGGCTGCTGCGACGTGGCGTGGGAGTTCGTGTGGAGTTTCCTCGCGCAGAACGACATGGGGATGATCTTCCAGGGCGCCAACTACGTCTGGTTCTTCCTCGATGCCGGGCTGATCTTCAGCTACGGCGTGCTGTTTCTCGGCGCCAAGCAGCTGACGGTGCCGCAACTCGCGCCCCGGCACATCTTCATCCCGGCCTGCCTGTTCATCGCCGTGCTCGCCGGCGCGGCCACCTACTACATGCACGTCCAGGGCCTCGACAACAGCGTCGGGGGCCGCTCGGCCTACCTGATCCAGCTGTCGATCTCGTTCCTCTACATCCCGCTGATGCTGCGGCAGCCGACGCTCGAGTACTTCTCCTTCAACGCCAACTGGATGCGGGCGGCGGGCTCGGCGCTGGTCGTGGTGTTCTTCTTCCTGCACTACCCCGACGACAGGTTCCTGCAGACGATCGGCTGCTCGGCCGCGATCGTCGACGCCGTGTTCCTCTACCTGTTCGTGCAGAAGCGTCGTCAGCTCGCCGTCGGCGGGCCTGCCGTCAGGCAGGTGGCTCTGGCGTGATCTCGAGCAGCGGAGCCACCAGCGTCCTGGCCTCGTCGGCCCGGCCCTGGTCACGGAGGAGCCGCCCGAGCGCCACCGACGCCCGCACCTCGAACGCGTGCGCGCCCTGCTGCTGCGCGATGGCGATGGCCTCGCGCAGCACCCGCTCGATCTCGCTGGCCTCGGCGCCTTCGGCCTCGAGGACCAGCGCGGCAAGGCGCCGCAGCTCGGCTTCCCAGTAGCGCTCGCCGCTCTCGCCGGTCATCTGGATCGCCTCGGTCAGCAGGGCCCGCGCCCGCGGCGTCCGCCCCTGTGCCAGGCAGCGCTCGACCACCCACGCCAGGTAACGGGTGCACTGCAGGTTGCTGCCGTACGCCGTCCGCATGATGGTGATGGACGTGGCCGCCTCCTCGATGAGGGCATCCACCTCCGCGGGATCGGGGGTGCGCGACAGGCGGATGATCGCGAGGCCGAGGGTCCAGAACACGGTCCAGTACTGGTAGCCGTGCTCAGTGCTGAGGGCGATCAGCGCCTCGGTCCGGGCCTGCGCCACGTCGATGTCGCCCATCGAGATCGCGAGCGCCATCCGATCGACCAGTGCCACCGACTCCGTGAACGGCGAGCAGGCGCGGCCGCGGGCGATCGCGTCGTCCGAGACCCGCGCGCCGGTCTCGGCGTCGCCGAGCACCCAGAGGACATCCCCGAGCAGCGACTGCCCGACCGCGCCGATGTCGTAGGCAATGGCCGGCGTGCCCAGCCCCTCGGCGGGATAGATCGCGAGCAGCGCCTCGAACCCGTCGCGCGCCTCGGCGAACCGGCCGAGGAACGCATCGGAGGCCGCCGCGGTGTAGAGGCCGAGCAGTCGCGCGTCCATGTCGCCGCGCCCGACGCCCCAGGCGAGGCGCTGTCCGGCCAGTTCGCGCGCCCGCAGCAGCTTGCCGCGGCTGGCGTAGAAGTTCCACAAGCCGAAGTAGAGCTCGTGCGGCACGTCGCCGACCTGGCCGATGAGCGCCAGCAGGCGATCCTGCGTCGCCTCGACGTCCGGCGACGACAAGCCGCGCACGATTCCCAGCGACATCGCCAGCGCGCTGCGCACCGCGATCTCCTGGCGATCGCGCATCGGGGACGGTGGGAGCGCCTCGAGTGCCTCGGCCGCATTCTGGAGGTGGCCGATCGCGTCGGCGTGGGCGGATCGGGCCATCGCGAGCTGACCTGCGCCGAGCCAGCACTCGCACGCCCGCTCGTACTGCTCGGCTGCGAGGCAATGGTGCGCGATCACTTCCCCGAGGACATCGTCGCTACCCGCGCGCTTCTGCTCCTCGAGGGCATCGGCGATGCGCAGGTGGATCTGCTGGCGCTCGCGGCGCAACAGCGAATCGTAGGCGGCATCGCGCACCAGCGCGTGCTTGAAGGCATAGCGGGCCTGGGCGCCGAAGCCGCGGCGGTGGACGAGGCCCGACTGCACCAGCTGTCGCAGTTCGCGCTCGAGCTGCTCCGGCGGATGCGACGACACGGCCGCCAGCAGGGGCATGGTGAAGGCCCGTCCGATCACCGAGGCGAGCTGCGCGACTTCCTTGGCGGCCCCCAGGCGACCGAGACGCGCCGTCAGCGAATCACGCAGCGTCGTCGGCAGCTCGTGCCATTCGCCCGAGGCCCCGCTCTCGAGCACCGAGCGCGTCAATTCCTCGACGAACAGCGGCACGCCGTCCGTCTTGCTGATGATGTGCGAGCGGACCTGCGGCTGCAGCGCCTGATCGCCCGAGAGCAAGCGGATCAGCCGTTCCGTGTCGTCCGTGGTCAGCGCCCCGAGGGAGATCTGCGACACCTGGGCCCGGGCGGCCCAGGGGACGTCCAGCGTGTTGGGGCGCAGTGTCATGACCAGGAACAGCGGTGCCGCCTGCGCCTGATCGATCAGGCGATCGAGCCATGCCAGTGTCGTCGCGTCGAGCCAATGCAGATCCTCGACCAGCAGGACGATCGGCTCGCGCGCCGCCATCTCCAGCAGCAGGGCGACCAGGGCATCGAGCGTCTCCTCACGCTGGCGCTCGGGCGACATCGACGGTGCCGGCCGCCCCGCGGGCAGGGGCAGGTCGAGCAGCGCCGAGAACAGGGGCTGCGCTTCGGCCAGTTCGCACGCCGCGAGCAGCGTCGCCAGTTGCTCGGACGGCGTCGCGCCCGCTTCGACCACCATCAGGCGCTGCAGCAACTGCACGACGGCATGCAGCGGCGTGTGCTGGGTGTAGGGCGTGCCGTGCGTCTGCAGCCAGCGCACCGTCCGAGCCCCGGCGGTGTCGTTGACGCGCTCGCGCAGCGCCCGCAGCAGCCGCGACTTGCCGATGCCGGGCTCGCCGGTGATCAGCACCGCCTGGCCGGTACCGGCGCGGGCCTCGCTCCAGCGGGCCAGCAGGAGATCGAGTTCCTTGTCGCGACCGACGAGCGGCGCGAGGTCGAACGTGACCTCTTCGCCAGTGTCCTGACCCTCGCGGACGCGATACGGCACCATCGCCACGCCCGACCCGGGCGTGGTCGGGAAGGGCGCCAACGCCTCGGCCTCGACGCCCCGGTGCACCAGCGATCGCGTGGCGGCACTGATGACGACGGAGCCGGGCTCGGCGGACGCGAGCAGGCGGAGCGCGACGTCGAGTGTGCTGCCGAGCACCACGGGCTCTGGGGCGTTGGCATGGGTCGAGACCACCGCCGTGCCCGTGTGGATGCCCACCCGCAGCGACGGCCGCACGCGGTGGCGCCCGGAGGCGTCCTCGAGGTGCGCCTCGACCTCGCCCACCAGATCGAGCGCGGCCCTCACCGCACGCCAGGCATCGTCCTCGTGCGCGGCGGGATAGCCGAAGTACACGAGGAGACGATGCCCCATCGCGTTGCCGAGCGATCCGTCGTAGCGCTGCGCCGCCATCTGCACGAGCGGCCGCACCTGCAGCATCAGTTCGTACAAGGTCTCGGGATCGAAGACCTGCAAGGCCTCCACGTCCGGGCGGGCACCGTCGGCGAGTTCGCAGCAGAGCACGGTCATCTGGCGGCGCTCGATGCTCGTGAGCGGCGGCGGCGTGGCCGAGCGCACCGGACCTGGCCTCGGCCCGTCGACGTGCGTGTGCACCTCGGTGGCGGCCGTCACCAGGCGCCGCGAGGGATGGTCGAGCCCTCCCGCGCGTTCGATGCGCTCGAGCGCCGCGGCTACTTCCCAACTGCTCTGGGGACGCTGCGCCGCCGACTTGCGGATCAGGCGATGCGTGAGATCGACGAGATCCCTGGGCGTCGCCGGCACGAGTTGCCCGAGCGACTCGGGTTCATAGGCGCAGATGCGCGCCAGCGTCTCGGTCGGCGTGGCCGCGTGAAACGGCGACAGCCCCGTGAGCATCTCGTAGATGAGCGAGCCGAGCGAGAACAGGTCGGACCGATGATCGACGGTCAGCCCCTGCGCCTGCTCCGGTGACATGGCGTGGCAGGTGCCGACCACGGTGCCGGGACTGGAAATCTCCTGGTCGAAGTCACCGTCGTAGGCCTTCGCCAACCCGAAGTCGAGAATCTTGACCCGACCGGGCCCCGTCACCATCACGTTGGCGGCCTTGAGGTCGCGATGCACGATGCCCTGGGCATGTGCTTCCGACAGGCCTTCGGCGATCTGGCGGGCGTAGTGGACCACGCTGGCGAGGTCGAGGCGGCCCTCGCGCAGGAGACGGTCGAGCGTCTTGCCCTCGACCAGTTCCATCACGATCCAGTCGCCTTCCGACGACTCGACGATCTCGTAGATGTGGACGATCGAAGGATGGTTCAGGCGCGCAGCCATCCGCGCCTCGCGCCGGAATCGCAGGCTGCGCGACTGGTCGACGAGGGTGGGGATCAGTCGCTTGATGGCAACGGGACGCTGCAGCGCCTCGTCGAACGCTCGATAGACGGCACCCATGCCCCCGGCGCCGAGTCTTTGACCGAGTCGATACTGGCCGACCCGCGCTGGCGGGCCTGCCTGTCCACCTTCCGGGGTGGAGGTCACACGAGGATTTTAGTCCATCATCGGCGGCCGTGTGTCGTCGTGCCGCCTCGGCCGCCGTCCACCCGGCCGTCCGCCTGCCCGGACCGCCCTCATGGGGCCGGCGCGATCAGGCGCACGGCCCCGGGCCGCATCACGTACTCGCACCGCGCGGCCTCGAGCACTTCCCCATCGGTATTGATCTTGATGGTCCGCGAGAAGGACAGCGTGACCGCACGCGTCCGGAAATAGGCCACGTCGTCGTCGTCCACGTGATGGCCCGAGGACAGGCGCGGCAGGAGCGCGAGGAAGTCCAGTGTCGACGTGGCGCGCACCAGACACACTTCCATCAGGCCATCGTCGGGACGCGCCGTCGGGGCCAGCTGATGCCCGCCGCCGATGTAGGCGCCGTTGCAGATGGCGAACAGCTGCAGGTCCGCCTCGAGCGACCGTCCCTCCCACTCGACGCGGACGCCGACCGGTTCGTACTCGAGGACCGCCCGCGCGCCCCCGATGAGGTAGGCCAGCGTGCCGACGGCCTGCTTCATCCCGCTGGACACGTTGGCGGACGTCTCCGCCGTGAAGCCTCCTGCCGAGGCATTGAGGAACACCCGATCGCCGAGCGACACGAGGTCGACGCGGCGCTCGTGTCCCGCGGCCAGCGCCGCCAGCGCGACGTCGGACTCAGCCATGCCAAGGGTTCGTGCGAAGTCGTTGCCCGTCCCGGCGGGAATCAGCCCGATGGCACAGCGCTCCAGGCCGTCTGGTGCCGATGCCACGCCGTTGACCACCTCGTTCAGCGTGCCGTCGCCTCCCACCGCCACGACGATGTCGACTCCCAAGGCGGCGCTGTCGTGGGCAAACCGTTCGGCATCGCCCCTGGCGGCCGTTTCCCGCACGTGGACGTCGTGTCCGGCCGACCGCAGATGCTGCTGGACCTCCCCAAGGGCGTCGCTCCCCTGCGCGGTGCCAGAGGCAGGGTTGGCAATCAGCACGATGCGCATGGGGCCGCTCACGCCTTCGGAGTCGGAGGACGGGAAGTCCTCGAGGGCAGCCAGCCTCGGAGCCGTTGTCAGCTGCGCGCCGGAGACGGGACGCCCGACGTGACCTGTCCGATCAGCTGCTGGGCCAACTGGCGCCCCTGGTCGAGCCCCTCCGCGGTGTAACGCGACAGGCTCTCGGCCGTCACCTCCGCACCGCCGAGTGCCCAGGCGGTCAGACCGCGCCCCATCGCGTAGGTCCCGGCATACGCAATCGCCACCTTCGGCACGAGCCCGGCGACGGGAATCAGACCGACGAGTTGCCGCGCGACCTGCCGGAACAGGAAGCCGCCGCCGATCACGCCGAGCATCTCGGTCATCATCGAGCGCGGGCTGTCGTTGCGGCCAGCGGCGAGCGCGATCTTGTAGCCCATGATCAGCTGGTTCTTGGTGAGCACGATCATGTCGCCGAGGTTGAGCGGTGCGGTCAGGACGGGGATGGTCTCGGCCAGGCCCGTGGTGACCGCGAACGACGCATTGGCCTTGGCCGTCTCGTCGACGATGGCCTCGGCCACGACCTGCCGGAACACGGGCAGGGCGGCCGCGATCGCGAGTCGGGCATCCCCTTCCACCTGCGCGATGACGGCGAGCAGCAGCGCCCGCGGCGCGTTCATCACGTCCAGCGCAGCTACGCGAGCCTGCTCGGCCACCCGCCGTGCGGCCGCGTCGGGCGTCTCCGAGCCGACCACGAGCGTGAGGCGCGGCCAGTGCGAGCGGATGCAGTGCTCGTCGACGGCCTTCATCCGCACGGACAGCTCTGCGGTGCCAGTGGCCAGCACCACCACCAGCGGCGTGGTCGGTCGCTGCCGCACCGTGTCGGGATCGACCACGACCACATACGGGTGGACGCTGCCGCCGGGCACGGCACCGAGACCGGCCCGAACGCGTTCGCCGATGGAGACGTCCTCGGCCACGACCAGGAGTTCGAAGGGCGTGCGTGCGGAGGCACGAATCCGTTCGAGGTCGACGTCGCTGATGACACGCCAGAGATTTGCCAGCTTGAGGGACGACATGGGCCGTCCTGCAGTGTAGCCCGTCTACGTGGTGCGCGTGGGTGCCGCCGAGCTGGATCGGCGTCGCGTGCGACGAACGCCCTGCAGGACGATGATGTTGCGGCGCAGCAGGGCGACGTCCTGGGCCTGTCTGGCGTCGCGCAGGATGGCCCGCACGGCGGCGAAGACGGCCCGATCGTCGGCGCTCAGCGCCTCGTCGTCCAGCGCATCGCTGATGCGCAGTTCGAGGTCGGCGACCGACTCCAGCGCCTCGAGCGACAGCAGCGCCCGCCCATCGGGGAGTGGCACGAGTTGCACCCCGGCCCGCTGCTCCAGCGCGGGCGTCGCGCGCACGCTGATCACCGCATGGTTGCCGAACACGACGAGTTCTGCGGCTGGCCGAGACGTCGTGGGGGTCTTGCGTTCGATGAGACTCACGACGGCGCGACCGAGATCGCCGTGGGTCTGCGCCAGGCGCGCGATGGCCGACTCGGGCAGGGTCAGGCTGACGACACGGGTCGGCCCGTCGAACTTCTTGGGACGGCCGCGGGGGCGGCGCAGGGCGCCAATCAGACTCGTCGGCATGGCGTAATTCTGCCACTGCTCGCTTTGCCACGGAAATATTCGTGGACGGCCCGCCGGCCCGGAGTGACACGGCGCGATGCCCATGCCACCCCGGACCGCCGCAGCAGGCGCGGCTAGAAGGTCACGCGCAACCCGAGCTGGACC
>LNFM01012625.1_pt1 | contig 11033 bp, 11 predicted proteins | sample 596031 | NCBI WGS metagenome assembly LNFM01 (sample SAMN04254537, study PRJNA301005) | activated carbon metagenome | isolation source: dual media filters at the Ann Arbor, Michigan drinking water treatment plant | place: USA: Ann Arbor | reverse complement strand
CGCCCTGCGCACCATCGACAAGAACGGCATCGACGCCGTGCTCGCCGATCTCCGCGCCCGCGGCGAAAAGATCTGAGGAGGACTGAACCATGGCTTCCAAGCGCGACAAGATTCGCCTGACGTCTTCGGCCGGCACCGGTCATTTCTACACGACCGACAAGAACAAGAAGACCACCCCGGGCAAGATGGAGATCAAGAAGTACGATCCCGTCGTCCGCAAGCACGTGATGTACAAGGAAGGCAAGATCAAGTAAGCCTTGCCTCCTGCGTGGAGTTCCAGGAAAACCCGCCCGCGTGGCGGGTTTTCTTTTGTCCGCCGTCACCCCCGCGACAGCGACAGCCAGGCCAGGGCCAGCTCCTGGCGCGGGATCGGCAGCGGGAAGCCGGTGAGCGCACGCACCGAACAAATCGCACGGGCCGACCTCGGCGAAGCGCGACGCCTCGCTGGCCGCGGCCACGCGCGCCTTCTGGCCCGCGGCGGCGTCAATACGACCTTAGGTGGGACCCTGCGAATGCGCCTTTTCCGGCGGCCCGAACAGTTGCCCCAGCCGGGAACGCAGCGACTGCGGCCGCGCCGCGTCACGCAGCATGTCGCGCCACTCGTGGAAGGTGAGCGTGAGCGGGTCGTGGGTGCGCACGGGCTTGACGATGCCGTACTCGCAGGGGACGTCCAGGTCCTCTTCGACGAAACTGCCGAACAGCTTGTCCCAGACGATCAGCACGCCGGCGTAGTTGCGGTCGATGTACTTGCCGTTGCGCGCATGGTGCACGCGGTGGTGCGAGGGCGTGTTGAACACCTTTTCCAGCCAGCCCAGCTTCCCCACCGCCTGCGTGTGGACGAAGAACTGGAAGCCCAGGTTGATCGCCACCACGATCACGATGTGCGGCGGCGAGAACCCGAGCAAGGCCAGCGGCAGCCAGAACATCCACATGCCCGACACCGGGTAGGTGAGGCTTTGCCGGAACGCGGTGGACAGGTTCAGCCGCTCCGAGGAGTGGTGCACCACGTGCGAGGCCCACATCCAGCGGATGCGGTGGTGGGCACGGCGTCGGCCGCCTGGTGCATCAATGCGAGGGCGGCGTTGGAAAGCGTGTCGCGCAGGCTGTAGTGCGGCACGCCGCGGCGGTGCCAGTGCCAGGCCTCCCAGCCGATGAAGCCCAGGAACACGGGCGCCATCGCCAGCAGGAGCCACTCGCCCATCAGGGCTTGCCAGGGGCCGGGTCGGGGGTCGTCAGCGCGCGCGACATGTTCTTCAGGCAGCGGTGCATCGCGCGGGCCATGAACAGCTTCAGCACCAGCGCGGCGACCGGCCACAGCCAGCGGCGGGTCAGTTCGAACTCGTAGTCCCAGCGCACGCGCGAGCCGAACTCGTGGCCGGTGATGGTCCAGTTGGCCTCGCCCTTGGTGACCAGCCACGCGAACGGCGGCCGGAAGCCGCTGAGCGTGTAGGCGTGGCGCACCGGCGGGTCATGGGCGATGACGCGCTCGCTGAGCACGGTGCCGTCGGCGTTGTGCACGCGGCGCTGGCTGCCCACCGCCAGCGGCGAGTGCAGCCGGATCCCGCGCACGGCCGGGATCGGCCCGAAACCGGTGAAGAAGGTCGGGAAGCGGTCCGGGTCGGTGGCCAGCGCGAAGGCGACTTCGGGGCGGCAGGGGAGCGAGCGTTCGGCGTGGCAGGTAACGGGCATGCCCCGATTTTGACGGCAGCCCCGCGCCCAGGCAACAAATGGACCCGGTTCATTTGATGGTTCTGGCACCCTACGCGGACGTACGTCACGCCCGTCTCGCGGGTTGCCGCGAATGCGGCGGCCGGGGGGGACTCCCCCGCCGCCGCCCGGTTTCGCAGCGCTACTGCTTGGTGGGCACCGCAGGCTTGGACGGCGTGCCGTCGGCCTTGGCTTCCGCCGCCAGCGCCGTCGGCAGGTTCACCTTGTCGATCGCGTGGATCACGCCGTTGCTGGTGGCGATGTCGGCCTGGGTGACGTTGGCGCCGTCCACGCAGCATTTGCCGTCGGCCATCTTGATCGGGGCCGACTGGCCCTGCAGCGTGCGCGCCGAATCCCACTTGCCGATGGTGGCCGCCGACTGGCTGCCCTTCACGACGTGGTAGTTGAGGATGCCGGCGAGTTCATCCTTGTTCTCCGGCTTCATCAGGCCTTCGAGCTTGCCGGCCGGCAGCTTGTCGAACGCGGCGTCGGTGGGGGCGAACACCGTGAACGGACCGGTCGCGCGCAGCGAGTCGGCCAGGCCGGCCTGCTCGATCGCCTTGCCGAAGGTCTTGAAGCTGCCGTTGGCGGCGGCAGTGTCGATCAGGTTCATCGTGGCCGGGGCGGCCTTGGCGGCGACCGGGGTCGAGGGGGAGGTGTGGTTGGTCATGGGGATTCCTTCTGGGTGGATCCGCGGGGGTGGATCCGCGGGGGCGGATCCGGGACGGCAGACGCCGTGACCCCTGCGGGGGCAGGGGCGGGGGGCTCAGTGCGGAGTAAGGAAGGGTGTTGCGGCGCGGCTGAGTGGCCGTTACGACCTTGCGTCGTAGCGCAAGACCGACGGTACGCGCCTTGCCGGCCGGCGTCCGTTACGTGCCTGTGAGCGACGGGCCCGCGTTCATGTCCCGCCCGCCTTCGACTTTGGTCTAGCAAATGAACCTGGTTCATTTGCTACTTCACTCCGGGGGCGCTGATTCGCGGGGGAGGGGCCGTGATTCCAGGCGGGGTGCTGCTGGTGTCGCTCGTCTACGTCGGGCTGCTGTCCGGCGTGGCGTGGCTCGGCGACCGAAGGCAGGCCCTGCGCGAAGCCGGCGAGCCTGCGCGCGTTCCTGGGCGCGATTCCCGACGATCCTTCGCAGGCGCTGGAGGTGCGGTTCATGGACCGCGCTGTGGGGCGCGGCTCATGCGGCGGAGGCGGGGGCGGGCCTGAGACGGGCGTGCTTCGCGGCCCATTGAAGCATGCCGCCCACCGCCAGGCCCACCAACACCAGCGTCACCGCCGAGTTCTCGGGACCGAACAGGCCGCCGGTGAGCCAGTCGGGTGCGCGGTAGGCGGTTTCGATCGGCGCCTGCGCGCGCCAGTCCTCGATGCCCGACAGCGGCACGCCGCTGCACAGGATGGTGAAGTTCCAGGCGAAGTGGTTCAGCCCGCAGATCCAAAGGTTTCGCGTGAGCACGAACAGCAGCGTCCACATCGCGCCCAGCAGGGTCACCGAAAGCACGGTGGCGGCCAGGTCCCAGCCGCTGCCGTTCAGCGCGAACACGTTCTCGAGGTGGGCGACGCCGAACACCAGCGACTGCAGCCACAGCGCCGGCACCGTGCCCCAGGCCGACTCGAGCGTCTGGAACAGCACGCCGCGATAGACCAGCTCTTCGAGCATCGCGGCCACGAACAGGAAGCCCGCGATTTCCAGCAAGCCCGGCTGGAATCCCCGCTGCGTGGTCACCGCATAGGCGCCGAACGCGAACAGCGGCAGCAGCGCCAGGCCAATCAGCCCGGCCCCCGCCAGCCCGCCGAGCGCGGCCCCGACCGGCGCCGGCCGCAGCTCGATGGCCGGTCGCCTGCGCACGTAGCGCATGTAAAGCCAGTAGCCCACGGTGGCGAACACCAGGATGCCAAACCGCTTGACCTGGGTAGCGACCACCGGACCCGGGTCGAAGGCCCACAGCACCGCCGGGTACAGCAGGAACCGGAACGCCAGGGCGGTGCCGACGACCAGGGCCATGGCCAGGAGCAGCTGGCGCAGCACCTGCCACAGGCGTCGTAATAGCGGTACCAGGTTCATCTTCATCGGCCATGGGACCCGCGGCGCGGGCCTTGCCCGATCCTAGGTGAACCCGGCCGCCGGATTCGTGTGCCCATGGTCCCGGCCCAATCAAATGAACCAGGTTCATTTGATTCACCTGCGGCCAACGGGGGGGTGTGGCTTACTTTCTTGTCCGAATCGCGAGTACCGTCATGAACGAACCGCTGCCCCCTGCCCCGCCGCGCTGGCGCCCTTTGCTCCCGTTCCTGGGCATTGCCGCCGTGGTGGGCGGCCTGGCCGCGGCGCTGGCCTGGACCGCCGGTTGGCTGACGCCGGCGCGCGTGACGGCACCGCGCCTGGTCGACACCATCGAGAACGGCAAGCCCTTCGTCGGGTTCCGGCGGGCGCATGCGCGCGGGGTGTGCGTGGCCGGCTATTTCGAGCCCACGCCCGAAGGCGCGGCGCTGTCGAAGGCGCGCGTTTTCAGCCAGGCGCGCACCCCGGCGGTGGGCCGCATGTCCATCGGCGGAGGCGACCCGAACGGCCCCGAGGCCATGGCGCGCGTGCGCAGCCTGGCGCTGCAGCTCGACACCGACGACGGGCAGCAGTGGCGGCTGGCGATGAACAGCTTCCCCTTCTTCGCGGTGTCGACGCCGCAGGCCTTCGCCGAACAGATCCTGGCCTCGCGGCCCGATCCGGCCACGGGTAAGCCCGACCCGGCCAAACAGAAGGCCTTCGCCGAGCGCCACCCCGAGATTGCCAACTTCATGGCCTGGGCGCAGTCGGCGCCCTGGTCCAGCAGCTATGCGAATACCGCTTACAACGGCGTGCATGCTTTCCGATTCACCAATGCCGCCGGCGAGGCGCGCCACGTGCGCTGGTCGTTCGTGCCGCAGGCGCCGTTCGAGGACTTCCCGGCCGAACAGCGCCAGGCGGCCGAAGCCAGCTACCTGGCCGATGAGCTAGCCACGCGCCTGGCCGCCGGCCCGGTGCGCTGGACGCTGGCCGTGACGCTGGCCGAAGACGGCGACCCCATCGAGAACCCTTCGCAGCCCTGGCCCGAAGACCGCACGCGCGTGGCCGCGGGTACCTTCGTGCTCGAGCGCGCGTACGCCGAGGCCGACGGCAACTGCCGAGACATCAACTTCGACCCGACCATCCTGCCGGAAGGCATCGCCGCGTCGGCCGATCCGGTGCTGGCGGCGCGTGCCGCGGCCTACGCGGTGTCGTTCAACCGCCGCCAGCGCGAGCGCGCCGCGGCCGGGGAGGCCCACTGATGTCCACGAAAACGCACTACGACCGCACCGCGCGCTGGCTGCACTGGGCGATGGCGGCGATGATCCTGGCGATGATCTTCATCGGCGTGGGCATGGTGGCTTCGCTGGAGGCGCGGCCGTGGCTGCTGGCGCTGCACCGGCCGCTGGGCCTGCTGGTGCTGGTGCTGGCCGCCTGGCGGCTGTGGCACCGGTGGCGCCATCCGGCGCCGGCGTTGCCGGATTCGGTGCCGGCGCTGCAGGCGCGCGTCGCCCGCGCATCGCATGTGCTGCTGTACACGCTGATGTTCGCGATGCCGCTGCTGGGCTGGGCGATGTCCTCGGCCGGCGGCTACGGCGTGGCGCTGCCCGGCGGCTTTGTGCTGCCTGCGCTGGCTCCGCAGGACGCCGCACTCTACTCGTGGCTGCGCTGCGCTCACGGCGCGTTGGGCTACGCCTTCTTCGGCCTGATCCTGCTGCATCTCTCCGGCGCCCTGTACCACGCCTGGGTCCGCCGCGACGGCGTCTTCGAATCGATGGCACACGACAAATAAACCAGGTTCATTTGCTGGCAACCCGGTACCGCTTTTGCATCAGGGCGTGGTGGTGAGGGTCAGGCCGTAGGCCTGCAGCAGCGGGATGATCGGTTGGAAGTAGCTGGTGGCCAGCTTCGCCTGCTTGCCCTTGCAGCTGTAGTTGCCGCCCGAGAGCACGCCCTGGGCCTGGCCGGGGCTGGTGATGAACGAACCACCGGAGTCGCCGCCCTCGGCGCACACCTTGACCTGGGTGAGGCCGTTCACCTGTTCGCCCGGGTACTGCACGGTGACGTTCTTGGCTTCGATCACGCCGCAATGCAGGCCCGTGGTGCGGCCCGAACGGCAGACGGCGGCGCCGATCGGTGCTTCGGTGCTGCCGCGCACAACGATGTCGCTTCCGCTGTAGCCATCCACCACCGGCTGCAGCGTGTGGTTATTGTCCACCTGCACCCAGGCGCGGTCCGCGCCAGGGAAGTTGGACGCCGCGAAGGCGCCGATCTGGCTCACGGTGCGGCGGTTGACCGCCACGAAGACGCGGTCGCCCGCCGCGCCGCAATGGCCCGCGGTGGCGAAGCCCTGTGCGCCCTGCCGGGTGACGGCGAAGCCGACCGAGCAGTAGTAGTAGTTGCTGCCGTCGTTGGACAGGTACTCGCTGCCGCCCTGCAGCGTGGCCAGCGGGCGCGGTGCCGAGGCCATGGTCTCGAAGCGCACGGTGCCGGCGTCGGCACCACTGGCGGCGACGAAGTCGACGGCCGCCTGCTCGCCGCCCGGCGCGATGTTCACCGTGACGCTGTTGTTGCGCACGTCCACGAACCAGCCGTACACGCCGTGCGGGGCCCTGGCGCCGCGCTGCGTCAGCTTATCGAGCTCGCGCTTGGACTCACCGAGCGCCGCGAGGCTGTGGCGCACGCTGCGGATCTCCGTGTCGGCGGGGCCGCGCTGAGGCTGCAGCGAGGTGCTGGCCACGACCAGCTGGTAATGGCCGTTGGCCTTGCGCTCGAGCCAGCTGCCGGCGAAACGGTCGCCCTGCGCATTGGCGAGCTGGCGCTCGAGCTGCAGCGCCTGGCGCTCGACCTTCAGATACTGGGCCAGCTGGCCCGGGGCGAGGCCGAGGTCACGCTGCAGGGCCTCGCGCACGGCGGCCGGCACGCTGTTCTCGTGCGGCGCCGCCGAAGCGGACATCGCGGCGAACAGCGCGAGGGGGGAGAGAACGATGAGGCCGCGTTTGGCCCAGGTGGCGAACTTACGCATCTGCTTACTCCTGTCGAGAAAAGATCGAAGGCGCAGGACCTGCCGTGGGGGCGTCTGGTCAGCAGGCGGGGCGGGCCCGGCACCCCGATCCTCGCACATAAATGAACCAGGTTCATTTGCTGGTTTCGCACGAGGATCTGAGTGGATGGCGCAGGGCCTGCGCGTGCACCGCGGGACAGACTGGCGCCAACTCGCCAGCGGAGCCCGCAGATGCCAGCACAATCCCGGTTCGATATCGCCCACACGCCCAAGCACATCATCCAACGGGGCGTGGACCGATGCGCGTGCTTCCGGCACAGAGGTGATTACCGGCAGTCCCTGGACGAACTAGGGCAGGCCGCCAAGCGACACGGCTGCGCGATCCATGCCTACGTGCTGATGAACAACCATGTCCATCTCCTGGTGACGGCAGCCGAGGACGGCGCCACACGCCGGATGATGCAGCAGCTCGGCACCCGCTACGTCCGCTACTTCAACGCCCGCCATGAACGCACCGGCACGCTGTGGGAGGGTCGCTTCCGCTCCTGCCTCATCGATTCCGAACGCTACTTCCGACCCGGCGAAGGATCCCCTGGTCCGGCAGCGGGCCTACTCGGCGCTCGTTGCCGCGGGCATCAGCGACGACGACCGCGACCAGCTTCGCCGCTACACCCAGCAGGGCCGCGCCTGGGGTTCAGCGGCATTCCAGGCCAGCGTCGAGCAAGTCCTGGGGCATCCCGCGGGCTTGCGCCACCGCGGCAGGCAATGCAAATGACCCTGGTTCATTTGAGGCGCCCTTGCCGTTCGTTGACCAGGCTGTCCACCACGGCCGGGTCCGCCAGCGTGGAGGTGTCGCCCAGGGCGGCGCGGTCGACGCCGTCGGGGCCGGCCTCGGCGATCTTGCGCAGGATGCGCCGCATGATCTTGCCGCTGCGCGTCTTCGGCAGGCCCGGCGCCCACTGCAGCCAGTCGGGCGCCGCGATCGGGCCGATGTCCTTGCGCACGTGCGCCACCAGCTCCGTGCGCAGCGCGTCGGTCGGCTCGATGCCGGCCTTCAGCGTCACGTAGGCATAGATGCCCTGGCCCTTGATGTCGTGCGGCGCACCGACCACGGCCGCCTCGGCCACGGCCGGGTGGCCGACCAGCGCGCTCTCCACCTCTGCCGTGCCCATGCGGTGGCCGGAGACGTTGATGACGTCGTCCACGCGCCCGGTGATCCAGTAATAGCCATCGGCATCGCGCCGGCAGCCGTCGCCGGTGAAGTACGTGCCCGGATAGGTCTTGAAGTAGGTGTCGATAAAGCGCTGGTGGTCGCCATACACCGTGCGCATCTGGCCCGGCCAGGAATCGAGCAGCACCAGGTTGCCCTCGGTGGCGCCCTCCAGCCGCTTGCCCTCCGCATCCGCCAGCGCAGGCTGCACGCCGAAGAACGGCCGCGTGGCCGAGCCGGGCTTGGTGGCCACCGCGCCCGGCAGCGGCGAAATCAGGATGCCGCCGGTCTCGGTCTGCCACCAGGTATCCACGATCGGGCAACGCTCGTCGCCGACCACGCGGTGGTACCACTCCCAGGCCTCGGGGTTGATGGGCTCGCCGACGGTGCCCAGCAGGCGGATGGATTTCCGCGAGCTGCGCTTCACCGGCGCATCGCCCTCGCGCATCAGTGCGCGAATGGCGGTGGGTGCGGTGTAGAAAATGGTGACCTGGTGCTTGTCCACCGCTTCCCAGAAGCGGCCGGTGTCGGGATAGCTCGGAACGCCCTCGAACATCACCGTGGTGGCCCCGTTGGCGAGCGGCCCGTAGACGACGTAGCTGTGGCCGGTGACCCAACCGACGTCGGCCGTGCACCAGAACACGTCGTCGTCCTTGAGGTCGAACACGCACTCGTGCGTGTAGCTGGCCCAGGTGAGGTAGCCGCCGGTGGTGTGCAGCACGCCCTTGGGTTTGCCGGTGCTGCCGGAGGTGTAGAGGATGAACAGCGGGTCCTCGGCGTCCATCGCTGGCGCTTCATGGGTGGCGGGCTGCGAAGACACCACCGCGTCGTACCAGCGGTCGCGCGGCATCTGCATCGGAACGCCGCCGCCGGTGTGGCGCACCACCAGCACGGTTTCCACCGTGTTGGTGCCGGGCTTGCGCAGGGCCTCGTCCACGTTGGCCTTGAGCGGGATGGCCTTGCCGCCGCGCAGGCCTTCGTCGGCGGTGATGACGAGCTTGCTGGCGCAGTCGGCGATGCGGTTGGCGATGGAGTCGGGCGAGAAGCCGCCGAACACCACCGAGTGGATCGCGCCGATGCGCGCGCAGGCCAGCATCGCCACCGCGGCCTCCGGAATCATCGGCAGGTACAGCGTGACGCGGTCGCCCTTCACCACGCCCAGCGCGGTGAGCGCATTCGCCAGGCGGCAGACTTCGGCGTGCAGCTCGCGGTAGCTGATGCGGCGCGAGGGCGTCTTCGGGTCGTCGGCTTCCCAGATGATCGCGGTCTTGTCGCCGCGCTGGGCCAGGTGCCGATCGAGGCAGTTCACGCTGACGTTGAGCTGGCCGTCGGCGTACCAGCGGATGTGGAAGTCTTCGAGCGCGAAGCTGGTGTCCTTCGCACGCGTGTACGGCTTCGACCACTTAAGACGGCGGCCGACCTGGCTCCAGAAGGCCTCGGGGTCGCGCAGGGATTCGGCGTAGAGGCGATCGTAGTCGGCGCGCTTGAGCGCGGCGGCGGCCTCGAAGGCGGCGGGAACGGGATGGATGCGGTCGGACATGGGGACTCCTGCGGCCGGTGGCCGCACGCTGCCTGGCTCAAGGTTACCCGCGTCGGGTGCCGCCGACCATGCTTGGCCGCGCGTTTCCCCGACGAATCAGACCATCGTCCAAGCAAGTCTTTCCGGCTTCGGCCCATGGGTAATGGCCCCGCCCGCCGGTCACAGACTCGGCCCGCCATCGTGGCCAGCGGCTGATGATCCCGGGCGACCCGATGAAGAACCCGGTCCACGAACTCTTCATCCGGGCGCTGTGGCCGGTGCTGCGTTTCGGGCTTTACTTCCTGTTCTATGGCCAGGGCTGGCTGGTGCTGCCCTGGCCCGGTCTCCCACAGGAGGCGCTCACCAATCGGTGGGGCGGTAGTCCTTCAGGAACTGGCCCCAGACGTGGGTGCCGGTGTTGAAGCCGTCGATGATGGGATCGACGATGCGCGCCGCGCCATCGACGATGTCCAGCGGCGGGTGGAAGCGCTCCTCGCGGGTCTTGCGCTCGGCGATCTCCAGCGGATCCTCGTCGGTCACCCAGCCGGTGTCCACCGCGTTCATGTGGATGCCGTCGCCGTGGTAATCGGCGGCCGAGGTGCGCGTCATCATGTTCAGCGCGGCCTTGGCCATGTTGGTGTGCGGGTGCCGGGTGGTCTTGAAGTTGCGGTAGAACTGCCCCTCCATCGCCGACACGTTGACGATGTGCTTGTCGCGCTCGGGCGTGCGCAGCATCAGCGGCTTCAGCCGCGCATTGATCAGGAAGGGCGCGATGGCGTTCACCAGCTGCACTTCCAGCAGCTCCACCGACGGCACCTCGTGCATCTGCAGGCGCCAGGAGTTGCGGCCGCGCAGGTCCACCTGCTGCAGATCGGCGTCCAGGCGGCCCTTGGGGAACAGGTGCTGCTGGCCCAGCAGCTCCTCGGCCAGCAGCGGCACCTGCGACAGTTCGGCGGCGCGCACCAGGCCCGGCGCGGCGGCCGCATCGTGCACCAGCGCGTTGCCGTCGGGCACGATGTCGTAGCCGCGCAGGCCTTCGTAGCTGCCCAGCAGCTTGCGCACGTGTTCGGGCATGTCGGAGTGCGCGGCGGTTTCACCGGCGATCATGTGGGCGTAGAACGCCGGCGGGCGGCGCACCGTCTGGCAGGCGTTGTTGATGATGAAGTCGAGCCGGTCGCGCGTGGCCAGCAGGGTCTGGCAGAAGGCCTCGACGCTGGGCGTATGGCGCAGGTCCAGGCCGAACACTTCAAGCCGGTGGCCCCACTCGGCGAAGTCGGGTTCTTCCGCGTAGCGCGCGGCCGAGTCGCGCGGGAAGCGCGTGGTGACGATCAGCGAGGCGCCGGCGCGCAGCAGCTTCAGGCCGGCCTGATAGCCGATCTTGACGCGGCCGCCGGTGAGCAGCGCAACGCGGCCGGTGAGGTCGGCGGTCTCGGTGCGCTTGTGGAAATTGAAGTCGGCGCAGGCCGGGCACATCTGGTCGTAGAAGTGGTGGATGCGCGTGTACTTTTCCTTGCACACGTAGCAGTGCTGCGGCTCGATGGTCTCGCGCGC
>LNFM01027713.1_pt1 | contig 11035 bp, 14 predicted proteins | sample 596031 | NCBI WGS metagenome assembly LNFM01 (sample SAMN04254537, study PRJNA301005) | activated carbon metagenome | isolation source: dual media filters at the Ann Arbor, Michigan drinking water treatment plant | place: USA: Ann Arbor | reverse complement strand
TTTCAGGCGCACCCGTTTGTCCTTACCGATTTCAGGAGCCCACCATGGCTGTTCAGCAAAACAAAAAGTCCCCTTCCAAGCGCGGCATGCACCGCTCGCACAACGCCTTGAACGTGCCGGGCATTGCCGTGGAGCCGACCACCGGTGAAATCCACCTGCGCCACCACATCAGCCCCAACGGTTTCTACCGGGGCCGCCAGGTGCTGAAGAACAAATCCGAAGCCTGACGTGTGGGTTCGCCTTTGGCCTCGTTGCGTCATGCGCTCGGGGTCAGGCGGACTCGACAGGCCCAGGCCCGCATGTTCCATGCGGGCTTTTTTCATGGACGGGGCACCTGCCGTGCCCGCCTCAGGAACTTGAGATGATCACCATTGCCGTGGATTGCATGGGTGGGGATGTCGGTCCGGGCGTCACCATGCCCGCCTGTCAAGCCTTTCTCGCCAGCCACCCGCAGGCCCAGCTCTTGCTGGTGGGAAAGCCTGATGTGTTCCGGGCCTGGCCTCAGTTGCTCAACAACGTGCGCTGCACCGTTGTACCGGCGACGGAAGTTGTTGGTATGGACGATTCGGTGGAAATTGCACTTCGCCGCAAGAAAGACTCGTCCATGCGGGTGTCCATCAATCAGGTGAAGGACGGTCTGGCTCAGGCGGTGGTTTCTGCGGGCAACACCGGCGCACTGATGGCCATCGCCCGTTATGTGCTCAAAACCATGGATGGCATTGATCGCCCAGCCATTGCCACACAAATGCCCAACGCCCGCGGTGGCGCCACCACGGTGCTTGATTTGGGGGCCAACGTCGATTGTTCTGCAGAGCACCTTCTGCAGTTTGCAGTCATGGGATCTGCCTTGGTGGCTGCGGCCACCGGACGACGCGAACCCAGCGTGGGCTTGTTGAATGTGGGCGAAGAGGTCATCAAAGGCAGCGAAGTGATCAAAAAAGCGGGTGTTTTGCTCCGAAATGCAGCCAACACTGGCGATTTGAACTTTTTCGGCAATGTCGAGGGTGACGATATCTTCAAAGGAACGACCGACATCGTGGTGTGCGACGGCTTCGTGGGCAACGTTGCTTTGAAGGCCAGTGAGGGACTGGCTTCGATGATCAGTGGTTTCCTTCGGGAAGAGTTTTCCAGCAGTATTTTCCGGAAAGTGGCGGCCATTGTTGCCTATCCAGTCCTAAGATCGTTCAAAAATCGCGTAGATCATCGGCGGTACAACGGGGCTGCGTTGTTGGGTCTGCAAGGACTCGTCTTCAAGAGTCACGGATCGGCAGACGCCTTTGCGTTCGAACAGGCGCTGCGGCGGGCTTATGATGCGGCCCACAACCATTTGCTGGACAACGTGCGAGAACGCATTGCACACGCGCAGCAGCTGATGTCGCCTGAGTCGCTGCCCAGCGAGCTTAAAAGCATCCCGACACTCTGACCCGTTTTGCCCGCATCACCGGCACCGGCAGTTGCCTGCCGCCGAACCGCCTGACCAACGCCGACATGGTGGACATGCTGGCCCAACGTGGTGTGGAAACCAGCGACGACTGGATCGTGGAGCGCACCGGCATCCGGGCGCGCCACTTCGCTGCAGATGACATGTTTGCGAGCGATCTCGCTGCGGTGGCCTGCCGTGAGGCCATGGCTGCGGCGGGTGTGCTGCCGGCCGACGTCGACCTGATCATCGTCGCCACGTCGACGCCCGACATGGTTTTCCCTTCGACGGCCGCGCTGCTTCAGCACAAGCTGGGCATTGCGGGCTGCCCGGTGTTCGATGTGCAGGCGGTCTGCAGCGGCTTTATTTATGCACTCACCGTGGCCGATGCCTTGATCCAGTCGGGCACCGCGCACAAGGCGCTTGTGGTCGGTGCCGAAGTGTTCAGCCGCATCCTGGATTTCAACGACCGTACGACGTGTGTGCTGTTTGGTGATGGCGCCGGTGCGGTGATGCTGGAGGCATCCGACAAGCCCGGCATCCTTGCCACCGACATCCACGCCGACGGCAAACACTCGGGCATCCTGTGTGTGCCCGGGCACGTGTCGGGTGGCTCGATCCTCGGCGACCCGTTGCTCAAGATGGACGGCCAGTCGGTTTTCAAGCTGGCGGTGGGTGTGCTCGAAGACACCGCGCGTGCGGTGCTCGCCAAAGCCGGAAAAACGGCCGAAGACGTGGACTGGCTCATTCCGCACCAGGCCAACATCCGCATCATGCAAAGCACGGCGCGCAAGCTCAAGTTGCCGATGGACAAGGTGGTGGTGACTGTCGATCAGCACGGCAACACGTCGGCCGCATCGATACCTCTGGCGCTGGACCATGCGGTGCGACAGGGGCAGGTGAAGCGAGGCGACACCCTCATGCTCGAAGGCGTGGGGGGTGGCTTCACCTGGGGCTCCGTGCTGCTGGATTTCTGAACAGATCCGCTCAGGGGCTTCTTCAGCACAAGACCAATTGAAGATCACATGAAGAATTTTGCGTTTGTATTTCCCGGCCAGGGCTCACAGGCTGTGGGCATGCTCGATGCCTGGGGTGATCACCCCGAGGTGCAGAGCACGCTGTCCGAAGCATCGGATGCGCTGAATCAAGACGTGGGACAAATGATCCACGAAGGCCCGAAGGATCTGTTGTCCCTCACGACCAACACCCAGCCGGTGATGCTGGTCGCGGGCGTGGCCTCGTGGCGTGTCTGGCGCGCCGAGGGAGGTGCCTTGCCGTCGGTATTGGCGGGTCATTCCCTGGGCGAATACGCAGCGCTGGTCGCGTCAGGCGTGTTGACGCTGGCGCAGGCCGCGCCACTCGTGCGTTTTCGCGCTGCAGCCATGCAAGACGCCGTGCCGGTGGGTACCGGTGCCATGGCTGCGATCCTCGGTATGGACGCGCCGAGCGTGATCGCTGGTTGTGCGCAGGCCCAAGCCGCGTTTGGTGCGGGCAGTGGTGAGGTGGTTGAAGCGGTGAACTTCAATGACCCGGCGCAAACCGTGATTGCGGGCAGCAAGGCGGCGGTCGACAAAGCCTGTGAGGTACTCAAGGCCAATGGCGCGAAGCGCGCGCTGCCATTGCTGGTGTCGGCGCCCTTCCATTCCAGCCTCATGAAGCCGGCCGCTGAACGGCTGAAAGAAAAACTTCAAAACACGGTGTTTTCCAACGCGCAGATCCCTGTAGTCAACAACATCGACGTGGCTGTTGAAACCGACGCAGACCGCATCCGCGATGCGCTGTACCGCCAATCGTTTGGCCCGGTGCGCTGGGTGGAGTGCGTGCGGGCCATCAAGGCGCGCGGCGTTGACACGATCATCGAATGCGGTCCGGGCAAGGTGCTCGCGGGATTGGTCAAGCGCATCGACCCCGAACTCACGGGCATTGCCCTGTACGACCCGGCCACACTGGTCGATGTCAAAACTTCTTTGGCCTGAGCGCAGGAGAACACCATGTCCGAAGCGAAATTCTCGGGCCAGGTGGCCCTGGTCACCGGCGCCTCGCGCGGCATTGGCGCGGCGATCGCACACGAGTTGGTCGCACGTGGTCTGATCGTGATCGGCACTGCCACCAGCGACGAAGGCGCGGCGAAAATCTCGGCAAATCTGACCGCTGTTGCCGGCGCGGCCGTGGGTTGCCGTGGAGTCAAACTGGACGTGAACGATGCCGCATCGGCTGAAGCACTCATCGATGATGTCGTCAAGACCCATGGCGGGTTGCAGGTGCTGGTGAACAACGCGGGCATCACCCGCGACATGCTGGCCATGCGCTTGAAAGACGACGACTGGGACGCCGTGCTTGATACCAACCTCAAGGCCGTGTTCCGAATGAGCCGCGCGGTGATCCGTCCCATGATGAAGCAGCGATATGGCCGAATCATCAGCATCACCAGCGTGGTGGGAGCGTCGGGCAACGCAGGCCAGGCCAACTACGCGGCGGCCAAAGCTGGTGTGGCGGGTATGACTCGCGCCCTCGCTCGTGAGCTCGGCAGCCGCAATATCACTGTGAACTGTGTGGCGCCCGGCTTTATCGAAACCGATATGACGGCCTCTCTGCCCGAAGAACAGCAACGCGCCTTGTTGGGTCAGATCCCCCTCGGGCATCTTGGCAAACCGGCCGACATCGCGCATGCGGTGTCTTACCTGGCAAGCCCCCATGCTTCTTACGTGACGGGCCAGGAGCTGCATGTCAACGGTGGCATGTTCATGTCCTGAGGAAGAACGCCATTCAACCTTGTCGAATCGCCGCGCCAGCCGCCCGGCGGGCCATCTGGGGAGACCTCCCTAGCCCGAACCACCCTCAGAGGGACTTATGAGCGATATCGAAGCACGTGTTAAGAAAATCATTGCCGAACAACTCGGTGTGGAAGAGGGTCAGGTCACCAATGAAAAGGCTTTTGTGGCCGACCTCGGCGCCGACTCCCTGGACACTGTCGAATTGGTGATGGCTCTTGAGGACGAATTCGGTATTGAGATCCCCGACGAAGACGCCGAGAAAATCACGACGGTGCAAAACGCCATCGATTACGCGATGGCCCACCAGAAGGCGTGATTGTCTATTTGCATGCGCTTGCTCCTGACCCGGGCATCGCGTCCACTGGGCGCCGCGCTCGTGGTGTACGACACCAAGCATGGGGGAACTGAATGAGCCGTCGTCGCGTTGTCGTGACCGGCCTGGGATGCATCAGCCCCGTGGGCAATACGGTGCAGGATGCCTGGGCCAACCTGTTGGCCGGGCGCTCCGGCATTGACCTGATCACCCGGTTTGATGCTTCCAGCTTTGCCTGCAAGATCGCCGGCGAGGTCAAGGGCTTCGATATCGAGTCCTACATGAGCGCCAAAGAGGCGCGCACGATGGACACTTTTATCCACTTTGGTGTCGCTGCGGCCCACCAGGCCGTGATCGACTCGGGCTTGCCCCTGGGCGATGCACTGGATGAAGAGACCGCCATCCGGATTGGCTGCATCATCGGTTCGGGCATCGGTGGCTTGCCACTGATCGAGGAGACTCACGCCGAATTGGTCAGCCGCGGTCCACGTCGCATCTCGCCGTTTTTCGTGCCCGCTTCAATCATCAACATGATCGCTGGCCACGTGTCCATGCGGTACGGCTTCAAGGGCCCGAACCTCGCTGTGGTCACGGCATGTACCACGGGACTGCACTGCATCGGCGAAGCTGCACGCAAGATCGAGTATGGCGACGCTGATGTGATCATTGCCGGCGGCTCCGAAGCCACTGTGTCTCCTTTGGGTGTGGGTGGCTTTGCCGCCATGCGCGCCCTGTCCACACGCAACGACGATCCCGCCACGGCCTCCCGTCCCTGGGACAAGGACCGCGACGGATTTGTGCTCGGCGAAGGTGCCGGCGTGATGGTGCTCGAGGAGTATGAGTTTGCCAAGGCGCGTGGCGCACGCATTTATGCTGAACTCTCCGGATACGGCATGAGCGCCGACGCCGGGCACATGACGGCTCCGAGCATGGACGGCCCCCGGCGCGCCATGGTCAGCGCACTTCGCAACGCCGGCCTGAATGCAGATCAGGTGGACTACCTCAATGCGCACGGAACCTCGACACCCTTGGGGGATCTGAACGAGACGAATGCAATCAAGGCCGCTCTGGGTGATCACGCTTCCAAGGTGGTGGTGAATTCCACCAAATCGATGACGGGTCACCTGTTGGGCGGCGCTGGCGGCATTGAAAGTGTGTTCACCGTGCTCGCCTTGCATCACCAGAAAAGTCCCCCGACCATCAACATCTTTAGCCAAGACCCGGAGTGCGACCTGGACTACTGTGCCAACACGGCACGGGACATGAAGATCGACGTGGCTGTGAAGAACAACTTTGGCTTTGGTGGCACAAACGGTTCGCTCGTCTTCAGTCGCGCTTGAACTCACCGATCGCTCTTATCCGCCCACAACTCCATGCGCAACGCCCCATCCGTGATGTATCCGGTGGGGCGTTGCGCCTTTCAGGTCTGGCTGCAGGGTTTTGTGGGTTTTGTCAGTGCGGCGGTGTGCGTGATGTTTCTGCGCGAAACAAGTTTTCAGTCGATCGAGCCGTGGCAATGGCGCCTGCAAGCTCTGCTCGTTCCCGGTCTGCTGATCTGGTTGGCATGGGCGCTTCGCAGCTGGCTTGTGTCATCCCAGGGCACGTTGCATTGGCAGCCAGCGCAAGCGCTGAGCGATGGAAATGTTGGTGCGTGGTCGTGGAAAGATCAATACAGCGCCGAGCCTTTGACGTTGTTGGAGGTCGAGCGTGTGCTCGATTTGCAAGACTGGATGCTGCTTCGTTCGCGCTCGACCACGGGCGACCAACGCTGGTTGTGGGTGGAGCGACTCGGTTCCCCCGCGCGTTGGGGCGATCTGCGCCGCGCGTTGGTGTTCAGTCGATCCTGATCGTTGTGCAACGGGTGCCCCACTGCGCGAGTGCGGGTCAAGCGTCCAACTGCACTTCGTTATCCACCCCGTGGGGTATATTTCCGCGCGCATGACTCCCGAAGACCACACTGCTCCCCCGCCCCCCGACAGCGACGTCATGTTGGTGCAGCGCACATTGGGCGGCGAGCAACGCGCGTTCGAGTTGCTTGTCATCAAGTACCAGCGTCGCGTCGAGCGGCTGATCGGACGGATGGTGAGGGATTCCGACCTCGTTCAAGACATTGCGCAAGAAACCTTCATCCGCGCCTACCGGGCTCTGGCGCAATTTCGAGGCGATGCGCAGTTCTATACCTGGCTGTACCGGATCGCTGTGAACACGGCGAAAAAGCAACTGATGGAGCTCAAGCGCGATCCTCTGGTTTTTCAGTCCCAGATGAAATCCTCGGATGACGATGAAACTTCCTCGTCAGAACGCGAACTAAATTTCAACGCGGCAGACACCGAGACGCCCGAGGCGGTGCTGGCCAGCAAGGAAATCGCCCAAGCGGTCAATGCAGCCATGGATGCGCTGCCGGAAGAGTTGCGAATGGCGATCACCCTTCGGGAAATCGAGGGCATGAGCTACGAGGAAATCGCGCAAACGCTGGAATGCCCGATTGGAACGGTTCGTTCGCGGATTTTTCGCGCTCGCGAGGCGATTTCGGGACGCATCAAGCCGATGCTGGAGCGCCAGACAGGTAAACGCTGGTGAGAGCGTTGCGAAGAGATGCCCACGAGCTGGGTCGAATGCATTGCACATGGGGAAATGAATCATGAATGCCGAACAACACCGCAACCCGTTGACGGAAGACAGGGCGATTTCGTCCAACCAGAGCGTGGGCACGGACCATTTGTTGTCGGCCATGGCCGACGGTGAGGTTGACCCGGCCGAGTTCGATGCCTTCATGTCTTCACTGGGCGACAGTGCCGATGCTCTTTCCAGCTGGCATGCCTATCAGGTGGTCGGGGATGTTCTTCGAGGAAATGACGATCCCCTCGGTGGTACGTCGCCAGGCGATTTTCTGGCTGCTGTCCGAGCTGGTCTTGGAACTCAAGGCGCGGGGATGGATACGACCGCTCGATCGCCGGATCAGCCGGTGGTGCATGCAATCAAGCCCGCCCGTGCCGAGGCGGCGAATGATGCGGTCTTCCGCTGGAAGCTGGTGGCGGGGTTCGCTTCATTGGCTGCCGTGATGGCGGTGAGCTGGAGTGTGGTCTCTGGTTTTGGGGCTGGCGCGGATGGCATTACCGGTGCCGAGTTCGCCTCGGCCGCACCGAACGCGGTGTCAACGCCTGCGGCAGCGCAACCGCCGATCGTTGCGACGCTGACCGCCCCTGCATCGACCATACCGGTGGCGGTCAACACCGGCCAGGGTGTGTTGATTCGCGATGCGCAACTCGAAGCCTTGCTGGCCGAGCATCGTCACCATGGTGGCATGTCGGCTTTGCAGATGCCTTCCGGGTTCCTTCGCAATGCGACTTACGAAGCAGCGGGACGTTGAGCAACCATGATGTCGAACTTCATTGATGTGCCCCGAGGCATGCCTTCCGTTGCGCTACCCGTGTCGAAGTTTGCACCCCCACACCACTCACGCTTGAGTCTGTCGCGTTGGCGCCCCGTCGGCGCTATGGCGCTGCTTGCGACGGGCTTGCTGCTGGGCAGCTCTGCCTTGTCCCAGACGGGTACCGCTAGTCAGACAAGCACGCGCACCGTGAACGAATGGCTCAGCCGCATGCACGAGGCTTCGCGCCAACGCGCTTACACCGGCACTTTGGTGGTGTCAGCGGGAGCCAGCATGTCGGCCTCAAAGATCTGGCATGTGTGTGACGGGTCGCAGCAAATGGAGCGAGTCGACACCCTCACCGGGACACCTCGAACAACCATCCGGCGCAACAGTGACGTCATCACCTTCGAGCCGGAGACCAAGACGGCGTTCGTTGAAAAGCGCGAATCGCTGGGGATGTTTCCGGAGTTGTTGCGCGCCCCAAGCAATCTGATTCCCCAGTTCTATGCTGCCAGGGAGACGGGTATTCAGCGAGTGGCGGGACACCTGGCTGACATGGTTGAAATACTGCCCAGGGACGATTTGCGCTTCGGGTATCGCATCTGGTCTGAGCGACAAACAGGTCTCGTGGTGAAGTTGCAGACGCTGGGTGAACAAGGCGCGGTGCTGGAGCAAATGTCGTTTTCCGAACTTCAACTGGACGCTGCTGTCAGCATGGACAAGCTACAAAAGCTCATGAAAGACACGCGTGGCTATGAGGTGCACAAGCCGCTGCTCAAAAAAACAACTGCCGAAGCCGAAGGTTGGCGCTTGAAAGAGCCAGTGCCCGGGTTCACCGCCATGAGTTGCCACACGCGCGACGTCGGCACGGCCCAGGCGCCTGGCACTGCGCCGATGCAGTGGGTGTTCTCCGACGGGCTGGCTTCGGTGTCCTTGTTTGTTGAGCCCTTTGACGCTCAACGCCATGGCCAGGAAAAGACGGCTGCGGTCGGCGCAACACACTCGTTCAGCAAACGCGTGGGTGATCATTGGTTGACGGTGCTGGGCGAAGTGCCCCCGCCGACATTGCGCCGCTTTGCCCTTGCGCTGGAACGAACGCGCTGAACCTGCCAGACTTGTTTTTTTGCAAGCTCGACCGCAGCTGAGCGGCATTCGGCAAACTTGCTCATCGCCTGATTTGCCATTTATGAGTGTGTAAAGGATCACCATGACGCACCTGAAACGTATTCGAAAGCCCCTGCTGGCCATGACCGCATCTGCCGCTCTGGCAGCCATGGGAACGGCCGCCCTCATCCTGCACGCGCCGCTGTCGGCACAAACCGCTGTCGTGCCGGTGGTGCCCCCAGCGGCCAGCGTTCGAGGCCTTCCCGATTTCACCGATCTCGTGGATCTGGTGGGCCCGTCCGTGGTCAATATCCGGACCCTGGAGCGTGCTGCTGTTGCGCGTCCGGGCGCCGGCGGTGCGCCCGACGAACAGATGCTGGAATTCTTCAAGCGTTTCGGCATTCCTGTGCCCGCGTCAGGAACGAGGCCCTTCCGAAGAGGCGCAGCCTCGTGGTGTGGGCTCTGGCTTCATCCTCAGTGCTGACGGTTTGATCATGACCAACGCGCACGTCGTTGAGGGTGCAGACGAATTGCTGGTGACCTTGCCCGACAAACGCGAATTCAAGGCGCGCGTGGTCGGCGCTGACAAGCGCACCGATGTGGCGGTGGTGAAGATCGAAGCCACCGGCCTTTCTCCGGTGAAGATTGGAGACGTGAACCGCCTTCGGGTCGGCGAGTGGGTGATGGCCATTGGCTCGCCCTTCGGTCTGGAGAACACCGTTACTGCCGGCATCGTGAGTGCCAAGCAGCGGGACACCGGTGACTTCTTACCCTTTATCCAGACCGACGTAGCCATCAACCCTGGCAACTCGGGTGGTCCGCTCATCAACATGAGCGGTGAGGTGATCGGCATCAACAGCCAGATCTACTCTCGCTCTGGTGGCTTTCAGGGCATCTCGTTCGCCATTCCGATCGACGAGGCGGTGAGGGTATCTGACCAACTCAGAACCACTGGCCGTGTGACCCGCGGGCGCATCGGCGTGCAGATTGATCAAGTGAGCAAGGATGTGGCCGATTCGCTGGGTCTGGGCGCTGCCAAGGGTGCACTGGTGCGCGGCGTGGAACCCGAGTCGCCTGCGGCCAAGGCAGGCGTGGAGCCGGGCGACATCATCTTGAAGTTCGATGGCAAGACCATTGAAAAGTCGGTGGACCTGCCGCGCTTTGTGGGCAACACCAAGCCTGGGAACAGAAGCACCATGACTGTGCTGCGCCGTGGTGCTCAGAGGGACCTGACGATTACGGTGGCGGAGCTGGAGCCTGAGAAGCCGGAGGTGAAAGCGGCAGCACCGGAGCCAGCGAAGCCCCAAGCCAGCAATGCGGTGCAGTCGCTGGGACTCGCTCTGGCCGAGCTGACTGCTGCTGAAAAGAAAGAGCTCAACCTCAAGGGTGGAGTGCGCATCGCCTCGGCTGAGGGCCCTGCGGCACGCGCCGGCTTGCGTGAGGGTGACGTGATTGTTGCCATCGCCAACACGGACACGGCAACGGTCAAGGACATGGAGGCGGCGTTGGGCAAGATAGACAAGTCGCGGCCGGTGAACGTTTTGTTCCGTCGTGGTGAATGGGCGCAATACGCTGTCATCCGCCCGCAGCGCTGAGAACGCCTGGCTCTGGCCGCTGCTCGGAGCAAACCAAAACCTCCAGACCCCATGGATCTGGGGGTTTTTTTGAGGGTGGCCGATTCGCCACAGTGTGCGGACCCCGCTGGACGGGCGTCGAGGTGAATGATAGTCAGTGGATGCTCACTATCAAATGTCTTGTGTTGACCGATTTCGCTAAAATGGGCTCGTTTCTGATGACATTCAAGCCCTCACATGCCGAACTCCCCCACGATGTGGGAGACGCGTCGAAAGTCTTGAAGTCGTCCACAGCCGTTCCACAAGTTTCCCCGTCATCTTGTGGATATGTTGTGCATAAAGTTCACGTTGCTGCGTTGCAACAGGGGGCTGATGGTGGTTCTGTGGTGTGCATTCCGGGCTTTTTGCCTACAATGAAACCCCAACTATCGCAGTTGCCATTGATTGTTGGTTACGGGCGCGTCAGCAGCTGACGCG
>LNFM01012624.1_pt1 | contig 11035 bp, 8 predicted proteins | sample 596031 | NCBI WGS metagenome assembly LNFM01 (sample SAMN04254537, study PRJNA301005) | activated carbon metagenome | isolation source: dual media filters at the Ann Arbor, Michigan drinking water treatment plant | place: USA: Ann Arbor | reverse complement strand
GGATCAAGCTGCTGACAGTGCCCTACCGCTTCCTGTTCCCGGCGATCACGCTGTTCTGCTGCATCGGCGTCTACACCCTGAACAACAACAACTTCGACGTCTTCATGACGGCGATCTTCGCGGTCATCGGCTACCTCTTTTACAAGCTCAAGTGTGAGCCGGCGCCCTTGCTGCTCGGCTTCATCCTCGGCCCGATGATGGAAGAGAACCTGCGGCGTGCGCTGCTGCTCTCGCGCGGCGACTGGAGCACCTTCGTGACCCGGCCGCTGTCGGCCACGCTGCTGGTGGCCTCGGTGCTGATGATCGTGGTCGTGATGCTGCCCTCGATCAAGAGCAAGCGCGAGGTCGCCTTCAAGGACGCCGACTGAACCCATGCCGCAGCGCGCGCGCTGCGCGCCCGAGGCCTTGAACGGAGCCCTGGTGGCTCCGTTCTTGTTCCGGCCCTGCAAGCCTGCAGGCGGCTGCCTAGAATCACCGGTCCGGTGCCACACGGCGGCGCCCCCTCCTCCCGGAAGCTCTCTCCCCATGTCATTCCCCTTCAACTGGAGTGCCGGCTACCCCAGCCAGCGCCTGCCCGTCTTCGGGCGCAACCTCGTGTCGACCTCGCACCCGCTGGCCGCCCAGGCCGGTCTGCAGATCCTGAGGCAAGGCGGCAATGCGGTCGATGCCGCGGTCGTCACCGCCGCGGTGATGACGGTGGTCGAGCCCGTCAGCAACGGCCTCGGCTCGGACTCCTTCTGCATCCTCTGGGACGGCCAGCAGCTCCACGGCCTGAATGCCAGCGGGCGGGCACCGCAGGCCTGGACGCCGGACTATTTCAAGGCCAAGTACGGCGCCGACGCGGTCAGCCCGCCCAAGCGCGGCTGGGACAGCGTCACCGTACCCGGTGCCGTGGCGAGCTGGGTCGCGTTGAGCGAGCGCTTCGGCAAACTGCCCTTCGCCGACCTGATGGCACCCGCGGTCGAGATCGCCGAGCGCGGGTATTCGGTGCCGATCGTCGTGCAGGAAAAGTGGGCTGCGGCCGCTCCTCTGCTCGCCAACGAACCCGGTTATGCCGCGGCCTTCATGCCGCGAGGCCGGGCGCCCCAGGTCGGCGAGCTGTTCCGCTTCGCCGACGCGGCGCGCTCGCTGCGCCTGATCGGCGAGACGCGCGGCGCTGCCTACTACGGCGGCGAGATCGCCGAGGCTGCTGCCCGCCACGCGCGCGAGCACGGCGGCGCGATCACGGTGGCCGACTTCGCCGCCTACCGCCCCGAATGGGTCGCACCGATCGGCAAGGACTACCGCGGCCACACCCTGCACGAGATCCCGCCGAATGGCCAGGGCATCGCCGCACTGATCGCACTCGGCATCCTCGAGCAATTCGACCTCGCCGGGCTCACCGTCGACGGCGTCGATTCGCAGCACCTGCAGATCGAGGCCATGAAGCTCGCCTTCGCCGACGTCTACCGCTACGTGGCCGAGCCGACCTGCATGGAAGTGACCGCCGAGCAGATGCTCGACCCGGCCTACCTCGCCTCGCGGGCCCGCCTGATCGACATGAAGCGTGCGCAGGACTTCGGCGCCGGCAACCCCGTCAAGGGCGGCACCATCTACCTCACCGCGGCCGACGAGAGCGGCATGATGGTGAGCTTCATCCAGAGCAACTACATGGGCTTCGGCTCGGGCGTGGTGGTGCCGGGCTACGGCCTGTCGATGCAGAACCGCGGCCATGCCTTCAACCTGCAGCCTGGCCATGCCAACGTCGTGGCCCCCGGCAAACGGCCCTTCCACACCATCATCCCGGCCTTCCTGACCAAGGACGGTGCGCCGGTGATGAGCTTCGGCGTGATGGGCGCCAACATGCAGCCCCAGGGCCACATGCAGACCCTGGTGCGCATGCTCGACTACCGCCAGCAGCCCCAGGCCGCCTGCGACGCCCCGCGCTGGCGCTACAACGAGGGCCTGGAGATCAACGTCGAGCGCCAGATGGACCCGGCCACGGTGCAGGGCCTGGCCGAGCGCGGCCACCGCATGGAGGTCATCAACGACAGCTACCAGGACTTCGGTGCCGGCCAGTTCATCTGGCGCCTGGGTGATCCGGCGGTCGAGGGTTATGTGGCGGCGAGCGACCCCCGCCGCGACGGGGCCGCGGTGGCGTTCTGAGCGTGTCCGCGCCGGCGCAGGCGCCGCTTCCCCCGCTGTGGCCGGGGCTCGCGCTGGCCCTGGCCGGCTCGATCGCCTTTTCGGGCAAGGCCATCATCGTCAAGCTGGCCTACCGGCATGGCGTCGATGCGGTGACCCTGATCATGTACCGCATGCTGTTCGCGCTGCCGCTGTTCCTGGCGCTGGCCTGGTGGGCCGGCCGCGGCAAGCCGGCGCTGAGCGCACGCGACTGGCGCGTGGTGGCCTTCCTGGGCTTCACCGGTTATTACCTCGCCAGCTTCCTCGACTTCGCGGGGCTGCAGTACATCAGCGCGAGCTTCGAGCGGTTGATCCTCTACCTCAACCCCACCCTGGTGCTGGCCTTGAGCGTGCTGCTGTTCAAGGCCAAGGTCAGCGGCCGGCAGTTGCTCGCGCTGGCGCTGAGCTACAGCGGCGTGCTGCTGGTGTTCGGCCACGAGGCGAGCCTGGCCGGCGCCGATGCCCTGTGGGGCGGCCTGCTGGTGTTCGGCAGCGCGGTGAGCTATGCGGTCTACCTTTGCTACAGCGGCGAGGAGGTCAAGCGCCTGGGCGCGCTGCGCCTGACCGGCCTGGCCAGCACCGTGGCCTGCGGCCTGTGCATCCTGCAGTTCCTGCTGCTGCGGCCGCTCTCGGCCATGCAGGTGGCACCCGAGGTGCTGTGGCTCTCGCTCCTCAATGCCACGCTCTGCACCTTCGCGCCCGTGCTGATGGTGATGATGGCAATCGAGCGCATCGGCGCGACACTCACTGCCCAGACCAGCATGGTCGGCCCGCTGTCGACCATCCTGATGGGCGTGTGGCTGCTCGGCGAGCCCTTCACCGCCTGGGTGCTGGCCGGTACCGTGCTGGTGCTCGGCGGGGTATGGATGCTCGCGAAGGCGCGCTGAACCGGATCGCAAACCAAGGAGACGACGATGGACCTGGGAATCGAAGGCAAGTGGGCGCTGGTGTGTGCAGCGAGCAAGGGCCTGGGCAAGGGCTGCGCACAGGCGCTGGTGGCCGAGGGCGTGAACGTGGTGATCACCGCGCGCGGCGCCGAGGCCCTGGAGGCCACGGCGGCCGAGTTGCGGGCACTCGGCCGCGGCGAGGTGCGGGCAGTCGCGGGCGACATCACCACGCCCGCGGGCCGCGCCGCGGCACTGGCGGCGTGTCCGCAGGTGGACATCCTGATCAACAACGCCGGTGGCCCGCCCCCTGGCGATTTCCGCGACTGGGACCGTGACATCTGGATCAAGGCGCTCGACGCGAACATGCTCACGCCGATCGAGCTGATCAGGTCGGTGGTCGATCCCATGCTCGCCCGGGGCTTCGGCCGCATCGTCAACATCACCTCGGGCGCGGTGAAGGCACCGATCGATTTCCTGGGCCTGAGCAACGGGGCACGCAGCGGTCTGACCGGCTTCGTCGCCGGGCTCTCGCGCAAGACCGTGGCCCAGGGGGTCACGATCAACAGCCTGCTGCCCGGCCCCTTCGACACCGAGCGCCTCGCGGTGACCATGGCCGCCGCCGCGAAGACGAGCGGCCAGACCGTCGAGGCCGTGATGGCGCAGCGCGCGGCCCAGAATCCGGCCCGCCGCTTCGGCACCAAGGAGGAATTCGGCGCCACCTGCGCCTTCCTCTGCAGCGTGCACGCCGGCTACATCACCGGCCAGAACTGGCTGATGGATGGTGGTGCCTACCCGGGCACCTTCTGATCGCCGTACCCGCCCGGGTACAGGCTGATTCCCGACTCAGGCCTGCGGCATGGCCTGGCCGCAGTGCCAGCACTCCTCGAACGGTCCGTCGATGATCTCGCAGCAGGCCGGGCAGGCCCAGCGCCTGGCCACGGGGTGCTGGAAGGCCTCGAGCAGTGTGCGGGCCTGGGCCCAGAGGCCATCGTCCTCGACCCAGAGCTCGGGGTTGGCCTGGTCGGGCGGCAGCTCGCCCATGATGCCGCTCGCATAGGCGCGTTGCACCGTGGTCCTGATGCCGGCCTGGCAGAGCCAGTCGGCCCACAGCGTGGCAAGCACCAGGTTCGGGGCGATCACCAGGCGGCGCATTGGTAACGGCTCGAGGGCAGGACAAAAGGAGGGGCGGCGGCTGGGCGATGCCTCAGCACGCCATCGAGAACGCTGGCACGATACAGGACTTTGCGCGACCGCCGTCCCGTCGCACCCGCCACCGAAGTGCCTGAAAAGAGGAAGCCGACATGCCTGCCACCACCACCCGCGCGATCTGCATCACCGCCTTCGGCGGCCCCGAGGCCATGGCCCTGGTCGAGCGTCCGCTCGGCGCACCCGGCCCGGGCGAGGTGCTGATCCGCCACCAGGCCTGTGGCCTGAACTACATCGACGTCTACCAGCGCACCGGCCTCTACCCCCTGCCGCTGCCGCTCAGCCTGGGCATGGAGGGGGCCGGCGTGATCGAGGCGGTCGGCGAGGGTGTGAGCCACCTGCAGCCCGGTGACCGCGCCGCCTACGCCAGCAACCCGCCCGGCTCCTACAGCGAGGCGCGGGTGATGCCCGCCAAGTGCGTGGTCAAGCTGCCCGACGACATCGACATGGAGACCGGCGCCGCGATGATGCTCAAGGGCCTGACGGTGCAGTACCTGCTGAAGAAAACGCTGCCGCAGGCGGGCCTGCAGGCCGGCGACCATGTCTTGTTCCATGCCGCGGCCGGCGGTGTCGGCCTGATCGCCTGCCAGTGGGCGCGAGCGCTCGGCCTGCAGCTGATCGGCACGGCCGGCAGCGATGCCAAGTGCCAGCTGGCGCTCGAGCACGGCGCGAGCCACGCGATCAACTACCGCAGCGAGGATTTCGTCGCCCGCGTGAAGGAGATCACCGGCGGCCGCGGCGTGAAGGTGGTCTACGACTCCGTCGGCGCCGACACCTTCGTGCGCTCGCTCGACGTGCTGCAGCCCTTCGGCCTGGCCGCCAACTTCGGCAATGCCTCGGGCAAGGTGCCGCCGATCGACCTCGGCATGCTGGCCGCCAAGGGCTCGCTCTATGTGTCGCGCCCGACGCTGTTCACCCACATCGCGACGCGTGAGTCGACCCAGGCGATGGCCGAGGACCTGTTCGCCGTGGTGCGCAGCGGCGCGGTGAAGATCCGCATCGACCAGCGCTTCCCGCTGGCCCAGGCGGCCGAGGCCCACCGGGCGCTCGAGGCGCGCGCCACCACGGGCTGCACCGTGCTGCTGCCGTGACGGCAGCGGTCGCGCCCGCGCGGCGCGACCACCCGCTGACCCGACTGGGCCGCCATGCGGCGCAGCACCGGCGCGACGTGCGCCTGGCGGTGCTGTATTCGGCGCTGAACAAGCTGTTCGACGTCCTGCCCGAGATCCTGATCGGGGTCGCGGTCGACGTGGTGGTCAACCGGCAGGCCTCCTTCCTGGCGCGCGCCGGCATCGTCGACCCGAAGCTGCAGCTGCTGGCGCTGGCCGCGCTGACGGTGCTGATCTGGGTCGGTGAATCGGTCTTCGAGTACCTCTACCAGCTGAAGTGGCGCCGCCTCGCACAGGACCTGCAGCACGCGCTGCGGCTCGACGCCTACGCGCATGTGCAGCAACTCGACATGGCCTACTTCGAGCGCGAGCGCAGCGGCAAGCTGCTGGCAGTGCTGAACGAGGACATCAACCAGCTCGAGCGCTTCCTGAACACCGGCGCGAACGACCTGATCCAGGTCTTCGTCGGCTCCCTGCTGGTCGGCGTGGTCTTCTTCGTGCTGACGGCCCAGCTCGCCTTCCTGGCGCTGATCCCGGTGCCCTTCATCCTCTACGGCGCCTTCTGGTTCCAGCGCCGGCTCGCGCCGAGGTATGCGTCGATGCGCGAGGCCGCCGGTGGCTTGTCTGCGCGCGTCAACAACAACCTGCAGGGCATCGCCACGATCAAGGCCTATACCGCCGAGGCCACCGAGACGGCGCACGTGCGGGCCGCGTCCGACGCCTACCGACTGCGCAACGGCGACGCGATCCGCTGGGCCGCGGCGATCACGCCGGTGATCCGCATCGCGATCCTCGCCGGCTTCACGGTTACGCTGCTGTATGGCGGTTTCATGGCGCTCGACGGGCGCATCGGTGTGGGCAGCTACTCGGCCCTGGTCTACCTGACGCAGCGCCTGCTCTGGCCGCTGACGCGCCTGGCCGACCTGACCGACCTCTACCAGCGCGCGATGGCCTCGATCGAGCGGGTCATGGACCTGCTGCACACCCCGGTCGAGATCCAGTCCGGCCCGCGCCGGCTGCCGCGCGAGGCGGTGCGTGGCGAGCTGCAGTTCACCGACCTGCGCTTCAGCTACGACCCGCCCGACACGCCGCCAGCGGCCCGCCGCTGGGCACTCGATGGCGTGAACCTGCGCATCGCGCCGGGGGAGGTGCATGCCTTCGTCGGCAGCACCGGCAGCGGCAAGAGCACCTTGACCAAGCTGCTGCTGCGCCTCTACGAGGCCCCGCCCGGGGCGATCCAGCTGGATGGCCACCCGCTGGGCGAGTACGACCTCGGCGACCTGCGCCGTGCGATCGGCTACGTGGCGCAAGACAGCTTCCTGACCGACGGCAGCGTGGCCGAGAACATCGCCTACGGCCTGCCTGCCGACGACCCGCGGCATACCCCCCAGGCCATCGAGGCCGCCGCCCGCGCTGCCGAGGCGCATGACTTCATCAGCGCCTTGCCCGAAGGCTATGCCACGCCGGTGGGCGAGCGCGGGCTCAGGCTGTCGGGCGGCCAGCGCCAGCGCCTGGCGCTGGCGCGCGCGATCCTGAAGGATCCGCCCATCCTGGTGCTCGACGAGGCCACCTCGGCGATGGACAACGAGACCGAGGCCGCGATCCAGCATTCGCTCGACACCCTGGTGCGCGGCCGCAGCGGCCTGATCGTCGCCCACCGGCTGTCGACGATCCGGCATGCCGATCGCATCCACGTGATGGCGGACGGGCGCATCGCCGAGTCGGGCGAGCATGCGGACCTGGTCGCCCGGGGTGGTCTCTATGCCGCCCTGTGGCGTCTGCAGACGGGTGAACGCTGACCTGGGTCAAGCCCGGTGTCGCTCTGCATGGTCCGGTCGCCGACTTCAGCGCATGATGGGATGGTGTCTGCCAGCGACCGTCCAGCACCCATGAGCCTGCCTTCTGTTCCGCCCTCCGAACGGCCTGTGTCTGCCGCGGTGCGCGGCATGCCGGGTGCGCCTCCCGAGGGTGTCATCGGTCAGCCGACCCGCAGCGTGCCCCGCAGCCTCGCCGAGTTGCGCCAGCAGCTTGCCGAGTCCCCGGTGCGCCAGGCTCAGCGCCTGGGCGAAGCCCTGGTCGGCAGCGGGCTGATCGACCGCGCCACGCTCGAGCGCACCCTGCAGCAGCAGGCCACGGTCGAACCCCACCGCCTGATCGGCGAGTTGCTGGTCGATGCACAGGCGCTGTCGGCGCCGCAGCTTTCGGCCCTGCTGGCCGAGTGGCTGGGCGTGCCCACGGTCGATCTGCAGCAGCTGACGCCCGAACCCGAGGCGCTGCGGCGCCTGCCGCGCGGCGTCGCGCTGCGCGAATCGCTGTTGCCGCTGATGGTGCATGCCGATGCCATCGTCGTGGCCATGCCCAATCCCTGGGACCAGCAGCTGCTCGACGAGCTCCGCTTCATCTGCGAAGCCCGCATCCTGCCGGCGATCGCCGCGCCGGGCACCCTGGCGCCGGCGGTGGCGCGCGCCTATGCCCGGCCCACCGCCTCGCCCCGGGGCGAGGCCGAGTCCGATGCGAACGGCCTGGCCTTCACCCAGCGTGACGTGCATGACCTCGCCGCCGAGTTGCTGGCCCACGAGCCCGACAGCCCGAGCGCGGCCAGCACCGTGGTGTCCGAGGCCGACAACACCCTGGTGCGCCTGATCAACACCCTGATCGCCGATGCCATCCGGCACCGCGCCTCCGACATCCACATCGAGACCGCCGACGAGCCCCGAGCGACCCGCATCCGCCTGCGCATCGATGGCGAGCTGATGCCTTTCCTCGAGGTGCCTGCGCGCTACCGCTACGCCCTGGTGGCGCGGCTCAAGATCATGGCCGACCTCGACATCTCCGAGCACCGCAAGCCGCAGGACGGCAAGATCGATTTCGCGCGCTTCGGCGGCCCGCGCATCGAGCTGCGGCTGGTCACGGTGCCGACCTCGCGCGGGCTCGAGGACGTGGTGCTGCGCCTGTTGTCGAGCCTGCGTCCGCTGCCGCTGGAGTCGATCGGCCTCGCGCGCCACAACCTCGATGCGCTGCGCTCGGTGATGGCCAAGCCCTACGGGCTGGTGCTGGTCTGCGGACCGACCGGCTGCGGCAAGACGACCACGCTGCATTCGGTGATGCGCGAGCTCAACACCGAGAAGCGCAAGATCTGGACCGCCGAAGACCCGATCGAGATCAGCCAGGAGGGCCTGCGCCAGGTCCAGGTCAACCCCCGCATCGGCTGGACATTCGCCGCGGCGATGCGCACCTTCCTGCGCGCCGACCCGGACGTGGTGATGATCGGCGAGATGCGCGACGAAGAGACCGCCCGCATCGCGGTGGAGGCCTCCTTGACCGGTCACCTGGTGCTGTCGACGCTGCACACCAACTCGGCGCCGGAGAGCATCACCCGCCTGCTCGAGATCGGCCTCGACCCGTTTGCGTTCTCCGACTCGCTGCTGGGCATCCTGGCGCAGCGGCTGGTGCGCCGGCTGTGTGTGCACTGTCGCCGGCCGCAGGCGCTCGGGGCGGCGGGGCTGGCCGATCTGGCCGATCAGGTACGCGCTTCGGCGGCGGACGGCGGTCCATCCCGGGCGGCGCTGGTCGCGCGCTGGCAGCGCACCCATGCGAATGCGCAGGGGGATGTACTGGTCTACCGGCCGCTGGGCTGCAAGGAATGCGATGGCCAGGGCTACCACGGCCGCATGGGCCTGCACGAGCTGATGCTGCCCGACGACCGGACGCGCGAGCTGGTGCGCCACCGCGCCTCGGCGGCCGAGCTGAAGGCGGCTGCGCTGGCCGCCGGCATGGTCACGCTGCGCCAGGATGGCATCGAGAAGGTGCTGGCGGGCCTGACCGACCTGGACGAGGTGCTGGCGGCCAGCAACGCCTGAACGGTCGGCTGGGCGTCTCAGCCCCTCAGCGCCCGCGCCGCACCCGCAGGATCTCGTCCAGGATCAGGCAGACCGCGCCGACGGTGATCGCGCTGTCGGCCACGTTGAACGACGGGAAGTACCACCCGCCCGCATGCACCTGGATGAAATCGACCACGTAGCCGTGCAGCAGGCGGTCGACCACGTTGCCGATCGCCCCCCCGAGGATCAGCGACAGCGCCCAGCTGAACAGCCGCTGGCCGCCGTGCTGGCGCAGCATCCAGATGATGAACACCGTGGCCACCGCGCCCAGGCCGATGAAGAACCAGCGTTGCCAGCCCCCTGCATTGGCCAGGAAGCTGAAGGCCGCGCCGGTGTTGTGCACCCGCACGATGTTGAAGAACGAGGTCACGTAGCGGCTGTCGCCGAGCTGGAAGTAGCCGAGGATCAGCGTCTTCGTGAACTGGTCGAGCAGGATGATGACCAGCGCGATGCCGAGCCAGGGCAGCAGCGGGCTGCGCTTGGAGGAAGAGGCCGCCATCGTCAGGCCACCGTGCGGGGCTCACCCTCGCCGTACAGGTTGACCGTGCAGCGCCCGCAGATCGTCGGGTGTGCGGGGTCGTGGCCGACGTCGTCGCGGTAGTGCCAGCAGCGCTCGCACTTGGGGGCGGTGCTGGGCTCGACCGACACCTCCACGGCCTCCAGGTCATCGCGCGCGACCACGCTGGCTTCAGAGGTGATGAAGACAAACTTCAAGTCCTTGCCGATGCCCTGCAGCACGCTGAGCAGCGTCGCGTGTGTCGCAGTCGGCACGCCGATGGTGATCTTCGCCTGGAGCGAGGATCCGACCAGCCCCTTGGACCGCAGGCCCTCGATCTCCTTGTTGACGAGTTCGCGCACGGCCCTGATCCGTTCACCCCAATGGTCCAGCAGCAAGGCATCGTTCGGCTCGGTGTCGAAGCGCACGTAGGTTTCGGTGAAGATCGACACCGAGCGTCCCGGCGCGAGCACCGCCCAGGCCTCTTCGGCGGTGAAGCTCATGAAGGGCGCCATCCAGCGCAGCATCGCCTGCGTGATCTGCCACAGAGCCGTCTGCGCACTGCGGCGCGCCAGGCTGTCGGGCGCCGTGGTGTACAGGCGATCCTTCAGGATGTCCAGGTAGAAGGCACCGAGGTCCTCACTGCAGTAGACCTGCAGCTTCGCCACCACCGGATGGAACTCGTAGACCTCGTAGTGCTCGAGGATCTGCTTTTGGAACTGGTCTGCGCGAGCCAGTGCATAGCGGTCGACCTCCAGCATCTGCGCCTTCGGCACGGCGTGCAGCGCCGGGTCGAAATCGCTGGTGTTGGCCAGCAGGAAGCGCAGCGTGTTGCGGATGCGCCGGTAGGCATCGACCACCCGGGCCAGGATCTTGTCGTCGCCGGCGATGTCGCCCGAGTAGTCGCTCGCCGCCACCCACAGCCGGATGATCTCGGCGCCGAGCTTCTGGCTGACCTGCTGCGGGTCGATGCCGTTGCCCAGGCTCTTGCTCATCTTGCGGCCCTGGCTGTCGACCGTGAAACCGTGCGTCAGCAGGCCGCGGTAGGGCGCGCGGTCGAACAGCGCGCAGCCGAGCAGCAGCGAGCTGTGGAACCAGCCGCGGTGCTGGTCGTGGCCTTCGAGGTAGAGGTCGGCCTCGGGGCCCTGCGCGTGGTAGCCGCCGGGGTGCTGGCCGCGCAGCACATGCCAGAAGGTGCTGCCGCTGTCGAACCAGACCTCGAGGATGTCGCTGCTCTTGCGGTAGTGCGGCGCGTCCTCGGCGCCGAGGATCTCTTCGGTCGTCGCGCGGCTC
>LNFM01012623.1_pt1 | contig 11036 bp, 16 predicted proteins | sample 596031 | NCBI WGS metagenome assembly LNFM01 (sample SAMN04254537, study PRJNA301005) | activated carbon metagenome | isolation source: dual media filters at the Ann Arbor, Michigan drinking water treatment plant | place: USA: Ann Arbor | reverse complement strand
TTTACAAGAATTACACCCAAAAAAAATTAGAAGAGCTGCTTCAATCTTTAGAACTCGTTAATGTCGAGACGGAAGTTTCGTTCTTAACAAAAATTGTAACTGCTGTTAAGTGACTTCGCTCGTGAAGGAACTAGATAGCATTTTCGATGCGATTGTTGTCGGAGCGGGAATTTCCGGACTGGCGGTGGCGAAGCGACTTCGCGATTCAGGTCGATCTGTTTGTGTATTAGAAAAATCAAGAGCGACCGGTGGGCGCATGGCAACCCGTCGAGATGGACTGGCCGCTTATGACCATGGGGCTCAGTTTTACAAACTTCGTGGAAATCAAGTCTGTCAGATCGATCAATTTTGGGAATCACAAGGCGTGGCTTCAATTTGGTTCGAAAAAGAAGAGTCTCCGATCAATTTGCTGTTTAAATGCGGAATCAAAGGCATGACGTCCCTAACGAAAGCGTTAGCGCAAAGTCAAAAATTGCAGTCTGAAGAAAAGGTTTTGAAGGTCAAAGAGTCTATTGATGCAAGTGATCCCATCGAAGTGTTGTGCGAATCTGGAAATACATTTTTTGGTCGAAAAGTTTTTTTGACGGCGCCACTTCCTCAATCCTTGGTCATCTTAGATGAGTCACAAATATCCTATCCTCCAGAATTGGCTCGTGTTCGGTACGCCAGCGCCCTGGTCGGATTGTTTGAAGTCCAGACCACAAACAAAGAAGTGGAGACATTTCGATACAAGGACCAGATTAGCGAATCTATTTTTTCAATTAGCAATCAACTTTCAAAGCGGGTCTCATCAAGTTTAGCCTTTACAGTGGTGATGCAGCCGAGCTGGAGTGAATCCAATTTTGAAGGTTCCGAGGCGGAAGTTCTCAGCCAAATTCAAAAGCTCTTTACAGCTACGATGATTTCGGTCGTCGGCGATTTTCGTGTCGTTAAGGCACAGTTAAAAAAATGGAAGTATAGTCATCCTACATCGATCTACCCGAAGACTTCAGAGGTTGTGGGAACACGTCAGAGCATCGTTTTGCTTGGTGATGCGTTCGGCGGTCCCAGTATTCGTGGTGCCATTCAGTCCGCAGAATCAGTGTTACTTTAACTCAGTTAAAGCCAGATGACTTCTGAACATCGATAATAAATTTTTCAAGCTCATGGTCCCAGTTCAATTTCAAATCGATGGGGTGGCAACAAACTTCGCAGTCGTAAACGACGTCTTGGCTTTCGCCATCTTCCGGATAAAATTCAACAGCAAATTTTTCGAAACAAAAAGGACATTGAATTTTCTTTTTCATTTTGATTTTTCCATTTTTTGAAAGTGTTTAAGTCCTAAGATAGATCCTTCAATATGGGGTTTTAAAGAAAGAGCATCGTTGCGATACTTTTGGATGGTCAGCGCGAGGAGCAGAGCATCTGCAAGATTCGGATCTTTTTTAACCAAACGGCTATGTTCTGACTGAAATTTGACTTTGATGCCTTTCCTTTGCAGGAGCACCCTAAGGGCTTCGGGTTGCCGTTTTTTAGCCGACAATAAGAGTTTCCACGAAAGAGACGGATAACCTTCATAAATTCTTAATCGTTCGGGATCCTTTTGTACTTCAAGTGCGGGCACATAGAAATCAGATTCGTTTTTGGACATTTCTTTCCAGAGGCGAAAGGTTCCTGTTTGAATATTCTTTTGAAAAGGCTTTTCCTGAAAAACGGAATTGGCTTTGCATTCGATTTCGATGGCTCGACGCGGGACTTTTCCTTTTCCAAGCGACTTGAAAAATTGGCTCGCGGGAATCCTGCCAAACGCATCAAAGTTTTGAATTTGAGATAAGGCTTGTCGCCAACTTAAAGACATTGATTCCGGAAGCCCCAGAACACAGTCAGCACAGATCAGCAGCCTTTTAAATTTTTTTCGATCAATATGACTCTCGATATCCTTTTGACTTAATGATTTCAAATAGAAGAAATGAATCTGATCTTTTTCGATGAGGCATGACGGAAGAGGTTTGGGCTGGCCCTTTTGGCGACCGTTTTGGTAAATGGCACCTGTCTGATCAATCCCAAGATAGATCCAGCTCTCCGCTTTTTTCATAAATTCGACTATTCGCCTTGAATTTCGAAATCAAAAGTTTTTTGAGTATTAACGGAATTTAGAATCATGCAATTTTGAGACGTGCGTTCAAGAATTCGTCTTGCGTTATCTTTTTGTAAAACTCCGCTGAGATTAATTTTAAAATGAATTCGCGCCATCCAAGGTCGACCTTTTTCATCGCGGTCCACATCTAATGCCGATTGTATTTGAATGTCTTGATATTGAAGCCGTGATTTTTCTGCGAAGACTTTGAATGTCGCGACAAAACAGTTTTGTAAAGCCATCGCATAAAGATCTTCTGGACTGAGCCCGGTTCCCGGTCCATCAAATTCAGGGGGAATGGCCATGGGAATTTCCGTCTTGAAAGCTTTGGCTTCGGTCTTCCAAGGAATCTGGATTCCAGATGGGCTTCGTGAATCGACATGAAAGGTCATCGGATATTGGCTCATATGTTTGTCCTTGTTGAATTGGGGTCGCTAGGTGAAAAGTCAGCAAAATAATCTTGGGACAAGAACGATTTCAAAAGTCCTTGTGCTGTATCTGTTAAATCCACGATGGCTTGAATCTTTTTTGAATCCAGTCCGAATTTTTTTTGTTCATCCGGGCTGATCCTTCCAAGGTTTTTTGCGAATCGCAGTGAGGCTTCCAGCATCTTCGTTTCGCGATTTTTAAGAACAGTGGTGATGACTCCAAAAAGGTCGGGATTTGCAGAATAAAAAACGGCGCCATGTCGCCCGACATGATCACTTTGAATCACGTTGTATCCGAGCAAATCCCGAATCGCGAGGCTCATGAGTCCTTTTGAGACCTTTAGGCGTTTCATTAATTCATCCGAATCGAGAGAATTTGCAGAGGTGTACAGATGCGTCCAGATTCGGCCGTGGATGCGTTTAAACCCCCAGTATTCCATGAAGGCCCCGACGGAAGTTTCAAGGTCAAAAAGCTCTTTTGGCAAGTCCGGTAAAGGGCGCGGGCTCGATGACTTTTTTTTATTCTTTAATCTTTCCATTGAAAAGTAGTTTAAAACACATTAAACTACTTTTCAATGGAAAAAATAGATTGTGTCATCATAGGTGCGGGATTGTCTGGTTTGGCTTGTGCGATGACGCTACAACGTCAGGGGTTTCGGCCTTTAATCTTCGATGCGAACGGGCATGTGGGCGGACGTGTTCACACGAAAAAGACGGATGAAGGCTTTTTGCTGGATCAAGGCTTTCAAGTTCTTTTGAATTCCTATCCTGAATTAAGTCACTTTGTTGATTTAGAAAAATTGAATTTAAAGAAATTCAATTCTGGAGCCCTTCTTTATAACGGATCAAAATTAGAACTCTTGGCAAATCCGATCGTGCATCCTGAAACCTTAGTGACCAGTTTTTTTCAAAATATCCTCACACCAAAAGACAAAGCCCTGACAATCAAGTTGGTTGCGACGTCGCAATTTTGCAGGTCTGATACTCCCGTCGGGGATATGTCGACCGGAGATTATCTGAAAAATTTTGGTTTCAGCGACGAATACATCGAATCTTTTTGGAGACCTTTTTTAACCGGAGTTTTTCTTGATCCCGAATTGCAAACGGGTTCAAATTATTTTCGATTTTTGATCCGCGCCTTTAGCTTTGGCCAGGTGTCGCTACCTGAAAATGGGATGCAGGCCCTTCCGGAACAAATGGCGAACTCTGTGGGGCTTGGCTCGATTCGATTAAATGAACCCGTTGCCTCTTGGAATGCGAATGAAGTGGTACTTAAATCGGGCGAAAAGATTCGCGCAGCACAAGTGATTTGCGCTTTCGATGCAAATTCGCGTTCAAGCGGATCGTCATCTAAAAACTATCGCTCTGTTTCGACATACTACTTTACTTTTGATGCATTGAACCACGCCAAATTGAATAGTAAATTGAACAAATGGTTGATACTCGTTCCGCAAAGTTCAGGCGGCGCGATCAGTCACATGAGCCTGGTGTCGTCTGTGTCAGAAAAGTATGGCAACGGACAGTGTTTGCTCAGCGTGAGCGTCGTTGGCGAAAAAAGTCCGACCATTGAAGACCTGAAATTAGAGATCGAAAAGATTCTTGGCGAAGCGCTGTCACTTCGGTACCTTACATTGAGTCGAGTGGAAAAGGCCTTGCCGACCAATATTGCGAACGGGGATGGATTTGGTCTTCAAGAAGGTGTTGTTCAATGCGGAGATCAATGGTGCTCTCCGTCGATAAACGGGGCCTTAAAGTCGGGTCGCTTGGCCGCAGAATACGTCATTCAAAAAATGAAAAAAAACTCTAACATTGTCGAGGCTACAACATGTTAACAAAATATTTTAAGATACTTTTTGTCTCAATGTTTTCAATAGTTGCCATCCTGTTCTCGGGTTGTGCGTCTGTGGATATTCAAGACTATAAAAATGAAAAGCCAGTTTTAAAACTTGAAGATTACCTAAATGGAAAACTGGAAGCCCATGGAATTTTCGAAGATCGGTCAGGACTGGTCGTAAAACGGTTCCATGTTATGATGAATTGTAAATGGGAAAATGGCGTTGGAACGCTGGAAGAAGATTTCGTATATTCAGACGGAACGAAGAGCCGTCGCGTTTGGACCATTAAAAAGACGGCAGACAGTAAATACGTTGGCACTGCTAGTGATGTGATCGGTGAAGCAAAAGGCGAATCCGCAGGAAATGCCTTTTACTGGGAATACATTTTAGATTTACCGGTCGGTGACAGCACCTACAAAGTTAAATTCGAAGATTGGATGTACTTAATGGACGACAAAGTCATGTTGAATAAATCTAAAATGTACAAGTTTGGAATCTATCTGGGTGAAGTGACTTTAACTTTCATAAAAGGAAGCTAAGCATGCGAACACGACTACTTTTTGTCTCTGCCTTTTCGATCCTTGTTTCATCTACGGTTCAAGCTTTAACACTAAAGGGTGTTGCAAAATCCTTAGACGGCAAGACAACCCTCTATACAGAGTTGCACCAGATTGTGCTAAATGAAAAGGGCGAAAATCTTAAAATAGATACAAGTTATGCAAAGCCCGACGGGGATGTTTTCGCTAAAATGACTTCAGATTTTTCAAAAAACAAAACGGTTCCGATCATTTTCTTCGAAGATCTTCGATTCAAGAAAAAGGAAGAACTAACTTTCGATGAAGATGGGAAAAAGATGACCCTCAAGGTCGTCAAGAACGGCAAAACAGAACAGCAGAGTTTTCCAATAAAAGAAAACATGGTCGTTGGGCAGGGTTTTGACAACTTTGTAAAAATCAATTTCGAAAAATTGATCAAGAAGACAATTGGAATTTCATTCGGTGTTTTGGCAAAGTTAGATTTCTTTAATTTTACAGCAAAGTTTCGAGGCGAAACCAAAGAAACTGCAAATTTTGGAATCAACATTGATAACATTTTTTTGAAGTTATTTTTAAGTGAATTGCAAGTTGAGTACGATACAAAAACCAAGCAACTTGTTCGCTACAAAGGGCTTTCGAACCTCGTGACGGATTCTGGCGACGATCAAAACGTTCTCATCGACTATGAGAAGCCCACTCCATGAATTCCAAGACACGATATTTTTTGTTAGCTTGGTCGCAAATCGGATGGTTTGGATGTGTTTACGCTGCAAAATTCGATGTGCATTTGGTTTCGCTTTTATTTCCCCTGATTGCATGGGCAGTTTTGCTTTATTCGAAAACACTTTCTAATGCCAACATCACGGTGCTGCTAGGCCTAGCCGTTTTGGGAACAGTGTTTGATGGAGTCATGGCCAATCTTGAATGGATTCAATTGAATCCAAATTCAAGTTTTGTCGGCGTGGCGGGAGTTCCGGTCTGGCTGATCTCGATGTGGCTTTTGTTCGTGACGATTTTGCCATTTTTAGCGAACCTGTTTAAAGATCGAAATGTTATCGCTTTGGTCGCAGGCTTGGTCGCAGGCCCTTTAACGTATAAATCTGGTGAAGCCTTTGACGTTTTGTATTTGGCGAACTTGAATGTATTTATAGTCTACGCAATTTTTTGGGGAGCTTATTTTGTTTCGGGTCTTTATTTAGTAAGGAAGAGTTATGCAAATTGAAAATCAAAATTTTTTAATTACGGGTGCAAACCGTGGAATCGGTTTAGCGGTTTCTATGATGGCCGCTCGTCAAAAAGCGAAACTTCATCTGGTCATGCGAAAGCCGGATGTCGAGCTTGAAAAAAAATTGAAAGAAGCTGGAGCTGTGAGCGTGAAGACGTGGGTAGCGGACCTTTCAAGTCGTGAAGGTGTGACGACACTATTAAAAAATCTAGAAGCAGAACGAATTGATATTTTGTTCAACAATGCAGGAGTGCTGACCGGCGGTCTCATTGAAGAACAACCGCTTGATGATATTTACACTTTAGTTCAGGTGAATATTGCATCCTTGATTCATTTAACAAAGGGCTTAGTGCCAGCCATGATTGCGAGAAAATCTGGAAAGATTATCAATCACGGAAGTGTTTCATCATTTATGTATTTCCCATGCGCAAGCACTTACGCGGCTTCAAAAGCGGCGGTTATGGCCTTTACGTCGTGTTTGCAGTCGGAATTGAAGCCGACCGGTGTGACGACGTTGTGTTTGATCACGCCAGGAGTCAAAACCAGAATGTTTGATGAAATCGATGTGAAGTATTCTAAAAATTTGGAAACTCCAAAGGATTCTATTTCCACCGATGACTATGCTTTGCAAATTCAAGCGGCGATTGAAGATGATCGAGAGTTTTTATATCCGAAGGGTGCAACGGCTCTGGGACTTTGGACCGCGCGCCATCTGCCTGGCATGTTTCAAAAAGCGGTTTCAAGCCGGTTTACTCGGTAGTTTACTTTTTTGGAATTAGCGTTGGATTTCCAACGGCACACGCCAATTCCATTTCTGACAGTTCCATCCGAGAACCGCCCCTTGGATCGGACACCAAAATGACTTTTGACCTAACACTGCAAGGGGGAAGCCTCTTCAATTGATCACGGAATGTTAAGTAAACGTAATATTCGTGGGGGTTGATTTCTTCGACATGCTCATTGATCGAGGGCCGCTGTCGGAGTTCAAAACTATTCTTTTCTAATTCGTGGAGTTGATCCGAAAGTCTGATAAATACTGCGAGTCTTCCAGCTAGGGTTGGGTATTGTGCCAACCTGTTTGCTTGCGAGAATGTGCTAAACAAGATGATTGAAAGAGCGATGAGAGACTTCATAGTCATGGTTTTACCTTAGTATACCTGAGAATATGCGAAATCTGTTCCTCGTTATGATCCATTTAAATGGAATACAGCTCGAAGACTGTCTTTAGAAAAGACAAAGGCCCAAATTTCGTTATGCCGATTCTTGGATCTGATGTTTTGGTAACGTCAGTTTAAACTGAGTGTTTGGATGGGACCGATTTAAATCCAGGCTCCCCTTATGATGATTCATAATCGTTCTTGAAATAGAGAGTCCCAAACCTGTTCCTTGCCCGATTTCCTTTGTGGTGAAAAAAGGCTGCATCATCTTCTCTGCAACTTCATCTGGGATGCGACTTCCGCTATCCGTGCAGAGTATTTCGATCGAAGTTGGTTTTTCAAGGACTTGCAATTGAATCCACTTCTCAGTTTGGTTTTTAACCGCATCTCGTGCATTCTGAATTAGATTCATCAAGACCTGTTCAATTTGGGTCGGATTGCAAAAAATTGAAAAATCTTGAGGGCAATCAATTTTTAAAAGAATTTTTTCATCCGATAAAGTTTCTTTGCACATCGAACAGGTTTCCTCGATGAGCTGTTGTACGGATCGGGCTTCGTAGGGTTCACGGCTATCTGACCGGGAAAAATTTCTCATCGTTTTAACGATTTTTGCAATCCGGTGAATTGTCGTCTCCATTTTATCCAGATGTTGTTGCACTAAAGTGCTATCGACTTGCTGTGACTTTAAGGTCAGCTGCTTCAGCAGTGTGACTTTAGCGTTGATAATTGCAAGTGGATTGTTAATTTCATGACCGATACCAGCAGCCATTTCACCTAGGGCTTTTAGTTTTCCAGTTTGAAAGAGGATAGCTTCCTGCCTTCGGGCTTTGTCGGAATTGAAGATTTTCATGCTTGCAGAGCATGCTGAGATCGAGGCTAGGCAACCCCAAAGCAAAATGGCGAGTTCTGTCGGAACAAAACTGGTGTTCTCATATCCAAAAAAAGGACCAATCATGGCTATGACTGCGATTGAAAACGTGATGACTGAAAAATGGGTTTTGAAAAGCGTGTAAGAAACAAGAATCGTTAATATGCTTCCCAAGATTTCTGAAAAATGCAGAGAGTGGCTAAAGGTCGTATAAAATGAATGAGCCAAAATCGACAAGCTTACCAGCAACTTTGTGTACTCGGCGCTCCGCTCATTTAAGCGAGCAGCAAAACTATAGATCACGGCGGCTAGGCAAATTGAATTTATTAAATACTGAAAGATGCTCATTGTGAAACCGGGAACGATACCTTCAAAAAATATGGTCCAAAAAAATTGGACTGTGAAGGCGACCACCGCAATAAATCGCAACAGCCAAACTTCGGATTCGCTTATGGTCGATGCAGAAAGTTCTTTTAGGTTCGATTTTATTTCATCGAAAATTTTAATTTGCGAAGTCATATGTCCCTGGTGAATAAATGTCTTTCAGCATTTATATCGGACTTTTACGAACCCGAAATGAGGCTGAACTAAAACAAAAAGAATGGCTTCGTCTCAATTTGAATCAATCGATGGATCACTTTGGAGTCGATGTCTTAAGTCGACATCTCGGTTGGTGGACAAGTGATCTAGAAGGTATAGACTAAAGTTCCGTCTAAGCTTCGCGATACTTCGGAGTCCAATTCAGATTTTCCACTGGTAACTCCAAAGCCCCAAGTCAAAGCCGAGGTTTGATAGAAGAGAAATCCTAAGCGCGCATCACTTGAAATTGATTTAGGATCATAAAAATCTTGAATTCGTCCTACGGACAATTCAATTTCTGAGCGCTCGGACGCTGAAAACTGACCGCTTATTTCGGTGACAGCCTGAAGCAATCCGTTTATTTGCGATAACATATCAATTCCGTTATTTGTGGCTAAAGTTGGATTTGTCAGGACGTTTAACATGGTTTCCATGTCTTTATCATAGGACTTTTGAGAATGGCTGAGCCCCAGTCCAAAGCGTTCAGTAACTTGATATGCTAATCGAATGGTGTGAGTCGTTTGCTTATGGTCGAGTTCTGACTGTATGTTACGAATTAAAATATAATAGGGTTCGTTTTGTTTCGTTGTTTTGGTTTCAAAGCTAAATCCTAGGCTGAAATCACCAAAATTAAACCGCGGCGCGACTGCGAATTCGCTTGTTAGAATATTTGCAGAATTGACAGCCCCAGTGCTGAAACGAAAATCAAAGTAGGCCGTTTTAAAAAGACCTAGACCGAAACTACCGCTCGTTTCGGATCCAGAAATATTTGAGATACCAACTTCTTCTACATAGGTTGTACGAGACCGAAAAGAAGAAGAATCAAGTCCGAAAGAAACTTCGATCGGGGACTCGGGAACTTCGATGCTGTAGCTTGCAGATATTTGGGATGACAGGTTGGCCTTTGCGGCGGCGGCACTGGCTGAAAAAGTGAGGCTCGACCAAGCAGAATCTGTCAAAGAGAACGTCGTCAGCGCAAAAAAGAAAAGAAATTTAGACATATTTAGTTCGTGCGTCTTAATCGAATGCGTTCTCGTAATCGCTCACGCTGTTCTGGGCTAAGATTACGGATTTTTTGAATCCGTTCGCGAGCTTTGGTTCGTTGTTCCGGCGACATGCTACGGACTTTTTTGAAACGTTCTCGTAATTTTTCTTTTTGAGCTGGATCGAGCCCCTTCCATCGCTGGACGGCCTTGCGAATTTTAGCGCGCTCTTCTGGGCTGCGCTTTTGAAACTGCCCCATCGCATCGCGAATTTTTTGTTTTTCTTCAGGGGGTAGATTTTTAAATTCAGCCCAGCGCTTTTGGATGAGATCTTTCTTGTCCTGAGGCAGCTGATCCCATTTTTTACGTAATTCTATTTGCCGCGCTTCATCGCTTTGGGCCAATGTTTGGCTTGAGCTTGCAGTCGCAGTCAAAAAAAGGCTCATCATCAAAAAATTTCGTCTGGAATAATTCATTTTTTTACTTCACTTTCTAGACTGAGTTCGCCGTCTTCATTCAGGCCATCCTCGTCTGAGTCTTGCATGACTTGATCAAAGTTTTTTACAAAATCATCCCACAAGCTTGAGTTTTGCAGTTCTTCGTAGTCCAAAAGCAAACCTAGATTTCGCAGCATCTCTGGATCGGGGTTACTCATACGTCATCTCCTTCAGTGGAGGGGTCCAGAATATAGTTAAACTCTTCTTCCGTGAGGTTTTCAAAATCTTCTAAATTAGCCATCATATCAAAGTCGCCGTCATTCCAATCGGCCAATTCCAATTCAGATTGCAATGAATCGCTAACGTTAGAATCGAGTATCGAATCATTTGCGGCAAGATTGTTAGGCTGCGAATTCTTTTGCTTTAAGATATTTCGAGTAATAGCTACGCCAACAACGCTAGCAGTTACAAGACCGCCAAAAAAAATGCTGACTGATTTAATGCGTTCACGATGACGGACCGTTGAAAGTTCACTATTCGCTTGGCTAAGAATCGAATGCTTTAGGCCTTCCGGCATCTTTTCCGAAAATAGCTGATCGTTTGAATTTAATGGATTGTTTGAATTATCCATTTGAGCCACCCAGGATTTGCTTCTGATTTTTCGGTTTAACTAAACTTGTCAGCTTTGATTTTGCCCTGAAGACAATGGTTTTAATCGAGGCTACCGAAATGGAAAGTTCTTTCGCAATTTCTGCATATTGCTTTTCATCCACTAATGACATCGTGAGCACCACTCGCTCGCGTTCATCAAGATCGGCAAAGGCAACACTGAATTGAGATCTTTGCTCTTCCGTAATGAGTGAATCGAGTTG
>LNFM01012622.1_pt1 | contig 11036 bp, 10 predicted proteins | sample 596031 | NCBI WGS metagenome assembly LNFM01 (sample SAMN04254537, study PRJNA301005) | activated carbon metagenome | isolation source: dual media filters at the Ann Arbor, Michigan drinking water treatment plant | place: USA: Ann Arbor | reverse complement strand
CCCCCGACGATCGTCCATTCGGCCGTTCTCCGCGGCACCCGCGACACGATCGACGTGCGCGCGGGAGCCTCGCCGATTGACGCTCTACACGCGCGGGCCATACTCTCGCTCCGATCCGCGCGAGGCCTCGGCCCCGAGCGTCATCCTGCGCATCACCCCGCGCATCACCAACCCAAGGAACGACATGAGCAAGCCAGACACCAAGTCCACGAAGAAGCCCTTCTTCGCCCGCTTCCTCGAGACGCAGGAGCTCGAGCAGGTGCAGGGCGGCAAGGCGACGAAGAAGTTCCCGTCGGACGCCGACGAGGCGCAGACGATGAAGTACCCGTCGGACGGCGACGACGCCCTGCCGACCGAGTAGTGCCCGGCGCGTGCGGGGGCGAGGCGCCGGCCGTCGCCCCACGCACGCGGGATCGCGATCCGACGCCCCCGACCGCTCGACCATGGTGATGGGTCCCCGCGACGTCGTGCTGTTGGTGACGCACAGCGGCGACACGTACACCGTCGATCGCGTCGCCGAAGCGCTCGTGCGGCGCGGCGCTCGACCGCGGCGCCTGGACAGCGATCGATTCCCGTCCGCGCTGCAGCTCACCGCCGCGCTCGACGGGAACGCGCGCGTCACCCTGCGCGACGCCGATGGCCCCCTCGACGGCGATGCGGTGCGCGCGGTGTGGCTGCGTCGCCTCTGGCCCGCGGCCTTCGACGAGGAGCTCGAGCCCGCGCTGCGGCAGGGCTGCGTCCGCGAGTCGATGGCCGCGATGCTCGGGGTCCTCGACGCGTTCCACGATCGGCGCATCATCAACCGCGCCGACGCGACCCAGGCCGCGGAGAACAAGCCGCGCCAGCTCCGGCTCGCGCGCGCGCTGGGCCTCGAGATCCCGCGCACGATCGTCACCAACGATCCCGCCGAGGTGCTCGCGTTCCACGGCGCGAACGACGGTCGCATCGTGACCAAGATGCTCACCGCGCTCACGCAATCGATGGACGGCACGACGCCGTTCGTGCACACCAGCGCGGTCCAGCCCGAGGACCTCGAGGCGCTCGACGGGCTGCGCTACAGCCCGATGGTGTTCCAGGAGCACGTCGCCAAGGCCCACGAGCTGCGCGTCGCGGTGGTCGCCACGCCGGGCGGCGGCCGGTGCTTCGCCGGGGCGATCGACGCCAGCAGCTCGGTCGCAGGCCAGGTCGACTGGCGGCGGTCCGGGCCGGGCGAGGCGCGGTGGCGGCCGGGCGCCCTGCCCGACGACGTCGCCGCGAAGCTCGTCGCGCTGGTGCGCGCGCTCGATCTCACCTATGGCGCCGCCGATCTCATCGTCACGCCGGACGGCCGCCACGTGTTCCTCGAGGTGAACCCCGCGGGCGAGTGGGGCATGCTCGAGCGCGAGCTCGGCCTGCCCATCGCCGACGCGCTGGCCGACGCGCTGCTGGCATGACCCACGACCGCCGGAGACCGACCGAAATGACCGTCCTCCTCATCACCCGCAGCGACGACAGCGCCTCGCCTGCCCGCGTCGCGGCGGCGCTCGAGGCCCGCGGCGTCCGGGCATACCGCCTCGACACCGACCTCTTCCCCACCGATCTCCGCGTGTCGATCCACGACGCCGCCGGCGAGGGCGGGCGGCCGCAGGGCCGCATCGTCGGCCCCGCGGGCGCGCTGGATCTCGACGACGTCACCGCGATCTACTACCGACGGTTCAACGTCGGCGCGCGGATCCCCACCGACCTCGACCGCCAGCTCCGCGCCCCGTCGATCGAGGAGAGCCGGCGCGTGCTGTTCGGCCTGATGCAGGCGCTCGCGGGCTCCGGCGTCTTCGCGCTCGATCGCCTCGACGTGGTCCGCCGCGCCGAGCACAAGTCGCTGCAGCTCGCGCTCGCGCGGCGCCTCGGCCTCGACGTGCCGCGCACGCTGGTGACCAACGACGCCGACGCCGTCCGGGCCTTCGCGGCCGAGCTCCCCGCTGGCATCGTCACCAAGATGATGGCGTCGTTCGCCGTGTACGACGAGGCCGGCCAGGAGCACGTGGTGTTCACCAACCCGGTGAGCGCCGAGGACCTCGCCGATCTCGACGGCCTCTCGCTGTGCCCGATGACCTTCCAGGAGCGCCTCGAGAAGTCCTGCGAGCTGCGGGTCACGGTCGTCGGCGACCGCGTGATGGCGGCCGCGATCGACTCGCAGGCGCTGCCGCGGGCGCGGTCCGACTGGCGCCGCGAGGGCGTCGCGCTGCTCGAGCACTGGCGCCACTACGAGCTCCCCGCCGACGTGCACGCCAAGACGCTCGCGCTGATGGACGCGCTCGGCCTCAACTACGGCGCGTTCGACTTCATCGTCACGCCCGAGGGCCGCCACGTGTTCCTCGAGGTGAACCCCGTCGGCGAGTTCATGTGGCTGTGCACGACGCCAGGGCTGCCGATCGACGAGGCGCTCGCGGACGTGTTGTGCGGGCGGGCGCGGCGGCGGTAGCCCGGCGAGCGCCCGGGCCCTACCCCGCCGAGAAGCTCGACTCGACGAGGATCGTGCTCTCGAACGTGTTCTCCCCGAACGCGAACGACTGCGAGCGCGACAGCTTGTAGCTCACCGGCATGCCGGCATCGACGTCGAAGAGCATCGTGCCCTCGGTCGTCATGTCGACGGTCAGCATGCCGCCGGGGACCTCGGTCGCGCCGCTCGCCACCGCCTCGATCTGCAGCTCGGCGATCCGCGTGCCGCCCGAGTCGTCGATCTTGACCAGGGTGTACTTGGTCTCGGTCTCGGTGGGCAGCGTGATGCCGCCCATCTGCGATTCTTCCTTCTCTTCGACGGTGACGCTCTTGCCGACGGCGAGGCCGTCCTTGGGCAGGTCGGGCAGCGACACCATGCTGTCGGCGAAGGCGAGGATCTTGACCCCGGTGCTGGTCTTGGGCTCGCCGCCGGCGGCCTTCGCGTCGGCCTCGATCTTCTTGAAGCGCTCGCGTCGCGCGGCGTTCTCCGGCAGGGCCTCGGTCGCCTTCTCGTCGAGCTTGCCGAAGGCGTCGACGAGGAACGCGCCCTTGGCCTCGGCGACGAGGAACGCCTTGGGATCCTCGGTGCTGCCCTTGTCCTCGAACATGCCCTTGACGTCGAGCTTCGCCACGTCGGCGATGCTCCACGCGACGCGCAGCTTGTCACCCGCCGCGGCGAGATCGAGCTTGGCCGTGTACTCGATCGCGGCCTCGCCGAACTGACCGCCGCCGGTGGTGTTCATGTCGAACTTGCCGCGCTGCTCGAGCTTGCCGGGGCCGATCTTGTAGCGCAGCGCGACGTCGCCCGCGGCGACGAGGCCGGCACCGCCGCCGCCGTCGGGGCTCTTGGTGCCCCCGGACTTGTCGCAGGAGACCGAGGTGGCGAGCGCGACGAGGAGACCCAGGCGGAGCAGCTTCGACATTGCGCGGCACGCTACCAAGGCGCCGCCGCCGGGAGCAAGGGCCCCAACGGCGCGGTCCGGTGCCGGCGCGGCCGTCGAGTGGCCGGGCCCGCAGCGCTGTGGTAATCCCCGTCGCCCATGGCGCTGGAGTTTCTCGCCGCGTTGTTCGGACCGCGACTCAAGTTGCCGTCCGACCAGGTCACCCGCCTCCCCGGGCGCGCCAAGAAGGCCGCGGCGGCCCACGCGACCGCGATCCAGGCGACGCTCGACAAGATCTCGGGCCTGCCCGGGCTCGCCGACATGAAGACGACGAAGCGGGTGCCGCGGGGCTTCTCGCCGCTCATGAAGGAGCTGCTGCACCACGTCGACGCGTACCACGACGTGCTGCGCGAGCAGCTCGGCCTGCAGGAGTCCAAGCGCCCCGGCGAGCCCGGCGGATGCAACGCCTGCTACACGGCGCCGGTCGGCGTCTCGGGCATCGAGGCGATCAACATCTACCGCACGGCGCGGCCGTGGCCCGACTTCCGCGAGCTCGTCACCAAGCTCGTCGAGTACGCGCAGGAGCAGTACAAGGACGTGCAGTCCGGCTCGACCGCGAAGGACGCCGAGAAGGTCCGCTTCGGCGGCAAGGCCGTACAGAACGGCCGGCTCACGTTCGCGAAGAAGCTCCACGTCTGCCCCATGCTCGACGTGTCGACGCAGCGCTGCCGCGTCTGGGCCGAGCGCCCGATCGTGTGCCGGTCGCACCACCCGACGACGCCGCCCGAGAACTCGAAGCCCGATCACCCCGACTTCCCCAAGGGCGTGCGCGCGAAGAACCTGCGCCTGCCGGTCCGCGCCCAGGTGACGCTGCAGCAGATGGACAAGCGCATCGGCCTCGAGCTGTCGCCGTTCCTCTACGCCTCGCTGCCGCAGATCGTGCAGCTCTCGGACGGTCAGCAGCTCCAGGAGGTCGGCGAGGCGCCGATCCGCATGCAGCAGGACGGATCGGTGGCGCGCCCCGCCAACCGCAACGTCGCGCACGCGAAGAAATTCCAGAAGAAGACCAAGAAGAAGAAGTGACGCGGCGCTAGCACGCCGAGGCCGGACGGCGGCCCAGGCTGCGCGGCGCGGCGTCGGTGCGGCCGGTCGTATCGCGCCCCGCCGGGAGCGCGCGGAACGGGGTGCTCGCGGCGAGCTGGCCCGCGATCGCGGCCCGCTGCGCGGCGAGCTGGCGCACGAGCGCCCGCCAGCGGCGCAGGTCGTCCTGCAGCTTGGCGTCGGTGCCGATCTCGGCGCGGGCGCGGGTGTTGCCGCGGTCGGCGATGCGCTCGCCGAACCATGCGCCCATCGTGCTGAACGCCATCGTGCACATGAGGCCCGCGACGACGAGCAGCAGCCCGCCGAGGAAGTACGCCGGGTTGTGCACGCCGATGCAGAACCAGCACAGCAGGGCGAAGATCCCGAGGCCCGTGCCGACGCCGAGCACGCGGCCGCGCTGGACCGCCACGGCGCCGGTGCGCTCGGCCTCGGCGAGGGCGTCGGAGACGGCGCGCCCGAACATGCGCACCGCGAGCGCGCCGCCCGAGCGGCGGGCCGGATCGAGGATGCTCTCGACGGCGACCTGCGCCCGGAAGTCGCCGCGGCTCACCGAGAGCTGGACGCCGTTGCTCGGACCGGCGGGCGACTCGACCGACACCACGTAGCCGCGCTCCGCCGGGAAGTACATCGCCCAGGTCTGCGCGGCCCACTCGACGACGCGGCGGACCTCCTCGCGGACCTGCGGTGGTTTGCGGCCCGCGCAGGCGACCGACCATCCGAATGGATCGAACGCACCGTGATCGCGAAGCGCCACGTCATCAACGTAGCGTGCTCACCTGCGTGCGTCCACAGCCGCGGGGTCGCTTCGCGGTTCCGTGGCGGTCCGGTTGGGGTGCCGTGGCGATCCGCTCACCGTCGGCGGCGCATCACTCCAGCCACTCATAGCCCACGTAGGCACGCATCACACCTTTGGCCTCCCCACACATCATCGTGACGCGGTAGCGCTGCGTCTCGCCGCTGATCTTGAGACGACCGGGCGCCTTGGCGTCGGGCTCGCGCTTCAGGTTGGGCACGTCGCCCTTCACCTTGGCCTCGAGCTGGTCGGCACATTGTTCCGACGTGGTGCCGGCCGGCAGCTCGAAGAGGATCTGCGACGAGAACAGCCCCTTCTCGTTGCGCTCGGATCGACTCACGTCCATCGCCTTCGCCCCCTCGAGCATCTCCTTGCGGAACCAGTCGGGATCGACGAAGCGCTTGCCCAGCGGATCGGCCTCGTCGACGGCGGGCTTGGCCTCGGGCGGCGGTGCGTCGGCGGGCGCCTTCGCCTCGGGCGCCTTCGCCTCGGGCGCCTCGGCCTTCACCGGCGGCGCGAGCTTGCCCGGCTCGGCCTTCGCGGGCGCGGCCTTCGCCGGGGTGCCGCCGACGCGCGCGGAGGATTCCGTGTGACAGGTGCAGGCGGCCTGCAGGGCGACGGCCAGCGAGAGCGCGAGACGGGGACGGAGGGTCATGGCGGAGGAACGCTAGCAGGCGCCCACCGGCGCAGTCCACCGCCGTGGTTCACCGGGGTGCCGCCGGCGCGGCGCCCCGGCGCCCCTCACGGCGCGGGCCGCAGGATCCACCAGTGCGTCGCGACGCGACCGTCGAACGTGAACACGAGGTCGTCGCCGTCGCGCTTGCCCACGATGCCCACGCGACCATCGAGCTTGCCGCCCGACGAGCCGGTGGTGTTCGCCAGCGGCACGAGCTCGAGGGCGGCCTTGGTGCGGATCGCGAAGCGCCCGCGGATCGGCGCGGCCCGGAACTCGGCGCGCCCGGGCGCCGGCACCGACGGGCCCACCGCCGTCACAAGCACGCGCTTCGAGCTCGCGATCGGGAGCCCGTCGAGCGAGGTCAGCACGAACGTCGCCCCGGGGTTGTCGAGCTCGACCCAGCCGTCGGCCAGCTCGATCTTCGCCCCGCCGATCCAGCCCGACGCGGCCTGCGAGCGCGGCGTCGACAGCACCCAGCGGCCCTCGATGAAGTCGCGGGTGAACTCGCCGGTGTCGGCCGTCACCGTCATCGCCTCGGCCGGCAGGAGATCGCGATCGAGGTCGGTGATGATCGTCGAGCCCTTCGCCTTCTCGCGGGCGAGGTCCGGCTTGCGATCCCAGGTCAGCTCCGGCGTGTCGGGCAGCGCGATGACGACCTGCGACTGCTCGAGCCCGGTGCGCAGCGCCGCGGCGTTGGCCACGTGGCGGATGGCCCCGTAGACCTGCGTCGCGGGCGGCGCGAGCACGATGCGCTTCTTGGCGGGCGCGACGTCCTGGCGGCGGTACAGCAGCGCGGCCGCGGGCATCAGGCCCATGAGCGACGGATCGAGCCACGCCGAGAACTCCTGCGCCGAGGTCGGCCGCCGCGCCTCGTGGGCGTACGCGTAGAGCAGCGGCGCGTCCCAGCCCTGGAACGCAGACACCGCGGCGACGTACATCGGCCCGGTGTAGCGATCGAGCGCCGGCGGCGGCACGCTGAACTCGGACAGCGCGTGCGGCTTGCCGAGCACCGCCCCGAGCCCGGCCATCGCCAGGAAGTTGGGCTCGTAGTGGGGGTTGGTCGCGAGCGACTCGGGCGCGCCGTAGCTGTGCACGTCGATCACGTCGCCGGCCTGCAGCGCGGGCACCGAATACAGGCCCTCGTCGCCCCACACGGACGTCAGCACGACGGGCGCGCGCACGCCGAGCTTGCGCAGCTTGGCGATCGCGGCGGCGCCCCACTCGTGCTCGATGTCGGCGAGCGCGAGCTTGGCCGGCCCCGGCTCCCACACGCGCAGCGCCGCCTCGACCGAGACCTTGGCCCGCGCGGCGAAGGTCTCGACGCGCTTCTTGAACAGCGCCTCGTGCACCGGCCGCCCCGAGCCCGGCAGCATCAGCGATCCGAAGTGGTGATCGATGTCGTTCTCGTTGGTGACGAGCACCATCGCGATCGCGGGATCGCTGGCGATCGTCCGCCCGGTGTGGGAGTTCGGCCGCTCGAGGTAGGCCGCCGCGAACTCGTCCATCAGCGCGCCGATGCGCGGGTTCACGTACGAGAAGCCGCGCCCGTCGCCGCGGGGCAGCTCGGCGAAGCCGCCGATGCCGTCGGTGTCGCGGAACACCCGACCGACGTGGAGGTCGAGCCAGATGTAGATGCCCTCCTCGGTGAGGCACTTGATCCACCAGTCGAGCGACTCGAGCGACGCCTTGCGCAGCCGCCGTGACTGGCCGTCGAAGATGTTGGGCTCGACCCAGCCCGAGTCGTGGTGGTGCAGGCGCACCAGGTTGAAGCCCATCGCGGACAGGCGCTTGGCCTGGCGGGCGATCGCCGCGCGATCCGTCTCGAACAGCGCGTAGGCCGACAGGTTGGTGCCCCAGAAGCGCGCCGGCGTGCCGTCCTCGAACTCGAGCGACTCGCCGACCACACGCACCGGACCGTGCTTGCCGGCGGGCGCGTCCTGCAGATCCGACAGGTCGATGGGCCAGCCGTCGTGGACCAGGGCGTTGCCCGGCCACTTCGCGCTGGCGATCTCGTGGCGCGCGCTCGCGGGCTGCCCGACGCGCCCGCCCTTGGGCAGCGTCACGGTCAGCGACACGCGGGTCGTGCCGGGCTTCACGTCGCCGTGGATCAGCACGACGCGCACGACCCCGGGCGGGCCCGCGTTGACCAGCGCCGCCGCGTCGCCGTCGAGCTCGAGGCGCATCGCGTCGCCGCCGATGCCGACGGTTAGCTTGCGGTTGTCCGCGGAGAACTCGGGCGTGGGCGCGCCGCCCCACAGCAGCGCCTCGAGCGACGCGGTGAGATCGAGCCCGCCGCCGGAGATGTTGCGCAGCGGCTTGCTCGCCGTCAGCTCCCACGCCAGGGTCGCGGTCGCGGTCGCGTCGGTCTGCGCGAGCGTCAGCTTGCTCGTGCCGCGCAGCCCGAGCGCCGGCACCTCGATCGTCGCCTCGGCGCCCTCGGGGCCCGACGACGTCACGGTGACGCGCGGCTCGGCCCAGCGGTAGTCCGACTCGAAGAACGAGTAGCTGCTGCGGATCACCTCGGCGTAGTGGTTGCGGATCTGGACGGCGCCGGCGTCGTTGCGCAGCACCGTCCAGCCCGCGTGGGTCTTGCCCACAGGTGGCAGCGGCGGCGCGACGACGGGCTCGGCCGGTGGCGCCCCGTCGACGGGCTCCGGCGCGGCGATCGGCTCCTCGGGCAGCGGCGCGTCGCTGCCCGCTGGCCGCCCCCGATCACACGCCACGAGCAGCGCACACGCCACGGCGACGCGGACCACCGCATCGCCACCCAGCCCCCGCCTCGACTTCGTCCGCACGGCCGAACGCTACCATTGTCGGACAAGCCGGAGGCTAGGGAGCGTGATTCACTTCGGGCGCTTCGGGATCTGGCCCCCGCCCGCCGGCAGCGTGCCCGGCTGGCGCGGCGGCGCGAACTTCTCGACGCAGTAATCGATGATGGCCTGCATCTGCTCGGCGAGCGCGGGTGAGGCGTTGTCGAGGCCGTTGACCTGGCAGCTCGCGACGGCGGTGCTGTCGGCGCTGGTGCACTGGATGATCGCCATCGGGCGCTGGTTCTCGCGGCCCGCGGCCCACTTGGCCTTGGCGTCGTCGGAGCCGAGGCGGGCGACGAAGCGATCCTGGGCGTCGGCGACGGCCTCGCACGCCTCCGCGAGGCCCCTGGGCTTTCCGGTCGGCTTGTCGCCGACCACCGCGACCTTCACGATCTCGGCGCGGACCGCCTCGGCGGCGTCGGCCTTGGCCTTCTCGGCGGCGAGGCGCTTCTCCTTGCGCTCCGCGAGCGCCTTCTCGTCGGGCTCGTCGGTCTTCTTCTCGACGGTGGCGATCTGCTCGTTGCGGGCGGAGTTGTCGCAGGCCGAGGCGAGCACGAGGAGGGCGAACACGGTGCGTGCGTTCATGGGAGGCGCGCGAGTGTATGACGCCCCGGGCGGCGCCGGGGGCGGTCCCCGGCTATCGCTCCGTGCGTCGCCCCGGGGCCCACTCGCGCAGGCGATCGACGCGGGTCTCGAGGAACCGCGCGAGGCGATGGAAGTCGCTGCCCACCTCGATGAGCCGCACCTCGGTGCGCAGGCTCGCGGGGTTCACCAGCTCGTGGAACGGCACGTAGTGCAGATCGAGCTGGCCGCTGACGCTGACCATGTGCCCGTCCTTGCCCTCCTCGACGAGCGCCCGGTAGGCGCCGATGCCGAGCTGGCTGCCGAGCATGACGTCGAAGGCGTGCGGTGGGGCGCAGCGCGACTCGTAGCCGAGCTGCACGCTGGCGATCTTCTTCTTGCCGCCGGTGCGCTCGGTGTAGCGCCGGGTCACGCGATCGGCGACGAGCTTGCCCAGGTCGATCGCGCCCAGCGGGATGTGGCCGTGATCGTCGCGCGTCGAGGTCGCGGTGACCTCGTCGGGGAGCATCTCGGCGAGGCCCTCGGCGAGCACGATCGTGCCGTAGTGCTTGCCGCGCCGCTCGCGGGTCTGGATCAGATCGACGATGCGATCGACCAGGCCGTCGAGCGACAGCACCAGTCGCCCGTCGACCTGCATCGCGAGGTCGTCGATGATGTCCTCGACCGCGATGACGAGGTTGGCCTCGCCGGCGATCGCGACGCCGTACGACAGCCACCCCGCCTTGCGGCCCATGGTCTCGACGATGAAGTAGCTGCTCGTCGCCAGGGCGTCGGCGCGGAGGTTCTGCACCTCCTTGGCCATGACGTCGACCGCCGTGAAGAACCCGAACGTGAAGTCGATGCCGCGGTAGTCGTTGTCGATGGTCTTGGGCAGGTGCACGACGCGGACGCGCTTCGCCGCCGCGGGCAGGCGCCGCTGGTACTCGTAGAGCAGGTTGGCGGTCTTGAGCGTGTCGTCGCCGCCGATCGAGATCAGCGCGTCGATCTCGAGATCGACGAGGGCGCGGTACACGTTGCTCAGCCGCTCGCACTTCCCCTCGTCGTCGAGGTCGGCGGGCGTCTCGATGCCCTTGCCGGGGTTGGCCCGCGCGGTGCCGATGAGGATGCCGCGGGCGTTGCGGATGCCCCGCAGGTCGCGCTCCTCGAAGATGCGGTAGTGCTGATCCGGCAGCATCCGGTGCGTCACCGGGTGGTAGTCCTGCAGGTTCGAGTAGCCGTGGAAGAACCCGATCACCTCGCGCCCGTCCTCGAGGAACGAGGTCGCGGCGGCGGAGATCACCGCGTTGGCCGCGGGCGCAGGTCCTCCGGCGAACACGATGGCGACGCGACGGATGTCCACGGGCGTGGGAGCAGGTGCCGACTCGGTCATGCGGCGAGAGCGTGCCGCGCCCGACGAGGTTGCGTCAATCGACGCGACCGCAACCGTGACACGCTGCCGCTACCGCGGCGGCAGTGGATCGTGCACGCACCGCGCGGCCGCCACCTCGGCGGCTCCGTCGGCCTTCGGCACGTGTGACAGCCCGGCGAAACTGATCCAGGCCAGTTCGGCAGAACTGATCCACGGCCGGTTCGACAGAACTGATCCAGTCCAGTTCGGCAACACTGATCCACGGCCGGTTCGACGTGGTCAAGGACGGACGCGGTCCGCCGCCGACCAAGGCGGAGATCACTTCGATGGCGGCAACGAGGATGGCGGCGTTGCGGGTGGAGTCATC
>LNFM01012621.1_pt1 | contig 11036 bp, 22 predicted proteins | sample 596031 | NCBI WGS metagenome assembly LNFM01 (sample SAMN04254537, study PRJNA301005) | activated carbon metagenome | isolation source: dual media filters at the Ann Arbor, Michigan drinking water treatment plant | place: USA: Ann Arbor | reverse complement strand
GCTGGCCGCCGCGCGTTTGCTCGAGGTCGACGCGCTGCGCGCCCAGGTGGCGCGGCTGGAATCGCTGGGGGATTTCGGCGCGGCTAATTCGCCGCTGCGCGCGCTGGCCTAGTCGCGGGTCTGCGCGCGCATCCATGCGCGCAGTTCCGGGCTCTGGCCGATCAACCACGCGGCCAGCAGCGCCGCCGCGACGTTGACGAGGGCTTGCCGCGCCACGCTCTGCACGAGGCCGCCGCTCATGGCTTGACCGCCTGGGGGGCTTCCAGGCCCTTCGCTTGGATCAGGGTCAGGACGAGGGATTCGATGCGGGCTTGCCCCTTTTCGATGGCGTCCACGCGCGGGCCCATGAGTGCGCTACTCACGGTCCAGCCGATCAGCACGCCGCCCAGGCCCGATACCACGGTCTTGCCGATGGTCAGCAGTGCGTCGTGCGTCATGGCGCTACGTACTCAGCCGCAAAGCCGGTGCCGCTCAGTACTTCCCAGGTCGGCGCGCGGCTGCTGTCGCTGTAGAGGCCCCACGGGTCGAAGCTGCCCGAGCCCGTTGCGCTGCGCTGGCCACCCACGGTGTAGGCGTCCCATCGGTCCGCGATGCGGGGATCCACTGGCGGGGCCACGCGGGGCGCCGCGCGGGGCGCCGCGGGCTTGCTGCCGAAGGTGTCGAAGGCCCAGCCGCCCAGGCTCTCGCCGATGCTGGCGAAAACGCCGCCGCTGGCGCTGTTGAAGCCGGCGCCCAGCGTGCCGAGCACGCCCGCGCCCTGGTAGGCCGTGGTGCGCTGGCCGGCCGCGTTCGTCTGGTTCTGCGTGACGGCGTTGTTTCCGCTGACGATGCCCGGCGCCACCTGGGCGACTTTCTGCGCCGCGCGTGTCACGAGGTAGACGCCCACGAGGGCCGCCGCGCCGTAGGCCAGAAAGATGGGCTGTACTTTCATGCGGTGAACCCTCCTGCACGTTCGAACACGGCCACGAGGTCGCCTTCGCTGCGCATGCCCTGCCCTGCGTAGTTCGCGCCCGGCAGGCTTGCCCATTCCTTGCGGCACAGCTGCAAGGCCTCGGCCACGTCGCCGCGTTTGACGGCATCGAGCGCGCCGCGCTGGTCGATCAACCACACGGCCGCGCGGATCTGGCTGTCGGGGCTGAAGTCGGGCAGCGCCAGGGCACGCCGCGCGCCGTTCCAGGTCTTGCGGATGATCTGGAACCGGCCGGCCGCGGTGCTGACGCATCCAGGCCCCAGGCCGGCGCCCGCGCACATGTGCGCCGGCAGGGGTTCGCCTTTCCATTCGCCGCTGTTCGCCGGGTGGTCTGCAAGGCTTCGAACAATGTGCTTGTAGCCGTAGCACACGCGGTAAGGGTCGGGCTCTCGGTCGGTGCCTTCGGCCCAGGCAATCGCCGCCAAAAAGGCGCGCACGTTGCCGTCTTGCACGGCCTGCGCGGTGGTGTGCTGCTGTAGCTGCATGTCGATCAATCCCCAGGGGTTGGCGTAGTCCAGTGACGTCGCGCCGGTGTCGGTGGTTTGTGCCTGGCTGTCGGCCGCGCGTGCCATCGCATAGGCCAGCCCGAGGCCGGCCCCGAATGCGAGGACCGCGGTCTTCGGTGTCACGGGACGACTTCCAGGCAGGTGCTGGAGTAGACCGTCGTCGGCGGCACGGCGCCGGTGTTCTGCGCGCACAGGTACAGCCCCCAGCCGGCCGGGATGGTGACGTTCATCCGCTGCTGGTTGTCAGTGGCGGTGGCACCGTTGGCGGCCGACACGGCCGCGCCCGCCCACTGCTGCGGCTGGCTTACGGAGCTTGGCGCCGAAGGTGCCGCCAGTAGCCGGAGGTCGGTCGTCCCGGCCGCGTTGGCAGTCACGCCCAGGCGCACGGAATGGATGCGCACGCCGCGCAGGTTCGCAGCCGGGGCGATCAGCGTGCGCGCGATGTTGAAGCCCACGGAAGGCGCGGTGTCGATTGCGTCGATCAGCTGCACCGACGATCCAATGGGGTACGTGACGAGCACGGTCCCGGGCTGTCGGCGTGAGCCGCCGCGGCCATCGGTAATCATGAGCGTCAGCGCTTGCGAAGCCGGGCCGTTCTCAATCTCAAACCCGCTGAATTGACCCTCGGCAAACATGCCCGACACGGCCGCGCGCATGTCGTCGGCGCGTTCGCCGTTCGGGCCGGTCAGTTCCACGTTGATGGGGATCTGCGAATCGATGATCTCGAAATAGCGGCCGGGCCGTTCGAAGCGCTTGGTTTCGCCGGCCGCGATGGTGAAGGTGAGGAGTTCCATGCGTCAGGCTTTCAGGAGTCGAGGAACGATCAGCAGCGCGGCAAGGCCGGCGCCGATCAGGAGCGCGGTGCGCATGGTGTCGGCCGCTTTGCCGTCCGCGGGCTGCGCCTGGCTGATTGCCACTTCGGCCAGCCGGCCGGCCGCGTCGGCGGTGTTGCCGGCACGGGTGACGATGCCGCCCAGGAGGTCGCGCGATGCCGCAATGGTCGATTCCCAGGCCTGCGCCGCGCGGTCGCTGCTGGTCTGCGAGGTCTGCAGCAGGCTGCGGTAATTCGCGCCGGCCTGGGCGCCCAGGTCGGTGGCGCTGGCGCCCATGAAGCGCAGCGCATCGGCACCGAAGCCCGCCACGAGGCGCATCCCTTCGGTCTGCTGCGCGCCCACGTCGCGCACGAGTTCGGCGCCGAATTGCGCCACGCGCACGGCGCCCGGGTCGACCCCGGTCCAGTTCGTGACGGTGCTCCGGTCGCTGCTGTCGTTGACTTGAAAGCTGGTGGAGTTGTCCGCCCAGCTGCTGCTGGCGTCGGTGTAGCTCAGGCTTTCGTCGTTGAAGTACGAAGCATCACGGCCCAAGGCCGTGGCGTAGTTGCCCGCGACGATGGATTCATCCGTGTTGTACGTGTTGTTTGTGGTGTTGCTGGTGCTAGCGCTGTTGCCGCTGTTCTGCTTCGAGAAGATGCCGCCGAAAAGTCCCATGACTACCCCTTGCGCTTGCGCATGATGAGCAGCAGCACGGCCGCGCCCGCGATGACAGCCGGCACGGCCCACGACTGCGCGCCGATGCTGATCGGGGCCGCGATGGCGTCGGCCTGCGGCTGGTTGTACGCGCGCTGGCTGCTGGTGGTGGCGGTGCTGTCGCTGCCGAAGTTGTAGACGGCGCCGGCCTTGTCGATGCCGGTCCCGTAGGCCGCGGTTCCGCTGCTGCCGCCCATGAAGGGGCCGCCGCCGCCCGCGCCTGGCGCATCGCCGCCCTGATAGTCCCCGATGCCCGCGCCGATGACGGCACCGGCTACGGCACCCCAGGGGCCGCCTACAGCTGCGCCGGCCTGCATGCCGGCCTGCATGCTCATGTCGTCAGCCCTTGAAGGCGACGTAAGCCAGCAGCGCGGCCGCGCCGATGGTCAACCAGCCGCCCGGGATGCCGGCCGCCATGCCCTGGCCGGCCGTCGTCGGGGCGCCGCGCTGGGCTCGGGGCGTGGCGGTGTAGGTGCGCCCGTTCTGGCCTGCGAAGCTGCCGCTGTCGACGTTGCCGGCGACGTTCTGCGGGCCGTAACGGTTGTCGATCGCCTTCGTCAGGCCGTATTGAATCGTCCGCTCCCACCAAGCCGCGCTTTGTCCCGTGGCGGCCGGCGTGAAGGGTTCCATTTTCGCCGCGTCCATGCCATCGCCCATCGAGCCGAAGCCCCAGGCATCCGCGGCAATTGCGCCGCCAAAAAGGTTCGTTTCGCCCATTGCTGGTGCTCCTGTTGGAATGTGAAAGGGGCCGGCCGGTGTCGTGCCGGCCGGCCCCTTGTGTGCGCCGGTCAGGCGGTCACAGCTGGCGGTTGCTGCTGTAGCTCTCGGTGTAGATGGTCAGCGTGTCGGCCGCGCTGGTGGTGACGCGCACGTCGAGGTTTTCCACCGGCACCGGGGCGCCCTTGCTGTCCAGCACGAAGGCCGTGTTGAAGGCGTTGGACTGCAGCGCGTCGGGCATGAAGTCCAGCACGTGGAAGCCGGCCTGCGGCACGCGGCCGAAGTCCTGCAAGCGCTGGTTTGCCACGCCCACGGGCATGTTCTCGAAGATGTCGACACCATCGCGCCGCACGCGCACCGAAGCGAGGTTCGTGTGCTTGATGATGAGCCGTTTCACCTGGTAGCCCTGGCGGCCGAAGGGGACGAAGATCTGTTCTTCGGCCGCGGCTGCGATGGTCTTCTGCTGCACCTGCACGCGCTGCACGATGCTGTTGGCGCTGGGGGCTTCCGTGTCGGCCCATGCGGTGATGGTCGAGGCCGCCACCGGTGTATAGGTGCCGAGGTCGAATTCGAGGGTGAATTCTTGAACGCCCGCCTCCTGCGTGGCCGCCACGGTGCCCAGGGTCATGCCCAGCTCTTCGCGGGCGAAACGCTCCGTGAAGTCGAGGGTGAGAAACGCGGTCGAGCCGGTGAAGTTGCCCTTGAAGGCGTTCAGGCCGGCGATGAGGTCGGCCGCGGAGTTCCAGCGCTGGAATTCCTTGTTGTTGATCCGCAGGACGATGTTCGTAATGAGCGTCGTCAGAATGTTGGTGCCCAGCTGCAGATAGATCTTCTGGTACAGGTAGCCCAGGGGCAGGCGGATGCTGGCGCGCTGGTTGGCGCCGACGTTCTGGATCTGGGGCAGGCGGAGGAGACGCATGGGGGGGGGTTCTCGTGTGTGGTTGTTGTTGGCCCCCAGGCGGGGCCGCTTGCCGGTCGGTCAGCCCTGCAGCGCCTTGTCCACGATGCCGCGCGAGAACTTCACCTGACGCAAAGCGTAGATGGTGGCGAGGACGATGGCGGTCGTGATGGCTGCGTTCTTCAGGTGCGTTTTCATGTCGGGTGCCTTTCGGTGGTTCGATGGTGGAGAAGTTGCAGGCCCGAGTAAACGCCGCGGGGCCGGTACGTCGCAAGGCTTCCGGGCTGTACGTAGCCCCGACGTAGCCCCTACACTGCCGCCCATGAAAATCGCCCAGCTAATCGCCATCCTCTCGAACCTTCCCGCCGATGCCCGCGTTTTTGTTGACGGGTACGAATGCGGATATGACGAGGTTTGCGACTTCGAACTAGTGCAGCTTGTGGAATCCACGAGCACGCAGGTCGGGGCCGGCGACTTCGAAGCAGTGCCGCCCGACGTTGACGCGGGCTTTGCCGCGGTTTACCTGCGCACTACGCTGCGCGCTTGAGCGTGATGCTCCCGGGCTGCAACACGCGGGCCCTGAAGTCGCGTTCGAGGTAGTGAATCACGGTCTTGCCGGCCGCGTCGTCTTCGATGGTCTGCAGCTTCGTCACGTCCTGCAGGGGCACGTCCAGCGCGTCGGCCATCGCCACGCGGTCGGCCCTGTATCGCAGCGTGAAACACCGGATGTAGGTCGCATTGCCGAGAAAGGTTTTGTCGATCAGCGCCGGCCGCTGCGCTGCGCCCAGGATGTGCAGCGCCTGGTGCCGGCCTTGCGTGATGCACTGCCGCCACGCCTCGGGGGCGTGGCTTGCGGTGGTCACGTCGCTCAGTTCCTCGGCCAGGAACACGAGGCCGCCCGATGCAAAGGCCAGCTTGCACACGAGGGCGAAAGAGTCGGCCAGCGCAGCGCCGGCCGCGGGCACGAAGCGGGCCCGCACGGGGCCGCCCTTCGCGTGCTTGAATGCGCCGATCAGTTCCGAGTGTTTCGAGTAGGCCGGGGCGTGCTTGCCGTATTCGCTGCGTGGATCCCAAATCAGCAGGCGCGCGGGCTTGAGGTCTTTCAGCCGTCGATTGATCGACACCCCTTTGCCGCTGCCGCTGGCGCCGATGTACGCCTCAATCTGCGGCCGGTTCGTGACGCTCATGGAGTGCTCCCGGGCATGTTCTGTTCGTACACGCGCGCAGCTGGTGGCGGTGCCGGCGTCGGCGCTGGCGGTTGGCCTGGCTGCGGTTGCTGGCGCCTGGCTTTCACGTCGGCCATGAGCACGGGCACGGCCGGCAGCGCGACGGCCGCCACGAAGGCCAGTTCGGGCCCCCAGCGTCCGAGCACTTCGCCTGCATTCCATCCGCGCGCTTCGCACAGTGCGCCGAAGGTGGTAACGATGGCGGTCTGCGCTTTCAGGTCGTAGCGTTCCGCGTAGCGCTCCGGCAGCAGCTGCAGCGCGACGGCGCAGAGCATGCCGAAGGCCGCTTCGTTCTGCTGGCGGTCGGCCGCTGCTGCCGCGTCGGCCTGGGCTTGCTGGCCGGGTGGTAGCTGTCCGTCGAGGTTGGCCGCTTCGCCTGCGAGGTCGTCCAGGCCGGGAGCGTCAACCGGGCCCGGGTCGGTGGTGGTGCTTGCGGTGGCGGTGCTCATGCTCGAGTCCCAAACCAGCCCCAGCTGGGGCGACTTTCTGCAATCGCCAGGACGCGCACCTCATCACCCGGCCGGCGCGGTGCCGGCGCTGCGGCCGCGTTCGCCTGGGCTGCTGTCGGCCTGGGCACGGCCGGCGCCGGGGCCGGCGTCGGTTCCGGGGCCGGTTCCGCGTCGTGGATCTGCAGCGCGCGCATCGCCATATCGCTGGCATCGCTGCGGCTGAATGCCTGCATGTTGCAGGCGTTGCACACGATGTAGGCCAGCTGCTTGGCGCTCAGTCTGAGGCTTGCTTTTTTGCTTTGGCAAATCGGGCACTTGCAAACGCCGATGGTCTTGTCACTCATGGCCGGGGCCCTCAAAAGGTGGTGTGGTAGCGCACGCCCACGCGGCCGCGCTGAAACTCGAACATCACGCCGCCCAGCTGGGCGCCGACTGCTGCGCCCAGGATGGTCACGGCCGCGTCCTGAAGGCTGCATGTCCCTCTGCCGTCGCTGTCGGCCAGTTCCTTGAGCAGCCCGACACCGGCCCCGAGCGCGAAGCCGTGCCACCTGTTGCCGGCGTGCAGCGTGCCGCCCATGCCGAAGGCCGCGCCGATGGCGAAATGCTGGTTTTTGTCGTAGCCGGTCCAGGCGTCCCGCGTGAGGCACTTCGCCGCGGCCGGGGCCGCGGTGAAGATGCACAGCACGAGGAAGGCGCACAGCCGTAGCAGTGCGCCGGCCTTCACTTCGAACGCTCCGGCATCAGCACGGCCGCGATGCCCGCGACGGTGGCGCCGATGGCGGCCGGGTCGCGGGTGGCGTAGGCGTGCGCCGCGGCGGCCAGGATCGACGCGAAGCCGGCCCAGGTCGAGGGCTCACGCAGCCGGTTCACGACAACCTGCCGGCCGGCCTTGCGGGTGGTGGCGGTGCTCACGCGCCTGCCTCGGGAGTGGCAGGGGTGGCGCTGGCCTGGGCCGCGTTCGCCGCGTCGATGGCATCGGCAACGACGCTGCAGAATTCGGTCAGCAGGTCGATCGCCTGCGTGACGTTGCTGGGCACAAACGCGAGGTTTGCGGCTTCCGCGTGGGCCTTCAGTTCATCCGCGATAACGCGGGGGGTGCGTGCTTCTGACATGGGGGAGGTTCCTTGCGATGGATTGACCCTCCCCAGGATCCAAAAGACGAAGGCGGGGCCGCCCGCTGCAGGCTCTGCAGGAGGTCGGCCGCGCCGCGATGCGTACAGTTATTGACACGGGTCCAAGTTAGGGCACGCGGGCCCCACGGTGCGCGCACCGCATCGGCCGGAGTCCAGGCGCCGCGCGGGCGCCATTCCTTGCGGTCTGAAAGCTGCACGTCCCCGGGCCCGGTCGAGTCGGCCACACCGATGGGGCACGCGCGCTCTGTCGTTTCGTACCGGCCCACCTTGAGGCGTTCGAGCATCGCGAGGCGCAGCAGGTAGTTCCGGCCGGTGTTCATGCCGCCCTGTGCCAGCACGTAGCCGGCCCAATCGGCGCGGCTGTCGCCCTTGCGGTTGCAGGCGTCGAGCGCACGCGCCAGCCGGGGCGTGCTGCCGGCCGGTTCCTTGATACGGCGCAGTTCGCGCCACACGGTTACGGGGGGTTGTCCGATGGCTTGAAACTGCCGGATGCCCCAGGCACTCGCCCACGCTTCCACGCGCTGTGCTGTGCCGCCGAACAGGTCAGACTGCGGAACGTCAGGCAAAGAACTATCACTGTCGCCAGCATGCCGACCACGCTCAGCGCCAGGAGGCAAACCGTTGCCAGTTGAATCGTCGTCATAGTGCCCTTCCGCGCCCACGGCGCCCGCGTCGTCGATGTTCTTGGCGATGTACTTGGCGATATAGCCCGAGGCGCCGCCCGGCCGCATGAGCACGGCCTTGCAGCGGTGCGCACGCGCGCCTGGCTCGGTGCCTTCCAGCTTCAACCATGCGCGTTTGATGATGCGCACCGCGCGCCACAGCTGGCCCGGGGCCGCCCACAACAGCGCGTGCCAGTGCGGGCAGGCGTCGTGGTGCGGTTCGGCCACGCGGAAACCGAAGATCCCCACGCCGCGCCGCTGCAGCTTCGCGCGGGCACGCGCCCAGGCTGCGCAAAGCCATTGCTGCGCATCGCGCGGGGTGCTGCCGTCGTGGCGTTCGTTCTTCCCGCCGTGCCGGTGTACGGCGTGAAAGCGTGAAGGCGCGGTCAGGGTCAGGAACACGCCGCGCAGCTTCATCGCCTCGGCCCAGCGTTCACAGCCGGTGATGCGGGTCATGAGTTCGCCGCGCCTGATTGCCTTGTTGCTCACGCTGGCCGCTGCGAGGTCGGCCAGGGTCATGACCTGCCCGGCGTCGTTTTCCAGTTCAGTGGCTTCCATCATCCGCGCGCTGTCTGCGCGCCGCTGCTGGCGGCGGTGCGCGGTGTCGTGCGTGACGTACGGGGTGCGCTTCGCTGCGCACACTTCGCCGCGCTGGTTCGCCTCGGTTTCGCGCAGCGTCACGGCCGCGCGCCGCAGTTGCCGGCGCCACCACAGCGGGCAGCGGGCACGCGCCACGAAGGCGCGCAGTTGATCGGCCTGCGGTCGGTCGCCTTCAAACGCGAAGGGCCGGCCCTGCAGGGGCTCAAGCCACGCATTCAGCACGCCCAGGGCCGCGCCGGGCAGCGCCGCGGGCATGGCATCGAGCCGGCCGCCGATCAGCCACGCGCGCCGGTCGGCCAGTGCGCGCAGGTCTGCATCGAGCATGCGGCCGGTCGCCATCGCGCCGGCCGCCCTGCGTCGTGCTTCTTCCAGTTCATCGAGCACACCCGGGGTGTGCGCGCGGTGCTGTTCTAGCGCCCGCGCTGTGTTGATGGCGATTCGCTCCCGCAGGGTCGGCCCGCGATAGTCGGGCACTTGCGCCAGGGCGTGCTGAAGGCCCATCAGAAAGGCATATCCCGCAATTCCAGGCGCCGCGATGGCTTGAGCTTTCCGCCCTTGCATCGCTGCCGCGCCCGCCCGTGCTTTTCGTGCGCCAGGAACCGGCGCCGCAGCAGGGCATGCCATGCGCCGGCCCGAGAGTCGACCCATGGCACGGGCAGTCCGTAGAGGTGCATTCGTATGCTCACCGAAGCCACCCCGCGCCCTCCAGCTGTCGGCGCCACTCACGCGCAAGACTGCCGATGCACTGCCGTTCTTCGTCGGGCAGCTGCTGCCACGGGGTCAGGGCCGCCGCTTCCACGTCGCGCCGCGTGGTTGCCATTGACACGAGCAGTTCGCGCACTTGCAGACTCATGGCGCGCCACGTCGCGCCGCTGACGCCGCCCGGCCGCTGCGCATCGAGCGCAGCGCGGGCACGGCGCACGGCCGCGCGTGCGACGGTTTCGCCGTTCAGGGCTGCATCGGCCTGGAGTTCCGCGGTGCGCAATTCGTCGTGCGATGCGCCCAGGTCGCGGGGGGCGTTCAATGCGTGCCCTCACGCAAGACAAGCCCCCAGGGGTCCGCGATGTCGTCCCAAGGGTCGGCCGCTTGCCCGCCAGCGGGCAGCAGGCAAGGCGCGTCAAGGCAGTATCCGCAGGAACCATCGCTGCGGCTGAAGTCGATCCCCATTGCAGGGGTTGCGCCTGTTGGCCTTCCCTGCCCGCCATCCTTGCGCTCCTCGGTCGCGCCCAGGTTCTGCAGTTGCCGCGGGTTCATGCTGCCGCCCATCCGTTGACGCCGCGCCGCTCGATCACGAGGCCTGCGGGGATGGCTTTGCAGCGGCCCCAGGCCGCCAGGAGGCGCAGCGCGCCCGCCTCATCGCTGAAAAGGTCGACACGGGGCGAACCGTCGATCAGCGTCCAGCACAGGCGCACGCGCGCCGGGTTGCCATCGGGCGCCCGTTCGGCCGGAGGCCGGCCGGGGCCGCGCTTGGCCGCCGCGCTCACCCGCGCCCCCGGTACGTGATAGCGCCCTCGTGTGGGCTGTAAGGTACGCTGCTGTCGCCGTCCACTGCAACGCGCGCCGCCATGGCCGCAACCTGCACCGCCTCGGCGTACACGTCGGCCGCCGTGCACTTGCCTGACCGATGGTCTATCAGGGCTTTGGCAAGCTCTCCGACCTCTTCGCTCAGCGCCATCATCTGGATGGTGTTGCCGGGGAATTTGCCCCGCGCAAACCGTAGCTCGGCCTCAACGCGATTAATGAAAAGCGCGGTCTCGTTCAATTCCATCGTGAACCCTCCCGAGGTTCTGCCCTCCCCTGCCCCCTACGGGGCCGCCCCGGGGGGAACCTGGGGAGGGTGAAAGAAAGCCCCGGGGCGACGGCGCCGAATGTACCCCCTAACCCTGGATCCGGTCAAACCTTGTCCGATATTGCGGGGCGCCCCGCGTACGGGCACATTCCGTACGTACGCAATTTCCTGGGGTGGAAATCATGGATGCACGCGAATTGCTGGCCGCTGTACGTACGCGGCAGGGGCTTGGCTCGAACTACCGTCTAGCCCGTGAGCTGGGCATCTCAGACAAGACCGTTCAACGCTGGAACGTCGGGGCAAACACGCCCGACGATGTGACCGCCGCGAGGCTTGCCGAGCTTGCGGGCCTTGACCCTGATTCGGTGGTTGCTTCGATGCACGCGCAGCGCGCGGCAAACGATCAGGAGCGCAGCCTATGGGAGCGCATCGCGCGCCGGCTTGAGGGTGTCGGCGTGGCCGCCGCGCTGGCCGCCGCGCGTTTGCTCGAGGTCGACGCGCTGCGCGCCCAGGTGGCGCGGCTGGAATCGCTGGGGGATTTCGGCGCGGCTAATTCGCCG
>LNFM01012620.1_pt1 | contig 11037 bp, 2 predicted proteins | sample 596031 | NCBI WGS metagenome assembly LNFM01 (sample SAMN04254537, study PRJNA301005) | activated carbon metagenome | isolation source: dual media filters at the Ann Arbor, Michigan drinking water treatment plant | place: USA: Ann Arbor | reverse complement strand
CATCGACGACACCGCCATCTCGCGCGGCACCACGACCGGTGACGCCATCGCGACGTGGCGCGGGTCGTGGGCTTCGACGCGAGCGCGCGCCCAGCTCGCCTGGCACCGCAGCGCCCGGCGTGATTCCCCCCGCGATTCGGCGGAGAGCTCGTCGCAGTTCCTCGCCGCGTATGTCCCCGCTGGCACCGACCTGGCCGCGGAGTGCGCGGATAACCCCGATGGCACCGGTATCGTCCAGTGCCCGGTCCCGACCGGTTTCTTCGCCACCCGTGGTGCGGGGCTCCTCGTCGATCAGACGAGCGACCGGCCAAGCGCGACCGCCGACATCGCCCACCGCATCGACAACCACGTCCTGCGCGCTGGCGGCACCTACGAGGATTCGCGGCTCGTCACGGAGTCGCGTTACACCGGCGGCGCGATCGTCCGCAGCCTCTTCGACGGCCACACCGACACCCAGACGTTCCTGGCCGGTGCGTGCGAGGACATCCCCGGCACGCCGTGCGCGACGAGTGGGTCGCAGGAGCTCCAGTACCGGACGCGGTACGCCGCGGGGTACGTCGAGGACACGTTTCAGATGACGCCGGGGATCCGCGTCGATACCGGGCTGCGCTACGAGAAGATGAAGGTCGGCAGCGTCCTGGACCTGAACCAGTGGGCGCCACGCCTCTCGGTATCGGGCGACCCGTTCGGGCAGGGCCGGTCGCGGTTCTGGGTCAGCATGGGCCGGAGTTACGTGATGATCCCGGCGGGCATCGGCGCGACCGTGCTGGCTCGCAACCGCCTCGTCCGCGACATCTCGTCCCCGCTCGGCGACGCTCGGATCATCGACCAGGGGACCCCATTCAACGTCGCCCCCGGCATCCAGCCCGCCGCCCAGGACGAGATCACGATCGGCGCCGAGGTCGGGCAGCCGGGGCTGGCCCGCGCCGGGCTCTGGGTCCAGGGCCGGACCCTGCGGCGCGGGTACGAGACAGTGCTCCTCGACGCCGAGCAACTCACGGCCCGCTTCGATAACCCCGGACGCGATGCGTCGGCCGCGGCGCGCCGGGACGTGGTGGTGGTCGGCGCCGACGTCATGATCACCCCGACGCCCGCCTCCGCGGTACGGGGCACTTACTCCTACACGCACGCCACCGGCTCGTGGGCCGGGCCGTTCGACCCGCGGCAGGGTGCGAACCTGTTTGCAGGGACCGACTTCGACCTCGACCAGCAGAACCTGTTTGGGCTCCTACCGACAGATGCGCGGCATCGGGTCGCAGTCGAGGCCGCGCGGCGAGGGCATCTGGGCAGCCTCGATGTGGGCGTGGCCGTTCGCGGCAGCGTGACGAGCGGGCGGCCGCGAAACGCCCTGGCCGACACCGACCGCGGGCTCGTCTATCTGATTCCCCGGGGCGAGGCGGGGCGCGGGCCTATCATCACCCAACTGAACATCCGGCTCTCTGCGCGCTGGCAGGGCTTTGACCTGACGCTCGATGCGTTCAACGTGTTCGATCGCGACACGCCCACCACCGCCTCCGAAATCTACTCGGGGCTGACGGCACGCCCCATCGCCGGCGGATCTTACGAGGATCTCGTGTTCCTGAAGCTCGACGGTGGCGACCCCGCCCCGCGCCGAACCTCCTATCGACTCCCGCTCGCGTACCAGTCGCCCTTCGGCGTCACGCTCGGCCTCGCACGAACGTTCTGATCATTCCCCGATCAATCCGTTCGGAGTGGCGCGCAACTCCGGGGAGTCCTGTAGAATTTTTCGCGGGGAACATGGCCGATCTTTCTGCGTTCAAGGAAGCTGCCGCCGCCGTCAAGCACTCACCCCATGGGGTGAGCGCATGGGAGCAAGTTGAAGAACTTGCGGCGGAACTCGACCGGCCAGACGACGTCGTCTCGCTGTTCAATGAAACGCTCGCCGGCAAGGTCGAGCCGGAAGTAGCCGAGATGATCGGAGAGCGCGCGAGCGCGTTCTGCGATACGTGGTTCGGCGACGATCCGAGTGTGCTCGAGAAGATTCTCGGGCGCGTGATCGTCCTCGCACCGACGAGCGACTCGGCGCTCCAACGCTTGTCGGTGCTCTACACCGGCGCCGAGCGGTGGAGCGATGCGTTCGGTCTCTATGACCGCGCTGTCGACGCCACGAAGGACAAGTCGCGCCGCGTGCGCTTGCTCCGCGAAGCCGCGCAGCTCGCGAAGGACGTCGCGAACCAGCCCGACAAGGCGATCGGCTACTACCAGGCGCTCTTGCCGCTGAACCCCGAGGACGGACAGATCGGGCAGAGCCTCGAGCGTCTCCTCGAGCGCCACGAGCGGTGGCCGGATCTCATCGCGCTCTGGGAAGGTCGCCTCGACGGCCAGTCGAAGAAGGAGCGCGAGAAGACGCGCGCCCGCATCGCGCAGGTCTATCTCGACAACCTCGACGACCCGCAGCGCGCACTCGCGGCCGCCAAGCCGCTACTCCAGGAAGCCGACGACGACAAGGAGTCGACGCACCTCCTCGAGCGCGTGATGGATGCGAGCTCGGCGACGAAGGGCGTCCGCGATGCGGCGCTCGACCTGCTCCGCTCGCACTACGACACCGCCGGCAAGCCCCGCGAGGTCATCCGTGTCATCGAGCGCGGCATCAAGCTTGATCCGGCGAGCTCGGGCCCCCTGCGCGAGGAGGCCGGTGGGCGCCTCGCCGATCTCGACGATCTTCCCGCCGCGATGGATCACTACGCGGCCCTCCTCGCGATGACGCCTGATTCGTCGGCGACCGAGGAGAAGCTCCGCGTCCTCGCCGAGCGCGGCGGCCTGCACGATCGCTACGCCGAAGGGGTGGCCGCGGCCGGTCGCGCGGCGAACGATCCGACGCGCAAGGTGGAGCTGCTCGGGGAAGCGGCCCGCACGCGCCTCGATCGCAGTGGTGATGTCGAGGGCTCGATCAAGCTGCTCGTCGAGGCGAGCGCCGTGTCGGGCGCCGTCGAGCACGAGCAACTCGGCGTTGCGCGGCGGCTGGCCGCGCTCTACGCGCAGACCAATCGCCCGAAGGAGCGGCTGGGCGTGCTCGAACGTCAGGCGCACCTCGAAGCCAACGACGCGGCCCGCAGCGCGATCCTCTCCGAGGCCGCGAAGCTTGCCGAGTCGCTCGGCGATACGGACCGCGCACTCTCGCTGTGGGAGCGCCGCATCGACTCCGATCCGAGCGATCTGTCGGGTCTCGACGCGCGGATCTCGATCCTCGAGAACCAGCAGCGCTGGGATGATCTCGTCGCGGCCCTCGAGAGTCGCATCGAGAAGGTCGTCGCGCCGAACCAGAAGCGCGCCGACCTCGTCCGGGTCGCGCTCGTTCACCAGCAACAGCGCAAGGACCTCCCCGCCGCCATCACGGCCTGGCAGCGCGTCGTCGCCGGTCACGAGGATGACGAAGAGGGCGTGACCGCGCTCGCCGACCTGCTCGCCGAGACGGCGCGCTGGAGCGAGATGGCGGATCTCCTCGAGCGCTCGAGTGGCCGAGCCACGGAGCGCACCGTGGCCCGCCTGGTTCGCCTCGGCGACGCCCTGCGCGAGCACCTCGATTCGCCCGCTCGGGCGCTGACCGCGTATCGCAACGCCATCGCGATCGCCCCGGGCAACAAGCCCGCGCGCGCGGGTCTCACCGCGCTGCTCGACGTCGCGACCACGCGGTCCGCGGCGGCCGATGCGCTCGCGCAGGCGTTCCGCATCAACAACGATCTCACCGGCGTGCTCGATCTTCTGCCGGCGCGGCTCGCCGAGGCGAAGGACGATCGCACGCGGCTTGCTCTCTATCGCGAGGCCGCGCAGATCCGCCTCGAGTACCAGCACGATGGGACCGGAGCCCTGAACGATCTCGCCAAGGCGTTCCCGCTCGCCCCGCGCGATCAGCTCATCGAGAACCAGATCACCGCGCTCGCGAAGTCGACGGGGCAACATGCCGTCGCCGCGGCGGCGTTCGAAGCCGCGATCATGGAGCTGGAGACGGCCCCCGGAGAAGCTCCGGCGGCGGGCGGCGTGACGGTGGCACAGCGCGAGGCGGCCCGACTGCGGCTCGCGTTCGCGGACCTCGTGGCCGAACATCTGAACGACAACGCGCGCGCGGCCGATGCGTACACGCAGGTCGCCGCCGTCGAGCCGGGCAACCGGCGGGCAGTGCAGGCGTTCGCGAATCTCGGCTCCGGCCTCGGCCGCTGGGACGATGCCGCCGCGACGGTGGTTCGCTATGCGGGTGCCCGCGAGACGTTCGACGATGAGCTGCTCGGCATCCTCGAGATGGCCGCGGGCAGTGCCAACGCGCACGACAAGCTCGCGCCCGCGCTCGATGCAGCCCTCGAGAACCACAAGCTGCCGAGCGCGGTGGCCGCGCAGTTCCATCATCGCCTCGCGACGCTGCAGCGCGACAAGCGCACCGATCGCACCGCCGCCACCAAAGCGATGCGAAAGGCCCTCGAGCTCGGTGGCGAGAAGGCCGCCTGGCTCGGCGAGCTCGTCGCCCTCGAGCGCGAAGAAGGTACGTCGGCGAATCTGCTCGAGGCGCTGCGTCGCCTGGCGGATGCCGATGGCCGCGACCTCGACTCGCTCGTCGGCGCTGCTGACGTGGCGAGCAAGCTCGGCGAGCGCGAGCAGGCCCTGTCGATCCTGTCCGCCGTGCTCGGTCGCGCGACCGCCGCGTGGCGTGGCACGGCGCAGATCCGCTCGGCGCGCTCGGTCGATGCCGTCGCGAAGTGGGCCATCGAGGCCCTCGTCGATCTCTATCGCACTGGTGGCCGCGCCCGCGCCGCCGTCGACACCCTCGTCGAGGCGGCTCGCCTACCCTTCGATGCGAACACGCGCCGTGACATGCGGCTGCGCGCGGCCCAGCTCGCCACTGTCGAGCTCGGTGACAACGCGGCCGCGATCGACATGTATCGCTCCGTGCTCGCGCAGTCCCCGAGTGACCTCGAGGTCATCGAGCGGCTCGCTCACCTGCTCGCGCTCGAGGATCGCGTCCCCGAGCTCCTCACGCTCCGACAGATCCAGCTCGGCCTCGAGAAGGCCGCGACGGGAGAGGCGGCCAACCCCGAGCGCAAGCTGACGCTGCGGCTCGAGCTCGCGCGCCTCGTCGGTGTCGTCGAGGAGCGTGGCGGTCGTCTCGAGGCCCTGAAGGAGAACCTCGAGGAGCGCCCCGGCCACGACGCCTCGATCGATGCGATCGCCGAGCTGCTCGCGAGCAAGGGCCAGCATCGCCAGCTCACCGACCTCCTCGAGGCGCAGGCACAGCGGCTCGAGGCCATGACCGAGACCGCCCGCGCCGCGAAGCTGTGGGCGCGGTATGCGGCCGTCGCCGAGACGGACACGAAGGAGATCGATCGCGCGATCAGTGGTCATCGTCGCGTCGTGGCCCTCGCCCCGACGAGCGACTCGCTGCGCGCCCTCGCCCGCCTGAACCTCGAGCGCGGCCACGCCGGCCAGGCTGTCCCGTGGCTCGAGAGCCTGCTCGGCACCGTGCCGGCGGGCGAGCGCCTCATCGTGGTCAGCCAGCTCGCGAAGGCGCATCTGTCGGCGAACCAGCACGACCGGGCGATCGCCGCGATCGAAGTGAACCTCGACGACAAGGAGCCCGCACTCGAGCTGCGTCAGCTCCTCGCGGACCTGTACCGCAAGAGCGAGCAGTGGGAGCCGCTGGCTCGCCACCTGACGCGCTCGCTGCCGCTCCTCAAGGACGAGAAGCTGTCGCGCGAGTTCGCGCGCGAGGCCTCGACCATCTACCTGACGAAGCTCGGCGCGCCCGCCAAGGCGATCCCCGCGCTCGAGACCGCGCTCGCTCTCGACCCGACGGACAAGGAGCTCCGCTCCGCCCTCGCGACGGGCCAACGCGTGGCCGGTAAGCTGCCGGAGGCCCGCGCGGCCCTGACCGAGCTCATCAACGACTTCGGTCGTCGGCGCTCGCCCGAGCGCGCCGCGCTGCACGTCGAGCTCGCGCGCGTCGCGCTCGCCGAAGGCAAGGCCGACGAGGCGATGGCGGAGATGGAGTCCGCGTCGAAGATGGACGTGCAGAACGCCGCCATCCAGAAGGAGCTCGCCGAGATGGCGCGCAGCTCCGGTCAGCACGAGAAGGCGGAGCGCACGTATCGCGCCCTCCTCCTCGTGGTGCGGCGCCAGCCGCCGGGTGACGACGAGTCGGCCGTCGGGGCCAGCGAAGTCCTGTACGAGCTGCACAAGCTCGCGGCCTCGCGCGGAGAAGCCGAGCAGGCGAAGGAGCTCCTCGAGAGCGCGATGGAGTCGGCCGTGTCGTCGGATGCCGAGGTGCACCGCCTGCGGCGGTCCCTCATCGCGCACGGGGAGCGCGAGAAGCTGCTCGAGGTACTCGAGAAGCGCCTCGCGACGAACCCCGAGCCGCACAGCCAGGCCCGCCTGCTGTCGGACATGGCCGAGGCCCTCGACGGCCAGGAAGATCGCAACGACGAGGCTCTCGATGCCCTGATCCGCGCGATCGGCGTGATGCCGTCGCGCACCGATCTGCACGAGCGCGCACGCAGCCTCGCGAAGCGCACCGGTCAGACGAAGCGCTTCGTCGAAGCGGTGGACGCGGTCGTCGACCGACTCCGCCGCAAGGATGATCCGCCGCTGATCGCGAACTTGCTCATGCGCGCGGGTGAAGCCCTCGAGCACGATGCGAACGACCTCAAGGGCGCGGCGAACCTGTACCGGCGCGTCGAGATCCTCGGCGAGAAGCTCGCGGAGGCGTTCTACGCCCAGGCGCGCGTGGCCGCGGCCCTTGGCGACACCGCCGAGCAGGCGCGCACGCTCGACAAGATGTTCGAGCTCGCGGGTACGGACACCGAGCCGACGCCGGCGCAGGTCGATGCACTGTATCGCCTGTCCGAGATCTTCCTCGGCAGCCACACGCGCCGGAAGCAGGGCTTCGAGCTCCTCGAGCGCGCCTTTGCCGCCGAGCCGCGCTGGGGTCAGGCCGGTCGTCTGCTGAAGCTCGCCGCCACGGCGGACGCCACCGACGAGCGGGTGATGACGATGTACGAGCGCGTCGCGCGCAACGGCGGGGACGGCGAGCTCTTGCTCGACTTCCTCGAGCGCCGCGCGTCGCTGGCCTCGGCCACGCCGCAGCAGATCCGGGAAGCCGTCGATCTCGCGATCGAGCAGGGCCAGGAGCAGCGCGCCGAAGCACTGCTGGTCCGGGCCGTCGCGGCCGCACGCGAGACCGCCGATGGCGTCGCGGGTTCGCCATGGGCCGTGCTCGCGCTCGCGGAGCGCCGGCTCGCCGCCGGCGATCTCAACCAGGCCAAGGAGCTGACGTACGAGATCGCATCGCTCGGGGATGCGTCGATCGACGAGCAGGTCGACGGTCTGGCCATGCGGATCGCGACGCGCTCGCTGGCGCACCGCCGGGTCGATCTGGCGGCCGAGGTCTACGAGTTCCTGCGCGAGCGGAGCCCGGCCGACCGCGCCGTCTGGCAGCCGCTGCTCACGATCTACCGCGAGACCGGCGACGGCGATCGCCTCGGCAGCGTCATCAGCTCGACGCTTCCGAATCTCGTGACGCCGGCGGAGCGGAATGCGCTGCGCCTCGAGCACGCGAAGTTCCTGATCGAGAACCTCAAGCGCTTCCACGATGCGCTCGATGTCCTCCGTGACGCCCTCGCCGACGACGCCGACAACCTCGAAGCCGCGGAGCTGTACGAAGGTACGCTGCGCAGCCTCGGGGACGACGACGGCATCGCCGAGTTCCTGTGGTCTCGCTTCGAGGATGCGCAGAAGCGCGGGCATCGCGACTCGACGGTCGACGTGGCGCTCCGCCTCGGCGATCTCCTCGAGAAGACGGGCTCGACCGATGCGATCCGCGTGTACCGCTCGGCCCTGATCATCGCCCCGGACGATCGCGAGATCCTGCGGCGCGTGGTGGCGCAGCTCGGCGAGGGTGAGAACCCGCGCGAGGGCGCCGTCCTCATGGAGCGCCTGCTCGCTGTCGAGACGCCGGATCGCGCGCCCGAGCTGGCCGGCCGGCTCGCGACGATGTGGGAGGCCGCCGGTGACCGCAAGGGCGTGCAGCGCACGCTCGAGCTGGCGCATGGCTCCGCCCCCGACGACGCCGCGATCCACGATCGCCTCGAGAAGTTCTACCGGGACCACGAGCTCTACGGGGAGCTCGCCGAGCTGATGACCAAGGACGCCGAGCGCATGCCCGACGACGCGGCGGTGGATCGCCTCCGCGAAGCGGCCACGGTGTACTCCGGCTTCCTCGGCCAGCCGCTCAAGGCGGCCGAGGTGCTCCGCAAGGCGCGCCAGCGGGCACCGCATGTCGCCGAGCTCGTCACCGACCACGCGACGGTGCTCGCGGCGGCTGGTGAGCTCGATGCTGCGCAGCGCGCGATCGGCGAGGCCCTCGCCACCGTCCAGGGAACGGGGCGCACCGCCCTGCTCATGCTGCGCGCGAGCTTCCGCCATCAGCTCGGCGACGATGCGTCGGCCGTCTCGGACCTCAGCGAGGCGTACGAGCTCGATAAGGCCCGCGCGAGCGAATCGCTCGTGAACGGCCTCGAGCGCCTGCGCGCCCGCTCCGAGCGGGACGGCGATCTGCCGACCGAGCGCACGGCCACGCTGCGCCTCTCGAAGCTCCTCGTCAACCATGGTGAGCTCGAGCGCGGTCGCGCCATCCTCGTGGCCTGGATCGAGCGTGACCCGCGCGACGCCGAGCCGCTCTACTCGCTCTGCGACCTCGACGAATCGATCTCGCACTGGGACGGAGTGGCCGCCGCGGCGACGCGCCTGGCCTACATCACCGAGGGCGAACATCAGGTCGCGGCCGCGATGCGGTCGGCGATGGCCTCGACGCAAGCCGGTCGTCCCGGCGAGGCGGTCCCCGTCCTCGAGCTCGTCCACCAGGCTCAGCCCGGCATCGAGGTCATCCGCGACAAGCTGCGCGAGATGTACGAAGCGGCGGGCGAGTACAAGCTCCTCGCCGGCGTGCTCATCGCCGACGCGGATCACTCGTCGGACAGCCAGGCGAAGTACGCGAACTACCGCCGGGCCGCCGAGCTGCTGCTCTATCACCTCGAGGATGCCACCGCGGCCCAGGCCCCGGCGGCCCGCGCGCTCGAGCTCCAGCCCGACGATCACGCCGCGCTCATGCTCAACGTCGACGTGCTGATCGCCTCCGGTCAGCTCGACGACGCGGCGCGCACGCTCGAGGCAGCCATCTCGGCCCAGAAGAAGCGCACGCCCGAGCTCGCGGTCCTGCAGCAGCGGATGGGCGCCGTCTCCGCCCGCCTCGGCGACAAGGAGGGCCAGCTCAACTGGCTCAAGAAGGCCTTCGACGTCGATCGCAAGAACGCCGAGGTCGCGGCCGAGCTCGCCCAGCTCGCGACCGAGATCGGTGACTACGAGCTCGCGCTCAAGCCGCTGCGCGCCATCACCCTGATGGACAACCCCGCTCCGGTCACGCGGCCGATGGCCCTCCTCTGGGAAGCCAAGATCGAGCACGCCCGCGGCAACCGCGCCAAGGCGGAGCTCTGGGCCAAGAAGGCCCTTCGCGAGGATCCGCAGTTCGCCGACGCGCAGCAGTTCCTCGACGAGCTCGGCGGTCAGTCCGCCTGACCATGCGTGCCTCGGCGGCCCTGGTCGTCGCCGTGGCCGCCTGCCGCCGCGTCGCTAGCGGGGAGCCGCATGGTCCTCGCCACGGCAGGCTGCCATGACGAGTAACCCAAGGAGCGTCGTTTTCACGTCGTCATGGTAACGCGCGAAGCGCGGACCGAATTTCTACGGGTTTGGATTCGCTTCCTCAGGGCCGTAGGTCAGGAGCGTGTCCGCGGTCGACTTGTAGTGCGCGCGGATGTAGTCGGCCGTGCGGGCGTTGCGCGAGATGCGGAGCTCGTCGATCTGACCGTCGAAGAAGCCGGTCGCGTCGGGACGCGCGCCGATCTTCGCGCTGACCGTCGTGTTGATAGGGGTATCGGTGGCGTCCAGGACCCCCGACGCCACGCCGTTGACCCAGGTGCGGAGGCCGTTCGCGTCGCGACGTGCGACGACGTGGGACCAGACACCGGTGGTGGCGTCGTCGAAGGGCGCGTGAAACGTGCCATCCCCGGAGTCCGGGCCGTTGAAGGCGACCGTGCGGCAGAACACGACGTTGTCGCAGGCCCAGAGGAGCATGTAGTTCGGGAAGCGCGAGAGAATGGCGCGCGCGCCGGTGGGCGTCGGATTGGTATCGGGCTTGATCCAGGCCTCGATCGTGAAGCTGGTGAGGTGCTCGGTGTTGAGGGTGTCGATGTACTGATTCGCGCCAGAGAAGTCAGCCGCACGACCGACCCGCCCCTCGACGGTGGTGGAGCCCATGTTGGTGGATTGGTTGCGGCCGGTGGCGTCGGTAGCGCCGTCGAGGTGCCAGACGCCGACGTAGTTGGAGTCGGACCAGACGGTGCCGCGGTCCTGCGCGTCCAGGGCGTTGGGGTTGCCGTAGTAGACGTAGACCTCGGTCACGGTTCCAGCCGCGATGGTGGGGACGCGGACCCACGCCAGAGAGGAACCGTTGGTGGTCCAACGTTCGAGCTCGTAGGGATAGAACTGGCCGTCGGCGCTACCGAAGCGGAGGTCGGCGCCCGAGGCCTGCGCGTTGCCGTAGGAGAAGCGCCCCGGGTCCAGGTGAACGGCGAGGACGAAGTTCGTGAAGGCCCCCTGGCCGGCGTTGTCGATGTCGAGACGCCGACGGAAGGCCCACGCGGGTCCCGGCACCGCACCATCGATGACGAGCGACCCGTCGATGACGAGCGACCCGTCGATGACGGCATCGACGAGCGACCCGTCGACAAGGGGATCCGGACGATCCGCGTCCCCCGGGGCGCTCGCCCCGCTGAATCCACACGCGGAGAGCAGCGCGAACCCACCGAGCACGCCCAGACGCATCCCCCGAGCATACTAAAGGGCGACCAGCTTGATGGCGCCGATTGCAGAGGGCACGGCGGCGGCAAGTGAGCGAAAGACCACGAGTCCAAGATTCCCGATGCTGCGATCGCGGCAGAAACCCTGCAGGATGCGCAGATGAGCGAAGCGGTTCGATAC
>LNFM01012619.1_pt1 | contig 11038 bp, 5 predicted proteins | sample 596031 | NCBI WGS metagenome assembly LNFM01 (sample SAMN04254537, study PRJNA301005) | activated carbon metagenome | isolation source: dual media filters at the Ann Arbor, Michigan drinking water treatment plant | place: USA: Ann Arbor | reverse complement strand
GCAAACATCCTCGTACCGTCCGAATCGGCAGAACCAGAGCTTGTTCAGGCAGGTAAGGTGGCGCTTACATTCTTGGAAGAGACCGGCCAGTCATTCAGGAACCAGGCGGCTCAGATTTTTCATCTCATGGCCAAACTCGCTGTCGAGAGGGGGGACCGTCTGCCCTATATCGAATACGAGACTGGGCCGTTGAAGGATTTGGTGGCTCCCGCGTCTGCAAAAGGCGCCAGTGCATGGATGAGCCCCCTGTGGAAACAACTGGAGAAACTGCAGAGCGAGTGGGAGCCAGGCCTGAAGGCCACTGCGATTCAGCGTGGGTTTGCCTTCATGCCAAGACTCAAGAAGCTGCAGGGATCACCCGTCAGATATCAGCTGGTTGCAGAACTCATTGGTGCGGACGAGGGTGAACTCCATCAGACCCCTGCGCCTGAGGGCGGCCTGCGATACACGCCGGCTGCTGTGGCGGCTCCAGGGGCGCTGCTTTTGGCCGGGTTGCGCAACGGTGTCTTGCGCAACACACTTCCGCTGGTCATTTCGGCGGGAATTTCTGTTCTGCTGGTCCTGGCATTTGTCGTGCTGAGCGGTTGGTGGATCTTTGTCTTGGGCCTGCGTTGGAACGCACCGCTCACCACCGCGCACATCTCGATCTTGGCCCTGTGGGGCTTCGCGGCATGGACGGTCATGCGCCTGTTCAAATTTCTGGGCCAACTGGCCGATCTGGGGATCGTGATGGCTCCGGAGTTCCTCGTGCCGTTCAAGGCGGATCACGTCACCTTGGAATTGCGGCCAAAACAAGCCTACAAGAAGGGTGAGTTCGCTTTCGTGCGCTACACAGCCACGTGTCCCTTGTGCGCTGGACTCGTGCTGCTGCACGACGGAGGTGATGAGTTCAAAGACCGTATCGTCGGACGTTGTGACAACTCGCCGAGGGAGCACGTGTACTCGTTTGACCAGAAGCTGTACGTCGGGCATTCCATGCGTGGGCACTGAGCGGCTGGCCACATGAGAGCAGCGTTCTTATCAGCTCGGCTCCCTCAATGCCGAGAGATTCCGGGTGACCAGCGCTCAATGCCGCGCTGCAGCGCAGTGAACTCGATCGCTTCCCTGAACCGCGAGAACAGTTTCTCTGTCCACGGCCCTGTTGCTGGCAGCCGTCCCCCCGCAAGTCCCTCAGCCTGCCGATCAAATGTCGACGGCAGCCGGTCTCTGAGCAACTCCCAGCAGCCCATGATGCGAGGCTTGCTGAGGGCCAGCAGAAGCGGATCGGGAAGCTTGTCCGATTTACCAAGGTTGACCTTGGGGTGCGCTGGCACTAGGTTCCAGAGATCGTTGTTTCCCCAAAGGGAAAACGGAATCGCATGGTCCACAGCGAAACTGCCGTCCAAAACCCGCTCAGACCAAGTGCAAGCGCACACGCGGGCAGCCGCGTAGGCATCACGGGCAAGTTGAGTCGACCTGAAGGCCTCTGGCTTGGCGAGCAAGAGAGGGAGCACATCCCCCGCATCGACGCCTTGTCGGTGTGCGATCTGTTGCGTGAGTGCCGCCCACCTCACCACCACGGCGTCGGCAATCCAGTGGCCCAGGAGACTGAACTCGCGCCAAAGCTCAGTGGGCATCAGGACGAGTCGTGATCGCGCGTCGTAGGTAAAGACGGGACCTGATTCGAGCCCGCTCCCGGAGAAGGTGACAGGTCCGGACCGGATCGCATCCGACATGGATTTGAGCGCTGCCTCCAAACGACTGCGCGTGACCGGGTCGAGCTGATCTGATGTTCGGGCCAGATGCCATGACGTCAGTCCTGCATGAGCACCCTGTTCTGCAAATGGCTCCATGAGCGCAGAGAGTGCGCTGCGGAACTTAAGGGGTTTTCCTCCAGCGGCTTCTGCCCGGGATTGCGGGATTTGCGTTGGGTGTGAGAACACAGGCCAGTAGTACAGCAGCCAGCGCTCAGCGATGCGTCGAATGGGTACGCCCACCGTGCCGTTGGCAAACCACGCCGCCGATCGCGCCTCCTGGGTTGCGATTTCGGCCAAGGCCCGGATGAGGGCGAGCTTGTAGGTGGCTTCTTTGCGATCGCGGTTGAGGATGCTCTCGATCTGATCAATGGGGCGCTGGACGCCGCTCGTCTTTCGCTCGAAAAGCAATGTGGTCCAACTGGTACCGGTGCGTCCCAGAGCGTCCTCACTGTCCCAGCGTCCAACAGGCACAAAACCCAGGCGTTCAAAAAGAAGCGAAACCTCGTCAGCCGCAACGGGAGAGAACAGGCGACCACCTGCGTCACGGTCCTGAATCAGCGTCTCGCTGCGCGAGGCCGGGATGGAGAGCAGCAAGCGGCCGTGGGGCTTTAACAGACGGCGGATGGTCAATGCTGCATCCAGAAGCTCTGTGTCGGGCAGGTGCATCAACACGGCTGTGCACACGATTCCGTCGAAATCACCTCCGAACGCGTCTCCCGCATGGGGCAGGGCGCCATCGGCAATTCGACCCGTCAGTTCTGGATGGGCCGCCACCGCGGCGGTGCGCAATGCGGCAACCGGCTCAATACCGTAGGCGTCGTAGCCACCTGCGAGAAGGCGCGCCGCATCCCGTCCAGATCCGCATCCAATATCGAGCACCCTGGCGCCTGGCGTGAAGGCTGCGGCGTAGTAGCGCTCCACAGGACTTGAGACGGACTCATACCGCTGCGCAATTTCAACGGCGTTGTTCGCATAGAACGCAAGGGTCTTTGGATCCATGCGCCCCATCGTATCCTCGGGTGTCGCCAACGGCAGAACTGGGCCACCAACCATGGACATCGCGCTCCTGCAGCAGACCCTTCGTGAATTCGCCGCTGAACGGGACTGGCAGCCGTTCCACACGCCCAAGAACCTGGCGATGGCGTTGATGGTGGAGGCGGCCGAGCTTGCCGAGATATTTCAGTGGATGACGCCTGAGCAGTCCGTGGCGGCTTCTCGCGACAAGGTGGAGCAGGAACGCATCGGCGATGAAGTGGCTGATGTCCTTCTGTACCTGTTGCAATTGGCGGACCACTGCGGGGTGGATCTGAAGCGTGCGATCGGACGCAAACTGGTGAAGAACGCCAGCAAGCATCCACCCTTGAGGCCAGGACTCCCGGCTGGCCCCGTCCTTGTTTCTTCGCCGGCAACTCACGTGTTGGTTGACTGGGAGAACGTGCAACCCAAGGACACCGAAATCTTGGCCTTGGTGCCAGACGCGACCGACGTCTGGATCTTTCATGGCAAGGCGCAGAAGAAGGTGGACGCGAACCAGAAGGCGTTCACTGAGCACCTGACGCTCGTGCCCATCAGCCGTTCGGGCAAGAACGCATTGGACTTTCACCTGTCCTTCTACATGGGCTACATCACCTCGCGCAATCCGGACGCACACATCGTCGTGATCGCCAACGACCAAGGCTACGGCCCGATGCTGGACCACGCCAACGAGCTGGGTTTTGACGCCCGTCAGGTGGGGTTCGCCTCATCCAAGAAGAAGGCGCCGGCCAAGAAGGCCTTGTCAGCTGCGACTGTTAGTGCACGATCGAAAGTTCCGACCGAGGTCGCGACCAAAAAGGTCGCTGCAAAAAAAGTTGTGGCGAAGAAGGCTGTGGCGAGGAAGGTGACGCCGCCCGCAGCTGCTCCAAACAGTGCGCCTCGCCCCTCCACTCCAGTCGCCAAGAAGCAAGCCGTCACCCAAAAAGTCAGTGCAGCCTCCACAACGTCAAAGCCTGCCAAGACGCCACAGCCTGCAGTCGGGAAGTCAATCGTCCTGTCAGCCAAGGACTACGAACACATCCTGAAATCCATTCGGAAGTCAAAGAACAAACCGGCTCGGGTAGCAAGGCTCCAAGGCGCCGTGAAGTCTTTGATCGCCGGTGGCAAGGCCGATGATTCTCTTGTTACTGCGGCAATTGAGCGACTCGTTGCAGATGGGCATGTCACGATCGACGCCAAAGGTGCTGTGGTGATCAGCCCGGCTTGAATGAATTCAAAGGAAAGCCCTAGGCCATCTGATCCACTAAACGTTATCTCAAGCGCGAGACAAACTCATCGTCATTCGCCTTCGGTGATGAGGGCCAAGGCCTCGCGTTTTCCCAAGGCAAGCCGCTGGAGAACCTGAGGGACCCGTGAAGCCCGCGGCGCTGCACCGCCGGATTCCCACTTCCAGATCGACAGTGCAGAAACCTCCAGCAACCTGGCCATTTGGTCTTGCGTGAACCCTAGGCGGGCGCGATTGGTTTTGAGGCGCTCGGCCGTGAAGACCGCCTTACGTCCGGGCTTTCCTCTTTGTTCTGTCCTGACAGGGAGGGCCTTTGAAGTCAGTACATTTACGGGTTGCGTGCCCTGCACCTTCGACAACTTCTTGACCTGTGACTGCAGGGCGCTGAGCTGCTTCTTCAGTATGGAGATGTCCGCGCGTTGAACGGCAGAATTCTTGCGCATTGATGTGATTTCGTCGCGCAGCTCTTTTCGAGCCACGCGTGCGATTTCGCGTTTGAGGGAGTTGGCAAAAGTAGTCATAGTCCATATGTTACGTCCCTCTGTTGCGGAGGATTCGCGTGCGGGCCATCTTTCAGCGGCCACGCTGTATGACAGTCAATCATTCTTCCCGAAATCAAAGGTCGCCTGTTTGAACTTTTGCAAGTCTTGTGCCGAATGTTCAGAAGGTTGTATCTCAAGCCGGTGCAGATTGCAGGTCACGGCATACATTCGACCGGGAACGAGAGGAATTGCCGGGATGCTAAGGGTCAGTTTGAGAACACAGCGCGTTGCTTGTGCAATCAGAAACTGACTGCGAATCCCTTTGTCTGAACAATTGATCCGCAGATGCACGCCCTCCTGCAGAACTGCCGTGTCAGCGTCAATCAGCTTCAAGATGTTCACATTGGCTTGCATCGTGTCATCGTTAAACCCGCTAGAAATCTCGCCAAGAACGACATGGTCGCGCGCGCTGGCGAGCGACTTTGGAAGATCAGCTGACGAGGGCATCACGATGGAATCACCACCTTCCGTATGCAGTGTTATTTCTCTTGCCTTGAGCTTCCCCAAGACCGCACGAACCCTCTCGGGCTGTGAACTGTGCTGCACAATCTCGTTAGCCTTTTCCACAGGTAACGTCGGGTCCAAGGCATACGCTTCTTTGAGTTTTTGAATCGTTTGGATCACCTCCCTCAGTCCCTTGACTTGCTCGCTGGCGCTCTGTTCTGGGTCGAACAAAGAGTGAAGCCTCGGGCTGTTAGTTGCATCCGCGACGCTAATCACGCCGAGGCGGATATTAGAAATAGCCTTCGTCTCAGCCACAACGCGGTGCTGGCCGGTCAAACCTTGCGTCATCGCAGCGGCCAAGACCTTGATTGCCGAAATCAAATCGCTAAGCAGGCAGAATTGCCCCTCAGGAAGTACAGGGTGTTTGAAGTGACGCACGTTGGGGGCGTCACTCGTGAGCAAGACCGGCGCCTTGCCACTTCGGGCATAGGCGGCTAACTCTTGTTCACGCTCGCTTTTGCCAGATTCTGGCGGTGGGTTCTTGCTCAATTTATTCTCCAGTTTTTTGCCATTGAAGGGATATGCCGCCCTGCATGAGCGCGCATCGGGCCATACAGACCAGCTCTGTCAAACGGGACAAAAGGCCCATGGCCCGTTTGTTGTGTGGTGTGATGGCTGGAGCCACGAAGAACTTCGGTAGATCACCGACGTCACTCGTATAGCCTCCGTCGACAGTTCCAACGTTTTCACGCAGCCGGCCACTCGTGAAACCATCGGTGTGGGCCCGATCGCGAACCACGCGAAGGCAGAGACCCTCAGTACTGAGTAGTCGCGCGACTTCAAAAGCCTTTTCTTCCCAGGTTGCTGCGTCCACATCGCGCCGCAGCAGTTGCAATACTGAGAGCGAAAGCACTGTCCCTTCGGGAGCGCCAAGGCACCTCAGGAGTGCCTCGGTCCAACTGCCTTTCAAATGGCTGCGGATGCTTGTGCGTGTCGCTTGTGCAAGGGAATGAGCAAATTCCGAGGAGTGCTGCTGGAGCTCCACACCCATGTCTGCGTAGACGTTCTCAAGAGGAAGGCATAGGGCATGTGCTACTCCAGAGATCGCCGTGGCGGTTGGAAGCGGGTCATTGATCATTCGCAGCGCGAGATAGCGGATGGCCTTCTCGGCGGGCATGCTCTTAGGAGCATTGGCAATCACCGTCTGTGTTTTGGCTTCAGTAAAGGTATGCGCAATCTGGGACTGCTCAGCAAATGTGAGTTTGATGTCGCTAGCCTGAATCACTCCCGTCTTCACTGCAGGGATACCTGGGTCGTCAGCAGGCCCTTGGTGGCAGAGTTGTCTGCGGAGATAGGTCCAGTCGCATCGGGCGTTGTCAGCGCGGCGACGCGCATCCGATCGCCACGCCCATGGGGTTCTTCCGATGACGGCAAATGCCCAAGATGGGACTTTGTACTTCCCTTGAGCCCCAGCCAGTGACAAGGTTCGCAGCTGCATGGTGCAGCCCAAGTAGTAAGCGATGGTCACACCCGGGTGTGCGTGGCCGGCAGACCGTGCAGCTCGCTCAAGGCGCCAAGCTTGATCACGGTGGTAGCTAAAGTATTCTTCGAGCTCGGTCGTACCAGCCAGGCCTTGACTGAAGCGTGTGATCATTGCCGCCCAGTCTGCAAACGCCAGCTCAATGACCGCCATTGCCCTCAACGAGTGGACGCGGACTCTGGGGTTGCCACAAGCGAGGAACATCGCCTGGGTCAGGTCGTTGTGCAGCCAGTCGACAGATTGTTGCGTGACCAAACCTTCACGTTCCTGCGCCAGAAGAAATCCAGAGTTTCCGTTCGGAATATGCAGCTCGCGATTCAGCCGGGCCAAGTTGTTTAACGATGCACGGGCGGCCGCACTGATAGGGGCCAGGCGAAAAGCAGCGTGAGATTTGAGGTGGCTGAAACCATGCGACTGAACGGCAATCAGGTCGTCCAAGGGCAAAAGATCGCTTAGCGCCACTGCGCACGCCTCTCCCCAGCGCATGGGTGTGCATGACAGCAGCCGAGTGACTGCGTCTGCGTATTGCTGGCGCAGGCAGTCGTGTGGATTGCCTTCAATCAGGCGGACGCGGGCGGCATCCACCTCCTCTGAGGTGAAGTAGCAAACGGCGGTAGGCGTTGGAAATGCCGTAGCCTGACGGTCACCCGATATCTCGGCGGGTATTGAAACGTCGTAGCCGCATTCCTGCAACCGTCGCAAGAGCCAGGTTGCGGCGTTGCGCTGTTGTGTTTTCTGATCGTCGGTCCCAGTGTTATCTGCGCCGTGGCCACTCACGCTGCCGAGCACCTTGTACAAGCTAGCAGAGAACGCTTGCCATTCATCCGGTTCACTGGAGTGCGGACGGAACCAGCCCAAGAGCCTGAGGTTTGGCAGAAGAGTGCTGATGTAGGTCGATACCGAACTGATCTGGATCTTTGAGGGATGGGACGTGCGGATGTGCTCAATGTTCTTGATCAATGCATCCACAATCGCGCCGCCCAGTGAGTCCATTCCCAAGGCGCTGCACTTCTGCAGGCGTCCGTCCAAATTCGCGGCGCGGGCTTTTTCCTCTCCGAGTTTTAGTTTGGTGTCGGCGCACTTGTTGACATGCCCCCTGATTTCGTCCAAAACAGCGTTGAGGTTTGTCGAGTGCACTGATGGGCGGTATGGCTCGCCAAGCACTCGGCCTTGAACCCCCAGCAATCGGCCACTTGAGAAATCGTCCAGGTTGGCCGTGGCGTTGCCGGGCTCATAGGCAATCTGCAGGGCACTGGGTACTTCGAGATCGCAGGTGAGCGCAGCGCACGCCATAAGCTGCGCCATGACGACATCGGTCGGGGGTTTTTTGGTCTCGTTCTCACAACGGAATGCCTTGGTATTGGCGACCAGCCAGTCAGCAAGATTGCTCTGGCTCATCTCGAAGTCTGCTCCCATCGACGGGACACCTATGGCTTTGTGACGGGCATAGGCGGCAGTCACGGTCTGCAGTGGGATCCGGATTCGGTGGGGAGATCCACCTCGCTGGAATGCCAGGACCGTTGTGCCGTTTTCCAAGACGCAGTCCTCTCCTTGCTCGCAGAAGATCGCCCGGATATCTTCGATGAGGTGCAGGCCATCAAAAACAACCAGATGCAGCATCAGCCCCGCATTGGCACAGTTCGGTCCATCCCCAACTAACAATTTATCGCGGAGTTCCTTGATTGCGACTCTGCTGGCGAGATGAAGCTGATTGAATCCAGGTGCCCTGTCGATGTTGGTGATCCATCGGCGATGTTCTCCGTGGTTTTTTCGGATGCGTGCAATTGGGAGGGCTCTGATGGAAGGAATGACTTGCTGGTAGGCGTGCATCAAAGGCTTTGGCAGCCAAGGTGCGTGAAGCTGTTGCAGCGCTTCACGGGCCTGGGCGAATACCGACAGCGGTGAGTAGGCGCCAAAGCGCGATGGGACGCTGTTTCTGCCACTTGCGTGGCCTGTGATGGAACGGAGCAGAAGGTCGTCCTGCTCTCGCAGACTCCAGTGAGTCACCAGAAGGTGGCGGCCGATGTTCTTGCTGGTGCCGAAGAATTGCTGCGACACGCGCTCGATATCGGCAGCGCGCAGCGGTTCCCTCTCCACGGACCCGTGTGTGTTCACTATGCGCTGGAAGCAGACCGCATCGAATCTCAGTGTTCCCTTGGCAATCTCGCGAAGGGAATCACCGGTGTTCCGCGCTAGCGTGCGGGAAATCTGCCCATAGATCACCTGTTGCGATTGGAGGAGTCGGCAGATCACATGCTTAACGTAATCAATCTTCCCGATGATGCGATCACTGCTGCCTTCGTCGATCTGCTTGTCGCTCAGGTAAGCCAGATCGTCATCAATGAGCATGTCGCCATTGCGGATTTCCTCAACCTTGGATCCCCTGCCGCCAGTGAAGAAGATGAAGCTGAAGGCAGACAGTTCGCACAGGCAGTTGAATGCACTGATGCGCTCAGTAGGGTCGGAGCCACGATGTACCTTGACTGACGCTTGGTGCATCTCGACTTCCATCGAATACAGCGCGAGCTTGACGCTCTCGACACTTGGAATTGCTTCGAAAGCGGAGTTCTGACGATGTGGGAGTTCACAACTGCCTCCCCACCCAAGCGCCGCATAAAGCCGATCACAGTGAGCGTTTATGAATGTGTCGGGCAGGTGGAGGTAGTGCTGTGCGCCCGGACTGCTGAGCGCTGGCCGATGGGCGAGCAGTGACACAACCTGAGTGTCCCCCAGCATCTCGACAGCGAGTGGTGCCAATGAGTTGGACCATTTGCCCGGATATACCTGAAAGCCCACGTCGCTCAATTCTTTGAGGAGCGACTCCACGCTTCGGGTCAACTCGGCGAGCGTCCTAATGCCCTCATTCAGGCCCAGAAGATCAACGAGGGAAGTGGCCGCTGGGCGCGTTTCGCGCAACCTGAGCCAACCCGATTGCTCAACCTTGCTTATAGGAATTCGAACCTCGGTTTCCTGGGCGTTCCACGTTTTGTCCATGGCGTTCCGGTCTGGCCCACGAAAACTCAGGGTTTCTAGGAAGTAAGGACGTGAGTACGCGCGCCAACCGGAGGTGAGGTTCAGATGGAGATCACGCGTCGGGAAGAGGGGCAGGTGCACGAAGACGTGGACTGGCAATCCGGTGCTGAACACGCCCATCGCCACCAGACAGACACCACGTTCTTCAGCGCTCTCGGTATCGTGCAAGCGTTGGTTCAGGCGCATTGCCACGCGCTTCGCAATCGCAGGTGGCGCACAGTCCCAATGGTGTTCACCCAGGTGAGTCAATGCGTGATCTCGGAGCACGCTTTGGCAGCAGTGACTCAGGATGGAGTCGCCTTGCTCGAATAAGCGGCGCTTGGGCGTTGTGGGGGCCTCCGAAGTCAGCCCCTCGGTGAGAGACGGACTGGCTTTCACCCCGACTGCACCTTCTGAAGAGGGTGAGAGGGTGTCATCAAACTTGTCGTTCTCGGTAGCCGATGTGCAAGGACCTATGGCAGGGACCGGTGACGCGACAGTGGTTTTCAGGTAGGAATAGAGGTTCTTGCAGAACGTGTTGATCACCGGACGGGGCTGTGTCTCTGCCAGCCACCTAGAGAGATCGCTGCCACCCTGTAGTGCCAAAAGGAGTTCTCGCCAATCCTTATTCCCACCGATCACGTGAGCGCCCAGCTTGTAGAGCTGGCGCAGCGCATTGATCATGGACGGGTTCACCTGCTGATGCTCAGCACTGCAAACCAGGACTGCGCGCAACAACAGGGGGTCGACTACGACTCGTACGGTCGCCATGGCACGGGCTTTGGCGCGCTGCTCAAGGCAATCGTGAATTTCCCGCCAGATCTCGGATCGTTTGTCAGCATCGGTCGGCGCGTCTCCGTGCCGGATATTTCTTGCGTGAATCTGATCCTCGATCGATCCGATTTCTTGTTGCCACCCTTGGTGGTCATCGAGCCAGCTTGGTTTGTGGGTGCGGAGGATTTCCCGCAGCACAGCAAGAAAGCGCAATGACCCGCCTAGGGACTCCGGGCAGTCCGTCGCCTGCAACACACTGCGTCGAGAGGGATGATCCTCCGAAACGCCATACGAGGAATCAGGAAGTGCATTTGTTGCCTGATGGGCGCGTTGTGGCGAGGTGGTGGTCGAAGTCATGTATTGACTATCGGCCGGAAAAACACCTCAGCAGGTCCACTCAACGGGGTGTTGTTAGCCCGATATCGCCGGAACCCGGATCTTTTTTCGCTTTGATGGCTAAAGCAAGGGTCGTCGAGCGGCTTTTAAGTCAGGGAGAAGGCAGCTCGTTTTGAGGTGCCCTTGGCCGCTATCCGTCGATTCTGGTGTGACCTTGCTGGCATCGCTAAACGCTAGGCTGGCCTTGAAGCCGCTGGGCTTGCCTGCGAACGCCCTCGAAGATGGACTCGGCCACATCCAGAGGGAAGTCAACCGGCATCTGCCGTGTGACGCCTGCGATGGCCAGCTCCACCCTGTTGAGCAGTTCGCTGATGATGTCTTCGGCATTCTCGCC
>LNFM01012618.1_pt1 | contig 11041 bp, 7 predicted proteins | sample 596031 | NCBI WGS metagenome assembly LNFM01 (sample SAMN04254537, study PRJNA301005) | activated carbon metagenome | isolation source: dual media filters at the Ann Arbor, Michigan drinking water treatment plant | place: USA: Ann Arbor | reverse complement strand
CGGCGGGCGTTTCGAAATGGACATCATTACGCGCTTGGCCGGCCAGATCGACTACTGGCTGGAGGACCAGACTATCTACGCCCTGCTGCTAGCCAACAAGAACGCCCAAGCGTTAGCACCAGAAAGGTATCGCGTCTATCTCGGTGAGGGGATCACCGACAGAACGGCAATGGTGCACTTCATCAGCCCGAAGCGGTTTGAGGGGCTCCTCTATCCTCGCTTAGCGCGCAAGGTTTTCGGTCGCCTAAACAGTCCGCCCTGAACAACCCCAGAACCCGCTTGAATGCTGGAGATTGGGGCTGTTGCCGAGGGCTTTGATTGCAGGAATGAGGCTCAATCGATATCAGTTCCTCGCAAACTGCATTGAGGTTGCCGATGGGGCCGAAGCCTGCGAAGTCGACTGCTGACCATGATCTGTTCCGAACGGAGCTGGTCAACCTGATCGATCAGTGCCACGAACTTGTTCGACTGGCAGGTCTTCGCCAGCGAGTGGAGCCCGCAGTTCGTCTCCACCACCGGTCGACTGGCATTCCCCACGCGGCTGATGGCGTCGCTGCTGTACCTGAAGCACGTCTACGCGCTGAACGACGAAGACACCGTCGCGCGCTGGAGCGAGAACCCGGACTGGTAGCACTTCAGCGGCGAGCGCTGCTTCCAGCACGAGCTGCCCTGTGATCCGTCCAGTCTAGTGAACTGGCGCCAGCGCATCGGCGAGGCCAAGGCCCATGGCGGCGATCCGGTCGAAGTGCGCCACGTCTGCATGGACATGAGCGCGGCGTCCGCCAAGAGCGTGGCACCGGCGCTGCCGCTGGCTGCCGTTAGCTACGACCGCTTCCACGTCATCGCGATGGCCATCCAGGCGATGGACGACGTGCGACGTGAGGAGTTTGCGCATCGAGCCCGAGGAGGTAGCAGCAGCGCTGCTCGGCGCGGACCCCGGGACGCGACGCATCCTGCTTTGGGGAATGCGCAAGAACCCCAGCGGCTGGACCATGGCGCAGACCCACGCAATGCACTGGCTGCAGCGCTCGGCGCTGAAGAGCGCGCGGGTCTGGCGGCTGCGCATGGCGCTACGCAAGGTCTATGCGCGGGCCTGGCAGCACAACAGTGCCGGGCAGGCTGCCGACGATCTGAGCGCCTGGACGCGCTGCGCCAGGCGCTGCCGACTGGAGCCGTTCAAGAAGCTGGCCGCCATGATCAACGAGCGCTTCGACACCTTCGTCCGCGGCATGCTCGATCACCTCAGCAACGCAATCGTCGAGTCGATGAATGGGCCGCTACAGCAGGCCAAGCGGGCGGCACGCGGATGCCGAACGGCCAAAAACTTCATCGCCATCGCCTACCTGCGGCTGTCACGCCTGAAGAATCTGCCCGCTCACCCGTTCAGCGCGGCCGGAGCCGTCAGGTAAGGCTGTCGTGTTCCACACGAAACGGCATAGAGCCCATCTGAGCTGGTGTAGCTCGGCGCTGCTGGCTATCGGCAGATCTGCGATCAGCTTGATGCGCATGCGTACATTCTGCTAACGGTTACGGAAAACCAACCCTTTTCCTCTCGGTGCCGATCGCGCGGGCGGCTAGAGTTGCTATGCCCTTACAGCCCCGCAAGTGTCCGCAGCACCATGAGCAAACCAAGTCAAATCCGCATTACACGCCGAACTCTCCTGAAGAGCGCCTCCGCGCTGGCCAGCTTTGGCGTCGCAGGCTGTGGGGGCGGGGACGAGGCGGTGGCTTCAGCAGGCGCGACCAGTTTGCCGCCGGCCCAGCCTGCCTCACCGTCAGCGCCGCCACCAGCGCCGCCACCAGCGCCGCCGCCGGCACCGCCGCCGGCACCGCCGCCGGCACCGCCGCCGGCACCACCACCACCACCAATCGCGGCCGGTAGCTGGCAGCAACTCACCGTAGCACAGCACCAGCGCAAGCTGATAACCGGCGCGAATGTGCCGATCGTCGGCGATTTCACTTATCGGTACAACGGTACACCGACCGCAACGGTCGAAGCGATGGCGCCGACCTCAGTCAGCGCGATTCCGGCGAAGGGCAATGCCACCCCAGTAAAGGGCGAGCGTGGCATTCTGTATTCTGTTGGCGGGCAGCACTCCAATTACCAGGGCAATGAGATTGACAAGATTGCGCTGCCCATAGGGCCGAGCACGTCGATCACTACAACGCTGCCCCATCAGCCCAACGTTCCGCCATACGGCAACTTCGGAGGCTATTCGACCGGATTCTCTGGCTACATATACAGGCAATCCGATGCCGCAACCGGGGTGCCTGCCCTCTCGGATAACAGCGACTGGCAGCCGTTTTGGGGTCACACCTACACAAAAACAAGTTGGAGCCCGTTTTGGGGTTTCTTCTACATCGGACCCCACGCGCTGCAGACTAGCTATCCGAACGGCAGCTATGTGACCGTCAATGGCGTGCTGCAATCCTCGTCGGCGCAGCCTACGGACGATCGCAACAACGGCTCTGAGCCAAACCGCAACGACGAGTTGCTTGGTCTGGTTGCCTACGATGCTCCGACTGGCAAGTACAAGACCTACTTCAGCGAAACAACCATGTCCTATCCGTTCAGTGTGACCTTCGGGCGCACTGCGGTGTCTGACTGGAACAACTACAGCCAGAGAATCTACTTCTTCGGCACCAACTCAGGCACTACTCAGATTCAGTGTTGGGACCCGAACGGGTTGCGGCAACTGACGCCGACGACTGTTCCGGGGGGTGGGGACGGTTCCAGCAACGACGGATATTTGCTGCGCCATTTGGAGAACGACAAATATCTGTACCTGTTGAATCGTGCAGCTTCTGGCCCGTTTGCAACCGGGTGCAAGGTCTACCTTTTCAATGAGTACATGGTGTCAAGCAACACCGCTGACGCCCGATTCTACCGGTTGACATGGCCGGGCGCGGAGACAGCAGATATTGCTGACGACATTGCTGGTATTACGTTTTGCGTTGACAAAAACTCACGTCGCATCTTTTGGTTGGTTTTCCCAACCTACAACGTGCCGATCCGCATCTACAAGGCATCGTTCGATGCGCCAATGACGTGGACGCGCATCACGACGACCAATGACCTGATTCCGGCAACCACCCTGTCGCTGCAAGTGTGGCTGTCTGCGATTCGGCAGCCCATTTATTTCCAAGACGGCTACCTTTATGTGCTGACTGCCTTGCCGGGACCAGAAAACCCTGGTTACATTGACGGCGCGCAGGACTGGCGAAGGGTCGGGGTTGATGCTGGCGAAGATCTGCCGAGCATGAACTTCATTCGATATGACTATCGGGCGCAAAACTTCCGATTCGGAGATTCCTCAAGTTTCCAACTCAGCACCTGCAAGCACACGAATTTTGTGTATTGCCCGACAGATGGCAAGCACTATGCCATTGCCGGGGATATGGGCGGCAACACGAATAACTCGATTGCGTCGCTGCAATTCACTGGCACTGGCCCTGGGGACTACGTGTTCACGCAGAAGATGGGCGAGGCCACGCCTGCGCCCAACCCGTACAGGCCGACGAACTGCGATGACGGGCATCTAGCCTATATTCCAAATACAAGCCCAATCACGGCACTGCGCAACAGGATTCTTTGGATGCGCGGCGGGCAGGGTTTGTCATTCTTCTGGAACCACTATGTGGCCGCACGCTATGGCGCGAGCCCCGGTGGTTCTGGAACCCAGGCGCAGCGTCTTGCTTGCCGCGCCGACGGATGGGACACATGCTCTCCGTTCCTGGCATATGACCCTGTAACGAACACGTGGCCTTGGCGGGAAGATGGAGCTACGCCTGCATGGACTCAGGACGATGGTTCGACATACTGGACCGACCTGATATTCCCGCAGGAAGATCCGGTTAACGTCGGCCTGCAGAACTTGCAGGGTACCCGCTGCGGAGCTTGGGATAACGTCAGGGGGCGCGCGCTGAGGTTCTACAGAACCAATGATACGTTCTTGGCAATCTTTGACTTCGCAACGCGTACAGTAAGAAAGATTTCGATCACGCGTTGGACTTCGCCAGAGACGGGGCGCACTTACGCATTTGATGGGGGCATACCACCCCAAGGGACGCCTGTCGTTGCGGATGGATCGAAGCCTTCATTCGGCTGGCAAACAAGCGGTGGCGCGTGGAAAACTGGGTTGCCGCTGTCGGATGAGCATAAGGCTTTGTGGTTCGACCAGCGCGACGGCAAGCTGTACGTCATGTCTCCGGCCACTGGATACCTGTGGTGTTTCGAAACGTGGGCGACCCCGACCGATGATGGTTCTCGCGGCTTAGAGATTCCTTTTTATCCACTAGGCAACCGCGCACCTTTGGTGGGTACTGACCCGCCGATGGCTTCCGCGTATCATTGGCCCCCAGCGTGGACCGCGCCGAATTCCCGTGCGTTCGGCGGCACAGACACTATCGGCGAATACACGATGGTTTCGTTTTTAGTGCCGTTCAAGGGTGGACTTTTGTGGTGGTCTGATGGAGGTTTTAGTGGTGGCGCATTTGGACACCCCAGTTTTGCGTTCTGGCGCCGTCTCGGCTACACGGGCGACTGGACTGTGGTCACGTTCCCGCAAGAGTTTGCCGCCAACTCGTACAGCGTGATTGACCCGACCAACATCAACAACAGTGAGGTCGTCTTCCTTGCTGGTGGCGGCAATTTTGGAGAGCGCCCTTCAGGCCAGTTGTGGCCCTGGTTCTGGAGAATGAAATGAGCATAAGTTCGGAGTCGTGCTGACTTGCCCGGCTTCTTACCAGCACGAACACTGCCGCGCAGGCAAGGCATGGGTCTGCGCCGCCCTCGGCTCCATGGACCACACGCCGTCCTAGAGGGCGGGGTGGAACAAGATCCACGACCTTCTGCCTGCGCGCCAGTGGGTACGGTTGGAGCCTCGGCGAAGCTGCGCGTCTAGGCCCCGGAGGCCGTCTGGCGACCGCAACAGTCGTGATGGTGTTCGTGCTGTCGCTTGCTACTGTCAGCGCGCTAGCCAGGCTCAGGTGGACACGGCGGATGGTGAGCTGAAAGCTCAGCCTGGCTTCCCCACCAGCAATTCGTGCCCGAAGCAGTACATGTGCGAACTGCGTATCGCGCCGGGCTGCAGCCCTGCCTGCATCATTCAGCGCTTTACGTCTTCGATGGGCGCATAGCTCATCCAGTCCCGGGCCAGCACCAGGTCGTGAAGCCTGTTCATCGAAGCCCGCCAGACCGAGCGCCTGGTCTTGTCCTTGTAGAGCAGGCGTCCACCCGGGCGCAGCTACTGAGCCGCCGTGGCGATTAGCGAAGCTAGTTGCTTGGGCGGCACATGATGCATCACGTCGATCACGGAAACGACGTCGTACAAGCCCTCAGGCCAGCCGTCGGCCACGTCCCTGCGTTCGAATTCAAGTCGCGCAGGGGGCGGCAACCGCTGGCGCATCTGCAGCGCGCGCTGGATGGCGCCGCCGTTCGAGTCAAAGCCAGTGGCGTCGTCAATACGGCCCAGTCCCGCCAGCAGGCCGAGAAAGAGGCCGCTACCACAGCCCACGTCGAGCACGCGCGAACCGACGGGTACTCCCTGGGCCAGTTGGTCGAACGGGCAGATCAGGGGGCGAAGCCTTTGCAAGGCCCCACCGGGCACTCCATCAAACAGGGACGTTGCGAGTCTTCGAACGTTCGTTTGGTCCGGGTTCATGCAGGCTTTCCTGATCGTCGTAATTCAACTCGGCGCACCCATGCCGCTCGGTCACTACTATCGCTACCCGAGGCGGGGTTGAGATCACGGGACATTCACGCATCTGAGCTCAAGAGCGCCATTTGTCTTATCGACATAGCGTCGACGTTTCGGGAATCTGACTCTCGCCCGACACTGGTAAAGCTGAGGCCAATTCTTCACGCCACACAGGCCGTTCAAGGAGCAATGACTGCAGCAGCGCGGGTCAGACCGTGCATAAAGCCCACCGCAGGCCTGCGGTACCGCCTTTCGGGCCAGCGTGTCTGACACCGCGCGTTCTGCTGAGCATGCATGGCAAGCAAACGCATGCGCTGAGCGTCGCCCTGGCGTGCAAGGCTGCAAGGTGCACTGTTACCACGCCTCACGGTGTCTGCTGCTTTGGCCTGTGGTTGTGCAGGCCGGTTTGCGCCGCTGTGCGCAAACACAACGCATCCAACGCTGCTACGTTCCGTGTCAGGTCGAAAATCTGCTGTGCTCGCTGTTTTCCCTGCGCGCCCAGTTGTCGTGCACGGGAACGATCGGCATGCAGCCGCATTAGCTGCCCCGCAAGCGCGTCGCATTCGCCAGCGGGGAAGAACAGCCCTGTCTGTTCTTCCAGCACGCTCTCACGCGGACCGGGCAGGTCGCTGCTAACAACCGGCTTGCCAGCAGCCATGGCCTCAATGTTGGTGTTTCCGAAGGGCTCGACATGGGAAGCGGAAACGAAGACATCGGCGGCATGCATTACCGCCGGAATGTCGTCACGGAAACCCAGGAACCTGACATCCTGAAACAGTCCTAGCCGCTCCACCTGCGCTTTCAGGCCGCGCTTGTATTCATCGGCAGACTCCTCCAATAGCGTTGTGTCACCCGCCACTAGAGCCTTGACCGGCACGCCCTGACGCTTCAACTCGGCGATAGCGTCGAAGAAGACTTCGTAGCCTTTCTGCGGCACCATCCGTGCCACAAAGGCCAGCACAAAGTCGTCATTCAATAGGCCCGAAGCCTGCCGCAGCAGGGTGCCTGCCGACGGGTCGTCGTAGCGGTGCAGATCGACACCGTTGTGAATCACATGCACCTTGTCGGCGCTCACACCGGCAGCAATCATCATATCGGCCTCATAGCGAGTGGTCGCTGCTACGGCTGCCACCTTCTGATTGAGGAACGTCACCACCTGCTGTAGGCGTCCAACGGGCCACTGGTAGGCAATGGGAAACGTATCTGCGCGTGCTCGCCACACCTGGGGCAGGCGCAGGGCAGCAGCTACCTGCCCCGTACTTTCGAGGTCGAAGTACGTGTTGCACACGACAAGCCGTGGCGCTGCGCTGCGCAATAGGTGCGCACAGCGCAGCCATGCCCCATACCAATGCCACTGTCGCGCGAGGTAGTTGTGGCCGCCCTTCCAAACATTGACCTGCGCCCGTGCGCCGGTTTGTGCGATGGCGTCGACTACAGGCCCGGGCTGTGCCACCAAGACAGTCGTTTCACCGGGGGTGAACTGAGTTGCCCGGATATGGTCGAGCATGCGCAACTCGCCGCCCCCCAAGCCGCCGAACCAGGACGAGTAGATCAAGCGGGAGGATGACTTCACCGGCCGACCCGGGCGGATGCGGGTAACGATACAGCTTGGGGCGCGGACGCTTGTGCGCTGTTGGCGCTGGCTGCTGGCGCGGCTTGCACTTTCGCCCGCAGGTCGCTAGCAAATGTGGCTTCGAGCGCGTTATCCCAGCGCCCGATACTCTTCAACTGTTGGGGCAGCGATGTCAGCTGGAAGCCCAGGCTGCCGGCGCGCATCGCCGCTAACTGCGCCTTTTCGTACTGTTTTGCGGCTAAGTAGCCCAGGCCTAACTGATGCAGGAGCGCAGGGCTGTCCTGTACCGCGGGGGTTGCACGGTCGAGTTGGCGAATGGCCTCGTCGACTCGACCGCGGTGAGCTAGGTAGACACCGTACATCACCCACACAACAGGATCATCGGGCACCAGCTTGAAAGCTCGTACGTACCAACATTCAAGGGGCAGTGTCCCCTGGGGTTCTTCGCTCTTGAGCCGCCGCCCTAGCTGTTCCATAAGGCTCAGCGCCGCGGGATGGTTTGGAAAGGCATTCAGTGTGTACTGAAAGCCGCCCGCCACCTCGCCTGTTCCCGCTCTATTCTTGCCTCTAACTTGTCCGCTGAGGAAAGTGCGCATCTCCATATCCAGGTGGTACGCCTCTACAAGTTTCCTATCGTGAGGATGTGCGCCTCTAAAGTCCATCGGGCCGAAAAAGCCGACGTACTCTCCGCAGTACGCTTCGCTGATCCTTGGACTGATTTCAGGAGGCAGTGGCTTAGGGACAAGTACCGGGCTCTTTTGTGCAATGGCGGTAGATGTCGCAACAGCGGTGCAGACAACTGCAGCTAAACCAAGTACGCGCTTCATCATCCCTAGTTTCATTTGGAAATTTGGTTCATCCACATCCGGGTCTTGAAGCGCGTGGCGTCCTTGTCCCAGGGCGTAAACCTCGGCAAAGCCCAGCGATCGCTGCCGAATCGGCAGGTGCCGGGGTCGGTGCTGAAGGCGGCGGCGAACCCTGCGGCCTTGGCCATGGTACGGTGCCTGTCGTCAAAATCCTTACCCCATCGGCCATTGGGGTATGCAAACAGGTTCACTTGCTTCTGAACGATGGCTGCAAGCCGCTCACGCCCCTGCTCAATCTCTGTCCGTGCAGCGTCATCCGACATTTTCAGCAAGATGGGGTGACGGTGAGTGTGCGCGCCCACATCGAAGCCCATGGCCACCAAGCTGCGCACCTGCTCGCTGCTCATCATCAGGTCGCGGGGCAGGTCCACGCGGCAACGCGTAGGCAGTTCCTGCGCCACTACCGCCCGATCCTCGAAGCTCAGGTACTTCAGTGTGCCCAGCAAGCGCACGGCCGCATGGCTGCGTTCTGCCCAGGTGCGTAGTGGAAGCGGTTGAGGCCCCACTTCGGGCAGCACGATCTCATCCAGCGCGCAGGCGCGCAGGCACTCGATCACCACGTCGTTGAACATGATGCCGCCGTCCAGAAAGCCGGTGGCGATGAAGAAGGTGGCCGGTATGCCACGCCGCGCCAGCAGGGGGGCGGCCACCTCCAGGTTGTCGCGGTAGCCGTCGTCGAAGCTGATGGCCGCGGCCGCTGGGGGCAAAGTGCCTTCCTGCCAACGGGCCACAGCCTCTTCCAGCGGCAGCAGGTTGAACTGGGCCTGCATCCAGCCCAGCATATTGTCGAACCAGACGGCATCGGGCTCGCCCGCCAGCATGGGGTCTTGCGCAGCGAAGACGCGGTGGAAGAACAGCACCGACAGTCTGCCCCGCTTGCCTCCGGGGCTGACGATGCGCGTGAGCGGCTTCCACATGCCTAGCGCCTCCAGACCAGCTTGCGCAGCCGCAGCGCCGCGGGGCCGATGAACGGTACGTCCTCGGTGCGCGAAGCCACCCACAACAGGTGCGCCGCCGTGATGAATGCCACCGTGCCTACCAGCATGGGCCAGTTGTGGCCCGGGAAGACGGCATGCACCGAGGCGAACAGCGCCAGCGCCCCGGCACAAAGCACCAGATTCCTTCGGATGGCCGCGTACATGGGCGGTTTGAGTTCGGCGCCCAGCAGGTTCAGCGTGAGCCGCGGGTAGATGGCGAGGCTGGTGAACAGCCGCGGCAGCATGGTCCCCAGCGCCAAGCCGATCAACCCCCACCCGAACAGCCCCGGCAAGGCTGCCGTCAGCACCAGGCAGGCCACGGCCTCCCCGACACCGATCTTCACAGTGGTGCCGATCTTGTCCAGGCTGGCCAATGTGAGATTGCCGGTGCTGGCCACGCACTGCGCCAGGTAGCCGAACGCCAGGATGGCGACCACCCAGCCGCCTGCGGCGTACTCGGGCCCGACCCAGAGCACCAGGAAGTCGCCCGAAAACACCATCAGGCCGATCATGACCAGCGAACCGATGGCGAAGGCGATGTCCATGTAGCGGATGTACAGCGCACGCAGGCCGGCGTAGTCCTTGATGGAGCCGGCCTTCATCACGCTAGGGAAGATGGAGCTGTTGGCCTGGTCGATCAGGCGGCGGCTGTATTGCGTCAACGTCATGGCCACCGAGTAGATGGCCACCGCCTCGGGGCCCAGCAGCCACATGCCGATGAGCGGCGCAGAGTCGGCGGCCATGGTGCTGGCCGTGCGGCTGACGAAAGACGCGACGCCGTAGCGCCACATTTCCTTCAGGCGCTCGATGCTGAACCCCACCAGGCGCGGCATGGCTGTGGTGAACACGCGCCGCGTGGTCCACAGCAGCAGCGCCAGCCCGACCAGACCCAGCGCGATGGTCAGCAGCATCAGCCCGCGCATGCCGTAGCCGGCGTTCAACACCCACACGGTGCCGCCCGCACGCAGGAACAACAGCACGACGTTGTAGTTGTTCGTCAGGTACGTGGCTTCACGCGCGGCCAGCATGTTGCTCAGGATGGACGACACGAAGGCCATCCACAGGCCTACCGCCATCAGGGGCAGGCAGAACAGGATGTCGTCGGCCAGCTCGGGCGGTGTCTTCGGGAAGATGGCGCTGAAGTTGGCGGCCACCACGAACGACACCACCAGGATGACGCCGCCTAGCGCCGTCAACACCACGTTGGCCGTGCCCACCACTTCGCTGACGGCCCGCTCGTTCTTCTGCGCCATGTAGTGGTTGATGTACCGGCCGACGCTGCCGCGGATGCCGATGTCGATCAGGCCCATGTAGCCAATGACGCTGAGCATCAGCGACCAAATGCCATAGCCCGCTACCCCCAACTGCTTGATGATGAAGGGCGTCAGCACGAAGGCAATGCCCACCTCGATGGCGAACAGGAACCATCCGCTCACGAGGTTGCGTGAGAACTGTTTTTTGGTGGCGATGTGGCTCATCGGGCTGCGTTCAGGCGCAGATCTTCCATGTATTCATGCCGTCAGCCGCCAGCGGGGAGCCCGCTCCCGCAGCCACAGCTCCAGCATGGCGACGATCCACACCAGTTCGCCGTAGTACCCGGGGTGCACCGGCATCAATTCAGTGCGTAGTCGCTTGATGAAGGCGGGCTGTACCACGCCTCGTCCGCCGAAGCTGCCCAGCGCATCGTCGGCCAGCGCCGCCAGCAGCGGATGCTTCAGGGCCCACACCCCAAACGGCAGCCCGAAGCCCTGCTTCTTCTTCGTGATGATCTCGTCGGGCAGAAAGCCGCGCAGTGCTTCCTTGAAGAACCAGCGCAGCTGCTGCCCGTTCAACTTGTACTGCGCGGGCAGCTTGAGCGAAAAGTCCAGCACCTCGTCAGCCAGCAGGGGAAAGGCCGTGCCCATGCCAGCCAAGGCCGTCGTGCCA
>LNFM01012615.1_pt1 | contig 11042 bp, 13 predicted proteins | sample 596031 | NCBI WGS metagenome assembly LNFM01 (sample SAMN04254537, study PRJNA301005) | activated carbon metagenome | isolation source: dual media filters at the Ann Arbor, Michigan drinking water treatment plant | place: USA: Ann Arbor | reverse complement strand
CCTCAGAAGCCATTGATAGAGCTACCGATCTTGACTTCGGGGCACATAAGAAAACGGGGCACAAAAGATCCATTATGTGGCGCGCCACATAATGTATCAAGATCAAGGCGCTGGCGTTCAGCATCAGCGCTCGCTTGATCACCTCGCGCGGATAGACCGGGACATGGTCGACCGTGCCGGTCGAGAGAAGCTCATCGGAGATGATGCGGTTCTTGCGGTCGAGGTAGAGGACGTGGAAGCGCTCGACCGGTCCGCGGACGCTGAGCGCACAATAGTCCATCAGCGCCTGCCAGCTGCCGATGACTGGTTTCTGGCTGAGGTAACGGCCGAGAATGTCGCGGGCCTCGAGGATGATGGTTTCTTCCTGGGGGGTCATGGGGGTCTCGCTGAAATGCGCAGGCAGAAGCCCCCTGCCCTCTCGGGGCGGGGCCATTAGCTTGCGTGTGGAAGGGGAAAGTGCGACCGCCGCGCGCGAGGGCGGTCGCGTTGCCGAGCCCAGCCTCAGCCGACCCGGTCGAGGAGCTTCTTGGCGCGCCCTTCCATGTCGAGGCGGGCATCCTGCTGGGTCTTGTCGCGCGCGAGCCGCGTAATGCCCTGCACGAAGTCGAAGATGCTCTCGGGCGGGCGGCCCTCTTCCATCAGCACCTTCTCGATGATCTTGCCGGACTCCGCCTTCGAGAAGCCGCGCTTCCTCAGGAAGTCATCCCGATCCTCATCCGTCCGCGCCACGATCTGCTGCCGTGCCGCCTTGATGCCGTTTACGAAGCCCTGCGGCGAGGAATTGGCAAACCGCGTCAGCGCCGGGGCCGCCTCATGCGCGAAGCGCGATGCGGCGTATTTCGAGTGGCGGATCGTGATCTCCTGAAAATCCTCAACACCCCAAAGGTTGCGATTCTGGCACACCGCCCGCAGGTAGAAGCTGGCGATGCCGAGCGTTTTTGCCCCCACTTCGGAGTTCCAGCAGTAGAAGCCCCGGAAATAGAGATCAGGGGAGCCGTCGGGCAGCCGTCCCGCCTCGATCGGGTTGTGATCGTCGACCAGGAACAGGAAGACGTCGCGGTCCGAGGCGTAGAGCGTGGTCGTGTCGCGGCTGATCTCAACATCGGGGTTGTAGACCCCGGTGGACCAGTCGAGCACGCCCGGCACCTTCCAGCGCGTGTCGCCCGTGCCATTGCCCGCGATGCGCTGCACGGCCTCAACCAACTCGTGATCATGGATGCGGCCATAGTCCGGGCCGGTCACGGCACGCAGTTCGGTGCGTCCGTCTTCCGTCGTAAGCGGTGCGTGCCCCCCGTCAGGCTTTCAGCTTTACGTCTTCCGGAAGGCCCATGGCATGAGGTCGTCAATGCGCGACGCGGGGTGGCCGTTGGCGATGGCGGTCAGGGTTTCGCGCAGGTAGGCGTAGGGATCGACCGCGTTCAGTTTGGAGGTCTCAATGAGTGAGGCCATGCGGGCCCAGGTTCGGCCGCCCTCATCATGACCCGCGAAGAGTGCGTTTTTGCGATTGAGGGCTATGGGCCTGATGGTGTTCTCGACCGGGTTGGTGTCCATCTCGACGCGGCCATCGGACAGGAAGATCTGCAGGCCATCCCAGTGCCGGTGGATATAGCCGAGCTTCTCGCCCAAGCGGGATTTGGCGGAGATCCGGCTGCGCTGGTGGGTCAGCCAAAGGCGGAAGTCGGCAATCAGCGGGGCGGATTGCGCCTGGCGAGCGGCGAGGCGCTCCTCGGGTGAGCGGCCCCGGACGGTGGCTTCGATCTTGTAGATCTGGGCGATGCGGCGCAGGCCTTCGGCGGCAATTTCGGAGCCGTCCTTTTGATAGATGTCATGCAGCTTGCGCCGGGAATGCGCCCAGCAATAGGCCAGCGTCAGAGGCATGCCGCCCACGCGCTTTGGTTCGGCCAGGGCATCGTAGCCGGTATATCCATCGACTTGCAGGACACCCTGGAAGCCCGTCAGGATGTCCATCGCATGTCGTCCATGGCGCCCGGGCGCATAGGTGAAGACCACAGCGGGCGGATCACCGCCACCCCAACCTCGATCATCGCGAGTCACCGCCCAAAGGTAGCCGGTTTTGGTCTTGCCCGCCTTGGGGTCGAGCACCGGTGCCCGGGTCTCGTCCATGAACAGGCGGCCGGACCGTTTGAGGTGGATCAGCATCCGGTCGACGACCGGGCCCAGATGATAGGCCGCCACACCGCACCAGTTTGCCAGGGTTGACCGGTCCAGGTCCACGCCGCCCCGGCCATAGATCTGGCATTGGCGATAAAGCGGCAAGTGGTCGGCATATTTGGAGACGGCGACATGGGCGAGCGTGCCCTCGGTCGGCAAACCACCTTCGATCAGCCAGTTGGGCGTGTCCGCCTGGATGACGCCTGCATCGCAACGACGGCAGGCATAGCGCGGGCGGACCGTGACAATGACCTGGAAACGGGCGGGAACGATGTCGAGCCGTTCGGCCCTATCCTCGCCGATCTTCACCATGTCGGTGCAGCCGCAGGGACATATCTTCCGCGCGGGCTCTATCACCTGTTCGATGCGCGGCAGATGGTCGGGCAAATGGCCAAGGTTGCGCTTGGCTGGCGGGCGTCTGGTTTTGCCATCGGCATTGCGTTCAGCCAGCGCGGCTCGGGCAGCCTCGGCTTCCGCGACGGCCGTTTCCAGATCCTCGAAGGCCAACTGGCGCTCGTCGGGGGGCAGTTGCTCGGACCGCTTGCCATAAAGCGCATGGCGCAGCTCGGCGATGAGGTAATCCTGACGTTCAGTCTGCGCCTCCAGCCCGGTGACCTTGGCCTGCATCGCCACAAACGCTTCACGCACGGCAGGCGGAAGACTATCCAGATCAAAGGGGAGATCGGCGGGCGTGGACATGGCGACTTATATCGCACGCTCCTGCAAAAGCCCATATTTACAAGGCGATCCGAGTCACTCTGTCGCGGTGGGCGGGGTCGGTCTGGGCGCATGGATACGGCGCCAGTCAAGGCCGGCAAACAGCGCCTCGAACTGCACCCGCGACAGCCGCATGACCCCGTCGCCAACTTTCGGCCAGGCAAAGCCACCTTGCTCCAGCCGTTTGTAGATCATCACGATACCGCTGCCGTCCCAAAACAAAACTTTGATCCTGTCGCCACGTTTGGACCTGAACACCACCATCACCCCCGCCTTGGGCGCAAAGCCCAGCTCGGCATGGGCCATGGCGGCCAGCCCATCGTGCCCCTTGCGGAAGTCCACTGGCTTCGTCGCAATCACGATCCTGACAGCTTGATCCGGAAAGATCACAGCACCTTCCTCAGCGCCGCCACCAAGGCCGCCGCACGCTCCGGGCTGCAGTTGGGTGCCACATGCAAAACTGTGCCGCAGATCTCGACCCGGATCACGCCTGTGTCGGTCGGCGCGGCAGCGGCATCAGCCATTGGCTCGATCACCAGCGGCACGAAAGTCGGGGACATATCGACCGGCATGACCAGTTCCCCTTTACGCGCCTGACCGCGCCATCCCGAAAGGTGCCGGGCAATCAACCCATACTTCGCCGCTACATCACAGACCCGCGCGCCGGGCTGAAAACTCTCAGCCACAATCCGCGCCTTGAGATCATCCGGCCAGCGTCGCCGCCCGGTCGGACCATCAAGGACCTCGATCCGCGACACTCCCTTCGCCCCACGCACCTCCATCCGGTGCTCGTTTTGGTGCTCCACCTTATAACTCCCGCAAACTCAGTTGCAGGACGGCATGCCCGAAGTCACATCAAGCCGAAACCACGGGGCTGGCGCACCGCTTACCTTCCGTCTCTAAAGTCTTCACCTGCTCGGCGCGGTGGTTGGTCAGCCCGTATTGAAGGTTGATCCCGGCCAGCGGCGCGGGCAGCTGCCGCAGGTAGGACGCCGGTGCGCCAACGATGCTGGCAAGTTGGCCAAAGGCCCAGTGCGTGGGCGCGACCGGTTCATGCGCTTTCGGCAGCATCAGGTGCAGCCGCTCGGGGTTGTCGCGCGCGGCTTCGACCCGGATATCCGCCGTCTGCACCACCCGGCTGCGGCTGCGTTCAGAGCGGCCTTTCACATTGGCCCAGAGCTCATCAAGCGAAAGATACCGCTCATCATCCGGCCGGTTGAACCATTCGGACGACACCCGCCCGTTCCGCTCGCCCCGGCTGACATCTACCTTCCAGCCACCCGTCTTCGTCGGCCGCACCGGATCCAGAACTTCCACAACGCCCATCGGCTATCTCCCGCGACAGGCGTTGGAAGCCACTCTCCCAACCCTCAACCCGTCACCGGGAAACCGGCACACCTTTCACTCTAAACGACGCAATGGGCGGGAAGCAGTCATTCGCTGCGACAGTTCCAAAAGCTATTCCATGTTATCAAACCAGATTTTCATCGTGCCTCTAGAAACTTCAAGATTTTCGTCCGTCGCTCAGCAAGAAAAGATGCGTAACCCTTTAGAAGCGCGGCAGTGTTCGGGTCATTTTCAAAATCCACTCGCCCCTCCTCGACTTTCCGTAGGGTCCGCTCAACCGATGGAGGCTGAGCATCGGTAGACATAAGGCGATGCGCGAGCTCGATATCCATCGCCTGGACCACCTCGGGTGCGAGTGAAGAACGGCATTCAAAGTGGCAAATGCGCAGTGCTAGTTCTTTGAGTCGGTCATCTTCGAAGGACTGTGCGATTTCGCGCCGGTCGCTCCAAGGAGCCCAGTGGAACCGATCACACAGCGTGACGTCGTTTCGACTTGAAAACTTGGTGTACAACATCTCTTCAACATGAGCTGGCTCAGGATACTGCGCACGGTTCTCTGCGAAGACTCGCTCGATTCGAGTTTTGATTCCCTCGTCTTCCACAATTCGCGCGGCCCGATCCTCTAGTTCTTCGCATGAGGTGCCCACGAAAAATTCTTCAGGTGCCTCCCAAAGTGGCATCATTGTCGGACCTGCGTTCGATCGAACTCTTCGGATTGGGCGTGGCGGGCTCAACAACCAGCTTTCCAACTGCTCATCTGACATTGATGCGAGCTCTTCGATTGGCCTGACTAAGCTTAAACAAAGCATGCCATTTGGTTGGTCGGGTTCATTTGCAACGAAAACTACAGGAGTGTGATATGCTCTGTTTCCATAAAATTCGGTAAGCACGAAGGGTTCGTCCGACGCGACAAAGTCGGCAACCGAAGCTTTGTTGGAGAAACGCACAAACCTTCGCCAAAGATCCGGGCTCAGTTTCTTCACAAGGCGGCAGAGCTCAAGCGCTGTTTGCGTGTCGGACATTGCATCGTGTGCCTTGAGCACTGCAATGCCGTTGGCCGCTGCAATATCATGCAAGCGAAAGCCTGGATCACCTGAGTCTTTGAGTGGCACGCGTAGCGCGTTGTCTCCAGACGCCGAGCAGGCCAAAGCGAGTGAAATGACGTCATTCCGACCATTCCCGTGAAGGCCGGTAAGGTAGGGAGGGTGCAATGTTCGGTACAACGCATGGCGTAGAAACTCTTCGTCAAATCTTATGGAATTGTATCCTAAGAATATGGCTGGAGACCAAGACACCAGGCGCTTATTCAAATCCCGCATCATTTGATAATGGGTGGAAAGATGCTTGTCTGTCAGTGCTTCAATTGACAAACCGTTGGCAAGCATCGCCTGAACGTCCGGAACAACGTTCGGATCAATTCTTGATCTCAATTCGAACCGATCGGTTTCGTTGAGGTCATTGTCCGTTCTGACGGCTGCAAATTGAACGATCTGATCGAAACCAGCGTGCAAACCAGTAGTTTCAGTGTCAAAGAAGATGAAAGACAAGTGGCCACCAAAATCACATGAGGCTGGCCAGCCGGTATTTCATTGCAGACACGCTGACCCGAAATTTCTTGGCGAGCTTCTCGACCTTGGCCTCATCATCCAGATCTAAGCCTTCTTCGCCACAAGCGTCCAGCAGTAGTTGGTGAGGCATCAGAAGTTCTGAAGCGAATGTATTCGCTTCGACCTCCAACGGGTCTGTGCCTTGCGAAGATACTTGATCGCGCCTCAATGCCCGCAATCCTTTAGAAAGGTGAACTTCGCCATGCAGTCTTTCTTCGTGCAATACGTGATGAGCTAGCTCATGCGCCGCCGAAAACCTTTGTCGATTGGGATGGTGCAAAGCGTTTACCCCGATCATCGAAACACCGTCTTGGCTATAGGCCATACCCGATAAGTCCTCATCAAGAGGCGCGTAATCAAGCACTATGTTCCGGCTCTTGATAATGCGCTCTACAGGAACTGGCGCTCGTTGAATATTGTGCTCTTCAAGAATTCTGCGCGCCGCCTTGATTGCGCGATCTTTGTCCGCACTCATCGTCCGGTACTCTGCTTCGCGCCCTGTTTCAAAGCGTTGCGGATGAGTTGCTCAACACCTGCTTTGCTGGCTTCAGACAGTTTCTCGCTAGTACGCATTTGCGGTTCTTCCTCCCTATCCTGACCAATACTCAGAGGAGGTAGCAGGTCAGATAACGAAGACACTTCGAGTGCGTTGGCTATCGAATAAAGGTGATGGAGGCCAACGTTCTGCTGACCGCGCTCTATGTTCGCAATCGACGCACGCGAGAGCCCCGTTTTCTGAGCGAGCTCCAATTGGGTCATGTTGCCTTGCTGCTTCCTTCGGGTCGCTACTGCGCGACCGAACGCCCTGTGTATCAGTTCTCTTGACATCCGTTCCGTTACCACTTTTGTCATTGCTGTGTCAATATCTCAAACATATTGTTTGTATTTGCAACATAGTGATCTGCTGATGTGCTTGCATTGACAACACACGGTTAACCATCCATCCTAAGCATGACCAACAAGAATCGGGCACTGGAAACGAAAAGGGCAGCTGATGGCAAATCAGGGAAAAAGTGGCGGCGGATACCGCAGCGCGAAGTCGGGTCGCTACGTCACGAAGGCATACGGGAAATCGCATCCACGGACGACTGTCCTAGAAGCGCCCGGAAAGAGTGGGTCCACGGGCGGGAGCTACCGAAGCGCTGTAAGTGGTCGTTTTGTGACGGCGAAGTACGGGAAGGCCAACCCGAAAACTACTGTGCGCGAAACATAGCAATCTCGCGTTGGAAACCTCCTCGCGGAGCAGATGGGCAGTAGCGCATACAGGAGAAGACATGGGAACTAGGGAATTGAGCAGATGCTAGAATTCAGACGCAACGGGCGCAAAATGTCGAGCCAACAGTTCTTTGACGGCATCAAGAAGGAAATGCTTACCAAGGCCGAAGGCGAGGTGGAGCGACGCCTGCGAACCCTTTGTGATCCCGAAACAGGTCAACCAGTTAAGGTCACCAAGCAGGTTCGAAATGGCAAGGCGACTTGGAATGTCGAAGGTTCGCCAAAAGCCATCGCAGAAGCAAAGAAAATCATAGGCGCAAGCTGAGGCCAAGCCCTGCGATCGGGCGGTCTTGGTGTGTGTTTCCAGAAGAGAAGTTGAGGTCAAATGAGCATTTCCGACGATTTCAAAGCGTTTCTGGAAAACATCCAGGTCGATAACGCCGAAACTATTTCGCTACGGTACGGCGAAGTTACAGCTGCCCTTAACAAGCAGTTCCGAGATACCGAATCCAAGACAGCAAACAGCCTCCAAGTTGGATCCTACGGACGGTGGACCGCCATCAAGGGTGTGTCTGATTTGGACATGATTTACATCATGCCCGCCGGAAAATGGGACGACTATAAGAACAGTGGTCAGACCAAACTGCTCCAAGATACCAAAGAAGCTATCAAGCGTCGCTATCCGTCTACTACGGTACGTGTGGACCGTTTGGTTGTTCGCGTCCTTTACAAGGACTTCCACATAGAAGTGATGCCAGCGTTCAAGCAGGATGATAGTAGTTACAAATACCCAGATACCGCGAATGGCGGATCGTGGAAGATCACTAAGCCGCAGGCAGAAATTGATGAAATGCGCGACGCCAACAAGCGCAAGAACCGCAATCTTCGTCGACTTTGTAAAATGGCGAGGGCGTGGAAAAACAAACACGGTGTCGCCATGGGCGGGCTGTTGATCGATACCTTGGCGTATAATTTCCTAGAATCGACAGACGAATACGACGATCGAAGCTATTACTATTATGACTGGATGTGCCGGGATTTTTTCAAGTTTCTGGCAGATCAGCCGAAGCAATCCGAATACGCCGCATTGGGTAGTCGGCAACGGGTTCGGGTCAAGAAGCGCTTCGAGAAGAGGGCCAAGAAGGCCTATGACTTGTGCGTTAAGGCAATCGAGGCCAGCGGTCAAAAGAATGAGCGGCAAAAGTGGCGTGACGTGTTCGGCAATGCCTATCCATCACCTGTGACGAAAAGCGCAGCGGGAGAGTCCGCAGCGTATTCCCATGTCTTTAGAGACACCGAACAGTTTGTTGAAGACAGATTCCGCGTCGATATTCGCCATCACCTTCGCATCAACTGCGAAGTTACGCAGGATGGGTTCCGCCCTACGATGCTCCGTGAGCTACTAGAAGGGTACGGTATCCTCCGACCGCAGAAACAACTTCGGTTTTTTCTTTCCGACACATCGGACCTGCCAGATGATATTGAGCTGTACTGGAAAGTCCTGAACCGAGGTGACGAAGCCGAGCGCCGCGATATGATCCGGGGTCAAATCGTACGCGACGACGGACGCGGCGAGCGTCGAGAGACGACAAATTTCCGCGGCGATCACCTCGTCGAGTGCTACGCCGTCTGCCGTGGCGTTGTCATAGCAAGGGACATGATCCGTGTACCGATCCGTGTGCGGGACGCCGAGGACGAAGACTATGCAGCCTGACTACGATATCGCATTTGAAGACCAAGTGAGGGAGTGCTTCGGACGTGTGGTCTATACCCACAAGACCCATGAACGTATGGCCGATCGCTACGCGGCTACTTTGCGCAGATACAAGATGGCCCAGATCGCGCTCTCAGCACTTACCAGTGCCGGCGCAGTCGGGGTCATAGCAAGTGACCAGAAATGGGTAGAGATCGCGACCGTTGTGATCTCTTTCTTGACGCTGTTCGTGGCCGCGTTCCTAAAAAACTTCGATCCAGGCGCCATCGGTCAAAAGCACCGCGACGCAGCTGCAAAGCTCTGGAATGTCCGCGAGTGTTATCTTTCGCTTCTGACGGACCTCGTAAGGCTTGAGAACGAAGCGGCAATCGAGCGTCGTGACGAACTGCAAGCGGCTCTCGCAGCCCTTTATGCAAGCGCACCACAAACTGATGGTAAGGCATACCGGGAAGCGCAACACCGACTGAAAACGCTAGAAGATATGACCTTTTCCGACGATGAAATCGACTGCTTTCTTCCTTTCTCGCTAAAGCGGTCAGGCGGGCGTCCCAAGCCAATCGAAATTAGTCCGGGCGAAGGCAAAAGGTAAATCATGGCGAAGAACATCTGCATCTTCTCGGACGGAACCGGCCAGATGGGCGGCGCCACTCCGGACCAACGGCTATCGAATGTTTACAAAATGTATCGAGCCATGCGTCCCGGCCCAGATTCACCAATTAGCCCTAAGGACCAAGTGGCCTTTTACGACCCGGGCCTGGGAACGGGAGAACGCGGTGGGTTTTTCGGTCGGATCAAGCCGATCCTTGAAAGCGCCGTCGGGACCGGCATCGACTACAATATCATCGATTGCTACGAGCAGATCATCGCCCACTACGAGCCAGGCGACCGCGTACTACTGTTTGGGTTCTCTCGCGGAGCCTATACGGTCAGAGCACTCGCCAACGTCATGAACCTTTGCGGTGTCCCGACGCAGATGCCCGATGGTTCTCCGGTGCCGCGTCACGGGCCCGGCCTGCGCAAGATCGCCAAGGACGCTGTGAAGTTCGTCTATAACCACGGGGCCGGGAAACCTCGGACTCAGAACCCATATTTTGTGAACCGCGAAGAGCTCGGCAAACGATTCCGCAAGAAGTATTCGAGCTTTCCCATTGAAGGTGACGACAATCAAGGCAACGTTCAGCCAATATTCATCGGGGTCTTCGACACGGTGGCATCACTGCGAACGGCTGTTGTCCGCACCTTGGTCTGGGGCGTCACGTTCGGGGTTGGATCGGTTTTTGCCGCAGGCGTTGCTTTCGGGTGGACTTGGCTTTTGATTGTTCCACTCGGCGTACTGCTAGCTGCGCTTCTTTGGCAACTTGGTTTACTGTTGCTCGACAACTTCAAGTATTTCTCGGACGATCCCGACCGCAAACTGAAGCTCTGGCGCCCAACTGATTGGCCACAGATCCTCAAGACGGGTCACTTCGCGGCGTGGAACAAGCGCAACTACGACAAGTGGTTGGATCCCGATGTCCAACACGCCCGTCACGCCATGGCGATCGACGAGGACCGTGCTGACTTTCCAAGGGTCGGATGGGCATCCAAGGCGGCCGCGATTGAGACCAAAGATCGAGAGCCGAAGTGGCTGAAGCAGGTCTGGTTCCCGGGCTGCCATAGCGACATTGGCGGAAGCTATCCCGAGGCCGAGTCCCGCCTGAGCGATATTGCCCTCGATTGGATGGTCGACGAACTGAAAGACTGCGTGCTGTCAATCCAGATCAACGAGAACGTCTTGAACCGCGCCCCTGACCCTCTGGGCTTGCAGCACCGCGAAGACGCGATGGTAGCATTTGGACCCCTCCGCATCCGTTGGAAGAAGGGAATTCGAGAAGTTGGCGATGATTTCCCTCTCCATCCCTCCGTTAGAGAACGTATGCATGCAACGGCGGTCGCACAATGCGGAGAGGTCAAACCATATCGACCGAAGCAACTGAGCAATCGAAAAGATCTTGAATGCTTTTATGATCGGTAGATGACGACGGCTTGGTGCCGCAGCTATTCTATCAGCTAGAGTATTGTACACACGGCGTGTGTCAGGATTCTGGGCTGGAAATGCAGCAATCACATCGCAAGCTGAGTGGCAGCAAAGGCCCGAACGCGATCGTACCCGGCGGGTTTCCCCGCCGGGCCTTGGGGGGGAGACCCCGTTCTTTTCAGAACGGGATCTCGTCGTCGCGGTCGACCAGCTCGGGGTTTTCGTTCTCGGCCGACTTCGGGCGGCTCAGGAA
>LNFM01022135.1_pt1:0-10000 | contig 11043 bp, 8 predicted proteins | sample 596031 | NCBI WGS metagenome assembly LNFM01 (sample SAMN04254537, study PRJNA301005) | activated carbon metagenome | isolation source: dual media filters at the Ann Arbor, Michigan drinking water treatment plant | place: USA: Ann Arbor | reverse complement strand
GTCAGTGTCGATAGACAGTCCCGAAGGACTATCGCTAGGACACCGCCGCCTGCGTTTCTCTTTCCAGATCAACGATTTCAAAGACCGTAGAAGCCGGAGAACCGGCCCCACCGTTTAACGCCCGGTGACGGCGGAGGCGGCGATGTAGTCGCCTCGGTATTCCGTGTCAAGCGATTATTCCGAAGAACAAACTCTCTTCACCGTGTCCCGCCCGGAGGCGAGGGAGGCGCTGTTTAGCGTCTCAGATTTCCGCGTCAAGCGGTTCTTTTTAAAGAAGAACCTTTCTCAGCGAACCCGCCCCGAAGGGCGAGGGAGGCGCTGTTTAGCGTCTCCGATTTCTGCGTCAAGTGGTTCTTTTTAAAGAAGAACCTCTGTCTGCAAATCCGCCCCGGAGGGCGGCGGAGGCGGCTGTCTAGAGAGAGCCATTCTCCGTGTCAACCGGGCTTTTCAGCCATTTTGCGGAGATTGAAATCCGGAGACTTCAGGCCGCAAAAAACCGTCTGGAAAGCCCGAGAGGCTTGCCTCTGTTTCGTTACCGACGATTCGTTTGGAGCGCGGAACCTAACCGAACACCCTTAAGGAGGCTTTCGTCTCCGTGGCCCCGGCGGCCGGCCCGTTTCCGAGCGAGGCGGCGATATACGCAGCGACCGTTTTGTCCGCAACCGGAATCCGACAGATTCACGAACTTTCTCGCCGAGTCACGATCGCCGAAGCGTGGCCGTAAAGAGGCCGCCCTAGCCCGCTATATATGTACGCAGGGATTCCGCTTCCTGGGTGGCTTCGGCGATCTGGCATTTGACCACGTCGCCAATCGAGATGACTCCCGCCAGCCGCCCGTCCCGCAAGACAGGAAGGTGCCGGATCCGGCGGTCCGTCATCCGGCCCATCAGAATCGCCACCGTCTCCCCGGGCGCGGCGAAGATCACTTCTGCGGTCATATAGTGTGACACCGGGCGGGCCAGGGCGGGCTGGCCATCACGGGCCACGGCCTTGACCACATCCCGTTCGGACAGGACCCCGACCACCTTGTCCTTGTCGCAGACCATCAGGGCCCCGACCCGCAGCCGGTCCAGCTCCCCGCAGGCGTCAGCGAGCGGCATGTCCGGCCCGATGGCGTAGACCGTGTCGCCCTTGTCCTTGAGAATTTCGGCGACCAGCATCGCGGCTCCTCCCTCTCTATCATAGAGCGGGACCGCGGACGGCCCGCTTCAGACGTCAGCGTCGCCCAGATCGGGCGAGGAAGCAAATGGTGCGCGCCGCGCGCCAAACGCCTTCGCCCACGGCCCGATCAGCAGGGCACCGCACACGAATCCGAACGCATGAGCCTCCCAGGCGATCCGGGCGCCCTCCATCCCCGGGGCGAGTCCGACCAGGCCGGCGGCGACGTTCACGGCCATGATGACCGCGGCGGGCGTCAGGAAGCGGCGATCCCCCAGCGACCTCAGCCTGTGATCGCGCCCGCCCAGCAGCCGCAGGGCTCCGCCCATCAGCCCGAACACCGCGCCGGACGCCCCGACCAGCGAATCATAGCTGTCCGGGTGGATCAGCCCGTAGCCGCCGGTCGCGACCAGTCCGCACGCCACATAGAAGAGAAGGAAGGCGACCGCCCCCCTCGCCCCAGCGGCCAGACGCGCCACGGGCGGACCGAAGGCCAGGGCCGCAACCGCGTTCATGGCCACATGGGCCCAGCCGCCATGGACGAACATTGAGGTCAGCAGGCCCGGCCACCACTCCCCGGTCCACAGGGACGAAGGCCGGAACGCGAGGGACAGTCCCTGATCGGGCAGGCGTTCCTGGATCAGGTACAGGGCCGGCATCGACCCGGCGACCAGCACAGCCACAGCCGGCGCATTCAGAATCCGTTCGGCGGGCGGCTGGGTCAGGTCGGGCTCCACTGGATGACGTCGTCTCCCTGTCGGACGCCAAACGACATCATGGCAAGCGCTTCTTAATAACCATGACCCAGATTGGCACGCAGGGTCCTTGCCGGCCCGTAAACCATGTTTGCGTGGAGTTGCCTGCCATGACCGTCCGGACCAAGGCCCTGCCAGCCCTCGCTGTCGCCGCCGTGGCGACGCTGGCGCTGCCCGCCGCGGCCGCCGCTCAGTCCGCCGGGTCCTCTGGCATGGGTGCCTATTCGGCCGGCTACGGCGGGGCCCGCTATACGACGGCGCGTCCGCAGACCGGCTCGACGCGGGACGCCAACGGTAATCGGCTGATCGTGGATGGAATCATCCAGGCCGGCGCCAGCACCTACAACAGCGCCACGGGCGGCGTGTCTTCCAGCTTTTCCGGAGCGGGGGGGACGGGCGGAACAGCCATCGGTGGCTCCACCGCCATCGGCAACAGCCTGAACGTTGTGGTTCAGGGCAGTCACAACACGGTCATCGTCAACTCGACCCAGGTGAACAACGGCGCCGTTACCGCCGGAACCAGCCTGAACGGCACCCTGAGGCTTCCATGATCGCTGGCTCCATTTCACGGCGCCTGAGAACGGCCGGTATCGCCTGCGCGACGGCGGCGTTGCTGAGCGGCTGTATCTCGGCCTCGGCCGGGCCGCGGGGCCTATACGCCACGCCCATCGGCAATGCGCCGGTGACGGCCAATCCGACCCCCTACTCGGCCGCGCTCTACTGCATGGCCGACTACGCCCGGCGCTACAACCTGCCCTCCCCGCGCATCGCCGTGGGCCGGATCGCGGACTACACCGGCACGGTCTCCGCCGATGGCGGTCGTCAAGTCACCGGCGGTGCCTCCCTGATGGCCATGACCGCCCTGGCCAAGTCGGGCGCCCAGATGGTCGAGCGCTATGACACCTCGGTCTCCGAGATGGAGCTGCGCTACGCCAACAACCGCCTGATCGGCGACGACGGCCCGGGCGGCGCCGACGATGTGCAGTATCGCCGCATCCTCGCCGGCTCGGTCCCCGGCACGGACTTCTACATCATCGGCGGCATCACCGAGGTGAACTACAATATCCGGTCGGGCGGCTTCGACATGGCCGCGGGCCAGGCCACCAGCCAGACGCCGCTGTCGACGGCCTTCGCGGGCAAGGCCTATGTGATGAACATCGCCATCGACCTGCGGCTGGTCCAGACCACCACCCTGCAGGTCGTCGACGTCGTCTCCTATCAGAAACAGATCATCGGCCGGGAGATCTCGGCCGGCGTGTTCGACTTCCTGGACGGCAATGTCTTCGACATCTCGGCCGGCGAAGGCGGGCTCGAGCCGGTCCAGCTGGCGGTGCGCGCCCTGATCGAACGCGCGACGGTCGAGTTCATGGCCAACCTCTACGGCGCTCCGGGACCGGAAATCTGCCTCAACGCAGGTCCTGACCCCTTGGGCGGCACGGTCGGCCCGACCGGCGGCTATTATCCCGCTTACCCCAACACGGACACGAACAATGGCGAAACCCGCGCGGATCCGTCTCGCTGGCACGATCGCCGCGCAGGACGGCACGATCGTCCTGAACCAGCAACTGCAACTGGGCGACGTCTTCGCCGGCCAGACGCTGAACGTCGTCGATTCGCAGGACCAGGTGACGGTCCAGACCTCGGCCCAGGGCAACAGCGCCTCGGGTGCGGTCTACAATGGCTCGATCACGGTCCAGTCAGACCAGACAATGCAGGGCGACACGGTCGCGACCACCGACATCACCCTCGGCGGCGATACCCGGGGCGTGGTCAACGCCACGACCCAGGCCGGCGGCAACTATCTGGCTGTCAGCGCCTATGATGCGTCCCTGACCCTCGATGCGACCCAGACCACCGACGACGGCCTGATCAGCGCCACCACCGAAGTCGGCGACAGCAACGCCCGTCTGCACGCCGGCGCCGCCGTCGGCGCCTCGGCCATCTCCAACACCGTCGCCGTCTACGGCCAGACCTCGGTGGTCAGCGGGACGATCGACCAGGCCTCCTCCGCCATCGTCCGCTCTTTCGGCCGGATCGAGAGCCAGTACATCCCGGACGAGGCCAGCGTGACCAGCCAGGCCATCGCCAACGCCATCGCGGTCAACAGCGACAACACCTCGGGCCAGGACCTCAGCATCGCCCAGCGCTCGTTCGGCAGCTTCATCGAAGCCGAGGCCAGCGCCAACGCCGCCAACGCCTGGGACCTCGCCGCCCGCGCCCGCGCCACCGCCAACCAGGCCGTGCTCTATAATGAGGGCGGCTCGGTCGTGACCGCCTCGGACCAGCGGAACTCCAGCTTCGTCCGGGCTTCCGCCCTGACCACCGCCTATGACTACGGCCGCGCCGAAGCCTACGCCCGTGGCGCCGCCAACGAACTCTCGGTCGGCAACAACGACATCTACGTCCAGATCGACAACACCCAGTTCAACACGGGCGGCGTCGATGTGATCTCCACCTTCTCCGGCACCAATGGCTATGACGTCTCGGTCGGGGCGGACGCCGTTGGCAACAGCGTGACCGGCTACGCCTGCTCCGAATGCGAAGGCTATCTGCAAGCCGGCAACACCCAGACGAGCACCGGCGATGTGTCAGCGGTCGCCAACACAACCGTCGCGGGTTCCAACCGTTCGGTCATTACCGGGGCGAATGCCGTCGGAAACTCAGCCAGCTTCTACGTCTCGCGACCCGGAAATTAACATTCGGTAACTTGAGCCTTGCCGCTTGGTCGCCGAAGGGTTGCGTGGGGCGTCGGCGATAGGTGTATCGCGGTCCTTACCAGTTGTCCGGCGCGGCCCCATCAGGGAGCCATCGCGCCTTTCGGAAAGAGACCGAGAATGCGTTCCGCCCGCCTGTTTCTGCTTGCCGCGGCTTCCGTCGCCGTCCTGACCGCCGCCGCGCCGGCTCTCGCGCAGGTCCAGCCGTCCGATCCATGGGCCCAGGCGACCAGCGACATTCCGGTGGATTCCAACGTTCGCTTCGGCGTTCTGCCCAACGGCATGCAGTACGCCGTCATGCGCAATGCCACCCCGCCGGGACAGGCCTCCCTGCGCCTGCGCATCGACGCCGGCTCGCTGATGGAGAACGAGGACCAGCTGGGCCTCGCCCACTTCATGGAGCATATGGCCTTCAACGGGACGACCAACATCCCCGAGAATGAACTGCTGCGCATCCTCGAGCGTCTGGGTCTGGCCTTCGGGGCCGACACCAACGCCGCGACCGGCTTCGACCAGACCTTCTACCAGCTGGAACTGCCGCGCACGAACGACGAGACAGTCGATGCGGCCCTGCGCATCATGCGCGAGCAGGTGTCCGAGGCGCTGATGGACCCCGCCGCCCTGGACGCAGAACGCGGCGTGATCGAGGGCGAGGAGCGGACCCGGAATACGCCCGGCCTTCGCTCCGCCAAGGCGCAGCTGGCGCTGCTGGCTCCGGGCCAGCGACTGTCGAACCGCTTTCCGATCGGCGACCTGAACATCATCCGCACCGCGCCGCGCGAACGGTTCGTCGAATTTTATCACGCCTACTACCGCCCGAACCGGGCCACCTTCATCGCCGTCGGCGACTTCGATGTCGATGTCATGGAAGGCAAGATCCGCGCGGCTTTCGAAAGCTGGCAGCCGAAGGCCGCCGACGGTCCGGAGCCGGATCTGGGCACGGTCCAGCCGCGCGGGCCCCAGACCAGCATTCTGGTCGAACCCGGCATCCAGTCGTCGATCCAGCTGAACTGGGTCCGCGATCCCGATCTGGACCCGGACACCATCGCCGAACGGCGCTCGAACCTGATCCGGAACCTCGGCCTGTCGGTACTCAACCGTCGTCTGGGAGAAATCTCCCGACAGGAAAACGCCCCCTTCATCGCGGCCGGCGCGTCCAGCTCGACCGTGGTCGACAGTCTGGAAATCGGCGGCATCAACGCCACCTTCAATCCGGGCGGTTGGCAGCGCGCTCTTGAGACGGTCGAACAGGAACAGCGCCGTCTGGTGCAGTTCGGCGTGTCGGATGCCGAACTGCAACGCGAGATCACAGACACGCGCACGGCCCTGGAAAACGCCGCCAATGCAGCCGCAACCCGCACCACACCGGGCTTGGTGAACGGCCTGCTGAACGCCGCCAACAGCGAGTCGGTCTTCACGACCCCGGCCACGAACCTCGCCCTGTTCAACGAGGCCGTCGCGGGTCTGACCGCGGCCCAGGTGAACAGCGTCCTGCCGCCCGTCTTCGAGGGCCAGGGTCCGGTGATTCTGGTGATCACCCCGGTCGAGATCGAAGGCGGTGCGGAAGGCGTGACCGCAGCGCTCGAGGCCTCGCGCCAGGTGCCGGTCACAGCCCCCGCCGCCCAGGCGCAGCTGGACTGGCCCTATGCAGACTTCGGCACCGCGACGGCACCGACGAACCGGACCGAGCTGGCCGCGATCGGGGCAACCGTCGTCACCTTCCCGAACGGCGTACGCCTGACGGTGAAGCCCACCGCCTTCCGCGATGAGCAAATCCTGGTCAGCGTCCGGACCGGCCTCGGCGAACTCTCCCTGCCGACCGACCGGTCGACGCCTCTGGCTTTCGGCGGCTTTGTGTTCCAGGCCGGCGGCCTCGGCAAGCTGACGGCGGATGAACTCACCCGCGTTCTCAGCGGTCGAATCTATAGCGTCGGTTTCAGCGCCGACAGCGATGCCTGGCAGCTTTCGGGGGCGACCCGGCCCCAGGACCTGAACCTGCAGATGCAGGTGCTGGCCGCCTATCTGACCGATCCGGGCCTGCGTCCCGCGCCTTTCCAGCAGATCCAGGCGCTGTTCCCGCAGATCATCGCCCAGCAGATGGCCACGCCGGGCGGCGCCTTCGCCCTGCAGTCAGGCGAACTTCTCGCCAGCGGCGACAAGCGCGAAGCGCTTCCGACCGCCGCGGAGGTCGCCTCCTGGACGATCGATGAGCTGCGCAGCGGCGTGACCGCCGGCCTGGCCTCTGGTCCGATCGACGTGACCATGGTCGGCGACGTGACGGTTGACGACGCGATCGCCGCAGTCGCCGCGACCTTCGGGGCCCTGCCCGCCCGTGGCCCCGCGCCCCAGCCGGCACAGGGCGCGACCGAACGGCGCTTCCCGGCCGGCACGCCCGAGCCGGTGGTGCTGAAGCACAACGGTCCCGGTGAGCAGGGCCTGGCCTATATCGCCTGGCCGACCACCGACTCGGTCACCGACCGTACGGAGGCCAGGACGCTCCAGATCCTGGGCGAGGTGATGAGCCTGCGCGCCACGGAAGAAATCCGCGAACGGCTGGCCATCGCCTATTCGCCCGGTGTCGGCACCAGTACGTCTGACACCTTCGCCGGCTACGGCTCGATCTTCGTCCAGGCGCTGACCCGCCCCGAGTCGTTCACGGCCTTCTATGACGCCGTGAACGCCATCACCGCCTCCCTCCGGGATACGCCGATCACCGAGGACGAGCTCAACCGCGCCCGTCTGCCCGAGGTGGAGCGGCTGAAGCGCAGCCAGGCCGGAAACGAATACTGGCTGGGCCAGCTGTCCGGAGTCGCCGCCAATCCGGCCGACGTCGACCAGATCCTCACCCACATCTCCGATCTGGAGGCCATCACCGTGGCCGACATCCAGCGCGCGGCCCGCCAGTATCTGCGGGCCGACACGGCCTGGCGCGGTGTGTCGGTCTCCGACAACCCCGTCGCCCCGGCCGCCCCGGCCCAATAGGCAAAAAAGGCCCCGGCTCTTGCGAGCCGGGGCCAGTGTGCTTCTCAGGATCGTCGACGGAGCCGACGTTCGCACTATGGGCCGCCGCGACTGACGCGCGGCTGAACGCCGGTGTTCACTCCCGCGTCAGAAAACCCGGCCGCCGACGCCGCCGTCCAGGGTGATGGTCGCGCCCTGCACGGCATAGCCGGCCTGTTCGACCACTTCCTCGCGGTACTCGGTGTAGGTCTCCTCGCGGACCCAGGTCAGGATCTTCACGCCCGCGCCGTAGCGGCGCAGCAGCGAACGCTCGTTGCACTCGCGCTCGGCCCGCTGGGCCTTGCACTCGATCCGGCCGCCGCGGCCGTGCCACAGGGCCTCGCCCTTGCGGCAGTCCATGGTTTCGCCATGACCGAAGTCGGCGTCGCCCGTGTATTCCGCCCAGGTGATCTGAAGCCAGGTGCCGGCCAGGCAGCGATACAGCTCGCCCTCATAGTCGCCGTCCACGTCCCGGTCGGGCCGCACCTGCGACGCCGGATGGGGCACATTGCGGTCGTCGATGCAGAAGGCGCGGATCACGACCCGCTTCTCCCACCGCCGACGCGCCTCATAAGGCACGCGGATGGTCTGGCGCACGCGCGCGCCCTCGACCATCAGGCCGTTGATCGTGGTCGGATAGGGCTGGTCCACCGTGACATAGGCCGACCCGCCGCCGCCGACATAGACGCTGCCGCCCGCACGGGCGTTCAGGCCCGCCCGCGAGGCGGCGCTGGCGTCGGCATTGGCGTTCACATTGACGTTGACGTTCAGATTGCCGCCGCCGCCGCAGCACGGAGGCGGCGGCGGGTTCTCGCAACAGGGCGGTGGAGGGGGCGGCGGAGGGGGCGGCGGCGGCGGCGGTTCGCAGCACGGCGGGGGCGGCGGAGGGCACACCGGGCCGCACTGGGCCGCCGCCTTGTCGGCGAACAGCGTCAGGGCGAAGAAGCCCGCGAGCGCCGGCAGCCATGTCATGATCCGCACCCGCATGGGCCGACCTCCCGTCAAGTTCATGCGAGCCGCGTCGGGCGCAGCTCGCTTCAGCGTCCATCTGAACCGCAAAAGCCTTTCATTTCCGTTGCCTTCCGCCCGACCCGTCACAGGCGCGGGCCTTGCGTCGTTACGGCCAGAGGCGAGAACGATGTTTCATCCTGATACGCAGTTCCTGATCGACCACTGGACGGGTTTGTCCCGCCGGGGTGCCGTGCGCGCCGGAATTCCCGACCGCGCCTCGCTGGAGCCCGACGCCCTCGGCCTGCGCCTGCCGCGCGCCTTCATCGCCGAGCGCAACGGCGACGACGCCGTCATCCGCCTCGCCGGCAGCTGGATCGAGGGCTTTCACGGCGAGCCGTTGAAGGACCGCCCCCTGCTGTCCGTCTGGCGCACCGCCTCGCGCCCCCTGGTGGCCGCGGCGATGACCCAGACCGTGCGCGAGGCCCGGCCCGTCGTCATCGCCAGCCTCGCCGGCTTCCTGTCGGCGCAGATCGAGATCGTCATGGTCCCCCTGCGCGGCCCCTCGGGCGGCGTGGACCGGATCCTGGGCCTCTATGCGCCGCTGGCCACCCTCAGTTTCGCCGCCGATGAACCCCGCCTGCTGACTGCCCGGGTCTCCATCGGCGTGGGCGAAGCCGCCCGACCGGCCCTGTCGCTCGCCGCAGTCGGCGGCCGCCGGATCGCCTGACCGTTCCGGCTCAGGCCTTCAGGTCGCGCGCGTAGCGCTTCCAGTTCTGCACATAATGGGCGGCCGAGGCCTTCAGCGCCTCGATCTGGCCCGGCTCCAGCTCCCGCACCACCTTGCCCGGCTGGCCCATGACCAGTGACCCGTCGGGAATGACCTTTCCCTCGGTGATCAGGGTGTTGGCCCCGATCAGGCAGTTCTTCCCGATCTTCGCCCGGCCCAGCACCACCGCCCCGATGCCGATCAGGGTGTTGTCGCCGATCTCGCAGCTGTGAAGCATCACCATATGGCCGACAGTCACCCCGTCGCCGATCGTCAGCGGCTCGCCGGGGTCGGAATGCAGCACACTGCCGTCCTGGATATTGGTGTCCCGGCCGATGGTGATGGGGTCGTTGTCGCCGCGCAGAACAGCCCCGAACCAGACGCTGGCGCCCGGTTTGAGAATCACGTCTCCTACCAGGGTTGCGTTCGGTGCCACCCAGTATTCGCCCTCAGGCGGAAGCTGCGGTTTCTTGTCGCCGAGACCGTAAACATTCATCAGAACACCGCCATTTCTCAATAAATCGAGGGCTTTAAGCTCTCGTAAACCACGTTAGGCTCATCATGTAGATGCGATTCGAGGCCGCCATTTCGGCCCCGGATTGGAAGCCGGATCAAGCCCGGTCCGGTCAGACCTCGGGGATTGTGCGTGGTGCGCT
>LNFM01012613.1_pt1 | contig 11043 bp, 6 predicted proteins | sample 596031 | NCBI WGS metagenome assembly LNFM01 (sample SAMN04254537, study PRJNA301005) | activated carbon metagenome | isolation source: dual media filters at the Ann Arbor, Michigan drinking water treatment plant | place: USA: Ann Arbor | reverse complement strand
TCACGTTTTCCCGCGCTGGCTGGAACCAGAACCACCCAGCGACTAGCAACGCAGCCACCGCCGCCGCCCAGCGCCACCACTCGACGCCGCGGCGCAACCGCTTCCGCAGCGCCCGCGCGAAGGGCTCCCGTCGCACCAGGTCTCGCCGCGCCGCTCGGTAGCTTTCCCAAGCCTTGCGCTCCTCCGCCGTCAGCCGCCCGGCCACGTACTGATCAAGCAGCTCCTCCTCTTCGGCTTCCACCAACTCCAGAAACTCCGCCTCCGCAAACAGGCGCGCCTCAACGGCCTCCCGCTCCCGCTCGTCTAACTGTCCGAGTAAGTACCGTCGAATTTCGCTCACTCTATTCCATGGCCCCCGCGTCCGTTTCGTTACCAGCCAGGCACGCCCGCACACACGCTTCCAACTTGCCCCGTACCCGATGCATCCGCACCCGCAAGGCGTTGGCATCAATTCCCAACTCGGCGGCCAACGCAGCCCGCGCCCGAATCTTCTCGCCCCCTTCGCCGGTATAGAACCGCTCCACCCAGCTCCGGCTCGCCGGCGCCAGACGGTCTAAACAACGCTCCAGGCAATCGAGCGCCGCCTGCGGCTCCGCCCTCTCCGGGGCCGCCAGCCGACGCCCATCCAGCTCCACTACCTTCGGCTTTTTCCACCCCTCCCGCACGACGTTCCGCGCAATGCCCAGCACAAAGCTCTCGACGGTCGTTACCGCCACGCCCTCCGCCAGCCGCCGGGCCGCGCGGTCCAGTGTCTCATCGGCGGCCTCCTCGGCTCCCGGGTGCCGCTGCGCGCCGAAGTAGACCAGCAAGCGCCGCCGTAACTGCTCGTAGCGCTCTCCGGCGTTCTCTCCCAACACGGCCAAAAAGCCGGCAAAACTCTCCGGGGTCAGAGGAACTCCCCCTGCACCACGAACCCCGCCCAATAGAACGGATGCGCCCACCGGCGGCTCGCCGCCAGCCGCCGCTGCGCCTCCCGCAACGCCTCGGCCGCGGGCCGCTTGGCTACAAACATTTCTGTGTAGAAATGTTTCATCAGCTCCGCCGTGGCCCGGTCGTCCACCTTCCATAAACTCGCGACCACTCGCTTGACGCCAGCCTGTTGAAAGGCCCGCGTCAGGCTCATCAGCCCCTCGCGTTTCATCTCCCTGCCCAGCGCGGTCTGGCAGGCGCTCAGCACCGCCAACTCCGCCCCCAGCTTCATGCCATAGACATCGCGCAGCCGCAGGCTGCCGCCGCTCAACACAATCTCGGTCCGTTCCGGCCGATCGGTATCGAGCACGGAGTGCGCGGCGAAGTGCATCACGGCGGCCGGATTTTGCCGCACGGCATCGGGCGTGGCAGCCGCCCCCATGGCGGCCAACCGCTCCCCCGCCGGCACCAGCGCCAGCACCTGCTCGGCCTCCATCCGCGCAAACGCCAGCCGCGCCAACTGCGGCGCCGCCGGGTCCGCAAATACAGCCAATCGCTTACCCACGAATCCCGGCGCCCCCCGTTGCGCCGCCACCGCCGATGCCGATGGCGCCAGCGTCACGGCCGCGCCCGTCAGGTCCGCAAACGGAAGGTACTGCAACGCGCCGTCGGCCACCACCAGCAATCTCTTCGCAGAGACACCCGGCAGCAACGCCTTAGCCAACGCCGCGGCATCCGGCCGCGCCGAGCCGGCCGTGCGATACCCGGCGTAGGCCTGCCGCGCCATCGCCTCGAGCGTGCCCCGCCCCGGCAATAGCCGATGTTGCACGGCCCCCTTGGTCACGATAAACAGATGGCTCCGCTCCTGCCCCAGGGAATACTCCACTAGGGTCGTTTCCGCGTCCAGCACGTCACGCTGCACCTGCTCCGCGGTCAACGTCGCCCGCTCTGGCCCGCCCTTCACCCCGGCTTCCGATAGCGCCTCCACAATCGCCCGTGCTCGCGCCCGTTCGCTGATGGCAAAGGCACGCCGCGGGTCGCCCTTATCCAGTTCCAGGTACACCTCAATCAGAAACTCATACCGGTTCTGCACATACCCGATATAAGTCGCCCGCAGGTCCTGATCCGATAACTTCTGCCGCAAGCCCTCGGCCAGCGTCACCGCCGCCAACATCTCCCGGGCCGCCGCCTCCAGGTTCCCCGCCCGCCGTTCCAACATCGCCAGCGTCTGCCGCGCAAACGCCTCGCCGCCCCGATACTTCGCCTCGCTGAACAGCGCAATCGACCGCTGTAACTCCTCCCGCGCCGGGGCCACCGCGCCCTGCCCGAGTAACTTCGTCCCTAACTTCACCCGCGTCGACGCCTCCCCGCGGATGTCCTTCATCTCCTGCCGGATCGCCAACGCCGCGGCCAGATCCTCCTGCCCCATCTGCGGGTCCAGCATGGCGCGGGAGCTCAGCGCGTCGGCCTCGGTCCTCCGATCCCCGGCGGCGCGGGCCAGTTGCAGCGCTTCGTCCAGCAGCAGCCGCGCCTTGGCCGTCTCCCGTTGGTAGCGCCGCATCTCGCCGAGGCCGAATACGGTCAACGCCAGCGCCCCGGGCTTCGCCGTCCCCCGCTGCATCGCCAGCGCCCGTTCGAGATAGGCAAACGCCTTGGCGTTCTCGTTCAGGTTGAAATACAGCACCCCGACATCGCGGATCGTCTTGGCTTCGAGGTCGCGCAGCTGCGCCTTCCGCAGTACCGCCAATGCCTGTTCGTAGAACGCCAGCGCCTTCTGCCGTTCGCCAATGCCTTCGTGAATGTAGGCCAGCAGCCGCAGATTCAGCGCCTGTTCGGCCGGTTTGCCCAGTTGCCGGTGCATGGCCAACGACTGCCGCACCGCGGCAATGCCGTCCTCCGCCTGGCCCTTTTCATAGAGTTGCAACGCTTCGTTGTGCAACATCTCGGCGCGTTCGGCATCTTGCCACCAGAACAGCGCGAGAAAGATCCAGACGGCCATCCGTGCATCGTAGCGCCCCTACTGCCGCAGAAACAACATCCCGTTCAGTTTCAGCCCGTCCCGTGTGTGCGGCTCCATGGCGAAAATCTGCCGCCCCACCCCGTCGATGTCGGCCACCAGCGAGTTGCCAAAGATCCGGTAGGTGCCGGTGGCCGTATTGCTGGCCCCCACGCTGCCGCCGCCGTACACCTGCGAGCTGGTGTCAAAGTAGTTCTGCTGCGTCGACTGAAAGCGGTTCCCTGGCAGGAACACCACCGTCCAGTTGCTCGAGTAACTCGAAGAGTCCCGCACGCCGGTGCGCGTGCTCTTATAGTTACTCAACTCCCACCGGCCCAGCACCTGCTGCTCGGCGGCCGTGTTCCGCGGCGGAGCCTGAAAGCGCGCGCTCTGCAGCATCGCCCGGCCCCGGCCCTGCAGTTCGGCCAGCCGCTCCGGCCGTCCCACCGCCATCACGGCGAAGTAGACCTCTCCTTGCAACTGCATGCCGTTCCAGGCCACAAACATGCCGTTGGCGTATTCCTGCTCGGCGTTCGCGCCGGAAAACGTAGGCCCGGCCGTCACCCGCAAACCCGGCAGGATGGTATTGGAAATCCCCACCGCCTGCTGCGCCAGCTCCTGAATTGACCGCGCGGCCGATATCCCCGAACCCACCAGAATCCGCTCCGCCGCGCCGTCCACCGGCTCCACCACCGTCATCAGCGGCGAGTATCGCGCCCGCCAGCCCTCCGGCACCGGAAACCGGTACGACCCATCCGGCGCGGCAAACTCGCCGGCCAACAGCGGCAGCGTTGATAACAGCATGGCAATCATCCTCATACCCTGGAATGGCCCACCGCCGAAAAACATTACCATTACCAGTAATGTTTTTCGCTCTGCCCCCATTCCTCACGAATGCTTCATCGCGCCAACCTCATCGTGCTCGCCCTTGTGGCCTGCCTGTTCCTGTCGAGCAACACCTGCCAATACACCTTCGGTCAGCAGGCCCTGCTCATCCAAGCCATTAGCGAGTGCATGCAACTCCCCTTGAGTCCCTCGCCGCCTTCCCCGTACCCCTACTTCCTCGGGGGCTCCGGCCGCTTTGAAGCCAACCACGGCCAGGCGAACGACCGGTATCCCCTTCTCGGCCGCGGCCCCGGCTACTTCCTCTATCTCAACGCCCACGAGACCATCCTCGATCTTCGTCCCGCCCAACGCGTCATCCGTCTCACCCTCGATGGCGCCGCCGCCGGCGCCCCGCTGCTCGAGCCCGAAGGAGAAGTCAACTACTTCCTCGGCGCCGACCCCACCCGCTGGCTCTCGCACATCCCCACCTACCGCGAGGTCGGATACCGCGGCGTCTATCCGGGCGTCGACCTCGTTTACTACCGTAAGGACAGCCATCTCGAACACGACTTCCGCCTCGCCCCCGGCGCCGACGCCACCCGCATCCGCTGGCGCTTCTCCGGTGTTGACCGCGTCACCCCCGACGGCGAAGGCCTGCTTCTCGTCGCCGGCGCCGCCCGCATGCGTTGGCGCACTCCCCTTGCCCAGCAGGGTGCCCGCCGCATCCCGGTCCGCTATCAGCTCCACCCCGATGGCACCGTCGGCTTCGCCCTCGGCACCTATGACCGCGCGCAGCCCCTCGTCATCGACCCAGTCATGGAATACCTCACCTACCTCGGCCAGCGCGGCGGCGAACTCGCCGGCCGCAGTACAGTGGACCCCCAAGGCAACATCATCCTCACCGGCGCCACCACGGATCCCGTCTACCCCGTCACCCCCGGCGCCCCGCTCACCAACCCGCAGGGCTTTGCCCCAGCGAACATCCTGATCTCGAAGTTTGACCCCACCGGCACCCGCCTGCTCGCCTCCACCTATATCGGCGGCGGCAACGCGGAAATGGCCGCCGCCGTGGCGACCGACGCTGCCGGCAACCTCTACGTTACCGGCGCCACGAATAGCCCCGACTGGCCCACCACGGCCAACGCCTTCCAGCGCCGCCCCGCCACCATGGAGGCCGGCAAAACCGATCCCGGCAACTGCTTCGTCGTCAAGCTCAACCCGGCCGCCTCCGCGCTGCTCTACTCCACCTTCCTCAGCGGCAACCAAACGGACGGCTGCATCGCCCTCGCCGTCGACGCCGCAGGCCACGCCTACGTCACCGGCGGATCCGATTCCCCCAACTTCCCCACCAGCCCCGGAGCCTATCAAGCGCGCCCTCGCCTCGGCAGCGCCGACATCCGCTACGACGTCTTCGTCACCAAGCTCTCCCCCGACGGAAGCACGCTCGCCTACTCCACCTTCGTCGGGGGCTCGGGCTCAGAAACCGGCCACGGCATCGCGATCGACGCCGCGGGCCACGCTTACGTCACCGGCGTCACCAATAGCCCAAACTTCCCCACCACCGCCGGCGCCCTCCGCGCTACCCCAGCCGGCTCCGGCGGCAGTCCGCTCTTCTATCCCATCGGCGATGCCTTCGCCATCAAACTCAACCCCACCGGATCGGAACTGCTTTATAGCACTTACCTCGGCGGCGCTCGCGACGATTCCGGCTTCGCCATCGCCGTCGACCCCTCCGGCAGCGCCTACATTGCCGGCAATACGCTCTCGCGCGATTTTCCCACCACTACCGGCGCCCTGCAGCGCGATTGGCGCGGCGAAGGCGGGAACGCCGGCCTGCCTGCGGGCGACGCCTTTGTGGCCAAGCTCAATCCGGCCGGCACGGCCCTAGTCTACAGCACCCTCCTCGGCGGCGCCCGCGACGACCGCGCCGTATCCCTCGCTCTCGGCGCCGGCAATACTCTCCACATCGTCGGTCACACGCTGTCTACCGATTTCCCCGTCTCCGCCGACGCGGCCCAAGCCACCCAGCGCAGCACGAACCTCACCGCCCCGCTCCAAACCGGCGACGGCTTCTATGCCCATCTCAACGCGGAGGGCAATCGAGTGCTCTATAGCACGTACCTCGGCGGCGCCGGCAACGATTGGCTCTCCGGCGTAGCCGTCACCCCGTCCGGCGCAGTGGTCGTCACCGGAAACACGGCCTCGGAGAACTTGACCGTCTCCGCAAACGCCTTCCAGCGAACCTACTTCGGCGCCGGCGCTCAATGGGAGCCCGCGGGGGATCTCCTCATCGCCCGCTTCGTCACCCCGCCCGCCATCGCCTATGCCAACGCCGCCAGCTATGCCACCGGCGCCGTCGCCCCGCGGCTTATTACCACGCTGGTCGGCACCGGCCTCACCCCCCAGTCCCGCTTCGTCTTCGATGGCGTCCCTGCCGAAGTGCTCTATAGCACTCCCACGCAAGCCGCCGTCGTCGTCCCGGCCGGGGTGCGCAACCCCACCACGCTGATCGTCGATAACCAGCCGCCCGTGGTCATCCCCGTCGTCCCGGCCCAACCCGCGCTCTTCACGGCCAACGCCTCCGGCTCCGGCCCCGGCGCCATCCTGAACCAGGATGCCTCGCTGAACACGGCCACTAACGCCGCCCGCCCCGGCGACATCGTCGTCCTCTATGGCACCGGCGACGGCCCCGGCCCCGTGCAAGCCACCGTAGCCGGACGCCCCGCGGAGGTCCTCTACGCCGGTCCCTCCGCCGGCCTGACTATCGGCCTCGTCCAGGTGAATATCCGCGTTCCGGCCGAAACGCCGCCCGGCGCCCAACCCGTCACGATTCGGGTGGGCGCCGCCAGCAGCCAACCGGGCGTTACCGTGGCGATCCGGGAGTGAGCTTCCACTGCTCGTCGAAGAACCCGGCGGAAACGACCTTGCCGGGATACTTGCCGTCGGCCGGGGTCGTCGAATCGATCACGGCCCAATCGGGCAGCTTCGAGATCTGCCGGGCGTTGTTCAAGTAGTCGAACTCACGGAACGTGAAGCCGGAGTTCACCACCACATACCGCGTCGGGTTCAGCGGATTCGGATAGACGAACGCCGGATAATGCGTCGCTGCGGAATACGCAGCCGCACCAACCTTCACCTGCTCGCCCGCCCATTGCACGGGCAGCCGGTCGGCCAGCTTCGCGAGCAGCGAGTTCGTCGCCGGCGTCCCCCAAACCACGATGTGGTGAGCGGCCAAATCGGCCTCGGTCACCTCGCTATCTTTCTTCACACGCGCCTCGCCACGGAACTGCCGCCGCCACTCTTTGATGGCCCGCGCCTGCTCCGCTTCGATCCGCTCGCTGCTCTTGCCGGATCCGGTGACGATCAGGAAGCTATCCATGAACGCATCGTCAATCGGCCCCTGCAGCCCGTGCACCTTCCGCAATCCGGTGGCGGACCCGGCCACCCATTGCCCGCCCTGCTTCACAAAGCTGACCTTCCAACTGCGGTCGCTGGCCGGGCCCGTCACGTCGATGCGCTTGCCGTCAATCGTCACGGCCGTCCGCCCCACCAGTTCCACCGGCGCGCCGCCCGGTCCGAACGCGAGCGTCAACCCGGTCACGCCCGCCGTCTTCACCTCCACGCCCGCCCCGGCGATCATCGCGTCGACACTGCCCTTCTCCCAGTGCTGCGCCAAGCCATCCACCGTGACCCACTTCATCCGGTTGTAGCGCAGCGTATACGTGACGAAACGAACCCGCCGCGGATAGGCCTCCCGACCCTGCGCCGCGATCGCGTCGATCTTCTGATTCAGCTCCTCCCGCGCCCCCGGATGATATCGGTGGCCCGTCTGCGGCCCGATCACGTGCGTCATCGGAATTCCTTCTTTCTCGAGATACTTCGCCATGAGATCGGCAGCCTGCTTCTGCCCGTCGATCTCGCCGCTATAGGCCACCAGCGGCACGTTGGTGAAGTTCGCCGCATAGTCCGTGGCATCGTACATCCGCCACAGCTTCTGCTCCCACACCGGCGGCATCTCCTTCAACTTCAGGAACTCGCGGCTCTCGCTAAATCCTGCGCCCGGCGCCACCGCCACCCACTGCCCCGCGTAGTGCGCGCCAATGTGCCACGCCGCGGCCCCGCCCATCGAAAAGCCGCGCATCACGATCCTGTTGTCATCAATCCGGTACTGCTTCTTCACCGCCTCCAGCGCCTCAAACAAATCGATCTCGCCGGCAAACTTGTTCGCGTTGCAGTAGCGGCCATAGAGGTGCAGCACGATGGCATCCCGCGGCGTAAATTCACCGGAGCGGCTCATGCGCTCCGATAAAAAGTTGACTTCGCTCAACTGCTCGGCCCGGCCGTGGAACCACGCGTCTAGCCGCCAACTGCGCGGCAACCGGGCGTCATAGGACGGCGGCACCACCAAGCCATAGGGCTGCACGGAGCCGTCGATCTTCGAAACATACCCCCTCACCACCAAACCCGTCGCCCGGGTCCACGGCGCCTCGCCGTTCCGCAGCGCCTCGGCGCGGTTCACCCCTTCCGTCAGCAACGCCCGCGCCTTGGCCGGCTCATCCGGCCGGAAAAACTCGTTGTTTTCAAGCGCAAACCTAGCCGCATCCCGGAAGATGATCACGTCGGGCAGCAGGGCATGGTTACCGAGGCCAGCGATCAGCCCCGAGAGCCTTTCGATCCCGGCTTTCAACTCCTTCTGATCGGCTTCCGAGACAGCCACACCCGGCGGGGGGATCGGCCGGTCTTGCGCCCAAATCGTCGCGACCAGCAGGGAAAAGCAAAGGAACTTCATTTTCATATTCCCGGATAGCATATCCCAGAAAGTTTTCTTTTCGCGGTGAGCCGATTCGCCACCGCTTTTCGCGTCTCTGGAGGTGTCGGAATCTCACACCGTTCAGCCCGGCGATTGCCTTTTCAGTATTGCGGAAGAGTATGGCTATCACTGGGAGACCATCTGGAAGGATGCGTCGAACAGTTCACTCCGCCAGCTGAGAAAATCCCCGGCCGTCATCGCGCCCGGCGACCCGCTCAACCTGCCCGGCAAAAGACTCAAAAACTTGGATCGGCCCACCGACCAGACGCACAAGTTCGTTCGGCTCGGCACCCCGGCCAAGCTCCGGCTCCAGTTCCTTCGCGATGGCGAACCGCGCGCCGGCGAGCCGTATACCTTGGACATCGACGGCGTGACCCGCTCCGGCGCCACCGACGGCCAAGGCTTCGTTACCGAATATCTCCCGCCGAAAGCCCGCCGCGGCGAACTGATCATCGGCCAGGGCGAAAACCAAATGACGTACCCGCTGCAACTGGGTCATCTCGATCCCATCGACAGCGGCCCCGGCGTTTCGCAGCGGCTGAGTAATCTTGGCTTTCTGCCGCCAGACGCAAACCCCGACGACCCGGACGTTCGCGGAGTTGGCCTCCGCCGGTTTCAGTCCACGCACGGTCTGCCGATTACGGGCGAGGCCGACGCGGCGACGGCGGACAAGTTAAAGACCCTGCACGGCTCTTAAGGAAGCGTCATGGATACTCACGGACACGAAGAGTGCGCCAAGCTAGGCGGCGAAATGATCCAGGCCGCCATCGACAGTTCCCGGCATCCGCAGTTGCGGTTGGGAGCTTTCTACCTCGGCAACTGGTTGACGGACGTTTCGCAAGCCGTCGACCCCGTCGCCATCTCCTCACTCCGCGTGAAATTCCGCCAGGCCATGTACGCTGTGATCCAGGAGGTCGAGGCCGCCTCCGCGTATCTTCCGGGCTTTACCCAGGCCCAAGTTGGCCAGTTCCGGAACAGCTTGAATGAGGAGCATTGCCGGATCGATAACGCCGCGGCGGCCATTGCCGGCACTACCTCGGCCAGCCCGTTGGCCGGTTTGATCAAGCGAACCTTTTTCGTCCTGGGATACCGGAAGTTTGTTCATCCCGATTCGCCCAAAACGAAACGCCGGATGGATTTCCCGTCGTACAAGGAAATCTTCAACCAGCGATTCACCCAGTATTTCCCCCACGAGCACGTCGACCGCTACCCAGGGGACCCCGCCGAGCGTGGCGGCTACAGCAAAAAGGTAGCCGTTGGCACCTTAACTCCTACGGGCACCGGCACCGGCCAATCCAAGCTAACCCCGCACCAGTACGAATACCTCGTCGAAGACATCCGGGTGGTCGCCGGCTTGCTGGCCGAGGTTGATCTGCATTGGGCCAGAAAGACGTTCAGCGGCCGGCGGAGCGTTTCTGATGAGGACGTTGAATGGAACAAGCACCTGGCAAAGCTCGGTCACGCGGTCCATGCCGTGGAGGACTACTTCGTGCACTCCAACTACATCGAACTGGCGCTGAGGGATTGGCCGGACGGCGCGAAGTATCGCCCGGATCCCTCCCTGCAGCTGGGCTCAGGTTACCTCGAAACACCAACGGAAATTGTCGAAAAGCGCCTGCGCCAATTCGACGGCGAAAAGTTGCCGAATCTCTCCAAAGAGAGAAACGTGGTTACTGGCTACTTTGACTTCGTGGACACTTTCTTTAGCTTGCGCCATGTGTACGAAGGCATCTTCGGAGAAAAGGAAGGCGACGGCGAAGAAGGAGACGAGGCGGAAGGCTGGCGGCGGCTGCTCCATTCCGTGGTGCAGGCCATCCATGAGCAGACCCGTCTCGATCCTTCCGTTAGTTTGGAGAACGCCCGGAAGATTGCTCGCCGCGAGGTGGTGCACCAAGCCTATTACGGTAAGGCCGAACGGCAGCTCGCGGCCCAGGAGTTGCTCAACGAATGCCCTAGTGAAATCCGCGAGGAGTTCTATGAGGTCGCCGCCCAGTTCTGTGTGCGGGCGCCTGGGGCGGCCGTTAGTATGTACTCCGCCTTTGAAACCGTCGTCGAATTCACCAGCCATCTCAGCGCGCCCGTAAAGTGGATCGAAGGGTTGTTGAAGCCGCTCATGGGTCCATCGCTGTCAAGTATGATCGTCAAATCCATTAGCCACCAGATTCTGCGGATTGTCGACAACCGTCTCGGCCGGACTCGCATCGGCAGTCATTCCTTGCTCGCCAAGGACTACGCCTGGCACGTGCAGGGTTTGAGCGAACTCGACCGGCTGTATGATCTGGCCAAAGGTCTGGCGAAGGCCATCCACTGGTACATTCTGTATGCGCTTACCCGGTGGTCACGGGTGGAAGCCATTCCGGCCGCCCGGACTTTTGCCGGCGACGAGACCGTGTTCAACACCATCGAGGAGCGTCTCTACATCGACTGGCTCGAGCTTCTTGAATGCTTCTTGCGGAATCCCCATTCCGTGCCCGCACCGCCGGGCACCCCTTGGTGGCAGAAT
>LNFM01009938.1_pt1 | contig 11043 bp, 10 predicted proteins | sample 596031 | NCBI WGS metagenome assembly LNFM01 (sample SAMN04254537, study PRJNA301005) | activated carbon metagenome | isolation source: dual media filters at the Ann Arbor, Michigan drinking water treatment plant | place: USA: Ann Arbor | reverse complement strand
AGCTGGGCGGTCCATTCGAAGTCCCGCAAGTACAGACCGATCGGATTCAGGCGGATCACGCCTTCATCCTGCGGCGGGGTCAAAGTAACGGTCGCGACGCCGCGAAAGCGGCGTACGGCCGTCTCCTTGCCCTTCCGGTCGCGTTCATATTCGGTCCAGTCGATCTGGTAGCTCTGGTTCGAGAGCGGCACGACGTTGTTCACCTCAATGGCGACGGTGGCGTTCCTTGCCTTGTCGAAGGGCGAGTTGCCGCGAAACCAGGCGTTGATCTTCTCGGTTGCCGGGTCGGAGGTGCGCAGCAGCGCATAGGTGCGGTCGATATACTGCTTCTGCACGACGGCATCCGGTGTCACCGACCGGAAGTTCGAGACGAAGCTGCCCAGCGTGGCGCGCACCACGCGCGGGTCCGCATATTCGATCTGCTGCGGGAAGCCGGTGCTCGCGGCCGTGCCGAGCTTGTCGACCTCGACGATGTAGGGGACGAGCTTAACCTGCGTGCTTTGATAGAGCGCGTAGGATGTGCTGATCACCGCGAGCAGCATCCCGACGATGCCGACGATGCGCCAGGCGGCGGCGGCCTTCACATAGGAGCCATAGCGCTCGTTCCACTCTTGGCGTGCAGCGACATAGGGGTTTTCGGGCGGGGTGCGCGCGGCCATGCTTCAGCTTTCTCCGGCTCACTTGTCGTGCAGGGGCGGCGGCAGAGGGGGAGGCGGAGCCTTCTGCCGGGTCTGGTCGAGCTTTGCGTTGGCAAGCCCGAGCAACGAACCGGCATAAGCGCCGGGCGAAGCGATGGCTTTTTCCTTGGCCGCGGAGCCGGCCGCCCAGCCGGCATTGCCGATGCCCGATGCCATGCCGCGCAGAGCAGCAACTGCCATCGAGGAGCCGCCGGCGCGCGCCGAACTCGCCGCGGACGCGCCTGATCTCGCCGCGCTCGCTCCGAGAAATGCCCCGCCTGCGGCCATCGTTGCGGCCTGTCCGCCATGTCGGAGCGCCTCCATGCCGCCGGCGATCGACGCGCCCTGCACGACGCCCTGGATGATGGGCGGCACGTACATGGCGATGATGAACACGACGACCGAAATGCCAGCAATGGCCAGCGTGGTCATGAACTGGTCGGACGTCGCCGTTGGCGCCTCAGCCAGGCCGAGCAGAATGTCGGAGCCGATGCGCGCGATCATCACCAGCCCCATCAGCTTCATGCCGACGCTGAAGGCGTAGATCAGATAGCGGACTGCAAAATCCTTGGTGTAGGACGACCCGCCGAGGCCGAGCATGATCATGCCAGCGAGGAGCCCGACATACATCTCGACCATAACGGCAACAAAGATCGCCGCGACAAGGCTGAAACAGACCACGACAACGATCATCGCGAACACCGCAGCGATCGCCAGCGCATTGTCTTCGAATAGCCCGAACTGAGCCTGCTCGGACATCTTCGATGCGACGCGGAGGCCGGCGTCGAAGATGTTCGCCGGCGATGCCGATCCGCCATCGGCTCCGATCTGGAACAGGCTGTCGACTACGGCCTTGGCGAAGGCCGGACCTTGATCAAGGATGAAGGCGAAGAGGCCAATGAACATGATGCGCCGCACCAGTTCCGCGAACCACGAATCCAGCGAGGCGGCGTTGATGGCGAGCCAGACGGCGGCGATGCCGATCTCGATCCCGGCAAGAATCCAGAACAGCGAGCGTGCCGCGTTCATGACGGTCGTTTCCCAGCCCCTGGCAGCCGTCACCACCTGGTTCTCCAGAGTGGTCAGCACACTGCCCTCCTGGGCGAGTGCGGGGACGCTCGCCAGCAGAACGAGAGCGATGGCAACGAAGGTCAACTCAAGCGCACGGGCTGGATGGGTCCTCACCATCGCGGCTTCATCTCCTGCCCGCCGCGTATGTCGCGATCCGGATCGCCACCGAGGAAGTCATGCGCCTTCTGACGACGGTTCTCCGTTGCGGCCGGCGTCGACGCCGTTGGCTCCGAATCTGGCGCGACGACGAACCATGTGATCGCCAGGACGACGACGACCAGCGCGGCGGCGCTCAGCGCGATGACGACGGGGCGGCTCACCAGCGTGGCTCCATGGTCTGGCCGCCCCGCACGCTCCGCGGCGTCGCGTTGAAGAACTTCTCTCGGCGCGCCTGGGCGAGGTCCTTGTCTGCTTGTTCGGATTGGAACCAGGTCCCCATCATCGTCGTCTGCTGCGAGACGAGCCCGCGCAGCTTCTGGAACTGCGCGACCTGCTGGGCAGCGATCTCATGGCCGACCTGCAAGGCCTTCATCTGGCCGTCCGCACTCTCCGACATGGAGCGGAGAGAGCTCATCGTCGACTCCTCGGACGTGAACTGATCGGCCGTCAGCCCCGCCGCCTTCAGTGTTCCGGCGATGGTATCGCGGTTCGTTGTCGACCAGGTCTGATAGCTTGATGAGAAGCTCTCGCCGTTGGCGAGGCCTGTCTTGAAATCGGCAAAGCTCTGGAAACGCTGCTTCAGCACGTCGTCGGCATTCGCCATCGAGAAGGCGATGCCCTGCCCTTGCGCGGCGATGTCGCGGAGGCGGTTGAGGTCGCTCTCGACCTGCCCCCAAATGTGGTTGGGCAACTGCATCGTGTTCTGCAGCATGTTTTCGTAGATGCGGATCTGGTTCTGGATCTGCTCTGCCAGCTGCGAGATCTGCGTGATCTGGTTGTTGATCTGCTCTGTCGACTTGCCGACCATCGTGATCAACTCGCCATTGTTCAGGAGCTGCGTCCATTCCGTCGCCTGCCCGGTTACGCCGCCCGACAGCGCGGGTGAAACGTTGAACATGCTGGCGGCGATCAACGCCGCGGCTGCGGTTCTAGCTGCGTTCAAGGATGGTTTCGGCATCGCCTATTCCTCTCTGCTGGAGCCAATGGACCGGCCAGTCGCCGCCGTGCTCGGCACTGAGCGCCTGAATACGCTTCAGGTCCTCCTTGCCGGAGGCGCCGGCGAAGGCGAGCGCGACGGGACCGAGCGCCATGTCGAACAGGCGGCGTCCGTCCGGTGAGACGACGTAGTATTCGCGCTTCGGCAGGGCAGTCGCCACGATCTCGATCTGGCGCTCGTTGAAGCCGATGCGCTCGTAGAACTCCCGCGTGCCCCGTTCGCGCGCTGCGCCGTTCGGCAGGCAGATCTTGGTCGGGCAGCTTTCCTTCAGCACGTCGATGATGCCGGAGCGCTCGGCGTCCGAGATCGATTGCGTGGCGAGCACAACCGCGCAATTGGCCTTGCGCAGCACCTTCAGCCATTCCCGGATCTTGTCGCGGAAAGTAGCATGGCCGAGCATCAGCCAGGCCTCGTCAAGCATGATCAGGCTGGGCGCTCCCGTCAGGCGCTTCTCGATGCGCCGGAACAGATAGAGCAGGACCGGAACGAGGCTCCGCTCGCCCATGTTCATCAGCTGCTCGATCTCGAAGGTCTGGAAGGAGCCCAGCGACAGGCCGTCCCTCTCGGCGTCGAGAAGCTGCCCCAACGGTCCGTCGACCGTGTAGTGATGCAGCGCCTCCTTGATCTCGCGAAGTTGCACGCCGGAGACGAAGTCCGATAGCGACCTCCCGCTGGAATCCGCCATTAGCGCGACCTGCCGCGAGATCGCATTGCGGTGTTCCGGCGTGATGGGCACGCCCTGCAGCACGACCAGCGTCTCGATCCATTCCGACGCCCAGGCCCGATCCCCGTCCGTCGCGAGATCGGAAAGCGGACAGAACGCCAGGCGAAGACCGCCCTCCCCTTCGGTCTCGCCAATTTCGTAATGGTCGCCGCCGGCGGCCAGCGTCAGCGGCAGCATCGAGCGGCCCTTGTCGAAAGCGAATATCTGCGCGAAGCCATAGCGGCGGAACTGCGCCGCGATCAACGAAAGCAATGTCGATTTGCCCGAACCAGTCGGACCGAAGATGAGCGTGTGGCCGACATCGTCGACATGTAGGTTCAGCCGGAAGGGCGTAGAGCCGCTGGCGACCAGCATCAACGGTGGGGAGGACGGCGGATAGAACGGGCACGGTGCCGCCGCGGCCCCGGACCAGACAGAATTGAGCGGGATCAGGTCCGCGAGGTTGCGCGTGTTGATCAGCGGCTCGCGGATATTGGCGTACCAGTTGCCCGGCAGGCTGCCGAGGAAGGCCTCGGTCGCGTTGACCGTCTCGATCCGCGCTCCAAAACCCTCGGCCTGGATAAGGCGGCGCACGGCCTCCGCCTTCTCGCGCAAGCGGGTTTCGTCCTCGTCGAACAGGACGATGACCGGCGTGTAATAGCCATAGGCGACGAGCTGCGAGGAAGCCTGCGCAATCGCGTCTTCCGTCTCGGCCACCATCATCATCGCGTCCTGGTCGACCGAGCGCGATTGCGTCTGAAAGAGCTGATCGAAGAATGGTCTGACCTTCTGTTGCCATTTCTTCCGTGTGCGCTCGAGCTTCTGGCGCGCTTCCTGATCGTCGAGGAAGATGAAGCGGCTCGACCAGCGATAGGTTAGAGGCATCAGGTCGAGCGAATTGAGGATGCCGGGCCAGCTCTCGGCCGGGAAGCCGTCGATCGCCACCACGGCGAGGTAGTGGTTCTCGACCATCGGCGAAAGTCCGTGATGGAACTCCGCCGTTGCCAGCCAGTCGAGATACATCGGGATCTCTGGCAACCGGATCGGATGGTTCTCGCCGGTGATACAGAAGCGGATGAATTGGAACAGCTCGTCGTAGCGCGCGGTCTGGAAGCCGCCGCGCTCCTCGACCGATTGGGTCACCATTCGCCGGATCGATAGCACGTTGCCGAGATACTGCTCGACCTCGCGGATCGAAGTCTGGAAACTGTCGAGCACGGTGTCGGCATAGCGCGCTGCGCGGCTTGTCGTGTCGGAGTAGACATAGCGCGCGAGTCCGGAGCGTGTCTTCTCAGGGGGTCGCCAGGTCAGGATCAGTGCGTGCCGGCTCTCGTAATGCCCCCTCTCCTTCTTGAAATGCGCCCGCCGCTCGCCATCGATCGCCAGCGTTACCGGATCGGGAAAATGGCATTGCTCGTGCGCCGGGTAGTCGGATGTCCCGACGCGCACCGCCTCGACCTGGATCATCCAGCCGGAGCCGAGCCGCGACAGAACCGTGTTGACCTGACGCGAGACCTCGTTGCGCTCGGCATCCGTCGAGCTCTCCGAATCCGGGCCGGCGAAGTACCAGCCCGCCATCAGCGATCCATCCTTGAGCAGGATCACGCCGTTGGCAACGAGCGCGGCGTAGGGGACCAGGTCCGAGAAGGACGGCCCTGAATGGCGGAAGGAGCGCAGTGCAGCCATGTCGTCGCCCTCAGAACTTGCGCCAGGGCGTCGCCGTTGGCCGGTAGTGCGGCCGGTACGTGACATGGCGTGCGTAAACACGGCGCATCATCGGATCGGCCTTGGCCATCATCCGTAGCGCAGCAATGACGACGATCCAGACCGCGATGCCGAACAGCGCCGAATAGGGCGTCAGCACCACGAAGATCAGGATGATGGCCGCGAGCCCTGTCAGCAGGACCAGCTCGCGATCCGCGCCGATCAGGAGGTTCGGCCGCGACAATGCCCGATGGATGCGCGATCGGTCGAGGCCGGAGCCGGGAACAGGGCCGGGCTCAGACACGAGCGCCCTCCCCTGCCCTTTCGACTTTTGGTGTAAGCGCTACATCGCCGATGGATGCGCCGCTCGCACCGAACAGAGCGACGATCTGTGTGGCGCCGAGCAGGATGCCCGCGACGAGCACCACGTATATCAGGCGCCGCGCGAAATCGTTCAACTCGCCGCCGAAGATCAGCATGCCGCCGGCGATCGCAACGGCGGCGAGCGCGATGAACCCCGCGACCGGCCCGGTGATCGATTGCTGGATCTGCTGCAGTGGACCCTCCCATGGCAAGCCACCGCCACCAGCGGCAAGAGCCGGTTCGGCAAGGACAAGGCCAAGAGCAAGGGTCGAGATCGCGAGCGCGCAAATCCGTTCAGGCGACATGGCGGCCCTCTTTTCGTGAGTAGGATTCGGTCTGGTAGCGTCCGTTGGCGAAGCCCTCCACATGGAGGATGTCGCGAACGATGCGGCCCTTCGGCGCGCGCTCGATCGAGACGATCAGGTCGACCGCCTCGCCTATCACCTCGCGCATCGGCTGCTGGCTTGCCTCGGCAGTGAGCTGCTCAAGGCGGCGCAGTCCCGACTCGGCCGTATTGGAGTGGATTGTCGTTACGCCGCCCGGGTGGCCGGTATTCCACGCTTTCAGGAGCGTCAGGGCCGCCCCGTCGCGAACTTCACCGACGATGATGCGATCCGGGCGAAGCCGCATCGTGCTCTTCAGAAGCCGCGCCATGTCGATCGTGTCACTGGTATGCAACGCCACTGCATTCTCGGCCGCACACTGGATTTCTGCAGTGTCCTCGAGGATCAGCAGCCGGTCGTCCGGGGCTGTCTCGACGATTCCGGCGATAACCGCATTGGCGAGCGTCGTCTTTCCCGACCCTGTGCCGCCTGAGATAACGATGTTGAGGCGTGACGCAATGGCGTTGCGGATGACGCAAACCTGTTCCTCGGTCATGACCTTGCTGGCGACATAGTCATCCAGGGGAATCAACCGTGACGCACGCCGTCGGATGGTGAAGGTCGGGGACGCGACAACGGGCGGAAGCAATCCCTCGAAGCGGTGCCCGCCAATCGGCATCTCACCCGAGATGATAGGCCGGTCGTCGTCGGCTTCCGAATGAAGCGCGTGGGCGACGCTGCCGATGACGATCTCGGCTGTCGCCGCATTCATCTCACCGGCGGGCGCCACGCCTTGGCCGAGACGCTCGATGAACAGCCTGCCGTCCGGGTTGAGCATGATCTCGACCACTGTCGGATCGTCGAGGGCGACGCAGAGTTGGTCGCCGAGCGCTTCCTGCAGTTTGCGGATCAGGCGCGGATGAGAACGAAGCTGGGCCATGGGTTCGGTCCTCGTCGCTCACTCAGACTTCGCGCGGCGAGAGCCGAAGGCCGAGCCGTATCCGGCCGGCCGGACGAAACTGGACTTGTCGGCGGGCAGAGAGCCAGCGACGGGGGCGGTGTCGTCCATCTCAGCGGGGTTTCGTGCAGCAAAGGCCAGGGCCTGCATCAGTATTGCTCCGATTCGATTGCTTTCGGAGACAACTGGCCACGATGCGGGACACGCCGCGACTAGCGAAAGTATGAGTGCGATTCTCTTGCCAAGGATGTCCGAGTCGGGTGTTCGGCGCCAAAAATGGAGCCGACAGCGGAGAGCGCGCCCGCCAAAACACTAGTAAAAGTGTTAGTGACCATACTTGCGTAGGATGTGAGCCGGAGTGTTATATCCAATTGATTTACAATATGAAATCGGTGGATTTCCGGCAATTGCGGGCGCCAGTTCGGGCTGCTGTTAAGATGTCGTTAACCTTATTCCGCTTGCCAAGGTGCAAGGAATCGTTTGTTCTAAACACGGCGTAGCGCTGTGTTTACGCAAATTGCCGTGTGTACGAAAGAAAGCCAGTGGAGAACCGACCCAGACGCAAGGCAATCCATGAGCTGATTGGCGCCCATGCTCGGGAGCTATCTGCTCGACTGCAAGAGCATCGTCTGCAGCTATATCCGCCCGAGGCTCGCAAGACGCTCCGCACGTTCTCGTCGACCGAGGCTGCGAAGCTCATCGGTGTGAATGATGGGTATCTTCGGCATCTGTCACTGGATGGCAAGGGCCCACAGCCGCAAATCGGGCCAGGCGGTCGCAGATCCTACTCGATCGACACCATACAGGCACTCCGAGAGTACCTTGAAGTTAGCGGCAAGGGCGATCGGCGTTACCTCCCCAAACGGACTGGTGGTGAACACCTCCAGGTCATCACGGTTGTCAATTTCAAGGGCGGAAGTGGGAAGACCACGACGGCCGCGCATCTTGCGCAGTTCCTTGCCTTGAACGGATATCGAGTCCTTGCAGTTGATCTCGATCCACAGGCAAGCCTGTCCGCGCTTCACGGCTTTCAACCGGAATTTGATATCGGCGACAACCAGACGCTTTATGGGGCAGTTCGTTACGATGCTGAAAGACGTAACTTACGTGACATCATTAAGAAGACGTACTTCGCCAACCTCGATCTTGTGCCGGGCAATCTGGAGCTAATGGAGTTCGAACACGACACCGCCAAGGTGCTAGGCTCGAACGACAGGAAAAGTCTTTTTTTCACGAGGATGGACGACGCACTGACGTCCGTCGCAGATGACTATGACGTCGTCGTTGTGGATTGCCCTCCCCAGCTCGGGTTTTTGACCATTTCGGCTCTTTGTTGCGCAACCGCAGTTTTGGTCACGGTGCATCCTCAGATGCTCGACGTGATGTCGATGTGCCAGTTTCTCTTGATGACATCGGAATTGCTGAGCGTCGTGGCCGACGCGGGCGGGAGCATGAACTATGACTGGATGCGGTATTTGATCACACGGTACGAACCTGGCGACGGGCCGCAAAACCAAATGGTGTCATTTATGAGGTCGATGTTCGGCGACCATGTACTGAATTACCCGATGCTCAAGAGCACGGCGATCTCAGACGCGGGGATTACCAAGCAGACTCTGTATGAGGTCAGCCGGGAACAGTTTACGCGTGCGACTTACGACAGAGCGATGGAAGCCTTGGATCACGTCAATCAGGAGATCGAGCAACTCATTGATGCTGCATGGGGGCGGAAATAATGCGCAAATCACCATACGATCGCGCTCTTCGGGAAACGAAGTTGCCGGCCGGCAACTTTTGGAGAATCGGCGCTGCAATAGAGGGCGTCTCTAGCTTTGGAGCCGTCTTCGCCCTTTGTGGTCTATCCCTTCACGTCCTAGCTACGCAACTCGGTTTGAGAAGCGAAAGGAGGTTCGAAAATGGCTAGAAAGCACCTCCTCACTGGGCTCGGGAGCCAAAAGTTGCCGGCCGGCAACTCTTCAGAAAGCGCGACGGATTCACCGGCGGTCTCATCCGTCCCACAGTTCTCTCCCCGTGGGGCCATTGGCGCCGTCTCTCGTTCTATAGAGTATTTGAAGGCTCAATCCGTTGTCGAACTCGATCCTGATCTAATCGACGAGCCCGCAATCACGGATCGCCTTGAAGAAGCGACGGGCCGCTTCGATGAGTTCGCTGCGCAAATCAAAGAGCACGGCCAGCAGGTCCCAATTCTCGTTCGCCCGCATCCGACGATCGAAGGGCGGTACCAAATCGCCTATGGCCGAAGGCGGCGCCGAGCAGTCAAACAGGCGGGCCGATTTGTAAAGGCCATCGTAAAGCCGCTAAGCGATGAGGAGCTTGTTCTCGCACAAGGCCAAGAGAACAGCGCCCGTGCCGATTTGTCGTTCATTGAGCGAGCCCTGTACGCTGCGCAACTCGAAGCCAGTGGGTATTCGCGAGACTTAATCATGGCGGCGCTCGCCGTAGACAAAACCGGGCTCTCTCGTTTGATCACCGTGGCGGTTCAAATCCCTGGTGACATTATTTGTGCGATCGGCCCCGCGCCAAAGGCAGGACGGGACCGTTGGACCGAACTAGCCGGCCGGCTCGAGCGTAAGGGGGGTACGGATACTGCTCGGGCCGTGCTTTCCGCAGATGGGGTTGCCGATCTCGCGTCTGACGATCGCTTCGTTAAGGTTTTTGACGCGACAGCGCCCAAGAAGGCGGGGGCTCCACGAGCCAAGGTTTGGAAGGCGGAAGATGGAACGCCGGCCGCTCGCATCAAAGAGGATGACCGCACACTGACGTTGATGATCGATAAGAAGGCCGCCCCGAAATTCAGCGGCTATCTGGTTGCAGAACTTCCAGAGATTTATGCCGCCTTCAAGAGACATCAAGGGCGGTAGAACCCACGAAACCAGAGGAGCAATCGCGCAAAGAAAAAGACCCTCCGAAACCGCGTCCCAGAAGGCCTCTCTCAGTGTGGTAACTAGAGAATCGCATTTCCGGGAATCACAGTCAAGAAGATTGGCGCTGTTTTAGCGAGTGTGTTTTCTTTGCCTAGCGCAAGGTGAAGGAAAATGGGAACGCATATTTCAACGACGCCCTTTGGGCGGCGACCGATGGCGCTTGGCATGATTTCAAGCCAAGCGGCAGCTAGGGCCGTGCTAAAGGACGCAACAGTCCACAAATGGCATGTCTTTCAGGATATCAAGGACGCCAGGCTCGCCCTCGGCGCAACGGATCGCGGCCTGGCTATTCTCAACGCACTCCTCTCATTCCATCCGGATACGGCTCTCTACGGCGATAGTGAGTTGATCGTCTGGCCGTCGAATGAGCAGCTGATTGGCCGCGCCAATGGCATGTCGCCGGCGACACTGCGGCGCCATCTGGCAAACCTGGTGGATTGCGGCCTGGTCATCCGTCGCGACAGCCCAAACGGGAAGCGCTTCGCCCGGAAAGGGCAGGGGGGCGAGATCGAGCAGGCCTACGGCTTTGACATCACGCCGATCGTGGCCCGCGCGGCCGAGTTCAGGGACCTGGCCGAAACCGTCAGAGCCGAGAAGAAGGCGTTTCGTGTCGTTAAAGAGCGGTTAACCATCTGCCGTCGCGACATCGCCAAGATGATTGACGCCGGCATCGAAGAAGGCGTGCCGGCGAACTGGGGCAGAGTGCAGCAGACCTATCAGGGGATCGTCAGCCGGATTCCGAGGACTGCGCCGCGCCAGGTTTTGGAAGAGATCGCCGATGAGCTGGAAGAACTATGGTCTGAAGTACGCGATGCCTTGGAATCATTTGTAAAAGCGCAGAATCTGAACGCCAATGAGTCTCAAACTGAGCGCCACATACAGAATTCAAAACCAGACTCTAAATCTGAATCTGAAAGCGGCTCAGGAATAACAGATGCAGCGAGCGGCAGCGCCGAGATTACCGACAACGTACGGAGCTTGCCAAGACGCGAACTGCCCCTGACAATCGTGCTGGACGCTTGCTCGAACATGCTGTGGCTGGTGAAGGGCGGCGGCGGGATCCGCAACTGGCGTGAATTTCTGGCCGCGGCAGAGGTTGCCCGGCCGAGTTTGGGGATCAGCCCCAGCGCCTGGGAGGAGGCG
>LNFM01012611.1_pt1 | contig 11045 bp, 15 predicted proteins | sample 596031 | NCBI WGS metagenome assembly LNFM01 (sample SAMN04254537, study PRJNA301005) | activated carbon metagenome | isolation source: dual media filters at the Ann Arbor, Michigan drinking water treatment plant | place: USA: Ann Arbor | reverse complement strand
GACCACGGGGCGAACGTGCCGACGTCAGTGGCGATGCGGTCGATCTGAAAGATGATGTCGCTGCCAGGCGAGAACGTCATGCGGCGGACGGTGTTTTCCTGGATGATCAGGCCGAACTCGCCACCGACCACACGCTGAACAGCGCCACCGTCAGGCAGATCCTGATAATCCGAATAGTTCGTGCCCGACGTCCATGTCGTGATCGCGTTGAGGCCAGACCACTGCACCCGGCGCTGCTGTCCGTTGATGTTGGAAGCCACAAGGAATCGGTTGACGATGGCGAGGAACGCCGCCTGCGGTGGAGATCCCGCGAGGTTGGAGAATGCAGAGTCCGACTCGACGTCAAAGACCTGCATGACGACATTCTGGTGCGTCGCGATCACCTTCTGATTGAACTGGACGAATGACCAGTTGGCAGTCGGCGGCATCTCCGAATAGGTGCTCGCTCCTAGCGATACGTCATCCCATTCGAGCGTTGTGTTGTTCAGCAGGTAGAGCTTGTCTTCCGTGCCTGCGAAGATGGCGAGAGTCTGATCATTGCGGCGAGCCATGAACAGGCCGCGCGGATTAGCTGGCAGCGCACCTGTGTAGCCCACGGAATCCTTGACCGGCCCGTATCCGTCCGAGCGCGGGATGACGTTCAGCAGCGTGGCCGTGGACTGGCCGTTGAAGTCGCTGACGTCAGGCCGGTATTCGGGGAACGGGAGGACTGGCATCAGAACTCCATCGCTCTGACTTTGGCCTTTGCCGCCTGCGTGAGCATGGCGGTGCGTCCCTTCAATTGGTCGTAGGCTTCCTCTAGCGCCTGCGTCATCGTCTGTGCGAGTTCGATGTCCTTCAGGACATGAAGCGCGAGTTCAGCCTTAGCGCGCGAGCGAATGAGCCGCTCGGCGTGCGTCATCCACGGGTTCGACGCTTCGCCATCGCTCGCCGGAGCCGCGACCTTGTACGAAGCACCAATGCGAACGGTGTAGACGGCATCTGGCGTGGGATAGAGCCGGATCTGATCGCCGTACCACGTATAGGCCCATGGCTGCCCGGTGCCGTCTGTGCCCGTGCTGTCGATCTCCATGTCCTCGGGGCGCTCATACTCGAGCTGATGAGCCTGAGTGCCGACGTACACGACGACGTAATCGATCTTCTGGATTTTGCCGATGTCGGCATCGTCGGTCGAGCTGTAGAATTCCTGATCGGCGACGGTAACGAACGTCAGCGCGCGAGATTCGTTGAAGTGGAACCTCTCATCCTCGTAGGCGGCAATAGCATCAGTGATGGCGTAAGCAATCTGTGACGTCAGATCGCTTCGCGCCAGTTCGTCGGCGATTCTCGCCTTCATGATGGTCTGTGTGGTCACAGGATCTCCAGCGTGATCTCGAAGACCTCAGAAGACGTCGGCGTGTACGTGCCGATGGCCTGCACAAGCCCGTAAATCCTGGAATTCAGGGCCGGCAGCTTGAACACGGCACCGTTCGTGATCGTGAAGGCTTTCCAGAGGTACGCCGTGCCCGACATCGCGCCGGTCGTCATGTCCGCCGCGATGGAGTCGATGTAGTATTGCGCTGTGCTCACGGCGAATGCCCCGTTGTCGCCGTTGGTGACGACAGGGCTTGCCGAGAACAAGTGAATACGAAAGCTGGCTTGCGTGGCGACGTTGGACGACTTCGCCACGCGGATACGAGAGATGTGGCCAGCAGTGCCAACACCGTTGGTTGCCCATGACAGAGGCGTCACGGAGCCAGCGGTTGCACTGTTGGCAATCAGATCGTTGGCATCGTAAACGGTTGTCCCGCTCACTTTGGTCATGGAGGCGGTAGGCGTGTACATTTCGCCTCCTTAGAGAGCCTTAACGACCATGAAGTGGATCTTGATCGTGCCGTTCAGGGCCTCAGCGGAAGCGTGCAGGTTCGATACCCTGAACACGACCGTCGATGCCGTGACTGTGTGGCTGGTGAGTGTCGGCGTGCCCTGCGTGTTGGTGCCGTTTGAGACGATGGCAAGCACCAGATCACCGGCCGCAACCTCGCTATTGGTGAGGGTGACGGTGGCAACTGCGTTCTGAGCAGTTGTCAACGCTTCCGACGTGATGATGCCGAAGCGCTTGTTGATGGTGACAGCGGCAGACGATGCGGTGCCCGTGCCGACTTCGGACGAGACGCCCTCCATCTGCATAAACATATTGCGGTTTTCGGTATTGATACCTGCGGCGCCCGTGGGCATGTGCTTCTCCTATGAGAGAGGTTTGGGGGAGACCGAAGCCTCCCCCGTCATGCCCTTAGTAGGCGGTGCGCGGCTGCGGGAAGATGTACATGGCGTACACAACCGCCGAACCGGCAGTGATCGTCGAGCCCGACGTGATGGAGGCAACGATCGACACATCGGCGGTTGCCGAATAATCGTTGTTCGCCACATGCGGGTCTGTCGAGACGTCGCGGATATGACCGGCCGTGGTCATGACCAGCGCCGAGCCGAAAGCGTCGGGATCGTCTGCGGTGCCGAGATCCATCACCACCGAGCCGGCAGTGAAGGCCGTGGTGACGACGGCGCCGACCTGGATGACAACTGCGGTCGGCGGGATCTTGCCAATCGTGACCACAAGGTCATCATCGGCGAAGGTCAGCGTCTTCGAGACGTAGTGAACCATAGCCTGATGGTATTCCTGGCCCTGTGCGCCAGCGGTGTTCGTAGCCATGTGTTTGTGCTCCTATGCGCTGGCTGATCAGGTCGAGGCGGTGGCGTAGGACGAAATGACAACCGAGCCGAAGTCGACCGAGTTGAAGATCGTGCGCTTGAGTCCGCCGATAGCCCAGCAACTCACTTCCAATTTGCGCTTGTGATCCATTAATTCCTCATTCCACCTGTACTTATTGACGCCGGTCTGCTTCTGCCCGTAAGCGCAGACGGCAGCCTGGGCGCCAAGGAGGACAGCGCGCCGAACCGTGGTTACAGCGGTGCCAGCGGCGGCAACGCCCTGCGTGACGTCCTGAGACTGACGGAGGATGACGCCGTTGTACTCGCCGAGCGCGCCGGAATAGATCGGGCTCTTGGTCGCTTCCATGCCGGCCATCGCGGCCTTCTGGATGTCGAGCCACTGGCCAGTCGAGGCGTTCGTGCGCATCGACGTGACCTGATACGGATGGAGATAGCAGACATACTTTTTGCCGCCGCCGATGCGGACAGGCTTGACCATGTTGTTGCCGACCTTGGCGACTTCCACGGCCTGGTCGATCAAGTTCAGCGTGAACGTGTCGGCGCTTGTGATGTTGTCGTCGGCCGAGCCCGTGCCTGCAACGATGCGGCGCGAAGAAGCAATCGCGGTCACAGCGTTGAGGCCGGTATATTTGGTGTTCGTCTGGGGGGTGTAGCCGCAGACCTGGTTGAAGAACCATGCGGATTTGCGATCAGCCCACCACTCCGCAAGAGCGTCTTTGGCTTCCTCGCGAAGGTTGATGTTGACGCGCTGAGCGTCGATCGTGTTTTCCGACTTCACGCCGACGATGTGGCCGAGTTCGTTGATGGTGATGCTGTCGCTGTAGATGCTGAGCGCTTCGCCGTTGCCCTCAGCGACTTCGTTTTCCGTGCGGCCGTCGCCAGCAAGGCGGGTGCGCAGACCGAAGGTCACCTTGTCGCCAGCGCCTTTTGACATCTCCGTCTTGACGTGGATGATGGAGTTGGGATCGGTGCCCATAAGCGGGGCGATGTCGAGCATTTCGCGCTCGGCAACCGCAAGAGCCTTAGCGTGGAGTTTTACCGCGAGAGCGTCATTGACGCCGAATGAAGTCATAGCCATGAGTGGCCGCCCTTCCTGATGAGGATGTTTTCAGGTGCTGCGCGGTATCGCTGCGCGGGCGGAGAGGGCGTTTAACGTCTGCCAGCAGGACGTAGGCTTTTGACGGAGCCAAACCGAAGATCAGTGCGACTGATCGCGACGACAAAACGCGCCGTGACAAACCATCTTGTGGTTCGCCGCGTCGCTCTCTCGCACTGGACCTTGGGGGATCTTTACTCGGTGAGGAAGTTGACGGGGACCAGCCGTCTCCTCGGAACTTTAGCCGCCCATCAATTCCCGCATCTTGGCTTTACCCAACTTCGCGGAGACGGCTGCAAACTGTTCCTCATCCATATCTGCAAGTGCGGCTAATGTCAATCCCTCACCTGATGTTCCACCAGCATTTGTGAGAGATGCGCCCGCTGTTTTCTGCGCTTGCGCAAGTTCGCCGATGCGCTTCATCGGATCGTTTGCCGCGTCCTTTGCTGGCGCAGCGGTCGGTCTGAATCCGCGAGCAATCGCGATCTTGTGCAGCATTTGCGCAGGCGACATGCGCGACTGAAACGCATTCTGCACAATCGACCGTTCCTCTTGAGCTATGAGGCGATTGCGTTGCATGACGTCGTGCACGCCTGCAGCCTCTAGCTCCTGATGACGCGATGACATCAGGTAGCCGTAGGCGTCTTTGAAGTCTGGCGACTCGGTCAGATACGACTGTGCGTCACGCAAATATGCGTCCTGCATCGCCTTGGAGTTTTCGCGCGCCTCTGACTGCTGCTTCGTCTCTGTGAGCTGTGATTCGAGCGCCTGGATTTTCTTGAAGGCATGATTGAGTGCGCCGATTGGATCGGTGTCCGGGTCAGGCACAGCGGCAGGCGCAGTGGCAGGCCTGTCGGCTTGGCCGAGAATGTCATTCAGGACGTTCAGGCGCTCGTCGGCGCGGGCCATCTTCTCGCGCGTGGTCAATAGCTCAGTCTCGACACCGCGCCGACGCTCGCGCTCTTTGTGGAGCGCCGCCTGCGGTACGAACTGCCCCTTCACATTGCGAGGCTGGCCGTTGCCGTCGATGGTGATCAGTGCGTCATCTGACTCGATGTCCGATTCGCCCTGCGGCTGCGCGTCAGGCGCCCGCTGCTCTGGCGCTGGCGTTCCACCGTTCTCCGCCTCCAGCCCCGCGGTATCCGTGCCCCCGCTCTTGAAATACGCAGCCTCAGCCGGAGTGAATGACTCGCTGCTGTCGCCTGTAGACATTTCAGTGCTCATTGTGCCCCCTTCTTCAACTCTTGCAGCTTGGCCGCTATTGCCTCTGCGGCCACGTCAAACATCACGTCTACGCAAGTCATCAGGTATGTCTGAATATTGCTGTTCTCTGGTATCTCCCGCCGCTTGTCGTGCATCAGCGCCTTCAACTCGGCCTTGGTCATTGTCCAACTCCATTAGGTATTCCCGGCATCGTCGGCGCTTGCGGCACCTGGTTCTGATCGGACTGGCTAGGCTCGACGATGAATGGATCGGTGATGCCGACGCTCGGCGTGCCTTCCAATAGGTCGGCTTGGTGACGTGCGAGGTTCGCCTGAGCGCCAGCAACCGCAGCGTTGGCGAGGTCGAGCACGCCCTTGGCTCGTGCAGCCGCGGCGCCCGCGCTATTCTTGTCGGCCGTGGTCTTGGCAACCTCGATCTTGGACATGGCGTCCGCAATCATGAGCTGCTTCTGCTTCTCTGCCTCGGCGTTGGGCTCGCTTGCCTTCTGCGCCAGCTCCTTCAGGCTCTCGACGACCTTGGACGGCAGCGGCGAGAATTCCAGCAAGGTCAGCGCGACTTCAGGCGTCATGAAGTCCTTGAGCATCGGCATGAGCTGAATGATGAATTGCCACGTCTCTTGCTTCTGGTTCGGAGACGTCGGCGAGTCGTCAATGATGACCTCGAACTTGCCGAGCGTGTGGTCCTTCAAGAGCGGGACGGCCTTCATACCGTCTTGCCCAGCCACGCGGATCATGCGGCCATCGGCTAGATAGGTCTGGATGAACACCAAACGCACGCGGCCTACGTTCTTCCTGAACCGGCGCAGGCTGTCGAACATCGTCGCAAGGATGGTCATCGCCGCTTGCTTGCGCTGAGCCTCCAGTACGCCCGGCTGGTTGGCGTCTCTCATGCCCAACAGCTCGAGATTGATGCCGGTGACGTCGCGGATGGACGACACGGCGAACTCAAGCAGGTTGACATAGGCGGTCGGGATGCCGACGCCCGGCTTCTGCATGATCCTGCCGTCTTTGATCGCTCCAGGCGCCGTGAACGTGATTGCATCGGGCTGCGCATACGTGTCCTGAGCTTCGCGCTGATCCTCAAATGCGTTCTTCTCGGCGAGGATGCCGCCCTTGGCTGTCGTGTTCAGGATGTGCAGCGTCTGGCTCAGCCACTTGTTCGCCCACATCTGCGGATCACGCATGAGGCGGATCAGGCCAAACCATGTGCCCTTGTTGCGGTCGCGCTCGCCAGTGATGCACGAGTACGTGAACGAGTCGCGGGCCGGGCAATCCATCACCTCGCCGATGATGATCTTGCCGAGAAAGGCGTGCTTGTAGACCTTCCTGGTTTGCCGGACGTGCGTGTATTGGATACCATTGGATCGCGCGAGCTGCTCGAACTCGTCGAAGCGGGCTTGGTCTAGCTCAGCCTCCTGCGGCTGGTCGCCAGGGATGGCATAGCCGACACGGAACACCGACTTGCGCTCGATCCACTGAGCATGAACGATATAGACGTCGTTGTCCGCCGATCCCGTGGTGTTCTCGTCGCGGCGACGGCGTTCCTCCACCGACTTGCCTGGCTCAGTCTCGGCGCCGACAGCCCACGACGCATCGAGGTCATCGTCCATGATGTTCTGAGCGCCGATCGATGCCGCGAAATCACGCGCTTCGTCCAGGCTCATCTTGCGGACACGGAACACGCGCCTCGCATCGTTCAGATTCTTCGCCCGCGCCGATCGATCCCAATACATTTCGAGTGGATCGACCTTAGTCTCGACGTACATCCCGTTGGGATCTTCCTCATACGAGATGCGGGCTTCAGTCCAGCCCATGCCGACAATGATAGCGTCTTGGAATGCCTCGCTCTGCTCATCCTCGGCGTCGCAGCCATCGGCCATCCACTGGCTTGCGGACGTCAGCAGCTCGTTCGCCTTGATCGATCCGGGCTCGTTGCCTCTCGGGAGATAGACGGTATCGTGGCGGCCATTGATCTCGATGCCGGCCACAGCCTTGATGATGCTCAGAGCCCGATTGAACGTAATGACCGGCCGCTTCTGCTCGCTCAGCGCCGCGGCATCCTCGTTGCTCCACTGGTCGCCAGCAGCAAAGCCGAAGTCTGCCTTGGCTTGGCGCCTCCACTCGGCGCTGTGCTCCATGTCAGCGATGAACCACTTCTTCAAATTCAGATACAGAGCATCCGTATCGAGCTTGGACGGCTCGCCTGTCGGCTCTACGTCGTCGGCGAGTTGTCCGTCCATTGTCAGTGACCTTTCTTGCGCGTGCGATTGGACTCCACTCGACTCGACTCGACCTCACTCGACTCTGGTGCACTCTGCGCGAGCATTGCTTCAATCTCCGCAACTAGCCACGCGCGAGACTGCATGTGCAGCCAGTCGTCTAGGAACAGCTCGGCTTTCGCCTTCTTCTCCCATCGGCGGATTGCAGCCTCGATGTCTGACCGCTTCACGCTGACCATGCCGAACCTCCCCCATAGCTGCGCTTCTTGTATTCACTCGGAGCCGTGCGGGCTTCCCTGAGCATCATCACGCCGTAGCGAGTGGCGGACATGAGGTCGTCCCTCAGCTTCACGATCTTGCCGTCCTTGCGGTGGTAGAGCCGGAATTCCTCGAACCAGTCATTGAGCCCGGCAAACACCTTCAGCCGACCCGTCTCCATGCGCTCGAGCATCTCCATAAGCCCAGCCTCGACGCCGTTGCCGCCCTCGGCGTGCTCGGCCTTCTCGTCCAGCATGTTCAAGCCGTGCGTCTTGTATTGCTCCTTAAGCTGGTCGCCGCTGCCCTTGTCGTGCTGCAGTCCGTCGTGAGGCCAAGCAACAGGTATCCACTTGCCCCAAGCGGAGATCGCAACCGAATGAATGGCAGGCACAGCCTCTTTTCGCCGGTAGCAGGCGCGGACGTACACGCAATCGGTGTCTCGATCCCATGCGAGAGCAGCCGCAGCGGTCGGATGATCCCAGCCGAAGTCCATTCCAACGATCTGAGGCCAATGCTTGGGGATCTGGATAGGCTGACAGGTGATCAGGGATTCCTCGACCGGGAAGATGCGGCCAGAGCCTAGCGACGGAATGCCCTTAATGCGGGCTTCGCGCTCGTGCGGTGGATAGCTGGCGATGATCCGCGCGCGCTCTTCCTCGGAGAAATGCTCCGCGTCGTCGATCGTGGCGACGATAACGGCCCTATCCGGGTGATCGACCGTGCTAAGCGCGTTGGCGGCCATTGACGATCCTGCTGATTTGGGTGATCGACACGGCGTATTTGTCGGCTAAGTGCTGCATGGTGACAGCGCCTCCGACGTATCTCTGCCCGCCATCCGCATACTCTTGGCGAAGACGAATGACTTGATCGTCAGTCAGCTTGGCTGAATAGGCCCTGTCGCCGTCCACGTAAGTGCCGTGGATCTTGCGATCAGCCTGGTTCTCTGCGGGCGTGGCCCACCTGAGATTGCTGACGTGATTGTTGGTGCGAACGCCGTCGTTATGGGCGACCTCGTGCTGTTCTGATGGCGGCTGTCCAAGCCACGTCAGCGCGACCAGCCTATGCGCGAGCATGGTGTACTCAACCCCATCACGACGCAGGCTGAACACCAAGTAACCGCGGCAATGCGGCTTAGGCTTCAGTTCGTAGCCAACGGGATAGCGCCTGCCACCACGGTTCAGCCGCCTCACGCGACCGTCGTTCGACACTTCGTAGCTTGGGAATGTGCCGGACTGTTTCCAGTTAGTCACCATGGAGGAACCTATGCACTACGTTGCTGAGGCCAAGTAACGGCGTAAACGTAAGATATACTATACCTTTAGTCTCGTTAGTTCTAGTCAATGCTTCAAAGTATAGATCCTCTGGCGGTTCTTCATCCATCCAGCAAACATCTAGTGCCGTGCCCTGCCATTTCTCGCGGCCTTTCTCATAACTCTTGAATTGCAGAGTAGAGTGACCGCCAGTTACATGCTTGATCGTTACGGTATCTAGCGCATCGGCAATACCGCGCGCGGTGGAATGGTCAGCAATGCAGGAGGCGGGTATCATTCCCGTGCCCCATTCTTCCTTGCGCTGCGGCGGACCCATCAGTTTGTCCTGCACAACGTCGCGCGTGCTCTCACCAGTCACGCCGGCAGCCCAAGCCTTGATCGGCTTGTCAGAGCGCCAGCCCTCCCACCATTCGGGATATTGACCAGTAAGGTGTATCGCCAATTCTGCGGCTCCACATTGGGTCTTGCCAAATCTGTTGGCCGCCATCAGCAGCCGCTCTCGCTTCGTCTTGCCGGCCGCATGGAACTCGAGCTGCTTGCGATACGGCGCGTAGTGCTTCAGCCGGTTAGTGTTTCGTCTTCTCGTCGCTTCCCGTTCGAGTTGCTTCAGCAGCAATGACGGACTGCAGGGTAGCGAGAGCGCGAGCGAGGTCGTCATCTGATAGTTCCTCGACCGTGGTTTTAGTGATGTTCAGTTCCTTGGGCAGAATGCCGGCGATCACCTTGAGATAGTCCGCGGGCTTGGTCTCTCGAACTTCCTGAATGGCGGTCACGCCATGCGCCTCGAAGTCCTCTTGGAGCGCGCTGATGAAGTCCTCGCCGAGTTTCTGCTTTGACCCCTTGGGCCGACCCTTTGGATTGCCAGATTGGCCTGGCTTGAAGTGGAATGGCCTCAACTGTTCGCCAACTCTAGATGCAGTTGCACCATTGTCAGCCTGTGTCCGGTCAGTGCTCGCTTCATCCGTAGACGTGACACCGACCCGAGCAGTGGCTGACACAGGGTCGAGCACGGGCAATGCTGATGAATTCTTGCCCTTTGATTTCTTTGAATCATCCATCGGTGTCAGCCAGTGTCAGACGTTGTTCAGTAATTTGGCGATTGCGGCCTCTAAAGCGTCCACCTCAGCGCGAAGAACACTGGCTTCCGAGCGCCACTGCGCAGCCTGTGCTTCGTACTTACCGGCGCGTTCTTCCTTGCGACCGGCGCTCTCCAGCGATCTGGTCATCTCGCGCCACAAGGCAGCGGTCGCCGAACCGTCTGGGTAGGGGCAAGCCGGATCGTCTGCGTATCCGATAGCGTTCATGTTTCCATCCGTTCAATTAGTCGCTGCAACTTGAGCCCTTCGCGGTAGTCTAAATACCCTGTATCAGTCGGTGTCTGGAGGGATGGTACAGGGTGGAGGGTGATCTTTCTGGTCCCTGTCACCTGACCACGACTTGCCAGGATCGCTAGGCGTTCTTCCTCTGTGATCTGAGCGCGTCTGAACCTGCGCTCTCGCTGCTGCTCCAGCTCCTTGTAGCGGATGCGCTCTGAGCGGTTCATGTTGGCGATGCGCTTCTTGGGCATCACACGATTTCCAGAATGCTGAGCGTGCAGCCTACGGTGGCTTCGAAGATCACGTTGCCCGTATAGCGGGGGCTGTCCGTGTCCGCCTTGACGTGTCGGGTTTGCGGGTTCAGTTCGATAGCCACGGTTTTTCCCGGCTCGATCTGAACGTGAATTAGCTTGGTGGACGGTGCCGCGGTGAGTGCTGGCGTGGTGCTGGCGGGCTCTGCGCCTGCGGTAATGACCTCGCGGGCAATGTAAGGCTGCTTCAGGACAGTAAAGCTGTCTGCCGTGTAATTGGCGACGCCTGAATGACTGTAGACCTGGACCCTTGCCATGAATTCCCCTGTGGATAAACGGGGCAGGACCCCAATCCTGCCCCTGTATTCGACGCGAGAGAGTGACGGATCGGGAAGCAAATACGGACCCGAGGCGGTGCGAATAGTTGCGTTAGACCACAGATGGTCAGTCCGTGACTTTACGCAGCCACGCAAACCACTGATGCAACTAACATAATTTACTTGATTTTACAAGATTAACGCCGCGGCCTGCCCCTCCAACCTCACCCCGCTAGGGAGGGCCTAAGCGATGCCAAAGGCATTTCTGCTTTCGCTTCGTCAGGCTGCTTCCGAAGAAGCGCGGGGCATGGGCTCCCAACTCTACCGCGACTGGGGAGCGTACGCTCTGTTCCTCATTTGCTCAGCTTCACCACGTTGTCGGGGC